>Ga0209127_100793_pt1 | contig 10719 bp, 3 predicted proteins | sample LakSupMetagenome_FD_187469 | JGI IMG/M metagenome (GOLD analysis project Ga0209127, IMG submission 187469) | Freshwater microbial communities from Lake Superior, Canada - Sta WM archaea (SPAdes) (version 2) | ecosystem: Environmental > Aquatic > Freshwater > Lake | place: Lake Superior, Canada...
GGCGCCGCCGAGAGGCTGGATTCTGTGGGGAGGAGAGACTGGATCGAGTCGAAGGCGGACTCGGTGATCACACCCTTCTCGAGGAGGGACTCGAGTTCCTGCGGAGACTTGTCAGTGGTCGTCAGGAGAAGGAGAGGGAGCAGGGGAGAGAACGCTGGCTGCATACGTTCTTGATGGTGCGGAGGGACCGGTTGGTCTCGATAACCCGTTGCCTCTGCTCAGACACCATGTTTGCGGCTTGTTCGGAAGAGCAAGAGACCGTATAACTTGAATGGGAATGCGAGAATCTGATTAGGAATAGGTGATCAGATGAAGGACAGAACGAGTGCAGGAACGGATTGTTTGGGACGGACGAGTTGACGTTGTATTATTCGTACTTCAGTGGCGCAGGCAGGAGCAGGATCTCATGTGAATCGGAAGCGAGGCAGTGCCGCTCTGCCGACAACCAAACGGGTTCCCGCTTATTATCTTATCGGCATGTGATTCTTATCGCTGTCCCTACACGTGTACCCTGCGAACGGCCGGTTTAAGGACGTGCGTAGGGTGCAAGGAACGACGCCACTTGCTTCCGGTTGGCTGCTGAAAGCGACAACGTCATTTGCAACCTCGAACCTCGAACCTCGAAGAGGGGACTGCGAGACAGGACACGATAGCATCAAGGCGCAGTTAGTTGTCCAATGCCAGTCGCATTTTCCTTCCTATTGTCTGACTGCTTTCAACCTATTGCTTCTGCGCTGGCTGCTCTGTCCTGCAGATAAAATCATTCATATAAAGGATCATCTATCTATCTTAGCTTCATCGTCTTGATCCACCTTCTCGGCTGTTCCCCCTCGGGTCTCAAACCATTGCTGATCTCCCTCTTGCACCAATTCCAACCACATCCGGTTCCAACTACCCACCTGTCGACCACTACCTTGCGAAACTCTGACAACCTTGATACAATGTCTGAGGCCGGCGAAAGGTGAGCCTCTCTTCCACTTGTATACTTATTTCCAAGTCCATGTATCCTCGTCGGTCCCCCGCTCGTGGAGGCTCTTAGTGCCTCATGGCCTCATGGTTACCCCCTGGTGGATCAGGAGCTGTTGAAGGCGGGTCTGGGCCATGATCCATAGCATGGCATGGCTCTCGGCCTTTCCATCCTCCAAGCATGACAGCCAAGGTCAAGAACAATGTCAACTAACGATGTTCAAAACAGCCACCACCGGCGGTCAAAGTCTAGCGGCGCTCTGAATCTCCTTAGGCGAAAAGAAACCCGCGACAATGATGACACCGGTTCCGAGAATGGCTCTCAATCTGCTCAGGGGTCGGCGCCAGGCCAATACTCGACCGCCACCACTGCCACAAGCCAGGCACCTGTTAATGTCGGCCAACAGCCGTCATTTAGGAATCACAGTTCGAAACTGTCTGCCGCCGGAAGCATGATGGGCCGCGTCCCGTCTTACCGGAGTAACGAGACATCAGCGCCGGGGCACAAGTCTTCTCTAAGTCTGTCTCCTGATAAAGGGACAACGCTGGAACAATCAGTGCGCAAGTTCCGGATCGTGGAAGCCCTACGCAACGGAGACACCGCCTTGATATCGAAGGTCATTCGAGAAAATGCCGAGAACGGCCCGCGAAGTAGCACCTCGTCGCTCTCGACACAGGCCACGACACTCGACGACACCACGATCCTGCACCTCGCCATCCAGTGCGCCGAGCAGCCGGTTGTCGAATACGTTCTGTCTGACGGAGCCGGGTCGATAGATGTCAATGCCCGCGACAAGGATGGCAACACTCCTCTTCACATCGCTGCTATGCAGGGCCGAAGCCAGGTTGTACGTCTGCTCCTCGCGCACAAAGACCTCAACGATGCCGTCGCCAACAACGCTGGCCGCTTGCCCATTGACCTTGCGCGGAACCCGGAGATATTCCAGCAACTGCAGCTTTCTAGGTCGCTCTTCGCCGAGAACAAGATACGTCAGGTGCAGAGCCTCATAGTGCAGGGCGAATTCCAGGCTTTGGAGCAGGTACTCGAAGAACCGCGATTCAAGACTGTACTGGACATCAACAGCACCGAGTTTGTCACGGATCCCGTCACTGTGCAGGCGGGAGGCACTCTCCTCCATGAGGCGGCGCGGCGCAAGAACACCAAGCTTATCCAAGTTCTGCTTCTCCACGGCGCCGATCCGTTCCGCCGAGACCGCAAGGGCAAGCTTCCTCAAGACGTTACAAAGGACGATGTGACCAGGGCCATGCTGAAGAGGTCTCCCGCGGCAGTAGCGGCTCAGCGAGGAATACAAGAGAAAGCTGTTCTCGGCTCGGCGTCGCAGACTGCCACTTCAGCGAACCCTGCAGACCCAGTCGCCGGGCGAGAAGCCCGCGAGATGAAAGGCTATCTCAAAAAGTGGACGAACTACAGGAAGGGATACCAGCTGCGGTGGTTCGTTCTCGAGGACGGTGTGTTGAGCTACTACAAGCACCAGGACGACGCCGGATCTGCCTGCCGTGGTGCCATCAATATGAAGATTGCCAGGCTTCATATGAGCGCCGAGGAGAAGACCAAGTTCGAGATTATAGGGAAATCCTCGGTCAAGTACACTCTCAAGGCCAACCACGAGGTAGAAGCCAAGCGCTGGTTTTGGGCGCTGAACAACTCGATCCAGTGGACCAAGGATCAGGCTAAAGAAGAGGAGAAGCGCAAGGCGCGCAGTGCTGAGATGTTGAAGCAAGCCAAGGCTGAGCATTCGCAAGGCTCGTTTGGCGAGGGCGCCAGCGAGAATGCAAGTCTCGCAGAGCCTAGGCGCGGCAGCCTGCAGCTGTCCCGTATCACGTCGACAAACAACAAGAGCAATAAAGGCTCTGTTGGAGCGGGGACCAGCGCTGCTGCGAGTTTCATCGATGATGACGAATTTGCCGATGCCGTCACCGAGGCCGACAGGACGCCGGGAGCCCGCGAAGGGGATGACGACGATGATGACTACGGTGAAGGCTCGAGTGGTGGTGAAGGCCCGACGGTGAACAAGGATGCTTTCAACATCACGGCCCAGTCCGCAAGATTGCAGCTCGACACTGTCTCGGCCGTCAATTCGGCCATGATTGCCGAGGCTGCCAGAAACCCCAACCTAGCCCTGTCCGACCCGAAGGTCGCGCAGGCCTTGCAGACCTACGACGCCGCGATCCGCTCCTTGAGCGGGCTGATAGGCGACCTGCTCCGGATATCCCGGGATCGCGACGCGTACTGGCACGATCGCCTCGACCGCGAGATCGACATGCGGCGCATGTGGGAAGAGAGCATGGCGCAGGTCGCTCGCGAACAAGAGGTCCTCGAAGCTAAGGTCGGCGAGGCGGAGCTGAAACGCAAGATGACAAAGCGCATCCTGAAGGAAGCCGTTGACGCCGGCCTCGTTGACGAAGCGCGGCCCGCCAGCAGGCGTGCCACACTGGAGGTAACTGCAATTGCGGCGCAAGAAGAGCAGCGCGCCGAGGAGGAGGTAGGTCCGAGGTCTCCCGCCAAGAGTATCAGCCGCCAGGAGACGATTTTGTCCCAAGTCGCTCAGCTCTCGGAGGACGAGTCCGAGGCAGACGAGGAGTTCTTCGATGCAGTTGATGCCGGAGAGGTTGAGGTTGAGCCCATGCCGCCGTCAGAAATGGCCGGAGTGACATATGAGAAGGAAAAGCAACTGGTTATTTCTGGCGGCCTCGATATCAGCAGCTCATTCAAAGGTTACGAAAACGGGATAAGAACAAGGTTGAAGATGGATGCAGATGATCGACCGAAGATCTCGTTGTGGGTGAGTTACGATAGTGCAACCCCTCCACGCGGTTGATCGCATCGCTAACAACACACCGTGTGCAGGGCATATTGAAGTCGATGATCGGCAAGGACATGACAAGGATGACCCTCCCCGTGTCCTTCAACGAGCCTACCTCGCTCCTCTACCGTTGTGCCGAGGACATGGAATATGCAGATCTCCTGGATCAAGCAGCAGACCGTACCGACTCGATCGAACGGCTGATATACGTCGCTGCTTTTGCCGCCAGCGAATACGCCTCGACCATTGGCCGCGTGGCCAAGCCCTTCAACCCGTTGTTGGGCGAGACGTTCGAGTACGTGCGACCGGACAAGAACTACCGCTTCTTCATCGAGCAGGTAAGCCACCACCCGCCCATCGGCGCCGCGTGGGCCGAGTCGCCGAAGTGGACCTACTATGGCGAGTCGGCCGTCAAGTCCAAGTTCTACGGCAAGTCGTTCGACATCAACCCGCTCGGCACATGGTTCCTCAAGCTCCGCCCCACGTCGGGCGGGAAGGAGGACTTCTACACGTGGAAGAAGGTCACGTCGTCGGTGGTGGGCATCATCACCGGTAACCCCGTGGTGGACAACTACGGGCCGATGGAGATCAAGAACTGGACGACGGGCGAGGTCTGCCACATTGAGTTCAAGCCGCGCGGCTGGAAGGCGTCGAGCGCCTACCAGGTGGCCGGCAAGGTCACCGACGCCACGGGCCGCGTGCGCGTCAGCCTGGGCGGCAAGTGGAACTCCAAGATCTATGCCCGCCTGACGCCCGGCTACGAGGCCACGGTGGAGGAGCCCAAGGATGGCTCGGCGCGGGACGTGCACCGCGGCAGCATCACGGAGCAGAACAGGGCCTTCCTCATCTGGCAGGCCAACGAGCGGCCGCAAGGAATTCCCTTCAACCTCACGCCCTTCGTGCTCAGCTTCAACCACATCGACGACAAGCTGGCCCCCTGGCTGGCGCCCACTGACTCCCGCTTCAGGCCAGACCAGCGGGCCATGGAGGAGGGGCAGTACGACTTCGCGGCCACGGAGAAGAATCGGCTCGAAGAGGAGCAGCGGGCGCGCAGGAAGGAGAGGGAGATGCAGGGTAAGGAGTTTGCGCCGGCCTGGTTTACCAAGGCCAGGTGCGAGATTACGGGCGAGGAGTACTGGCAGTTCAACGGGGAGTACTGGAAGCGGAGGGAGAGGGCTGGCCCCGAGGGTGATGCCGGGGTGTGGGAGGGGCTGGAGAGGATTTTCTGATGGTGAATTGTGCGCAGGAGACAGATCCTTGGTCAGGTTGCGTCTTGTCTTGGCTGACTGGGGAGCAGGGCCAGGAGCGGTGTCGATGGTGGAGTATTGGAGTAGGCTTGGTGATGCACCTTGGTCTTTTCGGAGTCGAAGTGAGGTCACACACAATTGTTCAAGCCGTTGGGACTAGACTTAGTTACTCTGGAGGCAACCTACTATTGGCCGTTGTAAACATCATGATCCATTCATCCCGACCTCCGTCCGGTTTTGCAAGCTTATCGGTCCAACAAACCACCCAATCACGAATCACAGGGAGACAGGTCCGGCAGCAGCCGAAGCCGAGAGAGAGGACAATGAGATTGCCAGGCTGCAAGGCTTCGGCGCGATCTTGGTAAGCCAGGATATATCTTGCACATGTAAGCCTAACTAACGCACGGGCAGCCCAATCGAGCTGTCTCTCGGCTATCTCGATTGGACCGCTGGCCGAGCTAGCAGTGCTAGCTAGCGGAGTTGTGTGGAGAGGGAATCGGACGCCGTTGCGATTTGGCGCTTTTTAGGACGGCGATCATTACCTGCCCTGGATGAGGTCATTGTCTTGGATATGCAGGACGTTTTGTGAGGATGTCCGAACAGAGGACTGATCGTCGCTTTACGAAATAAAGGGAGAAGGGACGGGAATCCTGCCAACCTGGGTATGAAGCATTGGCTGAGGCCGAGGAGAATGGATACAGGGAGGAGGAGGGCCAGATTGCTGATGTGGAAGTGTATCACCGGTAATGGACGGACAGTTTCAATTTAGATCGGAACGGACGTTTATCGTTCAACGATATCTCGCCCGGACAGTGAGCAAGCAAGAGTGATGAGCGCACCATCTACACGTGTACCCGCCCTGCCCTCGACAGTCACAAGTGCCACTCACCCCTCCACAAGTCAAGTCAAGCTGCAGCAGTTGTGGCTTGCCCGAGTCTGTGCGACATTACACCTCGCGCGACATTGCTTCTTCCTAATCTAGTCCCACTAGTCTACCCGTCTGCCCCTAGCTCCTGTGAGCCAGCGTCATACCTCACCCCTCCCCGCGGCTTCGTTCATTGCTACCCCTGTTTCCGATCGGGAGGTGAGTGTGCTTCATGTAGGTACTCGGAATGTAGTACCCGCACCCGTTCTTACACAGACACCCACGATAACACTAAGAATGCAAGGGAGGAGGAGGAGACGCGCCGTCGCACAAAGTTCGCTCGCCTTTGCACACTCGTGCAGAGACACAGACCAAGGCTTTTATACGTGTAAGTGTGCATAACTGTGGAGTGTCTACGCCCTCTCTCTTCCCGCCGGCAGTCTTGGCTGAGAGAGTGAGACCTCTTCGACGATATATCGGGTAGCACGGAGCTAAAACACATTGCTCCGGTTATGGAGGTGAACCCAATGCTCTCGACATTACACATATGTCTTGGGCCATTTCCCCCGTCGACTTCCTCCCTGTTTCTTCCTCAAGGAGAGACATGTTTCTGCAAGTGGGTAGGAAGACGTTGGGGACCGGAGCGAGACAAGTGTAAACATCCCCATCTCTCTTGGCCATATAAATATTCACTCTTGCCAACAGAAAGCGTTGTGAGCCCCTCCGATTCCAGATTCACTCTAGGCAACGGCGCTGACAACCGGTCGGCAGACTGTCGAAGTGTTGGGAGAAAGTAACCCTAACCACCAATTGGCCTGGGCCATATCGCTTCAGAAGTTTTCAGGAGGGCGTACTGTAGCACCCGTCATACATAAAGCCCCGACAGACTTGCTGCGAGCACCCGGTGATGCCGTTACACCTGCTCTCGTGTTTCCCATCTACTCGTGCGAGGCGGCGTTCTACTCGGGAACGGTATCAGTTATAGCACCCCAGCCACAAGTACCTGGATTGACTGGCATCACAAAAGGGACTCTAAGACCGCCCTGTCAACAATGAGAAGGTCGGTCTTGCGCAGACAAAGCAAAAGGCTCAGCAAAAACTCAAACCTGCGAGCCGTGGCCGCGGCCAGCAAACCCATGGAAGCTCCCGAATCACCACCGGCTTGCAACTTCCCCGAAATCCTGGCACGAGACCTTGAGATATCGGAGGCTACATTCCTCGCCAAAAGCATGACTGCCGGAGCCCCAATACGGAGCCTGGCAACGAGACCGGTCGAGATGCAGAAGCAGCCCCTTTATCTGTCCATTGACGACCAAAACAGCCGCGTTCACTGGGGAGATGCCATGTCCAAGGACGGGGGCTTGGGCGTCATAGAGGAGACCAGCTACCACTCAGACTCCTCCGATAATGGCACGACCCCTTCTGATGTGGCCTCCCTCACCTCAGACTCTGGCACTGACTCCGTGCCGGACATGGAGCCGCCCTCTGTCCGCATGCGCCAGCCGTCTGTCTGCACGGCCGCGACGTCTGTTATGGCTCATTGTCTCCCGGCAAAGGAGCAGCCAGGCTATTCTTCGGTGGCCTTGGAGGACAGCTACCAAGGACAGAGTTGGATTGACCTGGATATGGAGGACTCGGACGACGGCGACGAGGACATAGAAGCACAGACCGCCTACCCCGGTCGGGCGACTAAGCATACACCCCAGTATGATGTTGGCTTTCACAACCCTTCAGGCTCGACATCCCCAGGCCTCGACAAACCCTCTGACTGTCCAGGTAAAAAGTCTTCAGCTGCTCATCCACCATCACTGGATCGCGTTTTCACTACCCGTCCGTTCAGTGCCTTGTCCTCTGAGCGACCTCATACTTCGTCTGGCGTGCCAGCTCAAGAGAAACCAGGCCGTGCCGAGGCACCGCGCTCTCTTCTGGCTCATAAGCGGTCTTCTTCCTGGGAGAACCCGTACCGAGTCACCTCACAATCGCTCTTCGAATTTCAGAGGCGACCAGCTCACAGCTGGGACTCGGCGGCCACGACGCTCGCCTCTCAGGCTTCAGAGTTTCAGCACGAGATCATAACATCCGAGACCTACCGCGCTTCTAAGAAGCCCTCCCGTTACCAAGCAAGAATGTTTGGCAGGAGCAGCGGCGGCGCCGCGCCGGAGCGTCCGCTTTCTGGCGTCAGCATCGCAGAGCACGACGCGCCCACCCAGAACGAGGCCATGAACGACCACCTCTCGCACGACGAGAATCCAGCTGGCGACCTGTCATATGACAGCAGCATCGTGGCGAACGAGCGAATGAGTCGGGTTAAGATCCCTGCCCACCTCCTCGAAGAAATAATGCAGGGGAGTCAGTCGGAACCAGCAGCCACCCCATCGGCGGGCCCTGTTGCTGCTCAGGCCTCACAAGACACCGCAGCACAAGCCTCACCAGACCCTCCCACCCCGGCAGAGTCCTCCGATAGCGGCGATTCTTCCATCGTCGAGACCTTCTTCCGGTCCAAGATCGCCCTCCCCGACGCAGGCGCCTCCTCGTCCAAGGGCTCTCCGGAGGACCAAACTACCTCGCCCTCGGCCAAAGCGCCGGTTAACATGCGCCTCCACCCCGACGTCTTCTATAGGCTCGAAGCGTCCGTCAACGGCTTCCCCGACACCATGCTCTCAACCCGAGCACTGCCGATCGACATAATCCGCTCTCTCCCCAAGAACCGGACCTTTTCCACCACCTTCTCATCCACCTCCTCCTCCCTCGCCGTCGCCCTCGAGCAGCCAGACGCCGCTCCCACCACCTCCTCCTCGAAATGGAACCTCTCCCTCCGCAAGCGCGACAACAACCCCCCTCCCCCTCCCACCCCATCATCCTCCCATCCCGCCTCCTCCCTCCCCACCAAGCCCACCCCAGCCAGCATCATCCAGCGCGTCTTCCCCTCGGGCAACGCCCTCCACTGCGACTCCCTCTACGCACACCTCGTGGCGTATATCTACATCACCTCCCTCTGCGGACCCGATGGCTTCCTCAGCGGTAACGACCCGTCCTGCATGTCGCCGCCGACGACCGCCCTGCTCCCGGCCACGAGGAAGTCACGCAACCTCATGCACCGCCCGACGCGGGAGTCATCGTCCTCCGCCGCCGTGGCCATCCCGCGCAAGGCCAGCATGTTGCTGGGGATGGACAAGGGAGCCGCGCCCTCGTCCTCCCTCTCCGCCCAGCAGCAGCAGCAGCCGCACGGGCTGGGCAAGGTGAGGTCGCTGTTTAGGGGGAAGGGGAAGGGAGAGGAGGGGAAGATGGTGCCTGCCAAGGTCGGGACGAGCGGGAGGTCGAGGCCGGTTACGGAGAGGGATGTGAGGGAGGTTCAGGTGGGACTGCTGCGGTGTATTAGGAATCTCGTGGCTAAGCTCAGAACGACGGCTGGGAGTGGAAGGGAGGGGGAGGGCGGTGGCGGGGTGTTGAGGGAGGATGACTTGGATGTTGATGCGGAGGGGTGGAAAGGGTTAGATCCGTTTTTGCTGAGGGCGTTGGTTGAGATTGTGAGGGGGGAGGAGGAGAGGCTTGTTGGGGGGGTGTTGGCATGAAACTTACGAGGTATGCCTCTCTTTCTATACTGATGACAGGTGTCGACGTTTGATGCTGACTTGGCTTCGACAGGGGAAGCGATTAATACCCTTCAACGGACAGCTGGTCTGGGTTTTTTTTTCCTTCTGCTTTTCGCGTTAGGACTGGCGTTACGGAATATCAGCGCTTACAGAGAGCTGTTGCTGAGATGAACGGCAAGCAGACCGAGGGACGCGAGACGCCGACCAAGGCCACAGTCGTCTTCGGGAGACGATGAATAATGGGATCACGGCCGGAATGAACATGGTACTGACCTTTTGTCATCTATAAAAGCGAAGTCCACCAACGGCACTGATCTTCTTCATATCGTGAGCCACTCGGAACTGCTTGGTGATATCACTGAGCTCGACCGTCGGCGTATACAGTGAGGCTCCCTGTGAGACGTCCAACACTATAAGGCACGGCATCAGGCCTCAACCGTAGAACTACATCTTGAAAGCACATGTAGGTGAGTCAAGAAAGCGTGCGGCATGGGAGGACTCGTCATATTGTGGCTTCATTCGGATTGAAACGCTTAGTCATGCTTATTCGCCCTCCGGCGGGTTTCTCCACTGGGCAACCCTATCTCCGGCTACACTCGGAGGTTAAGACGACGTCGTACCTGTGTCTATCGACAGCACCATCTTGGCTCCTTGACGATATCCGATTGACGTCGGATCTTGTGTCGTCTTCATGACATGTTGGCTAAAGACTGAGACCTCATTTCTGACTAGTTCTGTATAGGCTAGCTCTCTCTCGTCCATAGTATCCCGTCGCGGCCGACGGAAGCCCTGCACCGGGACACTTTGAAGAGAAGATATATCTTGCTGCTTAGTTAACACTCGATAAGTGGCGCTCTCATTCTGCTGGCAGGAATCGACCTTGGCTGCTGTAACCTCCTTGTGACATACATCCGCCATGGACAACTCTCTGCAAGAGACCCACGCAGCCCGACGTGCTCGGATCAGCTACGCCTGCGAGGCGTGCAGAGCCGCTAAGGTTAAGTGCCAGCCCAGTAACCAGCCCGGTATATGTAAGAGGTGTGTATAGCCTCGGTCCCGTCTTGCCCCGGAAGACCAAATGCTCACCGTTTGCCTCCGCCAGATGCTCCGACTCCAAACGGGAGTGCATCTTCAAGACAGGTCCACGCACTCGTCGTCCTCGTACCAAACAGCAAGTACCTTCGTCATAAGTCCTCCTCCTTGATGCAGATATGATCGCCACA
>Ga0209127_100794_pt1 | contig 10716 bp, 11 predicted proteins | sample LakSupMetagenome_FD_187469 | JGI IMG/M metagenome (GOLD analysis project Ga0209127, IMG submission 187469) | Freshwater microbial communities from Lake Superior, Canada - Sta WM archaea (SPAdes) (version 2) | ecosystem: Environmental > Aquatic > Freshwater > Lake | place: Lake Superior, Canada...
TGATAATCAGACTCAATCTACTACAGCTAGCAACTACTACCCGTTGAAGATTTCGGTTGGGACGATGGGCAAGCGGACGTGGTCCGAATCCGAGATTGTGAGCTCACTCCCTCGTGACTGAATGCATCATTGCCACGGCTTTGTAATCACTGACGACGTCCTCAGACCACGAGCCCGGGACAGATATCTCGGGCCCCTGTGGCGCCACCCCAGCGGCAGAGTATTGTTCAGTCTCGAGGCGCCTCGCTAGATGTCGAGGTGGGTCAGACCTCGACGTCAGTGCCACAGATATCCCGGAAAGTCAAGGCTTGTGCGGCATGTCGAAAACAGAAGATAAAATGTATCATGGACGACGCAGGTCCGCCCTGCCGGAGATGCGCAGAGCGGGGCCTGGGATGCGTTCTCAATAAGTCCCTGCAGACGCTGATCGACGAGAAGTCACAGTAAGTAAAGAGGAGCCCCGTTCTTGGCACATGACTGACGCGCGCATTAGGTTCACAGATGCATATTCTCAAGACCTCGACATGGTCTATCAGTCTCTGCAGGCCGTCTTGAAGAAGATGGGGATGCCAGCATTAGGACCGTTGCAGTCGTCAAGCCCAGGGAATCTCGACGACCAACGATCACCGTCCATGGGAGAGTCGCCAGTGAGACGGAAGTTCAACGTCGGTCCGTCATGCGACAATTCACCTCAGCTCAACCCGGCTGAAGATGGGCTCTCCGACGTACCGATACACTCGCTTTACGCGCTCACTAAGCTCAGCGCCTTCCGCTCGCCAGATGCGGGCGAGGTCGAGAAAGGCCCCGAACAGTCAAGCCGGCAAGGACCGGACGACTTCATATCGAGGGGTGCAATATCCCGAGAAAATGCCCAGCATCTATTTCGAGTCTACAACGACAAGCTCGACCCCTACATGTACCTGATCGGCTGTCCTTACAGCACGCTAGACGAGCTTCGGGCCAAGAGCACGATTCTAACCGTGGCAATATGTACCGTGGCAGCCCTGCACGACCGCGACAGCGACTCCATCTACGGGATATGCAGCGACGAGTTCCGGCGGCTGATGGGCGCGTGTATGTTTGATAGACTGGTCAACCGAGACTCCCTCAGGGCCATGTGCATCGCCGCATACTGGCTCAGCGACATCTCCTGGACCATGTCAGGCTACGCCCTCCGCCGAGCTGCCGATGTCAGCCTCAGCCAGAGCTTCACCCGCATCACTGCGGGCGGCGGCACGAAGAATGACGCGGATTGCCTGAGGCTGTGGTACATACTGTACATCTGCGACCAACACCTGGCCACCCTCTACGGCAGGCAGCCTATTGTTCGCGACGACTTCTCGATCAAGGAGTGCGAGCGCTTCTTAGAGTCTACCGTCTCCAGCAACCAAGATAAGAGGCTCGTCAGCCAGGTGTCCGTGATGCGCATCTTCGAAGAGGTTCGGAATGTGTTCAGCCAAGTAAAAAGCGGGCCGCTCCCAGAAGAATATCTGTCCAAAATAGACGACTTCCATCAGCAACTGATCGACTGGCACGACACGTGGATAGCCACGGTCACAGGTATGACCCCTCCCCGCAACCTGAAGTATGCCTTCTGACTCGGACCTTGCTCACAGACCGATACCCCCGCGTCGGCCTCTTCCCACAAAAGGGGATAGTCCTCCACCTGCACTTCTCCAAGCTGCACCTGTACTCCCACATCTTCCAAGGGCTCGGCGACCTCCCCATCTCATCCAGCTTCCTCCCCTACGCCCTCGCAGCTGTGAGCGCAGCCAAGTGCATAATCGAGATGCTCCTCTCAGACGAAGAAGCGCGACGCGGCCTCATCGGGCCCTCGTACCTCCTGTCGATGACGGCCTTCGCCTGCATGTTCCTCATCAAGGTGTCGATGAAGTACGGCAACGCCCTCGCCGACCGCAAGGACGTGACCGACCTCATCACACGCCTCGTCGGCATGTTCCGCAGCACCTCGACGGGCAAGTGGCACCTCCTCCGCCTCATGGAGGGCGGGCTCGAGAAGATGCTCGGCATCCTGGCCAAGTGCCCCGAGACGACGTCGGCCGCGACGCCGATGCCGAGCGACAGCCTGGCGTTCGGCACGCTGGTGGCGGGCCACGGACACGACGCGGCCGCCGCGCTGGGGTATGACTGGACGGGCGACTTCCCCGCGGCTAATATGGACGGGTTCAACTTTATGGATTATAATATCGGGCTGTCGCCTCTGCTGAGGTTCGATCAGTCGACGCCCGGTTTTGGGGGACCGGGGCATGGGTTCTGATGTCTCTGGTCTTACGGAGATGGTGGAGGAAGGGGACCCACAGGCACGCCGTACCGCGGAAAGGACAGCAGCACTCAAGTAAACGATCAAACGGGCTAGTGCTCTATATGGATCGCAGGACGGGCCATACACGCAAGTGTATTGAAGCAATGAAGACCTGCAGAATACAGCGAGACTCAATCGTCCACTTGCGCTCCAGCCGCCAGTGAGAACAATCACCAGCACTGCGTTCCGGCATCTTCTCACAGTCTGGGCCTTGGTGTGGTGGGGCTGGCCATCTTCATCGATCAGCCCCCGCTCGCTAGGAGGGCTATCCAGCCGTCCTCGATCACCGATATTGAGCATACCGCGGACGCCACCTGTGAAGCTATTGTTCGCTTCGCGCCGCCCTCAACCGGAGCTCTCGGGGTCCTTCAAGACGCGTCACAAGACCTTCCTACCTAACTGACGACTCCCTAACCTATCCAGCTTTACCTCGCCTCGCTCATAGAACTCGGTCGGCACAGGGTAACCAACTCCCACACTCTCCCGCGAGGTCCATCAACGCCGGTGCAATCCGCCGATGATCTCCGGTTCACCCCGCCAAATCGCAGTCCTGCCCCCCATCCCCATATCTTATCCACAGGCCGAGCTTCCTCATGCACATATACCAACGCAAACCGGCTCGCAAGCCCTCGACCCCGCGAGCGAGACGTGTGGGGGGCCGCCTGAGTTACAACCACTTCCAAGGAATCCGTCTCACCTTGACGTCATGGGGATGTCAACGTACGGCTACGGGAGTGTACGAGGACTCTACTCCGGCCAAATCGACATGGCGTGCGGCGGTTACTGTTGATTTTCCGCCCAGGGTTGACATCTGGTCTCGCCGTGGCGGAGCTTGGGAGCATGGCTCGGTGCCAGGAGAGGGGGTGTGACGGATCCCCGAGGTCTTGGCGGCGGCTGGACGAAGCCGGTGAAGGAAGTTCATCGATATGCAACGGAGCGGGCCGGGGAAGTGGTTGGGGACGAAAATATGGCGGTGTATGGCCCGGAGGTTTGGGAAAGGGAATAGGTCATCGGGCGTTCATGTGCCGCGCTAGGGAGGAGAGGTTGGCATCTGGAGGGAAGGGGAGTGGCGAGGTGTGCGGCGTTCAGGAATCGGCGGGGGGTTGTGGAAGTCTGTCGTTTGGTGATGGAGGATCTTGTTCTGGATACGCTATGGTGGTTGGAGGTTGGTCATGCAAAAACTGTCCCTGCTCTTCTCCTCCGTTTTGATACTATTGTTATTTGGGCTGTGGCTCAGTTCGGCTCTGTGTTAGCAATGTGCATTGAATTGGTGGATTCGCTTTGCGTCACATATGAGACTGTTGTTCATTGCGACTGGGCCAGACTTGGTGCTGAGACGCGCATTCGAGCTATCTGGTTCTTGGCCTACCAAAGCGTGCACAGGGTAACACTTACTGATGGTTGTGCGCCCGCTGTATTGGCGAGCACATGTGCCGAAGGCAGTGTTGGGGAGGGCGAACAGGCCTATAATTAGAGTGGACGAGCTGGGATGGCAGCGGGTATGGCAACGGATGTTCACGCCTTGGTCTTGACTGTAGATATAATCGCAAACACGCCATGGCCTGGTATTGCGCCTGGTCCAAGCGACTGTATACTCGGAAAATGCGATACGTTTCAACATGTCTTTCGACACATTGAACTGCACTCTCCCTAAGGAAACATCACTGGAAACTCGGACATCGTTGGCAACGGGGTGAGTTCTCCCATCCAGCATGTTGGCGTGTCATACCATGGTGCAGAACTTAGCTAGACTCCGTAGATCCTGACGGCATTCATCACGACAGCATTGGTGATAATAGCTGTCATAATTATCGGTTACGTGTCAGACTCCATGGACGACGGGCTTCTGAGTCGCCTGGATATAAATACTATCCGTTGGTTCCAGAAGGTCTGGGGATACAATAAATCGAGTGGCTGCCAGGACCTTCTCAGAAGAACGCTCCCAGGGCTGCCATCCGCCCATTACCTCAAATCAGATACAAAGGGGAGAAGAAACGAGGTTCTCACCAAGTTTGTTCTCAGTGACCAACAGTTGGTTACCGGACTGGCCTTCTTGATCGCTGCACTATCCCAACAGAGGAGGCTGAACCGTCTACGACTTTCATCTCGCCGTGGGTCTCTCCTGGTTCTCGTCCACCACGCATCTGGCAACATTGGATGTCGTACGAGATTATCTTCGGACTTGTCGAGCAGTGCGCCATATCCGTGTCGTCGGGATGGTGTGTCTCCTAATTCTGTTGAAGTACGCATCCACACTCTTAGCAACGCGACCGGCAATACACAACACAGTGCCGGTCCGGTATTTACTCTCAGCCCCTGAGCTGACAGTCGAGCAACACCCGGATACTACCAAGCTTGCGCTAAGCCTTTCTCCTTGGACCATGACGTCACTGCTGGTCATCAAAAGCTACTAAGGCGTATTTGGGATGTCTACTTCACTGAGCCGTTGAGGGTCCGTTTACCTGGAGTGACAAGTACATCAGAAACATCAAATATCCCCCAACCAAGGGAGTTGTCGACGGCCGACTTCCTTGCCGAATACCACGCCGGCTTTCGCCTGCGGAGACTTGGTCTCATCAGTCGATTCGTTTTCCTGCCAATAGTACGATATGTCTTGGCGGGTGAACACGTTTGTCGGCGCTCTTTTATCTCTACCTTTTCTGGGATCTCGTTCAGCTTCGCATATGGTGTATCCCAGATTGCTCGGCTTTGTTGGCATGACGGCCCAGAGCTAACGCCAGGCACCGTGTCTATGGTTGTCGGTCAAATAACCGCGTTGCTTCTGCTGGCTCTGCCCTTCATGGCTGCTTGGAAACCTACCATGGTGCGTATCCAATTGTCGACGACACCCTGAATATGAAACCAGAGTACAAGCACCCCGCAGACAATGAGCACGCGACAAGACTTACAAAGCGCAAACCTACCACAACTTACAAGCCGGTACAACCGGTTATATCATTTCACGGGGAAAGAGATTACAGGTTATGTCCAAGCGCCTTGATGATGGAGCAAGCAAGTTTGTCTCAAGCCTTTGCCTCTCCTCAAACTCCTGAGGAGGATGCCATCAACCTTGAATACGAGCGTAAGATTGAGAGGATAATACGATACATGTCGCCTCGCATATTGCTAGAGCTGTTTTGTCAGCTCCAGAAGGACGGGAAGATTATCTCACCATCAGAGCAACTATATTTCATACTTACAACAGGCACAAAGAAATCGAAGAAGGCATTCAGCCTTGGGTAGGGGGTCATTCCGGAAGCGCACTTCTCCAGATTGCTGTGCTGGTTTCTTTCTTTGTTTACATATCGGGGAACGTATTCATCCACAACATCGAAGGACTCTGTTCATATTTACGCTGGCTGCCAGATGTAAAGAGATTGGCGCTTTGCATAATCGACTTCGGATGCGGTCTTTATGAAGTTGGGACTTGGGAAACTGAGATTGGTGTGTTTTAGAATAGTAGGTGAAATCGAGAGGCCCAACGAAGGGGTGGCCTAAAGGGAAAGTCGGACGTAGAGTTTTTGCACGCACCGTACGGGAAATAGAACGGATAAGCCGGACTGTATGTATAGTACCATAGGCTGTATCATTCCGCTGCTATGGAGATGGAGCAGGGAAGGCCGGGTCCTTCAATTTCTGGAATTTTTCCGATTGGTACTATAGCGTACACCTACGTGCGAGCTCGTGGGCGGTTCTGGGATAAATTGCAACTATATTGGATTCGCTCCCGCTCCATTTTACCAGACTCTTTTCCCGGTTATTACCATTGCGCCGCCATCAAGCAAGCACTGTACACAGCGATACATGGGGGAAACTGTCAAACGTCGGATCCTTTGCCCCGGATTTCGGGTGCTATACATTGTCTATTAGTCTTGCAACGCAATATGTGCACTGGCTCCTGGGGTGCGGAAGGACAATAAAGTCTGGCTCAAGCCGGTCCGGGTCGCAAACTTCGACCAGTTGGGTTCCCTAGCAAACTGAGGATTCGAATTCCTAGGCCAGGGTGTAAACAGCATCGTCGTCCTGTCGCCTTTACACTTAGAAATCGCTCCTCGTAATCGACATCAGAGGCTGCCATCGTCAGTGCGCTGTCTGGCATTGAGGCTGGACGTGAGGGACAAGCCTTCCAAGTGTGAGTATCTTAGTAACTTGACGACTCGTTCGTATATCAAGGCACTGATACCCCTCAGACAACCATAAGTCCGGGATTCTCGATCATCAGTGATAATTCCCTCATCTCTCACAACTGCCGACACGAGACAAGTAGGCAACATGCATCTGTCAAGCTTCCTCTTCGCCACGGCCGCTCTGGCAGGGCTGGCCTTCGCCGGTCCCATTGTGGAACGTCAGACACCGCAGAAGCTCAGGATCAGTGAGGGCCCTGGTGCAGCCACGCATCTCAGTGACCGCCTATTGACAGTCACCAGTGCCGCTCGGCGATAGTATCACCGAGATCACCTGCTGGCGCGCCCTAGTCTGGGACCAGATCGCCGACGCCAAGTATGCCGACCAGGTGCAGTACGTCGGCTCACAGAACAGCAACCCGCAGAAGTGCACGCCCAAGACGGCCAATTGGGATCAGCACCACGAAGGGCATTCAGGGTGGTGAGTGGTGGTTTCCTCTGGCATTGCAAGGTCCGGTTAAGCTCATAGGAGAGACATAGGCTTGCCATCGACATCGCCAACAACTACCTAACCAACTGGCTCAAAGCCACGCCTGCAGATATTGTTTTATTTATGTTAGGTACTAACGACGTCACGCGCGGCCACACGACAACTGAGATTATGGCTGCCTACACGAAGATGGTGTCTATCATGCGGGCGGCGAACCCCAAGATGAAGATCATCGTGTGTATCCCCCCACCGACCGTCGAACTGAGGCGTATAAACTGACGCCCGAGGCCTGTAGGTTGACCTGGTCATCCCCCTGTCGTTCTCCAACTCGGCCATCCAAGCGATCAATGCGGCTATCCCGACCTGGGCACAAGGGCTCAACACCACCGACTCGCCCATCGTGATTGCGGACTGCTACAGCGGCTTTTCCACCTCGATGCTCCGCGACGGCGTGCATCCAAATCTGGAGGGCGACAAGGTTATTGCATCTCGTGTTGGGCCGCTGCTGCTCAACTATATCAGCCAGTCTCTGGCCAAGTGATCTGAGGACGAGAAAGGAGCTCGCGCTAGCTGTGGCGGAGTATAGGTGTTCAGGTCAACGCGTCTTCAATGCCAATAACAGTCTCTACCTTACCTTTCTCACTGCCCCGACTGCTCTGTCGGCACGGAGCTGGAGCAATTAGTGACGGGGCGTCTTACCGCGGCAACATGCCAGCGCAGCAAACCCTAACCCGAATCATCGCGTTGCGGAAGCTAACGCCTCGGGCCGTCCCCGCCATCTCGCTTGTAGTCAAATCCTTCCCAGTTGGAACCCGAGCAAGAGCGAAGGCACCCTTAGGTCACGTGGATATGTCTGGCACCACTAACCGACCCTATCTTGACGACACGCCACTCTTCGCTGCCGGACAAGTCCCGGCCTGCTTCACCGCCTCGCAGGTCCGGCAGAGTCTGGGGCAGTCTGTCGCAATGGTGCTGAAGAGCAAGGCTGAGGAACCCACGGTACAAGAATGTGGCCATTTCCTGCCAAATTGCATTTGCAGCCCACTGCACGTTAATTGTGGTCACTCTCCTCCCCCAGAAGCGGGTTGGGCACCCATCAACGTCACCCTGAAACAGTTGAAGGCCGCCTCTGCGGCAGGATGTCCGTTTTGTCGCAGTCTCTACGGCGGGTGTATAGCCACGGCACTATGGGACCCAAGCCGCAGAGTCAAGACCCCAATCAATGAGTCTTTGAAGCTCTCCATGCGGCCCGAGGGCTTGGACTTTGGGGTGACCATGTACATACGAGCTACATGATCCACCGCTCATGTTTCACGTCGACAAGGAAGAAGGTAACTAAAGCCATGCACGAAAGCTTATGAAGCCGTGTCGCTAACATTATCACAGCGACTCAATCGCCGCGCCAGCTCTTTCGTGTTAGGCGAGATTACGCATCCATGAGCGATTTGGAAGGGATGCTCTCCTTCATCCGCAACCACAATGAAGAATTCCGCAAGAGTTACTCATGCGACCCATCGGATCCGTCCTTTATGCCGTCGAGACTCGTCTAGGTGCGTGTTGAGAATAGCAAATACGCCCTGACCCTGGTTCAAGGCGTGCAGTCACACCAATACCTGAGGTCTCAGTCATTGCTGGGGAAAGAACATTGCTGTATTGCCTAATACTTCCTGGCGGCAAAATTGTGGCAGCGTCGAACTTGACCGCGAAACAGAGACCGTATGTGCCCTCGTATCTGAGAAGTCAACGATGTATCTCCGGAGGTACTCGTCTCGGTAGGCACTGTTCCGAACCTCCACCCCTTGAGCCATTTTCCTTTTTGGGTCGCGTTCAGGCGCCTTACTGTCAGAGCGTGTGGGCTATCTCAACCATTATTGCGATTGAGGACTTGACCCCAAGTGAGGGCAGGCTGGGAGAGAAATGGTTCGACTCGCATGCCTGCGGAACGCAGGGTTAGTATATGAAGTAAAATATCTACCTGTTTCTCCAAGAAACAGTGGAGAATGGGCCGTACTTGTTCGGGCAGCTTTGACCCTATCTAGGCCTTCCGCGGGGGTCTGGGGACACCAAAGGACTGCGCTTGCCGCAGTCGTCGGGGTCGCCATTTGTCCGTGGTCGTGCGCCAGGTCCCTCCAAACTGGTCTGCACTCGTGACCCAGCTGAATAGCGCTTGAGTTGCGGTTCCTCATACCTACACTGTTAGGTGCCTTAGTCGATTCCAAGTGTATCCTCTTGATGCTCTTTTCGATACTCTTCTCATGCCTTCCTGTCAAGCCTTCCTAAGCGAAGAGCGAAGATACCTTACCTTAAGGCAAGGTAACGTACCTATGTCTGGTCTGTTAAGGTACCATAGGTATCTCACGTAGTATCAAAGACATGTTACACTTGAAAAGGGTGCGGCCTTTTGTGTCTTAGTCTCGACATTGCCCTGTCGTACTGTTCCAGGTCAATGATCCCTAAGGTAACGTACTCAGTGAGCTCTCACACTGCCAGTTTCCCTTCTAGGTCGACGCGACTTCCCTCCCTCTGTCGTTCCATCGTTGGTCGTTTACTTGTGTATAGCTAGACGACCACAGGACCCTGCGAGACGTTGAAGGCGGACTAGACAAAAGCAACAAGAGTGCATCACCTCCGTCTCCGCCAGCACCATTGCCGTATTCTGCTACCTGACAGTTTCAAGAATGATGAACTGCCAGTCTAAGGACTAGTTGTGCCATCACGAAATCGTATCTGAGCGGGTATCTAGCAGGCACATGGAAGGCCTGGCAGGTTCAAGACCACCATTCCTCCGCTAAGGTACCTCAATTGACCAGCCGCCCTGGCAAGAAGTTTCCAACTTCCTCGGCCGTCCTTGAGTAAACCAGCAGTCACGCCTCGACTTGGCTGTCCCTGGCAGGTTTTGATGAGCACCTTAGGTACTATCAGGCTGCTGTCTGGAGTTTGTGACCTTGCCAATAAGGCAGGCGTAAACAATCTTGAGTGATCCCGGCCGTCACCTTGCGATTGCTTGGAGTAAAGTAAGGTAGCACAAGTACCGTATCTTCCAAAGAGCGAGGCATAATACCCGCGTCAGACAAGTCCGACTCTTCATCTTCCGAACAGCGCACAGATTCATCCTCGTTTTCCAATCCATTCCCCGCATACTACCTCTGAAAAAGCCATCATCCCTCTTCTTCTCCCTCTTCCTCAGCACTAAGGATTTCCCGTCAGCTCCGACCACCGCATTGAATACGGCCCTGGTTCGGACCCCTCGCTCGACTGTGGGCCACTAATCGTGCTTCTGCTTCGCCGTGCAGCTCGCATTGTCGAGCCGCAGTGTTGAGGGTGTTGAGCAGCGGGTTGTGAAGCTTGTGTGATGCCTTGTGGAATTGGCGAGGTGTTTCTGGCGGACACTCCTCTGTTGGCAGAGAGGTGTACATGTTCGCCGTTGCTGTACTTTGTCCCGGAAGTATATTGCTGCGGCAGCCAATCGTTGGTCGAGGAGCGATCCGGGCACAGCGTCCGTGGAAAGTGCTGAACGGCGCCTACACGTGGCACCTCTAGGTCTACGCCAGCGAACCTACGCGAAATATGCGGCCCGCACCATGACATTGGCCGCACTGACAGTTCACAGTTTGGGGTGATCTGCTGGTTCGAATCTGTGACGTACCACCGACAGCGCCACCAGCAGTCAGACCCAGCCATGGGAGGCAGCTTATGCATCTTCGCTGCGGAGCAATGGACCCGAGTGTCGTCCGCTGACATGTCTCTTTCGCCCTCTGTTGCTTGCAGCAGCACGCGGA
>Ga0209127_100795_pt1 | contig 10711 bp, 8 predicted proteins | sample LakSupMetagenome_FD_187469 | JGI IMG/M metagenome (GOLD analysis project Ga0209127, IMG submission 187469) | Freshwater microbial communities from Lake Superior, Canada - Sta WM archaea (SPAdes) (version 2) | ecosystem: Environmental > Aquatic > Freshwater > Lake | place: Lake Superior, Canada...
GGGCGGTTACCGTAGCGCTCAAGGACGAGGACGGATTCGATTTCGAGAGCAAGGTGCTGCCGCCGGAGTTTGTGGGTCTGGATAAGAAGGAGAAGCGGGTCAGTGAGGCGCCAAACGATTGGAAGGCGGTCAGGGAGCTCGTTAAGGCTCAGGTCGAGGAGGAGCTGAGGGCTGAGCATAACTAGGCTTGTTATACTGTGGTACCGAGGTGTCTCTTTTCTCCTAGGTCATGGTCATTTTCATACCCATTCCTCTCTCAAAATATCATTCGAACGATTCGAGGGCGAGCAGTGGAGAAGGCAAGGCTGCACTCAAAGGTGGGAAATGCCCTTGTCAGGGCTCTAGCATACCTGGGTCGTCCAAAAGCATTTCTAGGACATACCACTTTATATTATTCAAAAGTGGCATCTTTGCAACTGGTCTTTGTGGGGTTTCACTGTATTTCGAGCTTTGTATCCCATGCCGTCACAACCATGTCGCACAATGCCAGGGGTGTGAAGACCCCTGAAAAAAACTCACGATCCTTCTGCCTGCGCCATTGACGTCACGCCAGATCCGTCGGGTCTGCCTGTCCCTGGCCCGCCGTGCCATGTACTAGCAGGATGCGGGGGGCACGGGGGCCAGTGGCCGCCTAAATAAGGTGACCCCGCGATATTGACCTGTTGTTATACCGGCTTCACGTGTAGAAATCATATTGAGGAGTAAGGGAACCTCGAGGGCTCTCAAGTGTAGGGGGATCTGTACTCAAGTTTCTCATCGACCACTCTCCTAGTCGTCTCATTGCATCACCGCCAAAGTGACAGGCAGCCGAACCGCTCCTGCCGCTGCTCTCTGCCAGCCTTCGCCAACAACCCATTCCATACTGTGTAAACGAGTCAGGAGGTTTGCTGCCATGCTCAAACGCTGTCTATCCCGGTTTTCGCTCTATGGACCAGAGAGATTGGCAGATAAAACGGGCAAGGAGCGGCGGTCAATCCGGCTGTCGATGCCACCGAGGTGATGCCTTTGGCTGACGCCGTAGGGCTGTGGGGTAGCTATGGGGACGACACTGCTGAAAAGTGGAGAGCCGCATTCAAAAAGTCCCACTTGGATCCGACTGATGCGACGGCCAGCACCTGAACGCACACCACCCTGACCACATGCTCAAGTCATTAGTGAACAAGGCGTAGACGCACAGGGGGCACAGTGGCAGAACAGGCCCACACATCCGCCATCTTTCTCCGTCAAGACTGGCACACGGGTTAAATTTGGACAGTTCTTGTTCCCGCCGAGTCAAACCTTGTTGCCGCCGACACCCCGTCGTTCTTTTCCGTGTCGCCATCCCCGGGCTCCATCCAACTGCATTCCCTCGTTTTGCAGAAGGGCGCTGCTGCTCAACAGCCCCAAGACTCGCCCAAGATTCCGGCCCAACCACCAGCCCGTCTCCCCTCCAACATCCCTCTCCGAACCCTATCCCAACCTTCCACGCGCCTGCAGGACAGCCAGGAAGCCTCGTCGTCCTCCCTGCTCCACCCACGCCACAGCTACCAATTCGACGAGGAAGACGAAGCATTCTCCTCCGAAGCCTCGTGGACGGACACAGGCGACATAGCGGAGCAGCTCGACGACGAAGACCCCATACGTGACCGCCTCACGGGCGACCCCGATGACGAGATCCTGGGCAGCGTGCTGAAGCGACAACCCCGGTACGCAGACAAAAAACGCGTCCGCTACGACGACGGGCTGTCCCCTTCGCGCTCGCGCTCGCCGTACAGACCTGGCGCCGTTAGTAAGGAGGCGATCGAGATCCCCGAACCCGCACCGCGACGCATCCCCTGGGCCGAGCGCAAGATAGCGGCCGTCATGGCGGGCGGCACGGGCATCCACGGCCTCACGGGCAAGCCCCTGATCTACTTCACATCTATATTCGTTTCGTTGGGCGTTTTCTTGTTCGGCTACGACCAAGGCGTGATGTCGGGCATAATACCGGGCCCTTACTTTATTGATTACTTCCACCAGCCCTCCCGAGCGGAGGTGGGCACCATGGTGGCCATCCTCGAGATTGGGGCGTTTATCTCGAGTCTGACGGTCGGGAGAATCGGTGATATTCTTGGGAGGAGGAAGACGATCCTCTACGGGAGCATGATCTTCTTTGTGGGAGGCGCGCTGCAGACGTTTGCCACGAGCATGGCTATGATGATGGTGGGACGCATCATTGCTGGTCTCGGCGTGGGCATGCTGTCCACCATTGTGCCGGTGTACCAGTCCGAGATCTCACCTCCCCATAACAGGGGCAAGCTGGCGTGTATCGAGTTCTCGGGGAACATCATCGGCTACACGACGTCCGTCTGGGTGGACTACTTCTGTGGTTACATCGAGGGGGATTTGTCATGGCGCTTACCCCTGATGATGCAGTGCATCATGGGGGCGCTGCTCGGCTTCGGTGCACTGATCATCGTCGAGTCGCCCAGGTAAGATTCGATCAAGCCATCCTGATCATCAGCCTACTAACGTATGATTGCAGATGGCTCCTCGACAACGACCACGACGAAGAAGGCATCGTGGTCATCGCCAACCTCTACGGCGGCGGCGACATCCACGACGCCCGCGCGCGCGACGTCTTCCGTGACATCAAGATGAACGTGCTGATCACGCGGCAGGAGGGCGAGCGCACCTACACCGACATGTTCAAGCGGTACCGCCAGCGCGTCTTCATCGCCATGTCGGCGCAGGCGCTCGCCCAGCTCAACGGCATCAACGTCATCTCGTACTACGCGCCGTACGTGTTCGAGTCGGCCGGCTGGGTCGGCCACGCGGCCGTGCTGATGACGGGCATAAACGGGATCACGTACTTCCTGTCCACCATACCCCCGTGGTACATCGTTGACCGGTGGGGGCGGCGGCCCATCCTCCTCAGCGGCGCGGTCATGATGACTATCTCGCTGTCGCTTATCTCGTACTTTATCTACCTGGATGTGGCATCTACGCCGACCATGGTCGTGGTGTTCGTGATGATCTACAACGCCGCGTTCGGGTACTCGTGGGGTCCGATTCCGTGGCTGTATCCGCCCGAGATCCTACCGCTCAAGATCCGCTCCAAGGGCGCCAGCTTGTCCACGGCTACCAACTGGGCTTTCAACTGGCTGGTCGGGGAGATGACCCCCATCTTGCAGGAGTGGATCAAGTGGAGGCTGTATCTCGTGCACGCGTTCTTTTGCGCCGTCAGCTTTGTTGTTGGTATGTTCACCGTTCAACCCGTTCTGCTCTTGCGTCGCACGCTGACATACGTTGCAGTATACTTCCTGTACCCAGAGACCTGCGGCGTCCGACTGGAGGACATGGACGCCCTGTTCGGCGACGCCACGGCGAACCTGGGCACTCCGGCGACGCCGGGAACGCCGTCTGTCGGTCCGGTGGGCACACCGAGTGCTATTGGTCGGGGACCGCTCCTCGGGCCGTCCAGTGCTATTCCGGGACTGGATATTGATCCTCCGGATGTGGTGGACCGTAAGCCGGACCACCAGGGGAATGGTGGTCTCAAGGGCTGGCTTCCGAAACTGTTCGGCAGGGGAAGGGAAAGGACGGGAGAGTATGCGCCGCTTGGGCAGCGGGATGATTAGACGGAGGGACGCGCTGGGCGATGACGGCGATCGCTTTGTATAGGATCTTGCGACCTCGGTATTTGGTGGTGGCTACTTGGCTTCGGTATAGAGTGTTCGGGATGCCGCTTGGATAGGTGGCCTTTGTACTAGATTTTGGATATAACCTTTTGGTATAGAGTAGTGGAAGTGCATATGTCAAGCTCGCTGGCAGGTGTGATTTCAGCAGGCAGCGGTGTGTATTGGGTCTTCCCAGTTTATCGGATAAGTCAACAGCCGTATTCTCCTTTCGATTTTGCTCTTGTGATGTGGCAGCGCTGTCTCTCTAGCTGTGAGTGTGTGTGGCTAGAGCAAAGGAAGCCTCGAAATCGGTATAGACGAGAAATGGTTTAAGCGGGGTACAGCTTCGGCTTTCGACATCCGTAATTCATCTAGCCGAACATCTCATCAAATCTCAACCCAGATAACCTCACCGACCTCCATCAACTCTCGCTCCCCGTTGCTATATCGTCGTCACTAAACAACCAGACCCAATGTCCAACCAGGAAATCATCCACGCCTACCGGCACCTCCTCCGCAGCGGCCTGCACGCGGTGCAGTTCTCCATGCCGGCACGCTTCGTGGTCCAGTCCCAGCTCCGCAAGGCCTTTCGCGTAAGACCGGGCGAGTCGAAGACCTTTGACCCCGAGGCCGTGAGGAGGACGATCTGGTTTCTCAAGGCGGCCGCCGCGGAGCGTGGGCTGGAGCACAAGATCGTCAAGAACCTCATCAGGGTCACGTGGCACAGGGAGCGAGAGGCGAGGGAGAACTGGAGGAAGACTGCGCAGATTTGGTCGAATGGGGGGAGGAAGTGAGTGCTGTTCTGAAACCAAGGGGGGAATGGGGAGATCGGAAGGACAGGGCTAACGGGTGAATAGTAGGAAGAGGGAAGACCCCATCCGGGCCACGACTTACGAGCATTATGAGGCTACTATTGCTATGTTGAATCATAGCATGGGGCTGTGCTTACCGCTTAGGTGAAGAGGACTGCGTGCCTGGGATTCGGCGGCTCCGCTTGTTCAGCTTACCTACGGCTATGGCCACGGCTGCGACTATGAGCTGCCGGGCTGAAGTCTTTGGCGGGTGGTTTCCTGATGATACTTGGACGGCTGGGGCTGATAGGCTCTTCTTCGAGTCCTGCTTGTGGAGGCCTGTTCTTCTCTTTCCGTGGGGAAGTTCGAATATGGTAACGGAATTCGCTATGTGCGGCCGTCACCATACCTGCGCGCCACAGTGCCTGCATTCAGGGATACGGTTCCCTGGGTACCTTGCGGTCCTGTCGAGTTCGAGACGCTCTCGAGGATCCCCGTCCCGTGTTAACGGTAGTGAACCCACTGGAAGACTCGCTATCGCGGATAAACCGGGCCGGGACGGCTTCGGATCCGAGATTCGGCATTCCAAGCCATGGAAATTCTCGCTCGGCCAGCGGCGCCTCAGGACAGTGGACGGTGTGGACGGTGTGGGACACGGCCGCGTAGGCGCTCACCAGCAAGGCAGTCGTGCAGAAGATTGGGGTGATCAGGTGATGCCCCAGCGACCGTGGGGATCCAATTTGTTTGATCAACACCTCTGCGGGCCGTGACTTTGCACTCAGGGTCCGTGATCAGCGGCCTTGAACAGGCCTGACAGGGCCTAACAGGGCCTGACAGGGCAGACAAGCAGAGACGAGAGAAAAGTCAGGTCCAAGATATGGAGAAGTGCTATGTCTAGTGGGTGTCGTGGTTACTCCTTGCGAGTTCTGTACTCGGGATTGACAATTGCTCAGTCCGCTCGATTCTTATATAGTGATTGAAGCGATACGCAATGATTGAAAGCCTCTTTTTAAGATGGTGCTGATCATTCATACGGAAATCTGCAGAATGACGTTTTAACGTGTGTCCCGCGCCACGTTGAGATATTGGATTCGTTTGCATATTGTATGAGCTCTCAGAAGCTCAACACTCGACTTTGGAACTATCCGTCTTGGCTCAAGAACGCTTGAATACGTCGCTGTAGCGTGCACCATCGGGTTCTGGCCTCTACAGACATGTAACTGCATTCATTGCCGATTGAAAGCTCGTGCACAACAGTTGCCGTTTACATGAACTTTAACTTGATCTCGTGCCTTCAATTAGCTCTTGAAAAGGGAAAGAGCTATCTATCGGCCTGTGATCGGACCACACCACGGCACATCACAATTAGCGTGGAAAACCATCCGTCATCGTCTTCTCGCCAACCCCGCAATCAGCTCCGAACCTCGTCAACACCACATCGTTTGAGCTCATTGACTGGTCTGTCGCCGACCCCCGAGCTCCAATTGCCTTTCTACCCGTTCGATCAATTGTTACACAGCTTCTATCGCGGAGCACAGCTCCCCAGTCTGCAGCAACACGAGCTTCGATCTCGACCACCTTCGACCTCGAGCAACGATAACTCTCACCTTCCCCTGACCTTACCTCAACGACCGACCCTGTTCCCATCCTTGGAGACGAACAACATCCTCCCAGAGTCTGGGTCTTGATGGGCCTAGACCCTCTCCTGCTGGCACCGGCCGTATCGCGACAGCGCTGAGGACTCTGGTCTCGGTCGTTTCAGTCCGGGACCACCGTCCACAGCGGCCGCTTCGATACCGAAGCCCCCATACTTGTGCCGGCAGGAAATGACTGCTGAGATACGCCGGTCCTTGCAAAATGATTCACCCCGCTCGCGGCTCACTATCATGCCTCCAACTGGCAACAACGACGACAGCGCCAACCGCAACGGTGACGAGAGACGCTCCGACCAGCGACACCATGAGCAGCCGCAGCGCCAGCCGCACGAGCGATGGGTCAAGCGGTACAGGACCGAGGTAGCCGCGTCCATGTCCAGCGTGCTGTCGACCGTCAGCGCGTTCCCGCTCGACAGCGTGAAGACGCGCATGCAAACGTACAAGTACGCTGGGTTCCTCGACTGCGTTCGAAACACGTATCAGACGGAGAAGCTTAGGGGCTTCTTTCGAGGTATGAAGATGCTCCTCTTCTGGGCGCACTAGTGATACTGGTTCTGACAGTGCGGTTTGCAGGCGTGACGGCTCCCATGCTCAGCGTAACTCTCGTCCGCACCGTGTCCTTTTCGATTTACCAGCGAGCGAAGCATTCGTACTGCAACTGGCTCAAGAAAAATATGGGGGTGGACGTTCTCGGACATGTCAATGCCCAGGGGTCGTATCCGAACCTGTGGTCTGTGGCTACGTTTGGAGCTGCGGGCGCCACGGCTGGCTCGTGTATTACGTTGATTGCTTGTGGGTTCAAGCTACACCTTCGACACGCGCGATCCTACCTTCGGCGCTGACAAGACGCAGGTCCATTCGAGCTGAGCAAACTAAGCGCACAGGTGTCGGTGCTTCTGGCTAATAAACAGAACTGCCCCGAACCGAAGAGCCAGGAGATTGCGGCGAGCTATCAGAACAAGGGCACGCTGAAGACCATGAAGAATATCGTGAAACATCGGGGCATTACCGGTCTGTACACCGGCTTCAAGCTACATCTGAGTAAGTTAGCCCTGTGTGGCTTGCAAGCTCTCATAGCGGCGCTGATAATGCTGGTAGTGCGTGATACCCTCGGGACAGGCATTTACTTTATGACATACGAAAGCGGCAAACAACTGCTGACGACATTTGGTGGCGACGGCGCCCATTCGAACCCGCTCGCTGTGCTGGTGGCCGGAGGACTGTGCGGCATTGTTTCTTGGGCGATGATCTGTGGGTTATCCTCTCGGGCATACCGCGTTGCTTGAAAGACTGACCCGTGTCCCTCCTGCAGACCCGATAGACTCGGCGAAGAGCATATACCAGCGCAACGCCCTCATGCACTCCCGGGGGCAGAAAGTGCCGCCGGTCAAGATACAGTTCTTCCGGCGGCAGATGTACCGCGGGCTGGGCGTGTCCATGGGCCGGTCGTGTGCGGTCAACGCGGTCTTCTTCTCGTCGTTTGAGTTCATCAAGAAGCATATCAAGGCCATGGATGACGAGTAGCCGCCGAGGATGGAGGACCGTTCCACACTGTCCTACATAATACGGGGGAAACAAGGTTGTGTAAACTTGTGAAAGGAAAGGGATGCATTTGTCTTGGCGTTTCTCCAGGGCTGTCGGCTTAGGGGGGTATGGCAACCGTCAGCCTGGAAAGGAGCATTTTTGAGGAGGTTTCTCGTGTTCGAGTTGGTGGTGCACATGGTAGTACGTGCTGCAAGGATGCGACATCCATCCGCTGTTTCGCATGCAATGTATTCAGTCTATAAGACTACAATGGGCCGCCGCACATTTGGCGAGTAAGATCGATACCGGTGACGGAAATGTAACAGAACCACCATCCACAATTGCAGTTCCCGTGATGAGTTGCGCAAAAGGTCGAGTTCGAATCGCGGATCTTGAAGTCATCAGAAGCTACCTTGGTTCTTCGTTTCCTACATCACATTGCATTTACAACCACGTTGTGATTCGCAGATCCAAGCGGAGCCTCATCTCCAACTCCCGATAAGAGAAAAACGCGATAAGAAAGTCCCGATAAGAAATTTATCTTTCCTTATCCATCCCCCTCGCCCTTTTCCCGAGCGAATGCGCCCGACCCGGCAGCAAAAATGCCCCGAAACTTCCTCCGCCAGGGCCTAGACCGCGACGTCTACTCCATCGTCCTCAAGATCGACGCCGACGCTGCGGTCCCTAACCCGCGCCTCTCCGTCTCGGCCGTGTACGACGCCATCAAGCGGTCCAACTCCAGCCTCGCGCGGCGGAAGAAGAGGGAGCTGGAGGACAGCATCGAGCGGGTCCTGAGCCAGCGGAATGAGGACTTGAAAGAGTTCGCGGAAGAAGAAGAAGGAGAAGAAGACGAGGGTGAGGAGGAGAGGGAGATCAAGGAGGCGGAGCGGAAGGTGTTGGAGAGGGACAGTTTCCTGCTTAACAGGCAGATCGCGAAGGGGTGGAAGTTTGGGAGCGGGAGCGGGACTGTGACGCCCAAGGGGGACGATAAGGACGTGGAGATGAGGAATGCAGCTGACGGGACGGAGGGGGAGAGGAGTACGGGGGAGAAGAGCGAGCGACAGGCGAACGGGGAGCCCAGTGCCAAGAGGAGGAGGAAGATGGACCGCGAGGAGAGGGACAGGGAGCGAGGACCCAAGACGCCCAAGGAGAAAGACAGACGTCCGCCTACCGGTGTTTCGATACGGGATATCGCTGGTGTGGACGCTACGCTGAAGCGGCTGCTGAGCTGTGTCTGGCTGCCGTTGCGTGGCACGGCGGCGTACGCGCAGATGAATTACCGGTGCGACTTTGGGGTCCTGCTGCATGGACCTTCCGGATGTGGAAAGACGACGCTGGCAAACGCTGTGGCTGCCAGTGTGGGTGTCTCGTTCATCCCTGTCTCGTCGGCCAGTCTGGTCGGAGGTACGTCGGGTGAGAGCGAGAAGAATATCAGGGATATCTTCGACGAGGCTATTGCGCTGGCGCCGTGTCTGATCTTTATGGATGAGATTGACAGCATTGGCGGCAAGAGAGAGAGTGCCGGCAAAGCGATGGAGGGGAGGATGGTGGCTGAGCTGATCAATGGAATGGATAGGGTTGCGCAGAATACCAAGGAGGGCAAGAATGTGGTTGTCCTGGCTGCCACGAGTAGGCCGGACACGATCGATCCTGCCATCAGACGGAGGTTTGGTGTCGAGGTGGCCATGGGCATGCCGGATGAGAAAGCGAGGGAGCATATTCTGCGCTCGCAATCGCGCGGTTTGCCTCTAGGTGACGACGTTGATTTTGTCGAGCTCTCAAAGGCGACGCCGGGTTACAACGGTGCGGATTTGAAGCATGTCGTCACGGCCGCCATGAACTCGGCCCTGGACACGGAGCTGGACGCTGTTCTACAGAAGGTCACAGCGTCCCGACCAGATACTTTCCCCACCGACTCACAGGCCCAGAGAGAGTGGTTCCTCCTCGAAGACCAGACAGCCATCGACTGGGCACAGATAACCATCACCATGGCGCACTTCCAGCGCGGCGTAGCCAAGACGCAGCCCGCCTCCAAACGCGAGGGCTTCACCACCATCCCGGACACCAACTGGTCGCACGTCGGCGCCCTGCACGACATCCGCAAGAAGCTCGAGATGAGTATCATCGGCCCCATCAAGCAGCCCGAGCTGTTCGCCAAGGTGGGCATCAAGCCCGCCGCCGGCATCCTCCTGTGGGGCCCGCCCGGTTGCGGAAAGACGCTCGTCGCCAAGGCCGTCGCCAACGAGTCCAAGGCGAACTTCATCTCCATCAAGGGCCCCGAGCTGCTGAACAAGTACGTCGGCGAGTCGGAGCGGGCCGTGCGGCAGGTCTTCGAGCGCGCGCGCGCCTCGGCGCCGTGCATCCTCTTCTTTGACGAGATGGACGCCCTGATGCCCAAGCGCGACGACAGCCTGTCCGACGCCAGCGCGAGGGTCGTCAACACGCTCCTCACCGAGCTCGACGGCGTGGGCGACCGCTCGGGCATCTACGTTGTCGGCGCGACCAACAGGCCCGACATGATCGACCCGGCCATCCGCAGGCCGGGCCGGCTGGGGACGAGCGTCTACGTCGGTCTGCCCAGCGCGGATGAGAGGGTGGATATCCTCCGGACGCTGTACAGGAACACCATCCCCGCGGACCAAGCCGGGACCAGGACTGTGCCGAACGAGGTGTTGGAGGCTGTGGCGAGGGATATGAGGTGTGACGGGTTCTCGGGCGCGGATCTGGGCAACCTGATGCAGAGTGCCGCGCAGAGTTGTCTGGAGAGGGTGTACGGCAGTGGCGCGGAGCCGGTTATCAACATGCAGGACTGGGAGAGGGCGCTGCGGGAGGTGAAGCCGAGTGTGAAGGATATGAGGAAGTATGAGGCTCTCAGATCGAAGGGGATTTGATGCAGTGGATAGGGGTAGGCATAGTAAGCGTAAGGACATTACATATTTGCGAATCGCAATCCATGACTCGCATATTGTCAAGTTGGACATGTGGTCCGTATGTGTCTGTTGCACTAGACTGCCAATAAGTCCCTTCGAGACATACAGCATTTATCACCTCACAGTCAGGTACAGAGGCCGTCCGCACCTATATCGGTACTCCCCAACTCAAC
>Ga0209127_100796_pt1 | contig 10700 bp, 10 predicted proteins | sample LakSupMetagenome_FD_187469 | JGI IMG/M metagenome (GOLD analysis project Ga0209127, IMG submission 187469) | Freshwater microbial communities from Lake Superior, Canada - Sta WM archaea (SPAdes) (version 2) | ecosystem: Environmental > Aquatic > Freshwater > Lake | place: Lake Superior, Canada...
GAGACATGCATCAGCTGTGGCTGTTGCAACAGAAGTGAACAAGAACCATGACGATATAGGGCCTATCCAGGAGTACGACCGCCGAGTGGATGCTGGGCTTATCAGGAACGATGAGCATCAAAGAGGTACCGTCCCATACCATACCCTGCCCTCACCTTGACTTGCATACTGACAGTTTGTGTGTAGGCATCATCCAAAGCCTCCAACACCTCCATGATGAACTGCGACACTACCACGCCCGGCCGGTGGTGCACCCGACCCTCGAGTCTCTCAAACCGAAGAAGTCGTTCCTGGACTCGCTCTTCGGCAAGAGCTCCCACAAGAGCGCTATATCCGAGATCCCCTCCGACCTGCCACGCGGCCTGTACCTCTACGGCGACGTGGGCAGCGGCAAGACGATGCTGATGGACCTCTTCTACGACACCCTCCCCAGCAACGTCACCTCCAAGACGCGCATCCACTTCCACAACTTCATGCAGGACGTCCACCGGCGCCTCCACCGCATGAAGCTCGAGCACGGCAACGACATCGACGCCGTGCCCTTCGTGGCGGCCGACATCGCGTCCAAGGGCAACGTGCTCTGCTTCGACGAGTTCCAGTGCACCGACGTAGCCGACGCCATGATCCTCCGGCGCCTGCTGGAAGCCCTGATGTCGCACGGCGTGGTGCTCGTGACGACCTCCAACCGCCACCCGGACGAGCTGTACAAGAACGGCATCCAACGCGACTCCTTCATCCCCGCCATCAACCTGCTCAAGGCGCGCCTGCACGTGGTCAACATCGACAGCGCGACCGACTACCGCAAGATCCCCCGCCCGCCCTCGGGCGTCTACCACACCCCGCTCGACGCCCACGCCGCCTCCCACGCCGAGAAGTGGTTCCGCTTCCTCGGCGACCCGGACGAGCCCGAGCCCCACCCGGAGGTCCAGCACGTCTGGGGCCGCGAGATCAAGGTCCCGCGTGTGAGCGGGCGGTGCGCCTGGTTCACGTTCGACGAGCTGATCGGGAAGCCGACGAGCGCGGCCGACTACATCGAGCTGATGCGCAGCTACGACGCCTTCATCGTGACCGAGGTGCCGGGGATGACGTACCGGCAGCGCGACCTGGCGAGGCGGTTCATCACGTTTGTCGACGCCGTGTACGAGAGCCACGCGAAGCTGGTGCTCACGACGGCGAAGCCGCTGACGGAGCTGTTCGTGTCGAGGGAGGAGATACAGGAGTCCATGGGCAAGGGGGCCATGGACGCCGCTACGTCGCCCGAGGGCGCGGCAGATAAGGCTGGGCTGGACGACCGGATCGAGCACCTGATGGAGGACCTGGAGCACAACGCCGAGCAGCTGAAGAACTCGAGTCTGTTCACTGGCGAGGAGGAAGCTTTTGCGTTCGCGAGAGCCCTGTCGAGGCTGAGCGAGATGGGCAGCCGGGAATGGGTCGAGCGCGGCCTAGGGTTGGAGAAGGACGGTGGCAAGCAGGAGAGGGACGACTGGGCCAAGACGAGGAGCAGGCAGATGGAGGATAGTATGTGAGGGCTTGGGCCGATCCTGATCTTGGCGACGAGTCGCATTGGCCTTTGCTATTGGATACCCCATTTTTGCATGATGCTCTGCATGCAAGGCGCTTTGGTTGGAGAAAGAAGTTCCAGTCCCTGACATCACGGTTCCGTTGACATGTGGTTTATATGACGGGTATTTAGAATGCTACTGCTTGTGCTGATAAACACTGCCTCTGCAGCTTGCATAGCGGTTACATCACGATAGACTTGGTTTGAATGGTATGCGTATTGATACACGAGAATGCATTGCCACGCTAGTACTACAGCATCGTTACAGTGTAGACTAGGTCTAGTACACACCGGGCAACAGCGCATACGGCACATCCTTCTTGTACTTCTTCCACTGCTCGTCATACCGTCCATCCATGTAGTCGTCCACTTCCGGGATACTCCTCATGGTAAATACCCACGCATGCCAAGCAACAACTACCGCCGCGGCAGGCCAGCTGCCCGCGGCAAGGGCGTATCCCGTGCGCCAGACGGTATAGTCTCAGTAGTTGATGTGGCGGGCCCAACCCCAGAGCCCGGTTGTGCATATCTTGCCCTTGTTGGCGGGGATGTCCTTGAATTGCTTGCGCTGGAACTCCGAGACCGTCTCGGCTGCTATGCCGACGGCGTACACGGCCGTTCCGAGGGCGATCAGGAGGGACACGGCCTGGGTTGTGCCGGGGATGCGCACCAGGGGAGTGGCCAGGACGGCGGAGGATGCAGCTGTGACGAGGGCGAGCGACATGAGGGAGTTGGCGACAGAGTTGTAGATGCCGACGCCTATGGCGGTCTGGGGTGGCATTTCTTCCTCGGAGAGGTAGATGAGCCAGATGACTTGCTTGAGCGCTGAGGCGGCGGCCATGGCGAGGAGGAGTTGGCTTGGGAGCCATGGTGTCTCTATTTCCTGTGCCGGAACTATACCAGGTAAGATGTTCAACAGCAGATGCGAGGGAGCAAGAGTGATTTCATGAGGTTCGCTCGACAACCCCAGTACCTCCCAACCTTCCAACGATTTGTCATCTGGTGGCCTCAAGTCTGCAGTTCGGGACCGAGAGTGGAGGTCGAGGGGTAGCAGCCGACCAACATGTCTGTCCGAAGATGCGCGGTCCTTATCGGTACCCGCGGGCCACTCTCAATCATTTCTCCTTCGATACAGGTCATATCTTCCTGGGAGCACATAAGACCTTCTTTGTAGGTAAACGGACCTAAGCACAAAGCATCGAGCTGATGCCAAGACCTGCTAGCTCCGGTGCCCACAGTTTAAGGTACCCGAAGCACGTGCTGTTGCTGTGGATGACGCAGCTTCCCGATCCGGCAGGCTGCCGTCTCAGTGCGTTACCCCGTTACCCCGTTACCCCACAAGCCCGCCTCGGTGACGAGCTTATCTCGGACGCCTCAACAACAACCGATACAGCATCAGACACATCACGGTCACTGTCGAGTACCACTGAACATGAAGATTTCGCAAGCCTCGTTAGTTGCGCTGCTGCTGCCGGCAGTGAGCGCCCGCTTCGTGGAGGATCACGAGATTGACCGCGTCGGCATCTACACGGACTGGGCCAAGCAGGTCGACGAAACCAGCCAGAAGTACCACATCGAGCTGTCTCCCGGCGAGACACGATGGGTGACAGAGGAGGAGAAGTGGGAGTTACGCAGGGTGAGTCTCATTCACTAGGACATAATCTCTTGCGAGACGGCATTGATCAGTATCGCTGACTCTCACTCGCCTTGATAGAACGGCCAGCGCTTCTTCGACATCACCGACACACCCGACCTCGGCTTACTGCGCGCTCGTTCGACCAAATCAACAGCCGTATTCCCCAAAAAGCCGACACTCCAGAAGGAGATCAACCCCTTGCTCTCGAATCTTTCCAAAGCTGAGATGAAAGACCATCTGGAGACATTTACCAGCTTCCACACCCGCTACTACAAGTCCGACTACGGCAGGCAGTCGAGCGAGTGGCTTCTCAAGACGGTGCAGGACACCATCAAGGACGCCGGCGCTGAGAAGCACGTCGGCGCAAAACACTTCCAGCATTCCTGGGGTCAGAACAGCATCATCGCGACGATTCCGGGCAAGACCAACAAGACCGTCGTGATAGGTGCGCACCAGGACTCCATCAACCTCTGGCTGCCGTCCATTCTGGCCGCACCTGGCGCCGACGACGACGGAAGCGGCACCGTCACCATACTCGAGGCTTTCCGCGTGATCCTCACTTCGGAGGACATTGTCAAGGGCAACCACGAGAACACGCTCGAGTTCCACTGGTACAGCGCCGAGGAGGGCGGTCTGCTCGGCAGCCAGGCCATCTTCTCCACGTACGAGAAGGCGCAGCGCGTTATCAAGGCGATGCTTCAGCAGGACATGACCGGGTTCGTGGCGAGGACCCTCCAGGCCGGCAAGCCTGAGAGCGTTGGCGTCATTGTCGACTTTGTTGATCCCAACTTGACCGACTTCATCAAGAAGATTATTGTTGAGGTATGGTACCCGACACCCTGTCTTGGGAGTGATCGGTTTCTAATAGTGATCGGTTTCTAACCTTTTGAGTCTAGTACTGCGACATTCCGTACGTCGAGACAAAGTGCGGCTACGCCTGCTCCGACCATGCCTCGGCTTCCAAGGCTGGGTACCCGTCGGCGTTCGTGATCGAGTCCGCCTTCGAGTACAGTGACAACCATATTCACAGCACCGACGACAAGATCGAGTACCTGTCGTTTGACCATATGCTGCAGCATGCCCGCCTGACACTGGCCTTCGCATATGAGCTAGCTTTTGCTGACTTTGACAAGCTGGAGAAGAAGGCTGGAAGCAGTCTCGGCGATGATCTGTAGGCGAAACTCATGGCAGCAATGTTGTTTTCTTGGTTAGTAGTCAGGTAGCGTGGACGAAATCAAGTTGGTTTTCTCTAGGAACTCGGATCCCATTGGTTCAGTTACTTCGTTCGCAAGGGCATCGTCCTCGAGGTACTCGGCTCGATTCCGGACGCTACCATACAAAGTATGATGCGTACAATGTAGCCGTCAACTCTTACAGCCTCCAACAACAGGTTCAAACTAGGACCTTCACGTGCATGTAGAGTACCTTACTAGCTTGTTAGTGTCGGCATTGCTGCCCTGGATGAGTCTAGATCATTCATCCCCTACACAATGTGACGTCACTGAGGGCATGGGAGGGGAAGCAACTCAAGAAGACGTCAGGCCGCCCGCTTTGCGATCCCTAGGTACATTACCCGATCAATGGCCCTTCATCAATACGGAGAGGGGAAAACTTATTTCCAACTGTTGCCGGATCCCCTCATTACCTTATTACTGAGCTTGTCCTTTGTCGTCGTCAGTCGTCTTTACGCTACAGGCCAGATCCCAGTCAATTCAGTAGCATCAGCCCTGCCGGGTAACCGATTCTTGGCAAAAGCTTGGCACAGACCCCTGCCTCGTGCATTCCAGGAGACGACGACATCCTTGATCACATCCCCCCAACGTCAGTGCCCCTCCTTCTGCACCCTCGCCTCAGCTCGAGAATGCTCATAATGGCCGCAGTTCTCAAGCCTTCGGCCACTTGGCCTCTCTTACATGACCTAACGAGCAATGACCTTATACGAATATATCTACCGTCTCCTAAGCTTTGTATACCAGGTTTTCTTCCAGTTCCCTCTCAGTGCCTTGACCATTCCGCGCCAGAGACAGCTCCCTCCACCATCTTCTCCCCGCAAATCCGAGATGCAGGGTTCTGGAAGCTCCCTGAAGCCTATCAGTGATGAACTGTATGCTCTCTGCACCTCGAGTGAAAGCGTGTCCTCCGTCCTCGCCCAGGATCCTTCGGTCAAGCCCGGCGATGCATGGAAGAAGCTCTATGGCCATGACTTCCGCAAGTCGAGAAGGAGGAAGTCGGTGAGTAGCGTTACGAGACTAGCCTCTGACGAGGAGATCCTGCGACGGACTGCGGAGTGCGGGAAATGGGGTCCAACACAGCCGAGCGAGCTCTTCCTCCGTGTAAGTAGCGCGAGCACCAGCCTTCCTTCAAGCAGTAAGTATTGTCATTAACTGATCTTGTAAGCTCTATAACGATGCCTTGCACACTGTAGATGAGGAAGGTCCGGAAGTGGCTATGGTCAGTCCCTCGCTGCTGGGGAGTTGCGGCACATTGCCCCTTACTATCATATCGACGTAAGTCTATTGCACGGTCTTTTCCGACGCACCAGCACGCTCATCCCGCCCAGAGTACCCGATATTGCCCGCCACATGTCAAACCTCATTGTCCGGGCTGAGCGAGAAGTATACCTGGCGACCAACTTCTGGCAGAACGGTATCGCTGCCAAGTTCCTGACGGATGCCATGAAGGAGCTCTCCCGTCGAGCTGGCCAAAGGGATACCAAGGTTGTCATGAAGATCATCTACGACAGAGGCAGTGCCCGACAGATGTTTGAGCCTCATTTTCTCGTCTCTGAGAAGACTTACACGGGGAAAGCTGTGGGTCTCCCTCACCCCCGCGAGATTCCGCACATCGACCTCGAGGTCATCAACTACCACCAGCCGATGCTGGGTACATTCCATGCAAAGTACGTGGTTGTCGACAGGAAGATTGCAATCCTCCAGAGCAACAACATCCAGGACAATGATAATGTTGAGATGATGGTGCACCTGGAAGGACCCATTGTGGACTCGCTCTACGACATGGCCCTGATCTCCTGGCGGCTGAGGTTGATGCCACCCCTGCCGAGTCACGACACCCCGGCTGCTCAGGGAGGACTCCGGGGATCCAGTCATCAGGCGGCAAGAGATGGAGGCTCGGCATTAGGAAATGGCTGCAATCACGAACCCGGAGCAGTTGACCCATCAGCACGAGCGCATACCGACGACACTAGCCGAGCAGACGCAGTGACTGGGCCGTCAACTACTTATAGTGTAACTCATCCTGAAGGGATGAGAGCTCAACCAACAAACGGTAGCATTCTGGACGGCACTCCAAACGGTTCCAGCCATGGGACATCCCGCGCAAACGGAGGAATGAGTGAGAAGATCGCGGCCTACCTCGGGGTCGGACAACCAGCCATCCCTCAACCGCAGATCGCAAACCCTACTTCGCACGCTCAACCACTACCGGAGCATACCACAGATGAACCCCACTGGGACGAGGACATCGCAGGAGAAGTGGCGCGAGTCCAGGCCTCGGTATCCGGTGTCACATCTGAAAGCGCAATGGAGGCCATAACCCGCCATCTCAACCACACCACCAACCGGGGCTCCAAAAGTGCAGCTCCCCCCTTCGCGCCTGGAGAGGAAATGACGCCGTACATACCCCACGCAGCCCATGAACCCTTTCCCATGGCACTAGTCAACCGCCCACCCTACGGTCCACCGAACAACAAGTCAGTGTCAAACCCGCAGAACGCAGCCTGGCTGTCCGGGCTGTGCAACGCAAAGAAGAACGTCTTCATCCAGTCTCCCACCCTTAACGCCGAACCACTGATACCAGCCATCGTCGAAGCGTGCGAGCGAGGCATCGACGTCTTCTGCTACGTCTGTCTGGGGTACAACGATGCAGTACGCGCCACTTCCCCCCTACCTATGCGGGGCCTATACTGACACGCACCTTAGGGCGAACTCCTCCCCATGCAAGGAGGCCACAACGAAATGGTAGCCCACAACCTGTACAAAGCCCTCTCCGCCTCAGGCCGGCAGCACCTGCACTACTTCTGGTACGTAGCCAAGGACCAGACGGTACCCATCGTCCAGTCCCGCAAGAAGAGGTCGTGCCACATCAAGCTCATGATCGTGGACGAGCACGTCGGCATCGTCGGCAACGGCAACCAGGACACGCAGAGCTGGTTTCACAGCCAGGAGATCAACGTCATGATCGACTCCGCGGAGGTGTGTAGGGCGTGGATCGACGGTTTGAGGCGGAACCAGAACACGCACCTCTACGGGGAATTGAGCAAGGAGGACGGGGTGTGGAGGGACAGGGAAGGGAAGGAGGCGGAGGGTGTCATTGGCGTTGATCCGGGGAGGTTTAGCTGGGCTAAGGGGCTGGTAGGGGCGGTGAAGAGGGTGCAGGGGACGGGGGGTTTCTAGTACGTATCTTCGTAATACACTTGACTTGGAATGATAAGTGCATGCGACTTGGGCATCCCTGACCTCTCCAGCTGTCTGATATCCCGTCGCAAAGGTGACCTCGTCACGTTTCTCGGTCCACTCGTGCACCCATCATCCGCTTTCTAGCACTGGCTTCGTTGGGGCTGACTACCTACGGTTCTTGGTCCTTAGACAGACCTCATCCTGCTCTTGCCTTCTCAGCCTGGCCGTTTCTTCCCGGTAGGTATTTTCTCGTTCTTAAGGGTCAGGAGCCATTCCACTACTAGCCCTAACCAGAAAGCGCCTTCTTCCTAGAGCTCCTGTCCTGCTACTTGGCGAGCTTCTGCTGGGTAACGCTTATGGTTGGCGTTTTCAACCATATAACGAACCAAGCTTCCAAATTCCAGAGCTTTTCCGTGCCGCATACAACCTACCGGACAAGAAATCTCGAGCCCGGCACGCTATCACCAGCAGCGCCAGGCTGCTTGTCGTATCTGGCACCCCCACCTCCATCAGGCTCTCACAGGATCGTAGACAGTGTTGGTTTGTCTCCCACTCTAAGGACGGGAAGGCAAGTTCTTAATCAGGACGGACACCCGTCGGCTTTCCGAAAGACGGTAAATCCTAACGTGTCCAAACCTCGGATCAAACAGGTCAAGTCTTAACCGGCAGATAAGGGATCAACTTCCGCCGCGCGTCTCTGTCCGGGCCCGTGAAAGAACTCTCAACAACCAACCTTGCAAGCATCCAAGAGCGTTTTGACCTCACGGTCAGCAGCAACATCCTCCCCGATATCTTCAGAAAAGAATAAACCAAATCACCACCAGCTGATCAACATGCCAGCACCCGCCGGAAACCCACCCGGTGGCCCTGCTCAAGAAGGGACGGCTAAGGTCGCTCTCGCGTTCTTCAATGATGTCTGCAAGATTGCTATAGACTACGAGACCGGTGATGTTACACCCAGCGAGGCAATGACCAACCTAGCCAAATGCCTGAAGAACGAGGAGCTGAATCAGATTGAAGAGTTTCTGGTACAGCAAGACTTTTCTATCCTCCGTCTTTCTCTTTTGAATTTTAAATTCCGGCCATATGCACCGTACCAAAGCAAGAGCACTTCCATCACTGGCTCCGAGTCTAAAGAGGCAAGCTCTCATGCTTGTACCTCTTCTGGCCCTCTCCCTCGCCGTAATCGAGGGACCTCTGCCCCGCTCCCCTGAGCTTATACTTGTAAATCATCAGCCCCTCCAAGCCAACCGGACCGCGAGCATGAATCTTGTTCGTGCTGATGCCGACCTCGGTGCCGAAGCCGTACCTCATACCGTCTGCAAACCGAGTCGACGCGTTCCAGTACACGCCGGCCGAGTCGACAGCGGACATGAACTGCTCAGCCTGCTCCTTCGACGAAGTCAAGATGACGTCCGTGTGGTGCGAGCCGTGCCTGTTGATGTGATCGACGGCCTCCTCGAGCTCCCTGACCGTCTTTACAGCCAGCACAAGCGACAAGTGCTCGGTATCGTAGTCGACCTCCTGGGCATCCTTCACTGTGCCGGGGTAATCACCGTCCCGAACGAGATGCAGAGTCTCAATAGCCCCCTTGCTCCGGCCGTCACAACGAAGCTCCACACCAGCAGCCAGCAACGCCTTGGCAACGGCCGGGAAAGCCGTGTAGAGCGCCCCTTCCTGCACGAGCAGCGTCTCCAGAGCGTTGCAGGCGGCAGGGTAGCTAGTCTTGGAGTCCAGGACGACGTCCGCCGCCATCTTGGGATCGGCCGACTCCTCGAGGTAGGCGGCGCAGATGCCGTCGGCGTGGCCCAGGACGGGGATCTTGGTGTTGGACTTGATGTAGCGCACCAGCTCGTTGGAGCCGCGCGGGATGACGAGGTCGATGTGGCGGTCCAGGGCGAGCAGCTGGGGGATGACGTCGCGCGTCGTGACGAGCTGGACGGCGCCGTTGGGCACGCGGGTCCCGGACAGCGCGGCCGAGATGGTCCGCGATATGGCCACGAAGGACTCGGTCGACTCCTTGCCTCCCTTGAGGATGGCGGCGTTGCCGGACTTGATGGCCAGCGAGGCGATGTTGGCTATCACCTCCGGGCGGGCCTCGAATATGATGAGCAGCACGCCTATTGGGGCTGTCACCCGCTCGAGCTCCAGGCCGTCGTCTAGCTTTGTCCGTAGGGTGACCTTGCCCACTAGATTGACTGTTAGATCCCAGAATGCAGACACTTGAAGACTTAAGGACGAACTCACCTGGATCTTCCAGGCCCCTGACATCCAATATGCCCTTTAGCATATCCTCCCACTTGCCCTTCTTGCCCAGGTCCAACCGCGACACTAAACTGTCCTTCAACTGGCCATCAGCCGCAGCTTTGCGCGCCAACTCGAGGTCTCTCGCATTCGCTGCGAGGATCTCGTCCTTAGCCTCCACCAGCGCTGCATGGATGGCTGTCAGCGCGTCGTTGCGTGCTGATGCCGGCAGCGTGGCGAGCACGTGCGACGCCGACTTGGCAGCGAAAGCCGCATCTTCGGGGGTAGCGTTTGTTAAAGACATTTCACGGCGATTTCAAATTTCAATATGCTGAATGAGTCTTTCGAGCATTTAGCTGGGATTCTCAAACAGACAACAGCAGGCGTTGAAGATGCTCTTTTGGGTCATTCTTTGTAATGAGTCGTCAGGCCAGCGTCCGACTTACCTAGTCCACTCAAATTTTTTTTTGGGACCAGTCTACTGTGTATGCCGTCCGCTTACTATCATCATCTTTGTCCAACCTCGTCTAATACCCTGCGCAAGGTAACTCAAGTTCAACGATCAACATGTCCTCCACACCCTGCGAACGCTTTGTCTACCACACCTTTCCATCCAGCCCCCGGAGCCCGGGCTACGGTCGATCCGGCGTGGCTGCCGTTAGGCACCATGTTACCGGACCCTGGTTCCGTCACGGTTCCTCCCCAGCCCACTGTGGGGAATACGGGCCGCGAAGCTGACTCCCTCAGCATCCAGACTTAATCTCGACGGATGCTGGTTGGTCTGAGTCCACTTACGTTGCAGAGGACGACAGTGAGCTCGCCGGCGCGACACCTTTCAGACCAT
>Ga0209127_100797_pt1 | contig 10684 bp, 15 predicted proteins | sample LakSupMetagenome_FD_187469 | JGI IMG/M metagenome (GOLD analysis project Ga0209127, IMG submission 187469) | Freshwater microbial communities from Lake Superior, Canada - Sta WM archaea (SPAdes) (version 2) | ecosystem: Environmental > Aquatic > Freshwater > Lake | place: Lake Superior, Canada...
GATATTGTGTATAGTTCGGACGTGTTTGGTTTATTTATGTGGCGGTATGATACCGCCTATGCACCGCTACTGCATCTGGACGCTGTGTCTTGACATGGTGTTACACTCGGTTATGTGGTGCTGGGTAGGCAAGCAGGAGGCTCTATCAGACACCCAGTGATGATGCAGGATTCCGCCGAGGATAGCATACAGCTTACATGCAGGCAATGGAGGCCTTCTTGGGTATATGTTACTTACTCCCTTCGCACTGTAGACTCGTCGAAGTCCGCGCCGCCCAACGCACCTTTGAAGGCGCCTACATGCGCACCGCCCTGTCCCAGTTCTCCTTGAGCCTCATCATCCTCAAGATCTTCACCTCCGAATTCTACTCCGTCGGCGCCCTGTTCGCCGTCTACGGGGCCGCTGTCATGCTCGTGGCCGCCTACCGCCGGTACGAGGGGAACCGGCAGTTCTTCGACGACGAGGTGACCGAGGAAGAGAGCTATGCGGAAGCCGACGGGAGGACGAGGAGTGTGAGGAGGAGTGTGGTGGTCAAGAAGAAGTTCCGGACGAGCGGGAACGCCGTCGGTTTGCTGGTTGTGCTGAGTTTGGGGGCGTATATTACTCTGATGGTGTTGGTGTGGCAGATTGTTTCTTGAACCTTCTGTACGTTGATGGAAAGGCTGTCTTCGAGCTATTCTGTTCGAGTCGAACGCTGGTCCGGCTGGGGATGCGTCGATGCAGAACGATGAAGACGCGGTTCATTCAGACTTAACTGAGCGGCATTGATCAGAGCGTTGGCCAGAACGGCCAAGCCTCTCTAAAGCAAAACCTTGTGTCGGATGAAGCATATATTCGTCTGCATTCGTTCTTGGTCCACCCCACAATGGGGGAGGACCCGCGGCTTGAGGCTGTGACGATGAGAGTCGCCCAACTATGTGCCCGCGACTACATGGCGCCCATAGCTATAGACATGCCCAGGTAGACTGCAATTTGGAAACAGCTAGACCCTAAGGTAGTGCCAGTCTTGGTACCACCAGATACGCTGGGAATTGTCAGGGTGTGGTCCAGATTTCCACTCCCGCATATGGAAAGTGCGGGGAATTGCACCCCCTTTTTTAGGACTTGCATCCTGCCGCACCGCTCATTGGATGTTGCTGCATGGTATGCATGTTCTAGTCCGGAAGTCTATGTATACAACAGCCAGAGCAGAGATGTTGAGCACAGCACTGAGGGAGGTTGCATTGGATCCATGGCTACTAGCCACATAGCGACGTGGTGGATATACCAACGCACAAAGTGCCGAGACTATACTAAGTTGGAGAAACACTGCAGGTTGATCGTAAGACAAGATCCCGCTAAACTGCGAATGCTTCTGCGGTGAGGAGAATGAAAGGGATCATTCATGTGATTTAAGGCTTAAGATGTGCTCATAAGCTGGCGCTGGTAGACTCAGCTCGGAGTGTACTGTGTAAATGAACGAGGGAAAGAGGTTAACGTACAAGTGTGGATACAATGATAGAAACCCCTGGCTTGCTGCTCTATCCAGTTTTGGACGCCAGATCTTCACTGGCAAAGTTCCGAATGCAGACGCGAGCGAAGGTCCAGGACAAACATAGCGCATGCAGCTTTCCGAAGACAGCAGATAAAGTGAGTAGATCAAACATGAACGTAACATTCCAAACATTACATGTGAAGCAAATCGGAACTCGACTTTTATATCCCTGTGCAACGTCCACATCCCCAGTCCTTCACTTTTTTCCGGGTCCCGCATGTAATAAATCAACAAACGACATGAATGATAGACAAACAAATGAGAGGAGACAGAATGCTACAAACACAACATGAAATGAAGACATCGCCCATCACCCACAGAATGCATTTTCCACCCTTTCCCAATCCCTTTCTGCAGAGAACCGTTACTTGTATGCGGTGTATCGGCGTGGTGAAACCGGAGGCGATCCCGGACAGTGGAGCAGCGCCCCGTTTCGGCCCCGGGAGGTGTACTGTGTAAGTGTTAAGTTTGCCCTCGGATCCCGTCCGTCGAGCCTTTTTTTTCCTTCCTTCATACCATATTCAGATCAAGCCGCCAGGTGCTGCCTCCGCATCTTCTAAAATCCCATCCGAACCATGCGCACCCGTCTGGATGCAACAAAAAATAAAACACCGTGCCGCCAGCAGTTCTATCCCCTGCTCAATGCAAGGGTACATGCAACCTGTTCCCAACGCGGGAACCACCCGCGCCCAAGAGTCCCACTCTGATCCGTGGAGGCGGGTTCATCCATGTCTTCTCCCCTTGGAAAGCACCACCTAACATTCCGTCGACTGTTTGGTGTCCCCCACAAGGTCCTCCTTTGGCGCAAAGCTTAAAAGCACGACGAATTTAACGATGCATGCCAGTAAGCACTCTCGGTCGCCGTTCCCTTATCCATTCACTTCTTCTCGTCGACGTGCATTGTTGTTTGCTGAGAGCACATGGCATCCTTCCTCGGCTAAGCTCTCCCACTACCCGCTAGAAGGGCAACAATAAATCCGGCATTGACAGCGATATTAGTCGGCTTGAGCAAGAGAGGAGAAGACCACGAGTCAAATCGCAGGTCTTTAGACCGTGGCCCGCGCCGCTTCCAGTACGCCGCATGGCAACTTGATGTTGCTGCTTGATGGCCACACTCGACCGCTTGCCCATTGGCTTCAGTCCGGGGCAGTTGTCGGGTACAAATGGCGCCGCACCTGCCCAGTGTTGTCCTTCAGCTCGGTTCCGAGGGACTTCGTGATCCAGGGCTGGTGGTGACGTTTGGCGTCGCAAATCCGCCAATCCGGTCGACACGCTGCAGTGCGCTCAGACAACCCACAGGCCCCCAAGTCGCCAAACTCGGAAGCAAATATTGAATGCTCGCACAGATCTCCGTGTCGCTTGGACGCTGCGAAGCATAGACGTCGGAAATATATAGATTCTGTTGGGCGCCGGACAGAGTTCGAATGTCGCTTTGAGTCCGAGTTCGTCACCCACAATGTCCAGGGTCCGACGGTCTTCATGGGTGATGGTCGTTTGCAGCTTTTTTCAATGCCTCCAGTTGTATTCCGAACGAGAGAGCAAGCGCTTGACGTTCGAATGCTCATGTTTTACTGTTGATCGCCCTACTTGTCCCCGTGAGCTCTTCCGGTGGGCTGCCGAGTGTCTCGTCCGTGCCTCATCGCTCGGAGTAGTACATGTTACCTCCGGGTGGGGGATGTTCATTCGAGTGATGGATAGCCTCTCCCGGACCAAGCGGTTGCTGTTGGCCCCCCTCGGCGTACCATGTTCCATAACCCTCACCCGGCTTCGCGTACGAGTACTGCTGCCAAGTCGCATAGTGGGGAGACGGGACTGCCCCTGCCGATAGCGAGACGTGGTGGTCCATTGTCGTCCCCGGCACGGTTTCTATGCCCGGAATCGTGGTGGCAATTGGCGGAGCGTAAGGCCTGCTCGGGTGAGCGCCCATCTGCGATATTGGCGGATATTGTTGGTGCTGGCTCGCCATGCTGTCCGAGCCAAAAGACATGGACCTCGGCGGCGGCGCAGGGTAGGACGGCCATGCCATGTCTTCTCTGCCCGCTGGCTCCCCGCCGACGGACGCGCCCCATGTGGCCGAGGAAGGCGGTCCCTGTCCCGGGTAGGGGGAGAACGCCGGCGTTGCGGGAGTTATTGGTGATTCTGCTGGGTATCTCCAGTTCATGTCGCTGGGCTTCGACGAGCTCGGACTCGCATCTGCAGACATCCAGTTTGTCATGCCACCTTGTCCATACTCGAAAGCTCGAGTCGTAGATGGCACTTTTCAATTGTCAGCGCACGCAGAATAGGGACAAAGGGGGTAGGGTTTCCGGCTTTCCCACACTTACTCTTCGCTTCCGGGGAGAAGCTTTCAGATCCCGGCGGCTTCATTGGCGGCGCCATGTTCTGGATCGATGGCATCGTCATGTGCGGGTATTGCTGTCCATGGGCGTCTGATGGCAAGCCTGTTTGCATCGCGGGAGATGATGAAGCAGAAGCTATCTTCGGTCCAGCCGACGAGCGCGACGCCGACTTTTGTCTCGTGTCCGGTGGCGGTTGTTGATCCACTGGGAAAAAGCTGCACTCCTTCTTCAGTCGGATACAGTTGACGCATCGCCCCTGAAGGTCCGCGGGGGACGGTATGCATCTTATCTTCCGTCTGCGGCAGTGCCCTTGACAGGAGACCCAAGTCAGCGTTTTCCCCGACAGTAGAGTCTGTAGATTGTCGTGCTCTCTTCCAGTGAGTACTTACCACATGCCACCGAAGTGCGATGGTAGCCTAGCTTGTTCCTTCTCTTTTCTGCGGCTGCGAGGCTAAGAGCGTTCTGCTCGGCTGCGGAGCTCTGCGCCTGCTGCTGATGCGTCTGCGGCGGCCGCACAGTAGGCGTAGACACGGATCTTTTCAACTTCATTGAATCAGAATAGGAGCCCCGTCGCTCGGTCATCGAATGGCCCGCGTCGGGGCTGGGCCTCATGTCCATTCCCGACTGTGGCTGGTGGTGTCCAGAGTAGTTAGGCATGTAGCCCGACGGCGGTATTTCCATCTCAGCGCCGTTCTGAGACGGCGGAGGCGGATACTGGTACGACATGACGTCTGTCATGGGCTCCGGCGAGTGGACGGGATATATAGCGGAGTCGCTAGATGCCCAGAACTCCAGGTTCGATTTTAGAGGCGGTGGAGCAACGACTGCCATGAACGTCTCTCTATGCTTCTCTCGCAAGGGCTGTATAATAAGGGAGGACCCGAAGGAGTTGGGACCAGAATGGGATACAACAGGGCGGCCCGAAGACTTTCAGGTATTAACAGCGGGGTCCAGGAGACAGCCTTTGGTCAACTAAGTTCCGAAGCTGGTATTATTGGCAGTAACCGTTGGCGCAACTGGGGCCTTATTGCATAGCTTATGGCCGAGCTTTGGCAATTCCGGTCGATGTCTGGACGGTCCGACTTCTGGACTGCTTCCCTTGCTATTTTCTCTTGCCGTCTGTCGATAATCGCGATAAGCTGGATCTCAAGGAAGAGACAAGGCCCTCCTTCGGTCTCCTAGTCGGTGCTGCAACGATAATGGTTGACCCTTGTAGAAGCCCTGCGTTTGGTGACTGAGAGCAACAAGTGACAGGACCTGGGACGATGGGAGACTGTATACGATACACAACTCAGGTAGCGACAGGTGGGTGGCCAATAAGGACGGAGTCGCTGCGTGAGCGATTGCCTTTGCGGCAATGGGGGGGGGGGGCGGGAGAAAGGAGCAATGTGACTGGCGACTAAAAAACAGGCCCGGCTTACGTCTGGCCTGGCAGTCGTGGTTCCCTTGCCAGGGTTTCGATCAGACACGGGACGAGCTGTCGGTGGCTAGGGTCAAGTGTGGTTGAGAGGGGCCGGGTCCGGACACGGAGGCAACCACGAGGGACCTGGAAAGAGCCGAATCGTGGAGTCCACACGCCACAAATGCGGAGGTGAGTGTGGAACAAGCACTGACGCTCTTTGGCAACGTCAACAGCACACGGATCGCTGCTGTTCTGTTCTTTTTTTGTTTGGTTTCGATCGGGACCGAGTATGTGCAGCAGGGTATGTCATGCAGGTGCCGTTTTTGGACGCTGAGTACAACGTTCCAGGCGTCAGCGGCACGGCAGTCGAAGCAACAATGAGAAGTGATGTTGAAGACTCCAGTGCTTGAATGGTGGATCTGGGGGAGGGGTTCTCCTGGAAGTTGTGGTAGCCGTGCAGCAGGTACTCGGTTTGAGACGGAGGTATCGATCGAGGAGAGCCTGGAATAACAGGACCGATGCAATGGTCAGGTTGGTTGACAGATGGAAAGCTGTATAGCACTGTCTATGGCGCCACAGATGAAGACGTGCTGGGTCAACGAAGGAGAATTCCTGTGTGTCGTGGCCGAAGGGGTCGAGTGTGAGAGCTGTCTCGAACCAGTTGTGTACTTCGTGGGTTGCTTAAGTCTCGTGGGTTAAGAACCATAGACACGAGTCGAAGGTTGGGTTCCGTCCAGGGCACAAGTTGGGGTCGACCCGTTGTTTTAAGGTACGGGGGTGTGCGTGCCGCTGCTGGGATTCTGGATAGGGCAAGTGCTGGATAAGCAAAGCAAATCCCAGGCGTTAACTAAACAGCCAATCCTCAAACGCGACGCATATGGCTTGTCAGCCTCCTTGACTAGAGGATCTTAAGCAATCCACAAGCGGCGTCGATGCCGGGAATTGCTGCAAGCCAGGGACGACCTTTCGCGAATCCGAAGATGCTGGTCGCCAGGGTACCCAGTCCAGGGTCCAATCGATCAGACAGGGCCACGCTAGGGACGGTCCAGTCCTCAGGAAATCAGGGCAGCCAGCGGCGTCTCAAGGCAATTCCCACGCGACGAATCCAATAAGAGGACTGGATAGCGCTTGTCTTGCTTTGCTTTTTCGAACTTCGTTGCCTTTCGTCGTCCTGCGGTGCCTGGCCGCCGAGAAAAGGTGACAGGGACGTCAGCTCCTATATTCTGGGTTGCTCCGGTACAGCAATGGCCCGGAAGGTGGTAAACCAAACAGTCAGGGAGGTTTAGACAAAGGCGACGTTGTGGGTTGCTGGAGAATGAAGAAACGATGGTATCGGGTCGACTTATGAGTGTTGTCGCCTATGTGGCCTATGTTGGGGGCTTCCCTGTTAGGGATTCTAAGATGCGCAGACGATGACAGTGAACAGACGCAGCGGCAACACCGTGTTTATTGTCAGATGAAAAGAGACAGAACGGCGAATGGATACATATAATGATGACTTGGGCTTGTTCCTCGAATACTTGGTTTCGTCAAATGCACGTCTTTTTTGGCACAGCTAGCCGTTAACGGACGCAGAGGAAGGAATTGCGCGAAATTGGGACTTGGACCATTGCTTTGCTGGTTCCTGATCCCCAGGCAACTGGGCCCCAAAGGCTAACTTGGAAAAATCCAATGGCTGTTAGAAAATGGAGCTGGTTCAATTCATCCTTTCATCATTGCCAAAAGCTGAAACACCCCTTCCAAGTGTGGGAATTGAAAAACTACACGGATAGACCGACGCAGCTTCGTCACCTCTGCTCCCAGGCCGCCGACCATGCTTGTCGCTGGTCTCAAGTCGCCCATGCACAATACAAGATTAACCGATCTGATATGCACCAGGCATGATCCTTGTCACTTAGAGGTAGGAGTCGAGGTGTTGTTGAACATCGCCGACTTGCACACCACATTTCTATGCAGAAGGGATGAGTGCGTGGCATACTGGGGAGTATGTACCCGTTCTATAGCCCCTCTGGTCTATACCTCCCATAATATCCAGGCCGTACCTAACAGCGTTCCGGTCACCCAAGGCCCTGCACACAGGCCCCAAAAGATACTTCGGTTCCTAGATGGCAATAATGGCTCGTCTCATGTCCGAAGTATGGTTAGCCGGGTGTACTCGACCGGACCAAAGCAGAGACCCAAGCCCTTTCGGTCCTCGCATCTGGCTATCCTCTTGCGGAGCTGTGCCTGCAGGGCTCGGGTACCAGAACATCGCGAAGGCTCCATTTTGTCTGAGAAGTGTAGCAAAATAGTAGCTGAGATGGCAAACTGGCGTGGGCGTGAAGCAGGTTAAGACAATCGGAGCGACAGCCAGCGAATGATATTCCCCAAGTCGTCCATTGTCTTTTCTGGCGGGGAACGACACTAAACGCCAGGATTTTTGGGGTAAAAGGCACTCGACATTGATTGAACAAGTAGATGGATGGGGGTGACATTGGGGGATCCCTGGCCCTGGTCCAGAAGTTGGAGCTAACAAACTCAGCTGCCAGGGGGTAGCAGTGATTTGCGCATGTATGTACTTCGTACCTGGCCGGTTTTATCCCATATATTATTGTCCACAGGATTTGCCTGTTGCTCCCATCGAGAGGGAGACTGTCCCCAAGCCTGAATGACATGGCTATCTTTCCAGTGTTCCGGACATTAACATACAGTAAGTGCAAACACCGGCAGTGGAAGGTTTCTACGGATTCAAATGTCCAGCAAGTAGCGGGTACCTGACTGGATGGGCTTATCAGGGGGGCTCCATTGTGCTACCGCGGGTATTACGGGATACACCAGACTAGTGTGCTGCTGTACAGTAAGGTAGGCTAGCATAGGGCTTTCTCGCTAGCCATGATTGGAAGAGCTTCCAGAAGGCGATGATCGACAACCTGCGAACAATGCTGGATCGGTCCGCGACATGACCGACATTAAAGGGAGTAGCTTGTAGAAGTCAAAGACTGTTGAACCATGCACGATCGTCCCAATCCAGAGGTTCGTCCTCGAAGTCATCACGAACACATGAGATGTTGAGTGTGCGATGCTGCAAGCTCGATGCTACTTTGACACTCCGGGCCGCTCGCGACGAACTGGGATTGTCCGGGTACCTTGCAGCGTTGATAATTCCAGCAACACTGACCAATAGCACACGCCACATCTCTGTTCTGGGCTGCACTGGTTGTCTTCGTCTCTTTGCAGGGCCTGGTATCTAGCAACTGCAGCCGGTACTTCGTAGGCACCAATGGTTAAGTCTAGGCGTCTAGGCCTCTGAGGCCTCTGAAATTGGCTATATGCACATGCGGCATATCGGGTATGTTGTCGCTCAACGATCGGTGACCAACGACTTCCACAATACCTCGTATCTGTTGAACACGAGGTGGACAATTAAGAAGAGCCCGTCTGTGGTCCCCGAACGCCAAGCGACAAGATAGACATGGTCATATTTTGGCTACGTGACGTTCTGTATCATGGATGCGAGCGTGCCGCGCTCCTGAGAATCTTCTAGACTTTGGATGATCGCTGAAGATGGGCAACATGTGCAATGCTGCCGAAGAGCACCACCATAACGACAAGATGGGATGAACTGGGGGCGCCGTACTGCGTCGATTTCTTGATCTCTCCTTGCATAAGCAATGCAGCCGTTCGAGGAGCCGATCTCAGATTGATCTTCTGCGCTAGGGGTCCAGGCACCTAGCAGTCGATCCGTCGCAGGCCCCGGCCGAAGGAAGAAGCAACGCAGCTTCCAAAAGCACCGTCATGGAAGCAATGATCAAAATATCGAAGATCCATCGGGTAAAGACGATCATACTACGGGCAAGCCGGACGGTAGCTGTCGGGCAGGGCCTTTCCCTAAACTTGATCATGACAGATCGTGAATCGCAGCTTGGAGAGTCGCCACGCATGGCCGGTGAACGGTAACCGAGAGATGACTCTGCATCCGGTTCGGATGACCACGATGGTGGACGCTCTCAGACCGGGCGAAAGGTCAACTACCATGGCCTGCCCAGCAGTCGCCCTCGTTTTCAGGGTGGTTTGGGATATATTAAGCTCTGGCAAAAGCACTTGCAAGCCATGCTTTTCACCCGCCGCTGCTTCCGCGACCGCAGATCCAGCATAGGTGCCTTAACTGACAGCGAGAACTAAGTATTGTACTATATGTACATCCCTTTCCTCAACATCCCTTTTCTCAACAGCAGGCTCAATTGTGTCTGAGTATCAGTGAAGGCTAAGCTGTGCTCATTGGAGCTGTCCACTTGTGTTGCTTGGGACAGAACACGCTTCAATTGGACGATGCGGAGGATTAAGGTTCACATGTCGGTGGAGTTGTGGGCGGCAAGTGGGGTGACCGGCCCCTGGGCGGAAGGCAGAACCGCCGGCACCTGCCGGCAGCTTGTCTCACTGCCAGGGTGGGGTGGGGTGCGTGGATCACGGTGGATCCTCTATTCAATCCCAACGACAGCCTCCACTGCGACACTGAAACTCCTCACTGTACACTATATCCTTCGCTCACGACAATTCTGATAATGACGTTTTCCATCTGTGGTCGGTCTGTTGCTTGGGGCAGGGGACTTTCACTTCATGTCCCATGGTTTCCTTAGATTCCAGGCGTGGCGGACCCCCCGGAAGAATGGTGACCCGTAACCGCATCCCGAAGAGTAAGAAGTAATAACCAATCCGTGACACATGCCATAATGCTGCTCGCCGAACTCAGCCAACAAGACAGTATGACGCCAGATTCTGGTCTGTGGGTGCTGTGGCCGACCAAAGTCAACAATCGGCCGATAAGGTCGTGCATCCATCCCTAAACGTCTGATCGTCCTTTAGCCAGAATGCAACAGAAGCGTCCACTCTACAACGTTCAGCCTCATTTGGCTACTGTCTGGACGCCTCCATCTGGCAAAATCGGTGGCCGGCCCGGTCAGGGCACTGAGGGTTCGTTCTTGGCCATTGGTGTCACAGCCAAAATTCTGTCCCTGGTTCACCGCAATATCGATATGCACCGGTCGAGACTATCCATTTGCTTTCGTCGTGCACCGACGACCGACAGGCTCGAGCAACATCTAACGGTGTACGAAAAGCGCCGAAACCACCATTTGGGCAATTTAGTCCAATTTGTTGCGATCCGGGAGCGACTTCGCGGCTCTTTTCTGGAGATATGTGATGCGGCTCCCGGATATTGGAACTTGGTGGACAGGGCTAATACCGTGTCAGACCTCACTGCTCGCAGACATCCGGGTCAGTCGAGCGTAGTTTGTCTTGCTATGCGGATCATGACCTGTATTCGACATGGCTGCCGCTTCTTTCACGTCCAGCCGTGCTTCGCATGCCGTCTTGGGACTGACTGACGACACAACTTCGGCATCATCCGAGCCTTCTTCTAGAAAGACAGCC
>Ga0209127_100798_pt1 | contig 10683 bp, 9 predicted proteins | sample LakSupMetagenome_FD_187469 | JGI IMG/M metagenome (GOLD analysis project Ga0209127, IMG submission 187469) | Freshwater microbial communities from Lake Superior, Canada - Sta WM archaea (SPAdes) (version 2) | ecosystem: Environmental > Aquatic > Freshwater > Lake | place: Lake Superior, Canada...
TATTCCACTGACAGATAGTCTGACTCCGTTGCAGCATGAGTACAGAGGAGGAAAATGCCAGACTGAGAATTGCGATTGATAATGCCGATGCCCATTGATAAGATGAGGCTATCGACATAGGATATGGCTACTAGTAAGGGCTATTGTGGCGTACTACGATGAGCCTGCTTGTGAGGGACAGGAAACGGCGGGGGACGGGGGGGGGGCCAAAAGTACATCGAACATCGAGGGAAGTGCAGCTCTATGATCACGAATGTTGAAGAGACCGCACAGCAAAACAATTCGCCAATCCCATTTTGTATTGCTGTTCTCTAAGACTGTTGTTCAAAATGCAATGCTAGACAGGCAGGCCTGCCAAGTAGTCACTTCTACATTAGTTCGTGGTTAGTTTTCTCTGCCAGTGATTCTACCATTGCAGCATCGACTGCTGTCAGTCATGCTGGCGCTGACGTGAGAGTCAAGGTGCGACTATGCTAGTAAGGATGGCCGAGGAGCCCACTCAAATCTTAAAGCTGACGCCCCCTGAAGATCGATCTGGATGTGGAAATGCCCACCGGCAGCGCCATGATTGCAACCTTTCAGAGCGTGATTGAATTCCGATTCCGGCCTTGGAAACTCGCGTATAGTCTGTGTCTTATCTCCGATCCAGAAGTTGATACCCAGGGCCCTGAGTCAAGAGTCCTGGGTGCTGACCGTTGCTTTCATCGATATGTAATCTCATTGCGCCGGTTACCCGGTTGGAGTCGAGAGATGACGGCTACAACCAGCAATATAGGTAGGGCTCTAATCCTCAAAGGGGAGGTCCTTGGCAGACGTTGGCTTGACGTTGCATTGTAGCATGCAGCGGGCGTGAGAACAGATGCGGGACGGTTCGTTCTGGGGCCAGATTCGCAGTGCTGAGTGGCTGACGCGCAGACAAGCACTGACAAGCAATCCGCTAGTGGTGCATAGCTCCCGTGGTTCTCTGCACTTACAGGGGAACGCCCCTCACGACCAAGCACATTGCAATCGACCTCCCTAACAGGGCTTATCGCGACATCGAACCCAACGACAATGACGCGTGGAGCGTATCCTTCACTCACGGCTCGATAGGATGGATCGTATCCTCTCACTGACCAGATTTCCGCCAACGATGCAGAGGTGTGACCGTCTCGGGCTTTCGACTTTCAACAAGATGTAGTTATATGTCCAAGACGTCCTCGGCTTGGCTCTCGGTGCCCTACCTGTCCTGCATGCCCTCTCGCTGTCTAGTCACGTCGGAAGAAGGACAGCAGGATGCTACCCCAGGTTCTCTTGGCTGCCTTAGCCGCCGGCTTGGCTCTCGCCAGTCCTCTCAAGAGGCGCGAAGTCCCTGATACCCACAGGCTTCACGAACGTCACCTGCCCCACTGGTCCGCACGATGGACCAAGAGATCTAAGGTCCCGAGCACAGAGATGCTGCCCATGCGCATCGGTCTCAAACAGTCCAACTTGGAAGCTGGCGCTGAAAGGCTCTACGAGATGTAGGCAGCAAAAGTTCCTTGATATCCCGCGTGTCCGCATGCTGAGAAGCCTTATGCAGTTCGAGTCCAGGATCACCGAACTTTGGCAAGCATATGACGGCCGAGGAGGTCATCGACTTCTTCTCTCCCACGCAGTCCTCTGTTGACGCCGTCAAGGCGTGGCTGATCACATCCGGAATCCACGCGGGACGCATCGGCCTCTCGGTCAACAAACAGGTAAGTCCTGCACAACCTGCTTCTCATATCCTAGCTGACATGTCCTTGTAACAGTGGATCCAATTTGATGCCACAGTTGGCGAAGTCGAGGAGCTCATGTTTGCCGAGTTCTACGTCTGGGAGCATAAGTCCGGAAGCCACGACATCTCCACCGAAGAGTATCATGTCCCAGCTCACATCACGAAGCACATTGACTACGTGACTCCAGGCGTCAGGCTCCGGACCAGGAGGGCGGGAGCGACGCGAGACCTCAGCAGGCGAGGCGCCGACAAGAATCGTTTCAAGCCCTTGATCACACAACTGCCAGGCTTCCCGAACCCCAACTCGACCACTTGCTCCATTTATGTCACGGCGGACTGCACGAGAGGTTAGTGATCTCTCGGGTTACCCGGATGACGGCAGACTAAGAGACCAACAGCCCAGTATAACATCCCCGAGGCCAACTCCGCCGTACCTGGCAATGAGATCGGCATCTTCGAAAGTCTCGATGTCCATTACAGCAAGAAGGACTTGGACATCTATTTCAGCACCTTGTACCCGTAAGTAGCTTTGACACAATGCGGTACCAAGCCCCCAAGCGCTGACAGCACCCAGGCACATTCCCAACGGAACATACCCGGAGGAGCGCCTCATCGACGGCGCCATAGGGGCCATCGAAGACACGCCGGAGTTCGTCCCGATCGACCTCGAGGCTCCGCTAGACTTTGACTCGGCCTGGCCGCTCATCTACCCCCAGGGCCTCGTCCTCTTCCAGGAAGACGACGAGTACTACGAGTCCCACGGCAACTTCAACGGCTTCTGGAACACCTTCCTCGATGCCATCGACGGCAGCTACTGCACCTACTCTGCCTACGGCGAGACGGGCGACTGCACGGCGCCCGAGTGCCTCGACCCGGCCTACCCGGACCCTGCCCCGGGCGGCTACAAGGGCCAGCTGCAGTGCGGCGTCTACAAGCCCACCAACGTCATCTCCATCAGCTACGGCGGCAGCGAGGCCGACCTGCCCGACTACTACATGAAGCGGCAGTGCGACGAGTGGATGAAGCTTGGCCTCCAGGGGACCACGGTCGTCATGTCCAGCGGCGACAGCGGCGTGGGCGGGGACGTGTGCTACGGGCCCGACGGCAAGATCTTCGACCCGGACTTCGCGGTCAACTGCCCCTACGTCCTCGCCGTCGGCAGCACCGAGTGGGACCGCTTCGACGCGAGCAAAGCCCTCGAGCCCTACGAGAAGCTCAACGAGGTGGCCACGGCCCGGTTTCCAAGCGGCGGCGGCTTCTCCAACGTCTTCGGCATCCCCGGCTACCAGCGAGGCGCCGTGGGCGCGTACTTCGACCAGGTCGAGGACAGCCTCCCCTTCTCGGGCTACCACCACTACGTCGAGAACGGCGACTTCTCCAGCGTGAAGGGCGGGGTATACCACCACGGCGGACGGGCGTATCCGGACGTCGCTGCCGTCGGCGACAGACAGGTCGTGTACTCAAACGGTTCCTGGTGGCTCGTTGGCGGCACCAGCCTCTCGTCCCCCGTCTTCGGCGCGGTGCTGACGCTTATCAACGAGGCGCGTCTCGAGGCCGGCAAGGGGACGCTCGGCTTCATACATCCGATCCTTGTAAGTTGGCTACTCTCACATGCGTAACCGGAAACAACACAACTGACAATGCGTCGTCCTAGTATCAACACCCCGAAGCCTTCAACGACATCACCGTCGGCAGCAATCCCGGCTGCGGGTCTCCCGGATTCCCTGCAGCCAAGGGTTGGGACCCGGTCACCGGTCTCGGGTAAGCTTTCTCCCCTTTCGTGCCTGCAACATCTGGAGACTAAGGATCTGAAAGGTCGCCCAACTTCCCCGTCTTGATGAAGGTCTTAACAGCTGTTTGACACGAGCGCGGCGTAATGATCGAGTGAGCTTGGATGTGAATTGATGCTCTCTTTAACACTGCACAGGACCGCGTTTGGATGGGTGCCGAGTTCTCAGGGTGGATCAGACTGAGACTAGCAACTGATAGTCGCCTGGTGAATGTCTAACCTGGTGTCTAGGAGAGTTGGATCAGCCCGTCAGGTTAAGAACGTGAGAGCCTTACGATTAAATCAAGATGGACCGAGCAAAGCAATGAGAGGACGTCAATGAATGACCATTTGGAAGTCTAGGCTCCTGATCTATGTGCTGAGTGCGAGTCCTCGGCTCTCAAAAACCAGTGTGCGATCCCGACCGAAATTCCTCCAACCATATCAGCCAAGTTTGGTTGTCTATAATCTGCGTCACTCACTCAGCAGCCTTGGCATATAAAGTCCTCGTGCGCTCCGACTGCCTTAGCTACCCACTGGACACAGGCCTGTTGCGACGGGTCCGTCCGGAACCAAGCCGTCCACTCCCTCCCGTCGTCGCCCAGCCCGTAGTCGAACCGCCAGCTGTTATCCCAGAGGTGGCATTTCTCCTTGACTTGGTCCTGCAGCGCCTGCCCAAAGTCGCCGCTCAGCCAGCCGTGGCCCCAGACGGTGAAGTCGTTCCGGATCCACGGCAGGGAGCTGCAGTCGCACCCGTTCCCGCGCTCCGGCCCCTGAGTCGCCGGCTGCCGCACCGCTTGCGGATTGATGACGTACTGGATGTGGCCGCCCGCCGTGTTGAAACTCGCCGTGCCGCCGGCCTTGAAGTTGGCCGGGTTGCCGGTCGGGTCGTTGCCGTCGCACCCGTCAGTGATGCCCGCGAGCAGGTACTCCACGCAGGCCTCCTTGCTTAGCACGCGGCCATCGGGGTTCTGGATGAAGAACCTGGTCTGTATGATGACGTGCTCCATGGTGTTTTGATTGTATTGCCGGGCCCACGTGCGGCTTAGGTCCAGATTGCAGAAGTCGTCCTGGATCGCCGCACGAAGCGTCTCCCGGGTGACGTACTTGTTGGTTGCCACGCCATTGCACGCCAGGAACCTTGGGTTCTCGGCTTCGGTCACGCCGTTCCAGAGCGCGCGGATATTGCCTGATCGCACCCATCCGGCCTTCTCGTTCGTCTTGAGGTAGTCGCGCATCTTCATGACAAGGTTGCCATCCCGGGCGCCGACCGGAGGGTTGTCGTAGGAAAGCCAAACAGCGATCTGGCCTGCTACTAGTGGCGCAGCTACAGAGGTTGGGCATTAATGTCAGTGTACTACTCCTCGAAGCGGATGTTTGCAGGAACGGGGAAGACTTACAGTAAGAGGTACCGTCGATATCACTCGTCGGTGCGTCCTGCCCCTCGAAACAGGTGATGTCCTCGCCGACCGCGTAGATAGTCAACTCATCCCCAACTTGGGAGAAGGGGGACCTCTCGCCGGTACGGCTGCACGAGCCGACCACGATCAATGGCCAGTCTCTCGAGGCGAGCATTGCTGGAAATGTGTCGATGACTTCCCGTCCTGGCTCATTGGCATAGTTTCCAGCTGAAACAACAACTGGCACCTCCATACGCATCACCTCTGTTATTGCGCGGCTCAGCAAGGCGGCCTGTCGACCACCCGGCCCATCCGACGTCATGGACACAGAGACGACACTGAATCCTTGCCGGTCGGCATGTGCCTTGAGATCCATGGCTATCTCTTGAAAGGCGGCTATCAACTCCGACATGGTGTCTTCGGCCAGAACAACAGGGACCAGCGTCGCCAATTTGGCCACACCATGCTCTTGCCCCAACGCTTTGTCCGCGGTACAAGTGCTATGGTAGTCGTTTGAGTTGTCATCGTCATCTCTCCTGCCCTCGCTTCGGGCAAGAGGGGTCAGGAGCGCAGCCGCCACCTTGGGGAACTCCTGTCTCGGGCGTTAGAAGGAGAGGGCATCGGAGGATCTGGGCACTGGATATGGCTTACTGCTTTATACCTCCTGAAGGCGACACCGTACTCGACATGGTAGATGAAGCTCTTGCTTCCTGCGTTGCCATCATAGACGTAGTTCTTGAAAAGATTGAGGTCAGGAACTCCCCTGGGAAAACATTACATGGTCAGTACTGCAACGCTTTACACCTGTGGCACGATACCTGAAAGACGAACCTCGGTTGGCTGACAGCAGCTAGCTCCCTTGGTGCGAGTGGCTGGAACTTGTATGTACTAGGATCTTGAACGCCTCTCCGCTCCGTTGGCGACGATGAACCCGCACGGGGCACCCTCATGTGCACCAGCCTCAAGTCCAGCTCGACGACGTTGATGGGCTGGTGGCTCAACGCCTGCTGACGCTGGGCTTCGGTCATGTCGACAACCCAGAACAAGAAGTCACCATCTGACCGCAGGATCACGTTCGGCGTGGTGCCAGTGAGCGACTTCAGGAACTGGCCGGCTTCGTTGATCTGAGGAACTGTGGCATCGTCTGCGACGCCAACGAGCCACTGCTGGACAGTGGCCGCTGAATCGTCACGGATCTCCCAGGCAGCGTGAATGCCATCCTGAAAGTCGGTGTTCGAGCCGCAGCAGGCGAGAAGGAGAAGTGAGAAGAGACAGGCAAACAGAGTGAGCCGCATGTTGTCGGAGAGATAGATGACGATGCGATCGTCGCGCAAGTAAGAAGGATGAAGGGTAGATGAGGTGCGATGTATGGTTCGGAAGGTCAAAGAACGGATGAGGGTAAAGAGGAAGAGGGCGGAGGCGAGGAGGAAGAGTTTAAAGGTTAAGAAGAAGAGGAAGAGGATCGACGGGTAGAAAGATTCTATATGGTCTCCAGGTTGATAAAGGCCTGGATTGGTGGGTAGCGCCGACTTGTTGGGAAAGAGCGTGAAAGAGCGTGAAGCTCAATATTTGAAGAAGCTCCCCAAGAACCGCTTCTTGAGAGGAACGTACGGCGCCTAAGATAGAAGTATCAGGGCAGGGTGAGAAGTGGGTGCGGAGAGTACCAAGGCATCACTCAAGTGGTACCTACCGCCGCCCAGAACAGGAAACAGAAGCGAGGTGAGCAAGGTGTCCGGGCTGTTCCAGTCGAGGGTCCTTTACATCCACTAAAGCGTGATCGATACCGGGAACATGTTGTCTACCTTAAAATGTCATCCTCCTTTTCAGGGAACGCTTCGACATGTTTGACATCGCAGGGACGCCAGCCCCTACAATGGCTGGAACGCGAGATAGTTGTTCGACATGGTGAAAGGCCAGGTCCAATCTTGGAGGAGCTCCTCGGGCAGCTGGAACTGGGGCGACAAGTCGTTCAAGGCCATCCCATCCCACGTGTTCGACGCACTCTCGGCAATCACACCAGACGGCGGCGCCGCAGCACCTCCTGTCTGGACTGGACGTATCTGCGAGTTCATGTACTCCTCTATCCGCTCCACCAGTTGTCGGAGGCTCTGACCGGCTCCAGCACTGCGGTGGAGGAAAGCCTCCAGACTCTCCAGGAGATCGGCCATGGAGAGCAGCAAGTCGCGCACGCGGAGACACGAGGTGTGCGACAGGGGCCCTTCCATAACGGACCCGAGGATGGTTCCAATACCTCCGATGTGGTATATCAGCGGCGTGCTTATTGCCCTTAGGTACGGCTTGGGTACCTGATGGAAGGTCGACAGCACGTCGCTTACCACGGAGCATTTCTTCTCGAGGTCAACATCCTCGTCAGCGGTCAGATAGACCATGCGAAGAAGAGCCATGGTGGCGCGGATATTGGCTGCCTGAAAGCCGTAGATGTCGCGAGCCGGATCTCCTGTTGCTGGCTGTAGTTGCTTGAAGACAGGTGGTAGTGCCGAGTACAAGTCATTGACAAAATCTTGGCTGGAAACTGAAAATGCTCCCCAGGTTGTTGTGGGGTGGCCCAGGTTGGCAAACTTGGAGGTCCGGGACCGCAACCTGCTCAGGTCGTGCTCCAGGATCCGGTACAGGTCTGTCGTGAAGTTCCAGCCCACAATCCAGTGCACTCCATCGACGGCTTGGGCATCCACGGCGCTGGGATAGTGCACCTTTGCGTGTCCTTCTTGGAAATGGATGCAGCCATCCCAGACAATGGCTGAGTAGACGTCAAGGGTGTACATGGACCAGTACTGGAAGCCGTTAGCACACTCATTGTCTGGATTGCAACTGTAACAGAGTTGCAGGGGACTCACCACCCTCCGGCGTTCCTCGATCTCGCCGGGTTGGAGGTCCTGCGGCCAACAAGCCTCATCGTGCCACTGATTTATCGCAAGGATAGTGAAGTACTGGCCAATGTACTTCTTCATGGCCGCTATCTGAGTGTCCTGAATGCTTGCTATGGCCATCAGCGCAAAGCCCCGAAGATGGTCGAAGTCGCGACAGTGGAGGAGGTCTTTGGGGAGTGTCTCTTCTGCTGCGCAATAGTAGGTCTCGGGCAGCACATCCGGCAGCTGCTGACTGCCAGACATTGTCGAGCGCAGAGCACCGTCCCGGAGCCGTGCCGAGGTGATGGCGCATGCTGCCATGACAGACGAGAAGAAGGCAGGATTATGCACATGTTCGAGCATCCCAAGCCTCTGCTCGAGACGGACCGAGTCAAAGAATGGAAATCTACTCTGTCGGTCAGCGAATCCCGGGAGCATAGGCGGATATCACTATGCCAGACGGGTCGTCCAATCGGACGACTAGACATAAGGCCAGCTTATGACCAGGAGGATAACATCTTCCTGGCAGATGGGGTCACTCCGTTGACCACGTACGTACATTGGGTGGACAATCTCCTGGTACAGGGACAACAGCTTCCGTATCACCGGAGTCGATGCCCGCGCGAAGCGCTGCCACGCCGGGCTCAAGGGATCACTCCATCTGGGGTCAGTGTCTGCGGCGGCGGCCACCGAACTGCTGCCATCATCGACTTCCACTCGACTGTGGCTGGGCCCTAGACCGTGACCGGACGATGTGTCATTGGCAATCGGCTGCCGGGCCTGGGCCACTGAGGCCGCCGCGGCACCGGTTGGTGTTGTTCCATCCTGGGGCGATGGTTTCGCCTTGGCCCTTTTGGATGGCCTGGTAAACACGCAAGCGATGTCGAAATCGGCACAGTTCCGACAGCGCAAGGGGTCCTCTGGATTGGACTGGCACTTGATGCGACGTTTATGGCAGTAATCGCCTGGAAATACGGTTAGCTAGGTACAGATTTCCAGGTACACTAAGGCTAGAATGGGTCAATATGGATTGGAGTTCAGAGCTGTCCCATGGCTCAGGGGCTGTGACAGGCGGGCCTACAAGCTTTGGAATTGCGGAGTAGACGACGGGGTCGACTCCCTGGCATCTGGTTCACAGAGGAAGGCTCTCGGTGCCCGTCTGCAAGACAGGACTTTGGTGATAACTGTGTGCGGCGCAAGGACTTGATGTCCGGTCTACTGGAGTGATAAATGCAATCAGATGATGCTGAGCAAAAAGTTTACATGCAATAGGGGAATACGCACGCGGTGCGTCAATCCGGGGAAACACGCTAAACTGTGAAGTGGACCGTCAACCATTGCGAAAGTGAGCAGCGCTACATGCCAGCCCGTTAACAGCTCTCCATACTGATTATACGCTCCGACTGTTAGTAGCACATGTCTGCCCCCGTCCCTGGTCTTATACTTCATTTGCGACGACTCCTGTGTCTACTCGGCCGCAGCACAATCCACGTCATTGAGAGGAGACATGATCACGATGGAGAGCTAAGGTAACCAACCACCAAGCGACCCGTTGATCGCTGACCTTGGAGCTTGCCAGTCCTCGGATCCGGACATACATACACTTTGTTTCTCCTCTATCGAAGCTGCTACCACTTATTGTCAAACACTTTCCCGTTGACATAGTTGACAATCTCCTTGACAGCCTCCAACTTAGTCCGGCCCTTACCAAACATCATCCCCTTCGTCATGACCGTCCGGTAATTCTCCCCGGGGCTCACCTTGCCGAGCACGTACGGCCTCCGCGTCTCGACCCTGTCCGGGACGGGTATGCTCCTCCCTACAATAGCCTCCATACCCTGCCACGCAAACGTGACCGCCTCCTTCGCCCCCCCCGGGATGCCCGCGTCGTCCAGCATGTACATCTTGACCCCCGGGAACTGCTCCTTCATGTAATCCGTGATGTTAGGATTATACGCCCCGCCGCCGCACATGAAAACCTCGTCGACCGGCCGGTCCTTGGGCGCGTACCTGCGCCAGTGGTCCACGATAGCTTGCGACGTAATGCGCGTCACCGTCGCGACCACGTCGTCGGGCGACATGCCCAGCTCCCCGCCCTCCCTGACCAGGTCGTCCGCGAGGGTGTCCCGGAACACCTCGCGGCCGGTAGTCTTGGGCGGATCCCAGCTGAAGTAGGGGATCCTGGCGAAGAACCGGTCCACCATCCCCTGGTTCACCGTCCCCCTCTTGCCCATCTCGCCGTCCCTGTCGTACTCCCGCTCGCCGCCCGTGTAGTGGCGGACGACAGCGTCGACAAGCGCGTTGCCTGGGCCGGTATCGAAATCGTACGCGTGTTCTGTGCCTTCGGGCGGGATGAAGCACACGTTTGCGATGCCGCCGATATTCTGACACGCGCGCAGCTTCCCCGGGTGGTGGAGCAGCAGCGCGTCGAAGAAGGCGATGAGGGGGGCGCCTTGCCGGCCTGCCGCCTGGTCAGAGATGCGGAAGTCCGTCACCGCCGTCACGCCCGTTCTCGACGCGATGATGGCGCCTTCGGCCATGGTCAGGGCGGACTTTGGGATTCCCTCGTCCGGCATGCTGGCGAGCCAGATGGTCTGGCCGTGGGAGCCGATGGCGTCGAGACTCTTGATGTCGACGCCGTTCTCCTCGCAGAACTGGATCGCTGCGGCCGCGAAGGTCTCGCCCAGTAGAACGTTGACCTCGGAGAGTTCCGATGCCGAGGTCTTGTCGTGCTTGATGATGGACAGGACGCGCTTCTTGAGCTTGGCGTCCAATGGGGCCTCCCCGTACTTGAGCAAAGAGAAGTGCATTGGTGAATCAGGTTTCTCCTGACGGAAGTGGCACAATGCACAGTCGATGCCATCCTAAGCGTACGTCAGTCTCAACGGAGCATAACTCCCTACCTGGAAC
>Ga0209127_100799_pt1 | contig 10673 bp, 11 predicted proteins | sample LakSupMetagenome_FD_187469 | JGI IMG/M metagenome (GOLD analysis project Ga0209127, IMG submission 187469) | Freshwater microbial communities from Lake Superior, Canada - Sta WM archaea (SPAdes) (version 2) | ecosystem: Environmental > Aquatic > Freshwater > Lake | place: Lake Superior, Canada...
AAGCCTTCCCCTCCCATGCATGCAAGCAAACTGCCAGGTCCTAACAAAAGGGCACCAGCTTCAACTACTGGCAGAACGGCGCACCTCTCCTGGTGCCGAGCATCGTCTCCCGCCTCGTCGACTCCCACTACTGGGAGCGCCAGTGCGCCCTCTTCTTCCCGACCGAAGACGGCCACACCTACGGCGAGGCCAAGGGCAAGGACGTGCAGAACGTCAACGCCTACACCGGAGGGTGGTACCACACCAACACAGAGCGGCTCATCTGGATCAACGGCCAGTGGGACCCGTGGAAGGACGCGACGGTCAGCTCCGACTTCAGGCCGGGCGGCCCGCTCCAGAGCACGCCCAAGGCGCCGGTGCAGGTCATTCCCGGAGGCATCCACTGCAGCGACATGATCGCCGGTAACGGCGTTGCCAACGCTGGCGTGCAAAAGGTCATTGACACCGAGGTCGCTGTCATCAAGGGGTGGGTCGAAGACTTCTACAAGAAGAAGCCTTAATGCACCCAGTGTGAGCTCGACAGGATATATATATATATATACATATCCTTACGTAATACGGCATTGTACAGAAATGGCCTCGATCATACTCGACCCCGAGAAACCGACCAAGTAGTAGTACCTTGATTTGTCTCGTCTCTCAGACAATACTGCGAGCCACTTGGAGATAGACAAGAAACACGAGGCTCTGAGTGATCAAGTGATCCGTCGCAACCAAGGCAATGGATCGGACCAGGCCATACCACACTGTCTTTCCACATCTGCCGTAATATATCACGAACATGGGGAAACGCCGAAGGAAAAGGGGCTGAGCTAATGAGTTTGGGGATGCGTCTCTACTCTGGCTCCAGGGCCTGAGGAGCAAGTCCTTAAGCCGTGGGTTCCCAGGTATCACCACGTGGAGGCGTAGAGTCCGACTTCGATACCCGCCACAGGCCTGGCGGCTCTGGGCCCAAAACATCGCGCACGATGCCTCGGTGTGCACTGTCCATGGCGAAACACCACGCGTACTTGATAAACACCTGTGCGGTGCTGTGAGAAACCCTCCAAGCGCTCAGGATGAGCCAACGGCGCCCTCGAACGCAATCTCGATGGTGTCGGCGTCGATGCACAGGCGTCCCGTGTCTTGGAGGATGCGTTGGATGACTGGGGAATGGCGATATACCGTGCTGTCTTCCGATCACACAGCATTCGCTGTCGCTTGGTTGGCGAACCGGAGGTCTCCTACTCCTCCCTCTGTCGCCTCTTTATCGTCTCCAAGCGTATGTCCAGCTCGACTGGGTCAAATGGAGTGTGAGTCAAACTCTCGTCTTCCCCTTCCTCCTCCGCTTCCGCTTCGCTATCTGCCGCACTTGTATCGTGGGACCCCTTCTTTCGTGGTGTTGCTCCTTTTGAGCCACCCGCGCCATACTGCTCGTTGAGCCACTTGTCGGACTGCAGTCCAGTCTTCCACGTCGGGGTCCCTTCCTCGTCGACAGCCACCCGGACGACATTTCTCGCTACCCCACCCAGGACAAACTGCTTGACTCTCTGTATAACAGCCCAAGCGAACCGGGCGAAGAGGTACGCCGTGGTGTTGACTTGGAGGTTCAGAACCTCCGAGTTGTGCCAGCTTGCGTGGAACTCGGCAGCTGGGTCGTCAGCGCCAAGAATATGAACCGCATACTTGTACGCAGATGCAAATGCCTGGTCGCTATGTCTCGGCTTGGGGACAATAACCCAATCTTTGTTGTCGAAACAGCGATGAGTATCGACCCTGAGATCTAACAGGTTTGCCTGGTTGTCGATATCTCCAACCGTATCGCGTGAGTATCTCTGCATCGTGTTCCTGTGGTACCAGGCCTTCTCGTTCTGAGGCACTAGATAGGCTTTATCCAGGGAGTAGGTGCATTGGGTGACGGCACAGCGGCGGACTAGATCTGGTTGGGTCGTCGTATTCGGCCACCAGAGGCGCTGCTGGAACTCGGTATGCGGGAACTGCCAGTCTTGAAAGGATGGGACGACCGGATATTTGGCTAGAGACTCTCCGTTAGATTGGGAATCCATGTTACGAGAGGGCTGCATTGACCACTTCCAGGAACAATGAAAAAGTAGCTGTCTTCCGTCAACACACCGTCCGTAGCCGTTGTGATCCTCTCGGGATTTTGACGACTGGTGCTGAGTTAGCCGTCGAAGGCGTTGTTTCCGATGATCTGACAGGCTAACAGGGCGGTGGCGTGGTGAACACCAAACTTGTCTGGCTCAGAGGCATGTGTATCAACGTGCGGGAGGACAAGGAGGACATCCCAGGTTTGATAGCCCGGATGACGAAAGGAAATGATGGGCAGTTGTGCCAAATCGGTGGCCGGGCGTGGCGGCGCTGCTCGTACACTCATGATTATAGCGGCAAGAAAGATCCTCGATAAGAACACTTGATGTTCAAAAGCTTTTGTTTATTGGTCGTTTGCGTTGACTGTTCAGAACTGATGGAAACAGACGTCTGTCAGAGGAAGCTGTCCAAGGTACAATGATGGGCACTTGAGCTGGGAAGCGACCGCTCGCTCTTTTTGTACCCTTCCTGAAGGCTCAATCCTGCCACCTCGGTCACTCAGGTTATCGGATGGTTTCAGGTTTAGGGTTCTGCATGCGTGCAGGAGACCTAGACTAGGCTCGGTGCGACTCCCTCGGTAAGGCAGTCGTCTACAGCTCACCTCGGCGCAACGGACGTTGCTCTGAATTCGGTCCCTGCTACAGGAAATTTGCCGGGTTGGCAGCCAGTTCCAATAATGGCCGCGTCTCGTGAATTGATAAGAGCAATCCGAACCTCGCATGCGCTTGGAAAGAGATCACCAAGGTCCCAACGTCTCGCATTATAGATCTGAAGTCTATCCAAAACGCTAACGCCGCGCACCCACCTTCCTCCCAAACCTCTGCTCCAAGAACCTCTCAGACGTCGTCTTATGCACATTCGGAACAACTTCGTTGTGGCACTCGGTCCTCGGCCTCCGGAACCTATCCTGCCCCTGCCTCCCCTTGACCATCATCCAAAAGCCGACCGGGAATGCGCTCCTCGCCGATGTACTCGAGCCGGACCTTGGTCCCGGAGGACCTCTCCAGCAGCCGCGCGATCTCGGCGTGCGAGAGCGTGTCGGACGGGAGGGTTCAGCGTCCTGTTGGCCGACGTCTCGGGCCCTCTCCAGCGTAGCGACGAGATACTCGGCGAGGTCGTCGAGGTCGTCGAGGTTCGTGCAGTCCACCCTGGCGTCCTTGTCGCCCACGTAGCGGATCATGTACTCCCCGCCGGGCAGGTCGGTCGCCATCCAGGGCCACCAGACGGGCTCCCGGTCCTGGTTGTAGAAGTCGCCGCAGCCGATGAAGGTGTACTCCAGCTTCCCGGCCTCGACGGCCGGGTGCAGCACGGGCGCGCTCGTTGAAGCGGTTTTTGGCGTCCCAGGCCGGGTGCACGTAGCCCGCTGGGTGTCGCTGGCTTGCGGTAGACGTGGTGTATGCCGTACTCGGACGGGTAGAAGCGGCGCACGCCGGTGTCGGCGGCGGCGTCCATGACCTCGGACTAGGCGGCTATCCCCGGACGGTTGAGGGCGGAGACGACGACGTCGTGGCCGCTCAGGGCGTCGGCTCCTCCCGCGAGGCCTTGGCTCAGTCCAGGCCGTGGCCGTGTAGATGTGCTTGGCTGCCAGGTGGTCGGGAAGCGAGAGTTCAGGCACAATGAAGGGGGTGACTTCAAATTTGTCGTCACCCTTCCTCACGAGGGCGTCGAGGATGCCATTGCCCGATCTGGCCGTCAGCTCCGAAGAGAGCGACTCTTTTGAAGGTCACCGTTCCACTGAAGTCAATGGACATGGTGTCTGCGGAAAGCTTCTTCTGTCCTGCATGACGATGGTCTTGTTTCTTTCCTCCGTCCACGTCAATCTCGAGGTTGTGCTCGAAGTAAGTGAGGGTCATGTTGATAGCATGATGACGCAAGGAATGCGCGGGACGACCCTGTCCACAAAGACCCTGGATCTTCAGCACCCATCTTTTCTCAGCCCACCCTCATCGAAATTACTTTTTCGGGCGATTTACACGTGTAGACGTCCCGGAGGAACGGCCGCTCGCGTCCTGAAACTTTCCGCCAAAGCGGGACGATCAAATGACCAGACGATCTTGCAGCACCCCAGATCTTGGCAGGCTGCGGATGCATGACGAGATCTCTGCTGCCGCAGCTCCAGACACAGCTTCTTGCCTCTTTCGGAAAGCTCGGTCTCTAAGTCTAGACTAAAGCAAAACATATTGAACGCTATCACGTTCCCGGGTGGCGTTGCAGTAACATGGATTTGCTAACTCAAGGACCCGGCCGGAACTTCCGGTCAGCTTTCCGCCTCCCGCAGTTGTCCGTGTCCCCGGGTCTTTCACGTCTACTAGAGGTCTACGATCTTCCTTTCGTCCATGTCCAAGCTTGTCGACAACAATACTTTGCCGATGATCGCTGGTAACTCTGACTTAAGCCTACAGCTACAATGGACCCAATACGCTCTGCCAGGTCCCTTTATATTTCAGTTGCCTAAAGATCTTGGCTTGTGACGTGGTGTTAAGGCTGTACAGGGAATCTAGCCGCTGGCCTCGCACAGAAATGCGCTCCCGTACGGGACAATCACAAGTACTGCGAGTCGCAATATCATGAAGCTAGCATCATTGCACCGCTGTGTCATTGCGGTCTGCTTCTTCTCGACTCGGGCGCACGGATACGGATACAGCGAGAGGCAGCTGGCGCCTGCTCGAATAGAGTATCAACCGCTCCCGGCTTGTACAGTAGGAAGTTCAAGATTTCTTCCAAAACTCAGTCTACGCTTACTGACTGTAGTGCTACCAGGGACCGTGCATCGACGAACTTCTTCGCAACACATCATGTACCGGCAGCCAAGAATGGGACTGTCTCTGCAGCCACGGACTCGCCAGCGACGACACGCGCTACTGCTTCAAGCAGCACTGCATGCCTTCCATTAGAGACTACCTGAGTAAGTACCTCCGGAATTGCAGCACCTACTCCCCGCGGCTAGACCTGCCTGCCACTGAGCTACTCCCACTGATCTTTTTTGCCAGGCGCGCAGAACGTGACGAGTACCAACTGTGGCCTCGAGCACCGCAAGCAACCACCCCTCCTCAAGACGATCTCGCTCAGTCTTGGGATGGTCGCGATCGCATGCATAATTCTGAGACTCCTGGAGAGGTCGGACAGACGCCACACCTTGAGGAACAGGACGGACGATTGGATTATGTCGCTTAACGGGGTAAGGCGGGTGGACATGTTGAAGAGACAGATACATTGCTGATGCGCCATGTGCAGGTTCTCACCCTGGCCTTCATCGTCGTCGGAGTTGAACGTAAGTCTTGGCCCTCTGCTTTTCGCTTTGGAACCCGTTGGTGTAGCTTTGCTAAGAATGATTGTAGTTTGCGACAGAGGCATGGGTAACGACAGTTACAGATTGCCATTCCCTACTCTGGAACTCCTCATGAAGGCAAGATTTTGCGTTCAATAACCGTCTTTTTCCGTCTCGGCTGCAACTTGCTAACTGACGTGCCATGCCCCAGCTCCTTGTCACTCACGAGGTTCTGTACGTCGTCACCATCATGCTCACCAAGCTATCGATACTCTTCGTTTACTTCCGCATCTTCCCCTTAGCAATCATGCCGAAGCTTCGGGTCGCCATCCCTATAACGATGTGGGTCGTGGTTGCGGCAGGGATTGGGGAGGCGACGGCACTGGTGTTCCAGTGCGTCCCGATGCATTACTTCTGGGATCGCTTGAGGGACGACAGGGGAGGACATTGCTTGAACATCAATGCCTGGGGCTGGGCGTCTAGCTCCATCAACGTCGCCCTGGACCTGTGGCTCATCTGCCTGCCATTGCCGGAGCTGGCCAGGCTGAAGCTCTACTGGAAGGACAAGTTACGAGCTTGTCTGTTGTTCACTCTTGGAGGTCTGTAAGTTGCTTTCTCCCCGTGCTTTTTGGACTCGACAGCAACGATACTAAAACCGTCCAGTAACAGTGTCGTGGCCATTCCAAGGCTGGCTTTCATGAAGGGCTTCATGGAAACCACAAATCCTACATGTAAGCATAACCCCTAGGTCACTCTACCGGCAAGGCTGCTGACACAACATGGCAGGGCTAGTACCGATCGTCAGCTTCGTTTCTGCCATGGAAGTCTATACCGGCATCATTTGCGCCTGTCTGCCGCGGATCTACATCCTGTTCTCTGGACTCTACCAGAAATACCGATCTCGCGCCGTTTATCAGAAGCCATTCCCACTCTATCCTATGGCGGAGACGCCGCCGGCTATCCATTCTCTCCCCGAGGCTGACGCGGAGAGTTGCGCTCCTAGCATGGGAATTCTAGGTCGGGTTGCCACCTGTGCACGCGAGTCGGACTTACCGGAAACGCACTCGAATGAACAGGGAGAGGCACGGTGGTGCAGACACTCGAACGCCGCGTCGTCGGACACCAACCTCGTGAGGGAGGTCCACCCGTGGACGTCGAAGAGTCCGCGTACACGACCGGCTTCCGTCTGAGCTATCTGGAGGCGCACTTTGTAGCACAGTAAGATACCCGGCAGTTCATTCCACTAATATCACCATCAACATTCGTCCCTATCGTTTGCTCCAGTGCCGCCCACTCTATAGGGTATCGTTATACACAAGAAACGCAGCGCCGCCGACTAACATGCCGACCTAAGGGCGAGGAGCATCAATAGCACTAGCAACCCTGCTAACCTCCAACGGTCCATTCTTATCCACACCTGTCCCGGGTTCCCCCTCTCTCGCCACGTCCACCGACCCAGAAGCATCGTCCTCTAGCGTCGTCTTCGACAGATCCATCGGCCTCTCCGGCACCAAGAACACCACATACGACGTGGCCGGGATGGTGATGGCAAACATGGCAAACGAGATGCCCAGGTTGACAATGGGCTTCACCTGCGCCGCCCCGATGCCGAAGGACAGGCACGAACCGATGCTCTCGAACGACCGGATGATGCCCACGGCCAGCGTCAGCGTCTCGAGGTCGTCGAAGAAGGCGCCCGCGATGTAGTACACGAACATGTAGTGGCTCTCGTTGAGGAAGCGCATGACGACCATGCTCGCGAAACCCCTCCCGAACCCGGGCAGGGCCCAGTCCAGCGTCACTTTCGGCACGGCGCGCGAGTACAGCATCTCGTTGCTCACCTGCCAGGCGAGGACGGCGAGCATGAGGACGCTGAAGGCCGCCCAGGTGATCTTGACGAGGGTGGGGCGGGAGAAGACCTTGAGGTCATAGAACCAGCCCCAGAAGATGTTGGCCAGCGTCGCGACGATGCCCGAAACGAGGGAGCTGAGGGTGCGCGCCCGCACGGAGAAGTACTTGGTCTGGTAGATGCCGAGGTAGGTGCCGTTCCAGTTGAAGCCGACCAGGACGGGGATCAGCAGGAACATCTCCTTGCGCTTGAGGAGGGCCCACCACCGCCTCGCCTCGCCCAGCACGGCCGCCTTCTTCTGCGCGGGGTTGTGGACCTTGCGGTCCGTGCCGGTGATGACCTTTTCCGGCGGCGAGATGAGCAGGGCGAGGGGTAGCCCCATGCACTGCAGGCCGATGAGCACGAGGTAGGTGGTGTAGCTGACCTTGCCCGTCTTGCCGTTGCGGTAGTTGAGCGACAGCTGGATTCCCGCGCCGATCAGCTGGCCGAGCTCGCGGAGGCCGAGCCAGATTCCCGTGAACTTGCCCCGGTCCTTGACGTCGCCGTAGCCCAGGGCGATGGCGCCCTCGGAGGCCCAGAGGGCGGACGCGGCGATCCCGCAGGTGGCGCCGCCGAAGAGCACGAACCACTCGACTCCGTACCGGTTGTTGACGTACAGGGCGGCGGAGTAGGGGGCGTAGCCCAGGGTGCCGAGGATGAGGACCCACTTGATGCCGATCTTGTTGGCGAGGATGGCAAAGATGGAGCAGCCGAAGACCATGATGCCGAAGGTCAGCGAGTTGGCGCCATTGACGAGGTACGGCTCTTGCTGTCCGCCGGCTCCGGTGCCTGGGGCCCGGTTGTTAGTGGGCGGTCCAAGGGTTGAGGCTCTGAAGGGGACATACTGTTGAGGGCATTCCAGATACCGGGTTGGGTGAAGGAGATCAGACCGACGATGATTACGTTGAAGAGCGGGCTGCGATACCAGCGGGTGAACCTGGAGACCGGCTTGGTCTGCTGCTCTGCGCCAGCTAGCTCCTCCACCGCCCCTTCGTGCGACGGTTTCGCGACGTCCCTGGACACCTCGCTGCTGGACATTGTGCCGGTATTCTTTGGTTAAGCTCGGGGGTGATGCTGCAGGACGGAAGGAGCAACATGATGCATGGCGACGCAGCCCTTATATCCTGGTACCACTATCCTCCTTCACGACAGCCAGAATTTTCGGCCGACGTGGGCGGACTTGACCACAATCCGTACTATCAAAGATTTCGGAGGCTAGTCTCGGGAGTTGCTTCTGTTCCAGGCCCTGCCGCGAGGTGCCAAGTGGGTTTTGAGATGCTTGGGAGTTGGATTTGGTGGGTGTTGGGCTTAGCGCCGCATGTCGTGATCATGTCGCGATGGTATCGCGAGATTAGGCCATCGTCCTTGGCAGCGGGTCGCTTCTACCCTCGTGGGCGACGCAACTATCCTACCGAGTCCAGGGCGCTGGAAAATTGCAATTGGCGCTATCTAAACGTCCCTTCTCCGGTTCAAGGGTTATCGCTGCCATATCCTGAATGAGGATCGCAAGGGCTATCAAGTCTTGACCATACTGAGTAGCTTCCTGGTTGTTTCGGACCCTCTTGCTGTCGCCACAGGCGTGCTCGCAGGACAGTGTTGCGCCATCACTAGGGCTCACCTGCATACGGGATGCGGCACGTTCTCTTGCATATAGTTGCTGTTGATTGGGCCAACGATGCATAGATGGTGTTCATATTCGGCATGGTATCCGATGGCCTGGACTGTGGAATAAGGTTGCTCGGTTATCGCTCCGTTGACAGGTTGATGTGTATCCCGACGCCGTGGCTCTCGCGTGTACATCTCCGTATCTCACAGGCAAGCCTGGGCTTTAATATCTGATCCCTCCCGACTTACCAACATTGTCTGTGCACGTACCCTACTCGCAACCACGTACACACTTTGCCACCATGTCTGTCACGTTCAAGCCAGCGCCCTACGCGCCTTCGGTTAACCTCCCAGCCCCATACCCACAGACCACGACATTCCCTCTGTCATTGACCCCCAGCCAGGCGGACTCCTCGATAGAGGATCTCCTCGCCGCCGCCCGGGACCACTCAGAGACGGGCCAGCTGAGCAATATCCTGGCCAAGAACGGCGCCATCTACTTCCAGAACCTGGGCCTCAAGGACGCCCACGAGTTCTCCAAGTTCGCCCACGCCTTCGGCTGGCTGCCGCACGAGGACATCGGTAACCCCGTCCGGCGGACGATCCTAGCCAAGAACGTGGCGACAGCGAACGAAGGCCCCAACACCCAGCCAGTTTTTCCTCACAATGAGTTTGGCCTCAGTCCGCATTACCCAGCTTATGTGTTCTTCTACTGCGTTTCCGCGCCGGAGAGCGGTAAGTTCCCGTCACATTGCTTGTCAAGGAGCATCATTGACTCGAGTTTTCAGGGGGCGAGACACCGATCAACAACTCCGTTATCCTCTACAAGCAACTCAAAGAGCGGCACCCAGACTTCATCGAGGAATTAGAGAAAAAGGGTGTGAAATACCAGCTCTTCCACCCCAACGGGCCGCGAGACCAGGTCGCGTCCGCAGGCACAACCGTCCTCCAGGCGTACGGGCATCGCGTCCTCGACACGGACGACACCGAGACCGCGAGGGCCAAGATCGAGAAGGAGATCCGCCGTCTGCCCACCGCGGAGTGGGTTTGGGAGAACCAGTCCGAGGAGAACCCCCTGGGCGATTTGAGGGTGTGGCAGCATCTACCCGGTATGCTCCTCTCCCGATATATTCAAGTACCACAGCTATTGATTCAGGATGCTAACAATAAAACCAGCCGTCCGCAACCACCCCCGGACAGGCCAACCGGCCTTCTTCAACAACATTGTGTCGCGGTACCTCAACGCAAAAAAAGCCGGCACCCTGCATCCTCCGCACTTGACCGATGAAGGGAGGTACCAGCCGCCTGCGTTTGTACGTCATGCCCTTGAAGTGCGTCTAAGTTGCGCTATTCACATCTTATAACTTGAATTCGGCGCTGATGTCGTGTCCGTGTGCAGTATGGTGATGGTTCACTGATACCCAGCGAGTACTTCGAAACGGCGGTCGAGATCATCTATGCTACCAGATCACTCGTTACGTGGAAGGCTGGTGACGTGATTTTGCTTGATGTAAGTCTTGCTGATATAAGGTCGTAACTGGGATGACAGCTAACTTGCATAGAACCATGCTGTTCAGCATGCTCGTGAACCTTGGACCGGGAACCGGAAGTTGCTTGCGAGTCTTTGGGATGAACCTACGGCGGCACATTAAATCTGATAGGCATATGCCCTGAGTTGCGAGCCTTATGAAGGCAATGGATCCTCGGCAGTGATTTTCCTCGAGTCCTTCGGGCAAGTGAGTGATTCGGCAGGGACCATACTTGGAGTCGAGTCTTCGTGCCCTTCTGCGTGCTTGAATCATCAGTACGCACGTTCGAAGCGTT
>Ga0209127_100800_pt1 | contig 10657 bp, 5 predicted proteins | sample LakSupMetagenome_FD_187469 | JGI IMG/M metagenome (GOLD analysis project Ga0209127, IMG submission 187469) | Freshwater microbial communities from Lake Superior, Canada - Sta WM archaea (SPAdes) (version 2) | ecosystem: Environmental > Aquatic > Freshwater > Lake | place: Lake Superior, Canada...
CTCGCCCCGGGCGCGGGCACGGTTTTCGCGCTGGCGCTGCTCCTCTCCGGCGTCAGCGCGGGCATAGTCTGCACCATAGCCGGGCAGATGGTGTCGGAGGGCGCGCTGAACTGGACGCTCAAGCCCTGGCTCCGCCGCCTGGTCACGCGGAGCATCAGCATCACGCCCAGCATCATCATCGCCGGCGCCGTGGGCCGGTCGGGTCTCGACGCCGCCCTCAACGGGAGCCAGGTCGCGCTGTCCGTCGTGCTGCCCTTCGTCACGGCGCCGCTCATCTTCTTCACGTGCATGAACAAGTACATGACCGTCCAGCCCGGGATGGCGAGGTACGCGGTCCAGGGCACGGACGCCGAGACGGCGCTGGGGAGGCGGTTGACGGGCGACGGGGCGCGGAAGAGGAGCCTCTGGGCGAGGATCATGTTCAGGGGCGACGGGAGCGAGGAGGTCGAGGGCGGGCCGGTGAGGATGGCGAATAGTTGGCTCGTTGCGGCTTTTGCTGTCTTGGTTTGGCTGATTATCACGGCGATGAATGTGGCCAACTTGGCTTTGCTTGGCAAGGAGTAATCTTTCTCATTTCTGACGCGACCGGGAGCGGAATGGAAGTGCGATAGCACGCTTGAAGTCTTTGGTCTACGGCGTTCGGTCCGCTGGTGACGCGGATCCAAAGCTTTACAGTGTCCCGGGTTGTGGTGGCCCGACTCTTTGTGCACGTGGTGTGTATAGATCATACATAGTCGTTGACGAAGCGGTTAATAACTGTGGAAGAGAACCTGTTCAACGAACAGGTATATACAATAAGATACACCAATCAATTAACATGATTCCTGCCCATCCGTCGAGATTGGCCCGAAGTGAGTTGTGCAACTGGTTATCCGTTAGTAAGGGAACCCAACAATTAGCGATGCTGCTGTGACAGCTGTGACTGATTTAGTTACCACCATTCGGAGTCGTACTCCCTTTATCGCCGATGATAGTGCATACAGGTCTCGTTTCTGCACCGTCGTAGAGGGGTGATCGGCAGTCCGGGGTTCGTAAGATTCCGGATCCATGGCATGCAGCCAGTCGTGCGGTGGGTTGGTCCGATCGCGGTCCGTATCGTGAGGCAAACTAGGACAGCGCGTGCGTAATGTGTGGTCAAACATACCGACTTACTCGCGGCATCTGGCCAATGTCGGTACAGTCGTGCCCATTGAGTGTTCGGCCCTATACTTGGTCGAAGGAAATCGTGCCAATTCTCACACTTCAACAAGCCAGGGCCCGCACTCCACTGCTTAGTGAAGAAGAGTCGCTTGTCCTCAGCTGCATAGTTCCTCCCCGTGCTCTCCCATCTCGTAGTGAAGACATATGCACCTGCTAGGCTCAAAGCACGCCATCTCAGGCAGAGGATTGAGGGGTAGGCAGGTAGGAGGATGCTGGCCGGGCGCTGTCGATATTTGGCGAACAGCCGTCTCAGCTCCGACGCACGCCCGTCCGGGGTCAGTGTGAGACCGTCGATGCCGCTATGAGGCTTCCACTCCGTACGTAGAATGACCCGGTCCTTGTGCATATCGTTGAAGGGGCTCACAAGACGCGCTCGCGGCCAAGTCGAGTCCTCCCCGGGTGCGCAGCGGGTGTCGTGGCTAGGGTCATGACACTCCAAGTTGAAGCTGTCGAAGCATCCCTGCCAGTCGACCTCGCCATCTTCCCTTGCGCGTTCCTGCCAGCCGGCGATATGGGCCTCAACAGTCGCCCAAGGGATGGAGACGTGCTCGCACAAGCGCACAGTGCCTTCTCGAGCGAGACATGTGTGCCGCTGTGTCGAAGGATCTTGCTGCAAGACCGAGAATTGGTCTGTGACATGGTCGCAGCGGCAGCCATCTCAGTACAGCCGGGGTCCGTCTTGACCTCGTGCATGCCATAGCAACGAGCGTCCCCCGAACGGACATTTCACCAGGCTTGTACTAGAAACACCAGTGGCGGGATAGCTCTGCTCGAAAGGTGCCAACCGCGGTTCTCTCGGGAGCACTGCGACTGAGTCGACATCGAGAGCACATGCCATCGTTCCGCATGCGTTGTTGGAGGGGCCTCCATACATCCTCCTCAAAGCCGCATATCGCTTCGAAATCGCGGGGGCACTCGTCGTATGCAAGGAAACAGGCGAAGCGTTTCCAAATCTCCGGTTCCCAGATAAGACGCCGGAACCTCCTCGAGACACGCTGAAGGCAGTACAAAGACAGGGTGTCATCGCCTAAGCAACGAAGTATCTGAGAAGAAGCTCATCAGGTAACCGGCCGATGGGACTGTACCTGGCGTTATGAACCTGCGCAGCTATCAACGGGTCCACGCTACGTTAGAGCTTGAGCAGCACAAGCTGTTGCTCCACGTGTGTCTTGTCTTGGGCTTCCCGCTCTTGTTTCTTCTGGGCCTTCCGTCGTGTATGTTGGAGGTGGTGCGATGGTCCAATGCCCAACTGTCGCTGGCACCATCGGTAGAGTTACCCACCTATCCGCGAAGTAGACACATCTTGGTCAAAAGGTGTTGTAAGTGGGAGGTTCTATTAGGCGGTGATTTCAGTATTTCATAAAAGGTCAGCTCAATGTGCCTGCCTTACGTGGGAGTGCGTGGAAGACTTTTACGTACATGGAAGCAGCAACGTGCACTTGTTGACAACAAACGCGCTTCGTCGGGTTGTCAAGGTTGAAAGATGACACCAAAAGGACCCGGTTGATCGCATATTTCAGTGCTGCGAAGCGGACAGATGCGGGCAGCACGATGACCCAACTATCGGACGACGACACGATGAAGAGACGAAGACAAGATGAAGACACCAAGACACAGTGAAGACACGACAAGACGCGGCGAACTTAGCAAGGATTCGGTGGCAATGTATGTCGTGGTAACTGCTAAAGGTCAAAGGTATCGAATCGAATAGTAGTCGGCGACCATTAAGTCGAGTCGGACAACTTGTTGGGAAGAACGTATAGTTGGGGTGGTATAAGCACCGTACCGTGACCCCTGAGCACTCACAGACGCCTAGAGATACTGAATGCTCTTCGGCGCATCGCCTCCAATATCCCGACCAGACGTCGACACTGTCCACGAGCCCTTGAGCGCTTCCGTCCCTTTGACCTTGCCATCAGCGCCAACTTCTAGTATCCCCACCTCCTTGCCCTGGCTATCTACCAGCCTCGCCTTCTCCCCGCCGGAGACCTGGTACAAGCAAACTTCCGCATCCTGAGCGTAATCATACACCGCACCCCTGGCCGCCTTGCTACCCAACACAAGCACAGTCCCCTCGCGCACATAAAGCGGCAACGTGGCAAAGCCGTGTCTCTCTTTGAACCAGCCAGGCCCGCTCTTGACCTCGTTCGTGAAGAAGCTCGTCCACTTGCCCTTGGGCAGATAGAACTCAACCTCGCCGTTCTCCTCGTACACCGGCGCGACCATGAGTTTGTCGCCTACCATGAACTGTCTGTCCAGGTACCAACTCGTCGGATCATCCGGGAACTCGAGGCACACCGCCCTCAAGCTGACCGGCACGCCCGTCTGCACGCTCTCCAGCGCCTGCTGGTACAGGTACGGCATCAGTCTCGTCTTGAGGTTCGTCCACTTGCTCAGCGTGCGGCTGCACCCTTCCTCGCTCTTGTCATCGCCGTCAATCGTCCACGGTACGCGATAGCTCCCGCTTCCGTGCAGCCGGCTGTGCGAGCAGAGCAGCCCCATAGCCACCCACCGCTTGTAGATCCAAGGCGGTGGATACCCTTCAAAACCGCCAATATCCACACTCCAAAAGGCAAACCCGGACAGTCCCAGGGACAGCCCGCCCCTGACGCTCTCCGCCATGGCCTCAGGGGTGCTCTCACAGTCCCCTCCCCACGTAAGCGGGAACCTCTGCGTGCCTGCGCACGCCGAGCGGGCATACAGCACCGCCTCGTTCTCGCCGTACCTCTTCTGCAGCGCCTCGTACACGACCTTGTTATACAAGAACGCGTAAAAATTGTGCATCCTGTCGCTGTCCACCTCGCGGTCAAACCACACCACGTCCCTGGTGGGTATCCTCTCGCCGAAATCCGTCTTGATGGCGTCGACGCCGACATCGAACAGCTTGTTGAGGCACGAGACGTACCACTCGCACGCCGCGGGATTGGTGAAGTCCACGAGCCCCATGCCGGCCTGCCACACGTCCCACTGCCAGACGTCGCCGTTCTTCCGCATGACCAGGTAACCCCTTTCGGCAGCGTACTTGAACGCCTCGCCCGCCTGCGCGATGTAGGGGTTGATCCAGACGCAGACCTTCTTGCACAGCCCGCTGGCCTTCAGCCTCTCGATCTGCGCCTTGGGGTCGGGGAACTTGTCGCTGTCAAATACAAAGTCGGTCCACTTGAAGGCCTTCATCCAGAAACAGTCGTAGTGGAAGACGTCCACCGCAATATCCCTCAGCTTCATGCCCTCCAGGAAGGAGTTGACGGTCTGCTCGTCGTAGTTCGTGGTAAAGCTGGTACTCAGCCACAGCCCAAAGCTCCAGCTCGGCACCGTCCCCGGCCTACCGGTGAGGACCGAGTACCTGCGCAGTACATCCTTGGGCGTGGGTCCGTGGATGACGAACCACCTCAGCCTCTGGCCTTCGAGCGAGGTCTGCACCCGGCAAGACCTCTCGGACCCGACCTCGAGGTCGACCTTGCCCGGGTGGTCGATGAAGACGCCGTAACCGCGGCTGCTCATCCAGAACGAGACGTTCTTGTACGCCTGGTCTGAAGATGTGCCGCCGTCGGCGTTCCAGAGCTGTACGCGCTGGCCAACCTTGTTGAAGGCGCCGAAGCGCTCGCCCAGGCCGTGGACGGACTCGCCCACGCTGAGGGTCGACTGGGTGAGCATGTAGTGCCTGATGCGGGACATGTCCTCCGTCACCAGCTCGTTGTTGAAGGCGGGCGTGTAGGCGAGCGCCACGGAGCGGTGGCCGAGGTTGGTGAGGTGCTTGCTGCCGTCGGTGGCGTCGAAGGAGATGTTGAAGGTGTGTTCGTCCGGGCGGATGGTGGCCGAGAGCGAGCCGGAGGTGAGGGTTGTTCCCTTGGGCCCGAGTGAGACTAGGGCGTCCACGGATGGCTTACCGGCTGGGTAGAGGTCAAAGTTAGGCCCCAGGCGGCGGGCACCTGCCCAGTGCGTTGCTTCGATGGAGATGACGCCGTCAATTTCGGCATGGATGTCCTGGCTATTATGTCACAATGGGTGGACTTAAGTTGAAAGTTGGGCGTGAGACGTACAAGAGTGATACAGCTGCGGTTCAGGGTATCTCCCCTGGACCTGATGCGCGTAGTAGGGCATAGGAGACTGAGGCCTCGCTCCGTCTCCGTGATCTCGTGGACGCCCTCTGCGTACTCGACCTTCATCCCCTCGGCCACAAGCCACATGCCGTCACGGAACTTCATAGTGGGTTAGGTTTACGTCTTGTCTAGGAAACGGCAAAGTAATGACAGATGGTAGATGCAGAGAAAGTAAGAGTGCGAGAGCCCAACCACCAGGGTCTTTCTTTAAGGGCTTGAGCAGAGTCCTCACCTGGGGCAGATCGCACACGTACCTCAACGACATCGGCCCAGTATCTCAGAGAGAGCACTCTCTCACGGCATTCCGGCCCGTCATCGAGCCACTTTGCTCAAAGACTGGCTGGACTTCGGATGAGCTACCATCACGAAGGATGACCAAGGATCACGGAGTGGACTCTGCCCCGTACGGACATGCCATCTATGGCCACCCGTTGCCCATCTCCTGTCTAATGTCTGGGGATCTTGTGGACTTCCGTCGCCATAGAGCGGGACATGCTTTCGAAATCTTCCAGCAGGTGAGGGGAACAACCTGTTGAGCTGCGAGCAATGGGTGGTCATCACTGCTGAAATGCTAGTGGAGCGGGTACAGGAGCGGGAATGGTGGAGTCCTACAACGACAGTCGGGACAGGGGACAGCCATCGGGACAAAGCAGACCGCCTCGCTAATAGAGCGTCGATTCCACGAGTCACAGGCTGCTTCCCCACTGCTGCCCCGACTTCGTCAACCCCAGACTCACACTCCAACCTCTTTCTCCGCACACTGCTACACGATGTTTGATACATCGTCTCGGTTCAACAGGACTCGAACTGGATGCAAATCACGATGAAGACCGGATATCCTCCTTCCACATCCGTTAGTGGCCGATAAAGCCGTTACAGGGACCCCCTTAGTCCTGCTCACACTTTCGAGTTGTGTTTTCTCAAGTGAGAAGCAATGACGATACAGGCAGCGATCGCTCACTCGAAGGTCTTGGGAAATGCACCTCGAACCCTGGGGGGGCCGTGACATAGCTCACAATCCTGCATTTACCTCCTTGTATAGGCCATGTACCAATTCTCTTATTGGGCGACAAGTGTCGGAATTGAGGCCAGCTCTTCCATCGTTGGAGAGATATAGGCACGATGGAGACCAAGGAGAAAGTTTAGACGAGGATGATACCCGGGGCAGCAAATTGCTGATATAATAGGCCAGCGGAAAGCGTGTATGAACGGTTGGACTTAACGACAGTGCTCTATCAAGCCCTCTGTTCTCTCCATTACTCTCAACGGCACCCAGCCACAAGCCATGAGACCCATCTCCCTCCTGGCCCTCAGCAGCCTCGCTGCTGCCTCCAGCACGCCGCTGTACAAAAACCCCAAAGCTTCGATCGATGACCGCGTGAATGATCTCCTCAAGCGCATGACCATTGAGGACAAGGCCTCGCAGCTCCTCCAGGGCGACCTGGCCAACTGGATCAACACCACAGATGGCACCTTCAACCAGACTGGTCTGGAGTGGAACATGAAATACCGCTCCAGCCAGTTCTACGTCGGCTACCCTACGAACTGGACCACCATTAGCCATGGCATCAAGATTGCTCAGGACTACTTGTTGAACAACACTACGCTCGGTATACCCGCGCTGGTGCAGAGTGAGGGCATCCACGGGTTTCTGATACCGAACGCTACCATCTTCAACTCGCCCATTGGCTATGCCTGCTCGTGGAACCCGGCCCTTGTCGAGAAGATGGCAGCTATCATCGCTAAAGAGGCACTTGCGCTGGGAGTCAACCAGCTATTCGCTCCATTGGGTGACCTGGCAAGAGTCTGTCTTCCTTTTCCTTGATCTCACACGACATAGGCGCATGGCAACAACTAAGAATTCTGCAGGAACTTCGATATGGCCGTGTCGAGGAGAGCTTTAGCGAGGACCCCTACCTCACCGGCGAGATGGCATACTCCTTCGTCAAGGGTCTGCAGTCCGGAAACGTCGCTGCCACAGTCAAGCATTTCGCCGGTGTCGCCACCCCTGAGCAGGGTATCAACACCGGCCCCGTCCACGGCGGCCGGCGCGAGCTGCTGACCACATACATGCCATCATACAAGCGTGCCATCATCGATGCTGGCGCCTATAGCGTCATGTCTGCCTACCACTGCTACGATGGCGTGCCGGCTGTCGCCAATGCCTACATGCTCACCGATATCCTGCGCACGTCCTGGGGTTTCAAGTATTTCGTCATGTCCGACGCCGGCGGCACCGACCGCCTCTGCAGCGCTTTCAGCATGTGCCGTGCTGAGCCCATCGACTCCGAGGCCGTCGTTTCCATGGCCCTTACTGCCGGCACCGACACCGAGATGGGCGGCGGTTCGTACAACTATCAGAAGATCCCCGACATGGTCAAGTTCGGCATGCTTAGCGAGAAGGTGGTCGACACCGCCGTGTCGCGTGTCCTACGCACCAAATTTGCAATGGGCCTCTTTGAGAAGCCCTACCAAGCTGTGGCCGACGATAAGGCAAAGGATTACATCAACACGCCTGGAGCAATCAAGCTCGCTCGTGACCTTGATGCCGAGTCTATCGTGCTGCTGGAAAACCACAACAATGTCCTTCCCCTGAAGAAGAGCGCCAAGGTGGCCGTCATCGGTCCTATGGGCCATGGCTATATGAACGTATGCCGTGCCTCCCTGATTTCTCGTTCGCGTTCGCGTGCTAATGCTAACACTCTCAGTACGGCGACTACGTCCCCTACCTCTCCCAATATCGCGGCGTAACCCCTTATGATGGAATCAAAGCCGCCTCCAACGGCACCGTCACCTTCATCCAAGGCTGTGAGCGCTGGTCCAACGACGAGTCAGGCTTCCCCGCCGCTATTGCCGCAGCGGAAGCTGCCGACGTCGCCGTCGTCGTGGTAGGCACATGGTCGCGCGACCAAGGCGAGCTCTGGACGGGCCTCAACGCCACTACCGGAGAGCACATCGACACCTCGACCCTCAACCTGGTCGGCGCCATGCCCCGTCTGGTGCAAGCCATCATCAACACCGGCAAGCCCACCGTCGTCGTCTTCTCCTCCGGCAAGCCCATCACCGAGCCCTGGATCAGCGAGAACGCCACCGCGCTCATCCAGCAATTTTACCCCTCCGAGCAGGGCGGCAACGCCCTCGCCGACATCCTCTACGGCGTCGTCAACCCCTCCGGCAAGCTCTCCGTCGGCTTCCCCACCGATATTGGCACGCTGCCGGTGTACTACGACTACCTCAACTCGGGCCGGTCGTGGCCGAACCCGGGCCACGCCTACCCCAACGGCTCGCTGGTGTTTGGCAGCAACTACGTCCTCGACACGTCTATGCCCTTGTACGAGTTCGGGTACGGCAAGAGCTACTCCACCTTCGACTACAGGAATTTGAGGTTGTCAAAGTCCGAGGCCGGCGCCGAGGACAAGTTGACGGTCACTGTGGACGTCACGAACAATAGCACTCGTGACGGCGCCGAGGTCGTGCAGCTTTATGTCAGGGACGAGATCGCCAGCGTGGTGGTGCCGAATATCCAGCTCAGGGGGTTTGACAAGGTGTTGATCAAGGCGGGGCAGACGACTGTTGTCAACATCCCGCTTGATGTGAGCCAGCTGGGACTGTGGGATATCAGGCTTAAGTACGTGGTCGAGCCGGGTAACTTCACCGTCTTTGTTGGGAGTTCGAGCAAGGATTTGAGGTTGAACTCTACGCTGACTGTGCAGTGAGGGAGCGGAGGGAAACAATGATGCATGGAGGAGGTGCCATGGCTCACGAGCAGCCATTATCACAGATAAAATTTGAGGCAGAGTCCATGACGACACAGGCTACACAAATCTTGTCACAGTCTTGCAACGATATGAGGCGAAAATCTGTGCGACGCGTGTCGGGCACGTCGTTGCCTGACGTACGCCCCTACTCCTTCTCATGATTGCAAAGTCCAATTGTTGAGCCCAGTCTACGTGACGTTGTGACGGTAAGAGTGTGGTGAAGAGGCATCATACTGACTCGTCATCACAAGTATCTCATCTGACGGGCAAAGAGCCATCCTTTGCGGGCTGTCTGTCGAGGTACGCCCCTGGTGAGATTAAGGTTTTGCCGGAGCCAGAGGTGCAAGAGTGTTCCAGAAATGAAGTAAAACAGTGCTCAGGGTCAGGAAGGTTTCGTCAAGCTCTACTGCCCGGTCCTATCCCTCGCGTTTCAGGCATTTTTGAGTATACACATAGCGGCCACAGTCCTACAAGATAGGGCATCTCACTGACGGATCGAACTACTTCTACTCCATTCCTCTACGTGTAGGCGTGAATCAGATACCAGGGTGAGCTTTGGCCAGTCATGCCATCCTTGGGCCGGCACGGACTCCGCATCCCGACGAATGGAGCCCTCATTATCCTCATCATCACCCCCTTCTATCTCTTCTCACTCGCTTCACCACGGCAACCTACCACGCCACCAGCCCAAGATGTCGCAAATATTTGAGACCCCTCCACCCTTCCAGACACGCCCATCACCCGCCAAATATGGCAACTCTTCTTCCCCCCTCCAGGTACCACCACCCTGAAGAAATCCGCCCTCTTCTCGGCAGACTGGAAGTCCATGGCACCGGGCTACACCTACACCCTCGTAGCCGACACCGAAGCAGCGTCCCTGATCTCAAGAACAAAGAGGAAGGTCAGATAATCAGAAGAAGAATATATTTCTCGGACACTGGGACCCCGCTTGCCAAGCCCGACCATATCAAGTTACTATCTACTTGACTAGAGTCCAAGGTTGATTTCCCTACCGCATCGCCAGCGAGTCTCCCTAGAATTATGTGTGATTTTACTGGCACCTTCTTCCACGTACGACCATAGACGTCTGAAAACTCGGGATCCCGTCCGCTCTCCCATCGATAAGCAGACGATCGCCAGGCTAGTACTCGGGTGGGTGACCACCGGGGAATCCCTGGTGTTGTACGTTTTCTGGATTTTTTGCCCTTGGTGTTCGACCTGCGACCTCCTTCTCCCACAAACAAGAAATAAATAGCCACCACCTTCCGCGCCCTCATCAACCCAGCCCTCAAGTCCGACCTCCTGCGCTACCTCCTCCTCTCCGCCCGAGGCGGGACGTACTCGGACGTGGACACCAAGCCTCTCGTCCCGCTCGACCTCTGGCTGGCCCCCACCTTACAAAAACCCACCATCCCAGACTACTAATCGCCCTTGAGTACGACGAGACCAAAGACCGTTTCTCAAAAGGCCAGACCACCTACTCCGTCCAGTTCTGCCAGTGGAACATCTCCTCCGCCCCGGGCCACACGACCCTCTGCCGCGGCCAGAAGGGCGCTGGTGAGGCACTTTCTTTTTTTTTTTTTTTTTTTTTTTTTTTTT
>Ga0209127_100801_pt1 | contig 10654 bp, 4 predicted proteins | sample LakSupMetagenome_FD_187469 | JGI IMG/M metagenome (GOLD analysis project Ga0209127, IMG submission 187469) | Freshwater microbial communities from Lake Superior, Canada - Sta WM archaea (SPAdes) (version 2) | ecosystem: Environmental > Aquatic > Freshwater > Lake | place: Lake Superior, Canada...
TCGACAGCGACAGAATCGGAGAAGAGACGGAACGCAAACACTCAAATAGGTACTATACAAATGTACCATCGGCTTAAACAAGCCAAGAGACAATCGGCAAGGAACTTTCCCTGCCTTCCACGGGCTGAAACCCCCGCCCCTTGATCCCACATCGGCAGAGGATCGCGCGCCGCACGGGGGGGTTTGTGACGAATCCCACGACATGCGATGACGAAGATCTGGGTGCAGCGGGACATGGCCGGGGAGGGCGGATGTGGAGCAGATCTGCGACATCCTAGTGCTGCTCGGTGATGCGTGGAGGCGCTGCGGTCTTTTTCGTCGACCAGCGGTTGAGGTTCCGAGATGGTTTGAGGGAAACGTTGTCTGATAGGGCGAGACGGCGAAGATGTGAAACAGGCCCTCGAGTCGTTGGGGTGGATGCGACCCGCGGCGGCCCCGGGGCCCTGACACAGCTCGAAGCTACCCCTGCGGTCTGCAGATGCTGCCAGCTTTCGCCCGTCTGACTCGGATAGTATAATAAGTTCAAGATCCAAAGTTAGAGCTGGCCCAGCATGGCTGGCCTGTGGCGGTGTTGCAAATTTGGAATCCTATGTCTACGACTATTCCTTCACTTGGGTTGTAGTAGAGGATTCGGATTCCTAATGACCTTCGGTGCCTCGCATCAGACGTAGCTGCCCGGTCAATGTTGTAGTGCAATCGTCGGCCCATCAAGTTGTCTGCAAGCAAGGTCGTCTTGTCTATTCGTTCAGCAAGGGCGTTTAGACTAGTCATCCCATCGTCTTGTTCTCAGGCTCTCCACTCGCCTTGGAGTTGGCGCGCAGTTTTGAATGAGTACCTGGAATCGTGTGATAATAAGTCAGAAGTGCGTCGAGCTCCAACCAGTGTGTGAGGCCTAGGCAAATTCGACAGTACGACAATAATTCAATGACATTGCATTCACAACTATGTATGTGCACAACGTTGCACGCAACGGTATAACATCATCGTCCGGTTGTAGTGCACAATATGTCTCCTGCAGTCAAGGTGCCGGAGTGGTTAACGGGCGGCCCTGCTATCAAACGCAGTTTAGGCCGTGTCTTAGGACGCGCAGGTTCGAATCCTGTCCTTGACGGTTCTTTTGTTTTGTTTGCGCATTTCCCTTCGGTCGTGGGTTCGAGGTAATCTTCCTATGCGTTTGTGTAGAGTCAAACATATCTCGACTGGAAAATGTCCCATATTGCGGTAATCGGAGCTTTCTGGCGCGTTGAGTTGTATGAACATCTCGAGCTTCGAGTTCCCAGTGGCAAGGAAAGCTCCACTCACCGCCGCACTGCACCACCCAATTTTCACCGAAATATACATAGAGCTCCAGATTCTCCCACAACTGCCACATCACCCCTTCTCACCATCAACATGGCGAAAGACAAGAAAAAGGGCGGCGGCGAGTCCAAAGCCGCCAAAAAGGCCGAGAAGAAGCAGAAGCAGGAGAAGAAGGCCGAGAAGAAGGCTAAGACCAAGTCGGCCAAGGTCGACGGCTCCGACGCCGAGGATGTCGACCTCGACGCCGTGCTGGAGGAGTACAAGAAGCAGCAGGAGGCCTTCGTCAAGATCACCGAGACGGTGGCCGACAGCCCGCCCCGGCCCCGGGGCCACGGGTGCTTCATGGCCTCGCCGTCCAACAGCAACCAGCTCCTGCTGTTCGGCGGCGAGTACTTCAACGGCGCCCTGGCCACCTTCTTCAACGACCTGTCAGTCTACTACATCGACCGCGACGAGTGGCGGTGCGTGACATCGCCCAATGCCCCCCTTCCCAGGAGCGGGCACGCGTGGTGCCGCGGCGGGAACCAGGCCAACTACGTCTACCTCTTCGGCGGGGAGTTCAGCTCCCCGAAGCAGGGGACCTTCTACCACTACAACGACTTCTGGCGCCTTGAGCCGGCGACGAGGGAGTGGCTGAGGCTGGAGCCCAAGGGCAAGACGCCGCCCGCGCGGAGCGGGCACAGGATGACGTATTACAAGCAGTACATCGTGCTGTTTGGGGGGTTCCAGGACCTGTCCAGCTCTACGCGGTACCTGGCGGACCTGTGGCTCTACGACACGGTCAACTTCGTGTGGCACTCCCCCGCCCTGCCGCCGGCGCAGCTGAAGCCCGAGGCGAGGAGCAGCTTTACGCTGTTGCCGCACGACCAGGGCGCGGTCTTGTACGGGGGTTATAGTAGGGTCAAGGCTACCGTCGCGGCGGGGAAGCAGACGAAAGGTGGAGGCGGAGGGGGTCAGAAGAACGTGCTCAAGCCGATGGTGCATCAGGACTGCTTCTTCCTGCGAATCACGCCGCCGGGCCCGGACGCGCCCAGCAACGCGCCACCGACGGTGAGGTGGGAGAAGCGCAAGAAGCCGGCCAACGCGCCGAACCCGACGAGGGCGGGCGCCACGATGGCGTTCCACAAGGGGAGGGGGATATTGTTCGGGGGCGTGCATGATGTGGAGGAGAGCGAGGAGGGGATGGAGAGCGAGTTCTTCAACCAGCTGTTTGCGTGGAACGTGGAGCGCAACAGGTTCTTCCCGCTTGCGCTGAGGAAGCCGAGACAGGGCGGTGGGAAGAAGGGTGGTGGCGAGCAGCAGCAGCGTGGTGGACGGAGGGGAAGGGCGCAGGCTAACGAGGAGGAGCTTTTGAGGCAGCTTGCTGCGCTGCAGGCCGGTGGGAAGCTGGAGGATGCGGACGAGATGGAGCTCGATCGGAGGGAGGAGGAGAAGGCGGAGGAGAAAGAGGAGAAAAAGACCAGGGACATGCCCGTGTCCATGGAGATGCCGCATCCGAGGTTCAACGCGCAGCTGGCGGTTCAGGATGATGTGCTTTACATATACGGCGGCACGTTTGAAAAGGGCGATCGGGAGTTTACGTTTGATGATATGTACGCCATCGACTTGGGGAAGATGGACGGCTGCAAGGAGATCTTCAGCAGGCCGGTTGAGGACTGGATTGTGAGTGGTTGTCCCGTGTTTGGGTGGACTATGTTGCTGACTATCTCCAGGCTTCGGACGACGAAGAGGACGAGTGGGAGGAAGATGACGACGACGATGAGGAGGAAGAAGACGAAGACGGCGACGTCGAGATGGCCGATGAGGGAGGGTCCAAGAAAGATTCTGCTCTCAGCAAGCGCAAGAAGCAGGCCGATGAAGTTTCCAATGCTGATACTGAGTCGGCCGTACCGTCTGTTGCATCAACAGAAGATGACGAGAGCGAGGCGGATACAGCAGCTACTTCCGTGGTAGATGACGGGCTTCCGCACCCGAGAGTAAGTATTTCCGAATTGACGTGCACGTATGCTTAGCCTAACAACATCACAGCCCTTCGAGTCCCGCCGCGACTTCTTCCAGCGTACATCCAACGAGTGGCAGGAGGTTCTGATGACTAGTCTACGTTGGAAGGGCATCAAGCCGGAATCTCTAACAGTGAAGGAGATCAAGACCAGGGCCTTCGAATTAAGTGAGGAGAAATGGTGGGATTGCAGAGAGGAGATCACGGCGTTAGAGGATGAGCAGGAGGCTGCAGGAATTGGCGAGGTGGTCTCGCTCGCAGACAGGGCCGAGGCTGGGGGTGTTGGGGGTGGCCCCAGGAGGAGATGATATTCTCTTCTTGATGAAATGGCGCAGTTAAGGTCTTCTGTGAGGGTGAAAAAGCAGTGAAAAGCAAGGCGAATTTCTTCACTTCCAGTTAAGTTGTTTCTGGACTCATTCCATCAGGGCGCCTTGTGAATGGCAGCATCACAGTGAAGATGTAACCTCACCTCCTCTTTTTTTGCTAGGAAGCCTCACTTACATGTTGTGCTACCACGCTCTGAGCCACCGCCTCAGCTTGACATGGTATTCACCTGCAAGGCTCCGGCCCGGACAAACTGAGCCAGAAGGCCTCTTTCAGGCTCAATTAGGAAAAGTGAAATGTTCGACGAGGCCAAGGAACCACGCATCATCTAGTCCAACACGAAGATTCAGATGCTCAGCCAGTCGACCTCTTCCTAAGCATCCCAAAGAGGGACTTCCTCGCGCCTCTCTCGGACGATTTTCTCCCTGGCGGTGCCATGCCACGCATCCGCCACAGCGCGCCGAGTAAGCTCGCAACAATAACACATTCCTGTGTCCCGTCCTGACTGGATGCCGGAAGCAGGAGTATGCCCTCGCTGTGCTGCATCGTCGATAACGACGTCCCGAGTCCCATATGGTGGTAGATAGCTTGGACTTTCTGTCCAGCGGGAGCGGCGGGGGCTTCAGTCGCCGATGCAGAGTCGACCGCAACCAGAGTGTATCTCAACGGGCCATGTTCGACAGGATGAATCTGCCACTGTAACGCGGTGACAGCGCCAGGAAGCGAGAAGGAGAAGTACGGATTCCTGGATATCCCCACCTTGGTGATAGAATCCGGTATAGGCAATGACATCTGCACAGGGATTTTGTTCCGGAAGGGATTGTTTGACGCAATCTTGACCGTAAACTCTTCCGCGGGTCCAGCTTGGAGCAGCAAATCAACCTCACCCCCAGCATAGCCCAATGTCCTCTGTTGCACCTTGGCCGAGACGATCTCCCCGCCTCCGTCGTCGTCAAGCGTCGTCGTAAAGTCGACGAGGTATTGCACGCTGGCGTCCGTGCCGTCCTCCCGGGGCGTGCCCATCAGGCCCAGCCGGATGGTGAACATGCTGCTCCCTATGAGAGCGCTGCCGACGTCGGCCTTGGCGTACTGGTCGCTCACGTCGTAAATGGGCAGGTGGGTCGTCGCGCTGGTGTGCCGCGGGATGTAGAGGATGCGCGAGAGATGGGCGGGAGTGACTGACGGTCGCCGACCCATGACGGACTCGACCTCGGCGGCGGCAGCCCGGCTCCGCTGGATGGCGGAGCTGGAGGCTGATATGCCCGGGGCGGCCCATCCGTCTGACATGCCGGGCAGAACGGTCTATTTCCCGCGTGAAGAGCAATGCTGGTGTTGGTGCTAGGCAGGGAAGATGCAGGTACGGGAGCCAAGAGCTTGGCGCACTTATAAGACCGGTATGGTGACCCGTAGCGCACGCTTCAGCCTCTTGCTGGTTGTGCTAGGACCCTATGCGGTGGCAGCGCCTAGCTAGCGAGTTCTACAACGTGGGCATGTCTTGTGCTGCATGAAGTTGTCAGTCGGTCGGAGCTGTATCAACCGCGCAGCTTTCTCAGGGCTACTTACACCTTAGACAAAGCTCGACATTGTAATTCTCATACTCTCGGCTTGTATAAGAACAGACTCAAAAGATAGAACGGGCCGTTCTCGCATATCTGGGTGGACGGGCATAAAGAACGTGGAATGTGCTTGTAACGTGATGTCGCTCACGTCTGTCACACGCATGACACTGCTCTAACGTCGTTAGCGCGATACTTAGTACCCTGAGTTGAAGCTCAATATCCGAGAGGAAGATCGACTGCTCGCTGGAAACGAATCTTGAATATTGGAACGAGAACGCCGTTAGATGGCCGTCATAGTAAACAAGTTGAGACCGGTCGACTGACAAATGGGACAGGAGTAGCATGCATCACTTCGTACGAAACTGGGTATAATGGACGGGAGCCAGGTCGCTGCACTAACAATTCGTAATCCTACCACAGGTAAAGTCGCCTTCTCTGAGCAAAGCGTGGTAATGTGAGCAGGCGACAGCACCGTGACAGATGCAAGCACTTACGCGGTATTCACTTAACGCGGTAGACGCGTGAAGTGGCAATTCATTGCAGCATACCTCAACCTCTCAAGTTTTACAGTACCATTTCGCACACCTCTTTAAGCTACATCTCCGTCACATCTCTCTTCGGCGCACAGTTTCGCGAATTACAAAACATCTTCGTCTTGTGGTCCAGAATCACCGTCTGGTAGTCAAGAAGATGCCGCTCGGAATCCAGCGCATCAACGCCAAGAAGTCGCATCCCAACGACCGCATCGTCTTCATCAAGCCACTCAAAGGACCCGAGGAGAAGCCAGCGCAAGACTTTCTAGAGCGCATCGCAGCACAATGCGGCAAGTAATTGTCACATCCCCTTCTCCGGATGACAGTTTACCAACACCAGCGCACAGTCCCCATAATGAGGGAACACCACCTCTCCGTAACCACCCTGGAAGAATACGAGCCCAACCGCGAGTTCGTGGGCCGCAACTTCAACGCCGGCGAGGTGATCCAGCTCGTCCTGAAGACCCGGTCCGGCCACTGGCTGCCCTTCAACTACGTGCAGATGGTGATGATGCACGAGCTCGCGCACTGCGTGCAGATGAACCATTCGAGGGCCTTCTGGGCCGTGCGCAACGCCTACGCCGAGCAGCTGAGGGCCCTCTGGGCCAGGAGCTATACGGGTGAGGGCCTCTGGGGCCGCGGCGCGCTACTGGGGACCGGAGCGTGGGAGAGGGACACCGCGCCTGCCGGGGAGCCGCTGCCGGAGCACCTGTGCGGCGGGACGTATCGGTCCAGGGGGAGGAAGAGGAAGCCGAAGGTGTCGTACCGGGAGCAGAAGGAGAGGAGGATTAGGAAGAAGTTTGGAGTCAAGGGGGAGGTGCTCGGGGAGGATGAGGAGGTCAAGAGGAAGTTAGAGGGGAAGAGTATCGCTGCTAAGCCGAGGGTGGCGGGAAGTGCGAGAGGAAGGGAGTTGAGGGCTGCTGCTGCGCTCGCGAGGTTTGAGGCGGTGAAGAAGGAGGAGGTGAAGAAGGAGGAGAAGGAGGTCGTTGTCCTTGACGAGGATGATATTGAGACGGCCAGCGAGGCTGAGACGGAGAGTGGTGATGAGGAGGGCGATGCCACGGAGGTGGACGGGCGAAAGATACTCGATGGCAAGGGTAATCGCATGGTCAAGGTGTGTGAGGATGAGAACCCGGATGATGCGGATGCGAAGAATGAGCTGTCGGAGCTGAAGGACTGGTTCGCTGGGGCTCCGGCCCGGACGAAGCCCCAGGGAGCCTTGAACAATAAGCCGACAGCTGGACCTCCGGGCTCCAAAAGCGTCAAGAAGGAGAGTGGTGGGCAGAGGAGTATCATGGAACTTCTGGGCGTAAAGAAGGAGGCGAAGAGGGAGACTTGAGATCGATCGCATCAGTGTCCCGAGGCTGCCTGTTCAGGCATATTTCTGATTCGTTTACTAGGAAGCGCTCCATGTATTATACCCCTTTCTAATGCGATCACTTGATTGAATATTTAGACGATAAACCTGTCCTATGCACGACTGAAATGTGTCTGAGCCGAGCACAAACATCCTAGCGCCAGTTCTCTCACGCAAAGCGAGTTAAGGAGCACAGTCTTCGAAACGATAACGACGATAAGAAAAACCCTCTACGACTTATACGACTCATTTGGAAGCGAGATATCGGACAAGGTGAAGCTCAGTTAAGTTGGAGGATAAGGAGAACAGTAAGTGGGCCCTCGCCCTCGCCATAGCGTTCGAGACCCCTGTAACTGCCCAAGAAACCACTTAAAGAAGCGCGATTCTTGGCGCGTCAAGCTCGTAGTTCAGCGCGTCATCTTTTGAAAGCGAGACATGTCACGGTGAGAGCTCCGACACCAAACGAAGCATCGAAGTTGCGCATTACCATGGCAGGCACCAAGAAGGCGCCGGAGAAAAAGCAGGTATCTCTGACCAGCTTCTTCACATCAAAGACCGTCAACGGTCTTTCGCTCCAACGGTCGAGCTCGAACAGCCCAGCAGAAGCGTCAGGACCGTCGCCTGGCGAAACAGAGAACGAACCATCCCGCAAGCGGCCGCTCCGAGAGGATCCCGACAATGGCAACGAAATTCCTGACAGGGCGTCTCAGAAACGAGCCAAAGTCGATACCATAGATGCCGGAAAGAGCACCTTCTTCCCCAAACCGAGCGCCACCGAGACCCATACGACAGGTCCGAAGACGAGCGCGAGGACAGAACGATATGTCTTCGAAGGCTCCTCGAGCGGTACGGCCGTTAAGGACGGTGAGGACGAGGATGACCCTTCGGTGCGGCGCAAGAAGGACGAGCTTCACCGCAAATTCGTCAAGAAGCTCGGCAACCCGGACAGCATAGCGCAGATCAAGAGGCGGAACTTCCAGATTGACGACGAGGCTGCGGGTCTCAACAGCGAGGATGCCGAAGCAGGAGATGACGCTGACGAAGATCAACCGCCGCCTCCTCCGAAGGGCAAGAAGAAGGGCGCCAAGACGGGCAAGCTGACGCCCATGGAGATACAATTCCTGGACATCAAGAGGAAGCACATGGATACCCTCTTGATTGTAGAAGTTGGCTACAAGTTCCGGTTCTTCGGGGAAGACGCTCGAATCGCTGCGAAGGAGCTGAGCATCGTCTGCATACCTGGCAAGTTCCGGTACGACGAGCATCCCTCAGAAGCACACCTCGACCGCTTCGCCTCGGCCAGCATCCCGGTGCACCGACTGCCGGTTCATGCCAAGCGGCTGGTGGCGGCTGGTCACAAAGTTGGTGTGGTGAGGCAGATCGAGACCGCCGCGCTGAAGAAGGCCGGCGACAACCGCAACGCGCCCTTTGTCCGCAAACTCACCAACGTGTACACCAAAGGCACGTACGTCGATGAGATTGGGGAGCTCGATCAGTCCACCGACAACAGTGGCGCTCCGTCTGGTGGCTACCTGCTCTGCATCACCGAATCCAAGGCCAAGGGATCGGGCACGGATGAGAAAGTCGACGTGGGAATCGTCGCTGTGCAACCTGCCACCGGAGACATCATATACGACAATTTCGAGGACGGCTTCATGCGGCGCGAGATCGAGACCAGGCTGCTCCATATATCGCCTTGCGAGTTCCTCATCGTCGGCGAGCTCACCAAAGCGAGCGATAAACTACTACAGCACTTGTCCGGCAGCAGTACCAACGTCTTCGGTGACAGGAGTCGTGTGGAGCGGGTGCCCAAGAGCAAGACCATGGCCGCCGAGGCATACTCCCACGTTACTCAGTTTTATGCCGGGAAGACGAAGGAGGGCGACGACCGATCCGCTGCTCTACTGGAGAAGGTCCTGCACTTGCCGGAACTGGTCACGATATGCCTGTCCTCCATGATCAAGCATTTGACCGAGTATGGGTTGGAGCACATCTTCGACCTCACCAAATACTTCCAGTCCTTCAGCACACGGCAGCACATGCTGCTGAACGGGACAACGCTGGAGAGTCTGGAAGTGTACCGTAACTCGACCGACAACTCTGAGAAGGGCAGCTTGCTCTGGGCGCTCGACAAGACAGTGACTCGCTTCGGCGGGAGGCTGCTGCGGAAATGGATCGGCCGCCCGCTCCTGGACCAGCAACGCCTTGAGGAGCGTGTCACCGCGGTCGAAGAGCTGCTGGAAAACAAGTCGAGCGTCAACGTGGACAAGCTAGAGCATCTCCTCAAGGGCATCAAGGCTGACCTAGAGCGGAGCCTGATCCGCATCTACTACGGGAAGTGCACTCGCCCAGAGCTGCTGACAACGCTGCAGACCATGCACAAGATCTCCATGGAATATGCTCGCGTCAAGACGGCCGAAGACACGGGCTTCAAGTCGCCTCTGCTCGCGGATGCAATCGCCCAGCTGCCGGCCATCGGCGAGATTGTCGTCTCCTACCTGGACAAGATCAACCCCGAAGCAGCTCGTAAGGATGACAAGTACGCCTTCTTCCGCGACGACGAGGAGACGGAAGACATCACCAACCACAAGATGGGCATAGCAGCCGTGGAGCAAGAGCTCGACGCCCACCGAAAGGACGCGGCAGCCAAACTATCCAAGAAGAGCCCCGTCACGTACGTGACCGTGGCGGGGATAGAGTACCTCATCGAAGTCTCCAACACCGACCTCAAGCACGTGCCCGCCTCGTGGGCCAAGATCAGCGGCACCAAGAAGCTCTCCCGCTTCCACACGCCCGAGGTGCTCCGCCTGACGGCCGAGCGCGACCAGCACAAGGAAGCCCTGGCGGCCGCCTGCGACGCGGCCTTCACCGCCCTCCTGGCCTCCATAGCGGCCGACTACCAGCCGCTCCGCGACGCCGTCGCCTCACTCGCAACCCTCGACTGCATCCTCTCCCTCTCCCGCATGGCATCCCTTCCGGGTTACTCCAAGCCCACCCTCCTGCCCGCCTCCGCCCCTCCCACAATCTCCATAACCGACGGCCGCCACCCGATAGCCGAGCACACCCTCCCCAACGGCTACATCCCCTTCACCACCACCCTCTCCTCCCCCTCCCCGCTAGCCCAGCTGATAACCGGCCCGAACATGGGCGGCAAGTCCTCGTACGTCCGCGCGGTAGCCCTCCTCGTCCTCCTAGCCCAGATCGGCTCCTTCGTCCCCGCGACCGCCATGACCCTCACCCTGGCGGACGCGATCCACACCCGCACGGGCGCCCGCGACAACCTCTTCCGCGGCGAGAGCACCTTCATGGTCGAGGTGTCGGAGACGGCCGCGATCCTCCGGTCCGCGACCCCGCGCAGCCTCGTCATCCTCGACGAGCTCGGCCGCGGCACGAGCACCCACGACGGCGCCGCCATCGCGCAGGCCGTGCTCGACCACGTGGTGCGCGAGACGAGGTGCCTGACGCTGTTCATCACGCACTACCAGAGCCTGGCGCGCGTGTCCGAGGGGCTGGGCGGGGGGCTGGTCAAGTGCGTGCACATGAAGTTCAGCGCCCGGAGGAGGGCCGGGACCGGGGACGAGAG
>Ga0209127_100802_pt1 | contig 10646 bp, 9 predicted proteins | sample LakSupMetagenome_FD_187469 | JGI IMG/M metagenome (GOLD analysis project Ga0209127, IMG submission 187469) | Freshwater microbial communities from Lake Superior, Canada - Sta WM archaea (SPAdes) (version 2) | ecosystem: Environmental > Aquatic > Freshwater > Lake | place: Lake Superior, Canada...
GCCTACGCCTAGCACCTTTGCACCGACAAATTTTCGGCATTCCATCCTGTACTTCCAAGACCGACCGACGGCTGATCAGCACATCAGCCTCGTTGATCTCCGTCGTGAGCTTGGTGCGAGGTCACGATCATCGTAGGGAACCCGCTCGGTTGAGGTGGTTGAGAGGTCGCATGTAAATTTAGAAACAAGGGCAGTGTTTGACTAGCACCGAAGAGGGATAGCGGCTTCTGGAAGCATGTGGAGGGAAATAGTCGTACTTTGATTGGTCAGATGCTCGAGCCGTCCGTTCATGGGGAGCCCAGGTCCTCAGCGCCGGAGCATTTGAAGGCGGGGCATGACGCCATGTGAGCTTGCTCACCGTAGCTTGTGGATTGCAGCGCTGGCAAGCAGGATGATGGAGTGAGGATTTGTTAATGGTGGTTCCAACTTGTTATCAGTGGCAGCAAAACCTGCTGATATCTAGTTGTATGATGTTCTCTGCACGATGACGGCTTTCTGCTTGTATCTCGCATGCGGCGATGCGGCGACAGTCTCCTGTCTCCACCGGTCTGGTGCAGCTTCATACCTAGATACGGTTACAAACATACACGAAATATGCATCTCGCCAGGCCGCAGAAAGAATGTCGGCCCGTGACTTGCGAGTGGTGGCACGGCCTTTAAATGTCTATTTAAGCTTGTTCTCAGACGTAACAGATGTTGAAACTGTTTGAGATGTCTATGATAAGGGGGCCCTGTCGTCGCGGGGCTTGACATCAGACGAACGGGAAGCTCGAAGATCCGGTAACAACCCCTCCCCCACTTCGTGTCGACACTTGTTTCAAGAACCCTGACTGGCCAGCTCCCCAGTCACAAGCCGCTGTGGCGCCAAGAGCCTCGCGATACGCTGCGAGGGGCCTTCGGTTCTGGAACGTATACACGTAGCGAGGGACGAAACAGAATTGTCCCCAGCGCATCCACGAAGAATTGGCGTGCTCTAAGTAAGTGCAGCAAGCTTACCAAACTCTGCGCACCAGTGAGAGCAATGCCCTGAGACCTCGCATCCCGGAAGTGCTCCTGAAGAATAGGTAGGAGGCATAATAGCAGCTTATCCACACATGAAGCTTTGAGTCGGTCTGCAAGTTGAGGGTGTGAGGAAGATCGTATTACGCCTGTCTTCGGTCACTTCAGTCAAGAATGATGTGTGGCTAGTCGGGCGCATGCGACTTGTAGGCGCTGGTTTCCGGGGATGGTGTTCGACCCGTCCACAGCCCCTTTCAACGACAAGCGAATAGTCAGTTTGCAACTGCAAAAGTTCCCTTGTTGGCGAGACCAGATAGGTCAGAGGCATGAAGGCTGTCGTGGAGGAACGACGGACTAGGCCTCGGCGTCGCGGGCCACCCACTGATGAAGATGCTGGTGGCACGGCTCAGTGCGCATCCGCATCGCCGCCGGGTTGGTGTCCTCCTGGCCTCTGCGGCCTGCCAATGTGCCTTCTTAATGCCTAGTCTCTGCTCCCGTGCCTCTTGAGTATCCATAAGCCATGGTGACCTGGTCAGAGCCAAGAGCCTGGCCGGGTCGCTCAAAGGGCCCAACATAGACAAGTTACGCTCTTCCGTAGGCCTCCAAGGCTGGATACACTTGTGTAGAAGGAAGGAGGAAGGAGGATCTGTCCGTTCCCAAGCAGCGCCGTGTTGGTGGAAGAATTCTCTCATGCCGTGTCTGCACCGCATCGGAACTTCAATCCTAGATCTCTTCGCTTCGCGACAATGCATAAAGCCACAGACGAGGCGAAGTCGCTGTGGACACTTTGGAGCGATGTCGTTGGCCCACGACGGACGGAAGCAGCAATTACGCTCCGAGGTCCCAATTCAGGTCGTCCGACAACGGGTCGATGGGCGCCTAAGTTATCTTCAACACTGTGAATGATGGCATCAGTCTCTTCAATATCGCGTTGGCAAAAGATATAGTTGTATATACGGAATGTCATGCCTTTAAACAACCGTTCAGCACCTTGGCGGCAGAGACTGGAAGTTAGGCTTCTGCTTTTCTGGTGGTTATTTCCACCGACTGCGAAGTACGAATAGCCCCGAGAGGCGCTTCGCCAACAGCGACCAACCTCCCGACTTTTCGTAGAGGACATTGTACGTATGTATTGTAAAGGCTGGCTGAGCTCTCTTCATTTCCGAGGCAGTTATGTTGATCTTCACATCACAAGAAATACAGATCATCGGATCTGCTATTCTTCTCTTCCTACACGTGTACACAGTACTACTCAGAGTCGTAGCGGTTATGGAGAAGCATCATGCCAGTAATGGCCACGGTGCGCACAGGCAATCGTGGGTCGCCTTGTTCCCGAACGCCGTCCTGGCCCGTGGGCCGTCTCCCATCCATCCTGCCCATGTCTCCCATACCGTGGACCCTTGGGGAGAAACCCCCTGCAGCGGTCATCCTTGTCAAATGATCCCCCCGCCATGAGCCAGCCACCCATGCACACACGACGTTGAAGAGTGTGGGAGAAGCTGAAATCAAGAAAAGCGATGGACGCTGGCGGATGACGAAAGGAGCACAGCAACTGCCAAGCAGAAATAAAAAGCTGGTGGCTGTGACTCTGTGGGAGGGTTTGGTTGCCAAAATAGAGCTTATTATTCTTGTCGTTCGTTTTCCGACTCTCTGGTCTCGTCGCCGCCTCATACATACCTCTAGACTTACTAGCACAGTTTTTGCTACAACTCGCGTGAACGGCACGGATTGTACGCCAAAAACAAGCCGTGCCTCTGCCTTCCGCCAGGGAGAATTGTCGGAGTGCAGGGAGTTGATGCAAGGCACTCTTGCTACCTCAGACACTCCACTCCCTACCAAGGTCGGGAGTGTGAATCACGCACACAAGACCATTTCTTCTCGAGGTTTTTGGTCTGAGGAATTTGACCTGCCTTAACACCAGCGGCGAGAGACCTCGCTCGAGGGGAGGCGTCGAACAACTCGACGTCGACAAAGTCGGTTTTACCTGAAACGACCTTGGGGCCAACCACCACCACACCAACGCTGGCCAATCCAGCCAGCGTTCCCTCATCTCCACTGTCTGCTCTCCAATCACGCTATCACACCCGATCACATCGACGCATTAAAGTGGTGTTAAGCCTAGGATTCCTTCGAGTGGTTTTTGGCACGGTGTACAACCCAGACCAGGTATGTTCGGCTCAAACCGCTATGCGTTTGTCTTTTCACCCTTTTGCATCGGCGCACTGCTGGGCACGGAGTACTGCTCCCAAACGGCAAGGTTCGTACTGCTTAAATCAGGCACAACCGCACATGGTTAGTGTGGGAACGAGGGGGTGTGTGCCTCACGGTCTCTGGCTGGCAGGCCCTGTCATGCACGCGAGCTCGATTCACACAAGGGGATCCTGAGCTGGGGTTGGTCCGAGGCCACCTCGACTGTGTGCATTGCATACAAGCATACTTTTGCTCCGTCCGATCAGCTCGTTAATAAACTATACCACACTCCCACCACCCTCCTGGCAAGCTCCCACCCCTCTCTCTTTCCTTTGCATACCTTCGCATACCTTCCTGTCGACCCAATCCTGACCGGAACCAGCTAGACAGCGAAGAAGTTTTTGATCACTGCCGAATTCTCCTACACATAGACGCTATCGTCGAAAACGAGACTTGTCTTACACGTCGGACCCTCCCTGGGTGCGGAGCATTCCAACGGGCGGCTATACTACAATGTCTCACTTCGACCAGCTCCCTCAGCAAAGGGGGGCAGCGGCTCACCCAACCGAAGGCCTGGCGCCAGAGCATACATATACGCCGTCTGGCGACACATACGACGAGACCCTCCTCGCCAATTTCTTCCCCGACAAGCACCGTACAGTGACCCCGGACGAACCCAAGAAGCACCTGCCCGACATGGAGGCACCAGTCTTGCCGCAGAAGAGTGCCCTCAGAGCATCTCGTATGTTCGACATGGATACCAAGTTCCAAGCAACAATCCAGTCCACCGAGCTCTCACAGGCGACCCCTCACGACATATACCTGTCTTCCGAAGAGGACGCGTCGTCGTCGGCCGATGAGTTCGACTTCTCCGACTACGACTGGGACTCGGAAAGCGATGATCCTCAGTCGCCCCGGCGGATCAGCCATGAAGACACTGCCAGAGTTGTGTCCGTCGTGTTCCATGGAAAGCCCTGCTTGATAGACCTGCCGCCGTCGCGGAGATCCGTGTCGCCAAGCTCGATCGAGGCTAGGAGGCGAGCCAGCACTTTGTCTTCAGTCACACCCAGTCTGCATAGATCCGTCACCGAGTCCGCTGCTTCATCAGTACACCAATCGCCGCGCAAGAGCAGTCTTGTGTCCTCACTCTTATCGAGGAAGAAGCCGCCGTTCCTGCAGATCGACCCCTACGCTAACGGCAGCACCTACTCGCTGGATGTCACACCCAAGGAACACGCAGAGGAGAGCGTGGTGCCGAAGACGCCAAAGACACCCACCGCCATGCTCAAGAACATGTCTAGGACGCTGAGCCTGGTACGGAAGAGGAGTCGGCCACTCTTGAACACCAACGTCCCAATGGCTCCAGCGGAGGAGCACCCAGAAGACGAGCACGCCGATACACCTGCACGTACGCCCGCACCACCCCCAAGGACACAGACAGAGCCGATGAGTGGGATGAGGTCGTCATCTCTACCATCACCGACTGTCACGTACCAGGACATAATCAAGGCGGCCAAGAAGAACTCCAGGATGGCACCACCACAACCATCGCCAACCCCAGCGACTGAGCATGAGCCGTCGCCTATCACGCCAACAACCATGAGCACGAGGAGAGGCATCCTCAGCGGGCTGTCAGGGAGGCGACGGAGCGTGAAGCTCATGTGAGCGGTGGTACCGGCACAAGCGGAAGGGGCACATCAACTTTTGGATTGCATTTCGGAGTTATTGATTTTCATACATCATACCACGGGCGGAGTTAACACCGGCGAAAGGTTTCTGTTGGACTGTCTACGACATAATGGAGCGGCGTTTGGCATCACTCTTTTCTGCTAGGCGGCGCATGCAGGGTTCGGGAATATTGGGACAGGCAGGGACGGGGCACTCTGGGAGGAATGTGTCGTTATGACTACCATATACGGCCGCTTTGATTTTTGACGAAACATGATACCAATACAGCTACTACTTTCAAGTTGTTATTTCGATAAGTCTAGACGACATGGAAATGCAGCACTTCTTTCTTCACAATCGCCCCTCGCTTCGCTTCTGCAACTCGCCCAGCACGGACCAGATGCATTTGATTTAGACCACATTCTACCATATTGCCAACGAACTGCCCGATTGTGGATATCCGACAAACGAGTGTAACATTATTGTCGTCTCAGTCCAAAGTGACAGCTCGAATCTACAGACGCAAGGAGGCGCACGTAGCTCCGTGACAATTCTTCAGATCCGTTTGACAAAATGTTTCGTGCTTGTCCCCATAGTCCGCGCGTGCCGGGGCCTCCCTGTTGAAACAATCGACTTTCCCCTCCCTTCGCCTCGACACGATAGTTCGGACATGCAGGAGGAACGAATCCGTTTGGAACTATCTGATCGCCAATTCTTTGGGTGCAGTCACGGATATTGCCCTTGTGCATGCGAACTTGCGGAACTAGCGATGGGATAACCTCCCTCCCTTTCCTGCCCTCGTGTGCCTGCCTAATCGTGGCCGGTAAGGTAAGGATAAAGAAAGGTATGTACCCGCCCTTACGAAGGCAATGTTCCACCCCCGGATATCTATCGACTAGGGAGGGATGCGAAAAAGACGGGGGAAACGCGGAGATCGGGCAGAGGTGTCTGCGCGATTCAGTGAAGAGCGAGGGATGAGGCCAGGTTAAGAGCCTTTCATGGGTCATCCAGGTGCCTGGGTCGGTGTTGGAGGTCTTGTCGCGGACGTAGCACGGCGTCGAGTGCCTGGGGACCCTAACCCTCGTACTCAATCTTCGGAGGGGCGGCGGCCTCTTTTTTTACTTCTCTTTTGATTCTACCTGCAGTCCCGGCACACACGCGCAGATATGCAGCAATGCTGAATCCGGGTGTCTATGGCGAAATAGATCGTCAGGGGCAACGAGTCTGGTGGTTTAGTCTTTAGACTCGAGTCTAGACCTAGACATAGTGCTAGATCTAGGGGACGGTGGAAGTCTTGGTGGAGCTGACTAGTTCGCAGCATCAGAATGGAACGGTGGCAGTTTCGACTCGTGATTGGCTGCGATGTGAGTGCTCGCTGGAACTGTCGGTGGGCTGAGTTGACGACTTAGATGGCGAAGAGAGCTGGTGGCTACACGGCGTACTGGCGCGACTCGATGCATACACCACTCATGCCCGTTATCTCCTACTCTGATCAGGGGAATACAGAGACATAGCGGTGGCAGAGTGTTGGCCATGGTTCGCTAGGTACAGCAAGTGATGCCGGTGCTGAAGGGTCATTGGCTGCATAGAGTGCTTGCAGGGCGGTTCGTCTTCGACCCCTTTTGCCCCTTCCTACGATGCTACGCCACGGGCATACTGTGATGCCGATGAGCTTCTGCCCGCCTTTCAGGATGTCTTTCAGTCTCGCAATTGCCAGGCCGGCTGGATGGGAGAATGTTGTTTGCTTTGCTTCGATAGAGTCATGACAGCTCAGGGGTTACCGTAATGGGTCCGTTGTTCTTTGTCCGATGATTTTAATGAATTAAGGTTTACTTCGAGTCAGTCACACAGAGAACGACAAAATGATGTCCAGCCGTTGACCAACGCTACCGTCTTCAATTGACATTTGAGTACCACAGTATGTCCACCACCTCAGCGACTCTGCTGGCAACGACCATCGTCGAGCTGACCTGGCCGGATACCTCCATGCGACCACTTTAACTTCCCTGTCGCGATCCGTCATGCAAGATGCTCTCCCGCATGGACCAAGGCGGAAGCATATGCCTTAACTGGCTGGCGATATAACTCCAGCTTTGTGTTCCACGGACAGTTTGAAGTATCTCCATCGGTGGCACAAACCGTTACACACTGTATATCGGGCCTGCTATTACGAGTTGACAGTAGCAGCCACCAAACGACTCCATATCACCGAGTGGCTTGCACCTCCAACGCTTTCACTCACACAGGCATGTCTCACACGCCTAGACCTGCTTGCGGACCATCCGTCTCCGACTCCGCCCTCCAAAAGGAATCCCATTTTCGCGCCACATGTTGTTTATTCTGGCGCGTACATGCCACAGCAACTACCGTTACCAGCCATAGCCATAGCAATGCAAGCGGATGCGGCCGAGACCCTTCTGGTGGCTAACGCTACGGAAAGAATTCGTTCGCCTACATTCCATTCTTCATTAAGCAATGCGCTCGGCATTCCAGAGGCGACCCAACGAGAAACGGGACGACCCGCACGCCCATAATAGCCGCGGCTGGGAAGGGCGAGACATACAGTCTGTAGTACTGTTATGTCTCGGGCGAATTCTGAGGTTGGTTGGTTGGCCAACCGGCTAGATGGCCCGGCAGCTGGGAAGTACTTTGAATGTTCATGCTATTTGATACTCTGGTTGATAATTGCTTTATACAGATGCGACCATACTGGCGGGACAGCGCGACGAGATCTGGTACTACAGGAATCTAGTGCTTGTTGTTCGCCAATCGGCCGGATGGTGATATCTGGTATGTTTGCTGCTACCTTTGGGAGAGTGGAGCTATCCCCAACATGGCGGGCAATGATCCTGTGATTAGGGAAGCAATATCAGGCCGTCTGTGGCGAGCCAGGTCGTGGATTGAGGCCTTTGGATGCCCACGGTGGCTGGTTCCTCCAGGACTGTGTGACATATTCTTAAAGCTGACTGACGTTTTCGAAAGACTCTGTCGTTGTCTGGTCACATGTCGAGGGTGAAGTGAGCTTCTCTACCGCATGTCCTTGTACTGTGCTAGAGGGCAACATGCTGGCATCCCCTCGGGTCTTGTCGTCGCAATTCATCAAGGTAGAAGCTGCGTTGTGAACCCTAAAGCGAAAACGTGTCGACTAGGAATCGAACAAAAAAATAGGAGCATGGTTCGCTGGTGCCCCTTTCGGGTAGAGCCGCCTACCCTGCGACTAGCTGTCCTGCACACATACACCTTCGAGGTCTCTCCTGTCCGTAGCCCAGGAGTACCCGCCAGAGAGAACTCGCGGTCGAGTGGTTCAAATGCCAAGGTACATCTCGAAGTCAACCAGTGATCCAGTATGTCGTAATGTTGACAGCTGTTGACAACCACAGCTCCATGCCTCGGCGTTGACCAGATCTAGATCCCGTATATAATGGCAGGGGTTGATAGACGCATGCCGCATCCTCTCAGGCAGTGTCGACGTCTCGCTCTAGGCTTCGTCGCCGCCACCTGAAGCTGAACCATGAGCTCCCCTTGCAGTGACCGGATTTCATAATGGCAGCCTGTCATATAACTCCGCCGTTATCATAAGAGGTCGTGAGTATAGGACGGGCATACCTTCCTGGAACGGCGGACCGGACAGTCTCGCACCGTCTTGGGACACGATACATTCGTAGACCAGGATAGAACACCGGGCGATCCGACTGTTGTTCTCCGGGCGAACCCCCTAGGAGTATGGCACAAACTCGGTGGCGGCGTTCTCCAAGTCATGGACTCGGGAGAGCTATTTCCAGACATGCCCCGTCATGCCGGCATGTAAAGTGAGTCTTCCAAGGCGACATGCTCTCCATGAGGACACTTGGTAACGGGTTCAGCATTAAAACAGTATATATGTGTGTCATATGCCCTCCGGTGACGCAAAAGCAACGCAGGGCGAGGCAACGCGATATAAACAGGAAACAAATAGAGAGAAAAAGGGCAGTATAACCAAAAGCCTCTAACATCGACCGATACACGGATCCTACGGGCAGCAAATCCGGCCGAGCCCGTGATTATGCGTCCTTGCGGACATGATGCGTCCCAGAAAATGCCGAACCGATCAAGCCCTAACCGGTATCCCTCGTGATAATACACATATCGCTCCCCGCCTTCCCTCCCTCCCTGATATCCCACTAACGCCTTTGTCACATTTTTACAGTCGTGAGAAGTGCCGGGTGCAAATCACGGTATGTTTGGTTGCTGGATGGCTGGATCGAAGCGTTGTCCCAATGCCGCGTTGACCTAAGTCTAGAGCCATTTCTTGCGCGGTCGGGTACACAAGCTGAGATCAGGACTCTGCATGTTGCCACGTTGACTAAGCTGTTATCCCAGGACAAGATTCGAGGATCTCCGGACCACGGTCCTCTTAGAGCACACACCGAGTAAGCCTAGTTGTAGCATGAAGATGCCAATGCGACTCTTCTTAAGCCTTGCGCGAGCGCGTCGTGGCACCGTTGGACTTGACGGCAGTCGACGTGGCCTTGGCGTGGGTGTGGTGGGCGATATCTGCAGGGTCCGGCAGAGGAGCCTGGCTCATGCGGCGGAGCGTCTTACGGGTGGTCGAGCCCTTCTTGTCCTTGCGGCTGTACGTGGCGGCGTAGAACGAGAGGAAGAGCAGCAGGTAGGAGCTGAGAATGCAGATACCGGAAACAGCGGCAAATTCCTCGCCAGCGCACTTGCCCATGTTCGGGAGCCAGGGCCAGTAGGTCGAGGTGAAGTAGGTCCACGAGGCGAAGTAGACGAAGCCGAGGTCGATGATGAACTGGAGGATCTGGAGGCGGGTGATCCACTCCTTCCACCAGATGCGGATGCCGCGCGCGCTCTGGAAGTAGTACCAGTACATGACCACGTGGACGGTCAAGTTGAGGGTGATGGGCACCCAGGAGACCGAGGTCGACCCGATCAGCTGGGTGTAACAGAGGAGGGCGGTGGCGCCATGGTGGTAGCAGTGGAGGAAGGCTGGTGTGTGTTAGCTTCGGCAATCCACGGGGCACGATCCCAAGTCTGGCGGCTGTAGATGCGAAAGGATCACATACTCAGAGGCTTCTTCTTGAGGAAGAGGAAGCAGGTATCCAACAACTCCAGATATTTGGTGAGATAGTTCAGCTATTTGACGGACTGTTAGCTCACGCCAGCATATGCTCTAACTGATCCCAAACATACGTAGTAGAGGACAACCAGGGGCTGTGTCCAGCCGCCGTCGTAGTCGCAGATGGCATGGAAGACGCCGCCACGCGCAACGATGGGCAGAAGCTGCTCAACGAAGAGAGCCAGGAGAATGGCGCTGATGGCAGTCAGGTAGAAGTTGTGGATCAAGAACAGAGACTGCAGCTTGAAAGGTTGGCGGTTGCGCATCAGCTCGCGACCGCCAAAGATGACGGTGTAGTAAATGACAATGAAGATGCCCGTCTCCTTAATCGTCGACATGGGCGTCTGGCCGGGCACGAAGCGGAAGACCTCCGCGGGGTATCCGACGACGGCCTCGAAGGCCTTGCTGAAGATTGGCCATAGGTGGATGCCGAAGGGGCGATCGATAGTCGGCAGGGGGAGTTGCTCGTAGAACGAGACGGGCTGTTGTGTCGCCATCGCGTCTGATTGCGGCGCTCGCGTTCTGTTAGCGGATTGAATCTATCGTGATGAGGAGGGCTGCTAGACGGGGCGTTTCCGATGCCCTCGACAGCGCACCTTCTTTGGACTAACGCACGACTAAAAGCAGTGTCGAACCTTGAGAGATGCCTCGGGACTCACGGGCGCGGCTTAAA
>Ga0209127_100803_pt1 | contig 10643 bp, 7 predicted proteins | sample LakSupMetagenome_FD_187469 | JGI IMG/M metagenome (GOLD analysis project Ga0209127, IMG submission 187469) | Freshwater microbial communities from Lake Superior, Canada - Sta WM archaea (SPAdes) (version 2) | ecosystem: Environmental > Aquatic > Freshwater > Lake | place: Lake Superior, Canada...
AGACAGCACGTTGTACCTTGATCTGCCTACCTGGTTTCCCTGATTTCTTTGAAATGCAGTTGACCGGTTGACTCATTAATTCTTTCGGCTTTGTAGTCAAACAAATCACCGCCCGCCAAGACCTATCGGGAAGGTAGCGTTGACAGCGGTGCACAGGGGGCCAACGGAGATCTTACAGGAAGGAGTCAAGCCCAGAGATAAATAGTGGCATCCCCCCAACACGAACTTTGTCCTTGCCCTGTCTGATCTGCAGCCCCTCTCCTTCTCATCCGCCGCTCATCCTACTTTGTCTTCTGCCGTCTTCATCGTACCTCATCTCAGCCCCTTCACTCACTCATCTCCCACTGCCACAATGGCGTCCTCCGAGATCCTCTCCCAAACCCTCTCCTCCATCACGACAATCAAGCTCACCCAGCTGCAAAAGCAAAAGACAGAGTACGAGTCCCGCAAGCGCAGTCTCCTCGAGGACATCGCCTCGGAGACGGACACGCGCAAGCGCGCCAGGGCCCTTCTCGACGGCACCAAGCAGCTCCCCTCCATGACCGCCAACCCGCTCATCTCCCTCGACAATCTCGGGCGCTTCGTGCAGCAGGCCGAGCACGACCCGTCCGTGTCCGAGTACCTGCTGCGGGACTACGAGGGGACGCTCCGCAACGACCTGGAGGTGCAGAGCAACAAGTACGAGTTCGCCTCTCTTTACGGCAAGCTGGTGAACGAGTGGACGTCGGCCGGGAAGGCGGGGGACGGAGAGAGAGAAGGCTTCGAACCGGTCGGCCGGGAGGAGATGCACGAGCAGCGCGCCACCTGGGAGGAGTACGTTTTCAAGCCTAAGGAGACGGACGGGGCCGCGATCAAAGCTTACCTAGAACGCGTCTTCGTCTCCGGCTCCAAGGACGTGAAGCGCGCTTACGAGGCGCTGGTCTCGTCGGTGCGGGACTTCCAGAAGTACGTCATGGAGATGGGCACGCATTTCACCGAGGACTCCGTCTCGACCTGCATCAAGGGCATGTTGCGCTCCGACGTGCTCACCGACGAGAAGCGCGCCACGCTCCGCGACTTCCTGGGGAATTCCGTGGTGCTGAGCGAGATCGCCGACGTGCTCAACATGCGCATGGCGACGCGGTCGAGCTGGAGCTGGGGCGAGGCGCAGGTCATCGAGCAACGGCGAAACTTGAACGGGCGGTACAGGTTCTACCCCGACGAAGACCTGCTGCACGCCATCTTCGTTTACTACATAGGTCGACGCTTCGCTGTGCACCTGCGGGAGGGTCTGCTGGCTTTTGTGGACTCCGAGGGTGTCTGGAAACCGGACGCGAAGCCGGTCAGCAAGGAGGATGCGCGCAGGAGGAGGTACTTCCTCGACCAGACGGCGACTCACGCCGGGGACGCCGTTGAGGGGAAGCGAACGACGCACTTCAAGAAATCCATCTTCCTCGACCAGCTCCCAGCCGCGATGGAGGAGGTCCGCGGCTCGTACGGCGACGACAAGAACGAGGCCGAGGACACCCGGAAGGGCCACGTCCAGGTCACGCAGGAGCTGCTGCACATGATCGAGACCGACGTCATACTGCGCCGCAAGTTCGTCCAGGACATGGTCGTCATCCGCTCCGACTTCAAGTGGTTCGGCCCCTCGATCCCCCACTCCAGCATCTTCGCCGTGCTCGAGTTCTTCGGCGTCACGGGCGAGTGGCTCGACTTCTTCCGCCGCGTGCTCGAGGCGCCGCTGCGCTTCAAGCAGGACCCGGCCGACGCGGAGCCGCAGACGCGGAGGAGGGGCACGCCGCTCAGCACCCCGCTGGCGGACTACTTTGGCGAGAGCCTGCTCTTCGTGCTGGACTTTGCGGTCAACCAGACGGCGAGCACGAGGCTGTACCGGCTGCACGACGACATGTGGCTCTGGGGTGAGCCGGAGAAGTGCGCGGCGGGCTGGCAGACCATGGTGGAGTTTGCGGACGTGGTGGGGCTTGATTTCAACATGGACAAGACGGGGTGCGCCGTCATGGCCAAGGATGGGCTGCGTGGCTCGAAGGCGGATGAGACCGTCTTGAGCCGGCTTCCGAAGGGGGACGTTACCTGGGGTTTCTTGAGACTGGATCCTGAGAATGGCCGGTTCGTGATCAACCAGGCGGAGGTGGACAAGCACATCGCCGAGCTGAAGCTGCAGCTCGACGCGTGCAGGACGGTGTTTGACTGGATACAGGCGTGGAACGTGTACGGCGTGCGGTTCTTCGCCAACAACTTTGGGAGGCCGGCGAACTGTTACGGTCGAGCGCACGTGGACAGCATGTTGGCAACCTTTCAGCGCATCCAGGCGGCGCTCTTTGGCGCTGAGTCCGGCGGGGCTGGGCATCATCTGAAGGATATGATATCGTCCCGCTTTGGGGTGCGCGACTTGCCGGACGGATACCTGTCCTTCCCTGTCAGCATGGGTGGGCTGGGGCTGCAGAATCCCTTTGTGAAGCTGTATCTCATCCGCGATCAGACGGTAGAGGAGCCGAAGAAGCTGGTGGATGGGTTCCTGGAGGACGAGGAGGCAGAGTATCGACGGGCCAAGGAGCGGTTCGAGGGGAAGGGGGATTCGGCGAAGATGGGGCCGGAGTGGGATGATCTGCGCGGAGAAGAGTTCATGTCTCACGAGGAGTTTGTGAGATATCGGGAACGGACGTCGGCGTTGCTGCTGAACACGTATAACCGGCTTATGGCGCAGCCGGTAGAGAAGGACGTCGAGCTGAGAGGAGAGGTGAAAGCTGTGCTTCAGGGGGACGAGGAGTGGTATGCCTTGAGTGCATATGATCGGTGGGTGGTGCAGTTGTTCTGTAAGGACATGATTGCGCGGTTTGGTGGATTGAATGTGGTTGACAAGGGGCTGTTACCGACGGGGCTGATGGGCATGTTGAAGGAGAGTCGGTTCAAGTGGCAAGGGTAGAGTGATATGGACTGGACGGAGATAATTGATACCCTTGTATGACATTGCTTGATGATACAGAAAACCAATTGCTTTTTGACTTGCCACCGTCACCTTCAGTTCCTCCTAACCGTCATCCTGGCCCTATGACCCGACCCCAGCACCTGCAACTGCCGCATCAGTTGTCCTGCGGGAGCAACGGCGATGTGTCAGTCCGTTCCAGATGGTTGTTTTATCTTGCTATGCTACTGCACTTGCAATGCGGCGATTCCGGCGGATCGTACCTTATGCATATTGCAAGATTGACGGAACCGCGTAAGAGGCTGCCGGGGTCAACTCGCGGATTCGGTCCATATGGAGACAAGCCAGTGTCTGACAGACTATACCAGCCATGCGAAGAGCTGTGCCGGCGACATGATAACTCTTTAGCAAGACCTCTGCAACATGAACATGACTGGGTTTCTCCCGTCCCGGGAATCGGACCATGCCGCCCTGGCGGGATTGGGCGGCTCGGGTGCTGTGGAGCGCCTAGACTTCTGTGCTTCCGCTGTGCCGTTACATGGCACGTCTAGCCCCCGGGGACTGGTTGGAGCTCCCCCTCACCGCGTACTGGTGTTCCTCGAGGAATGGGGACTTACACTGCTTGGCAACCTAAGAAAGGATGGTGTATCTTAAGAAGTGTGGGCGCCCCTGTGCTGGGTTGGGTCGGCTTTGCGGTGTTCACATCATTCAATTCCTGGCAACGGCTGACAGAAGAGCAAACATCCATGGCCATGGCATCCAAGATCGACATCACGGTACATGTCCCAGGATTGCCGCACTCTCCAGGTTATATTTAGAAGCTGACCATCACAGACCTACAATGGCAACATCATCAACGGCGAGTTCGTACCAACGCCAACAACTCGGCACTCGATCGACCCAGCAACCGGGGAGCCTCTGTACGAGGTACCAGTAGCGCGCCAGGAAGATCTCGACTCCGCAGTCGAACATGCCCGCGTCGCCTTCAAGCAATGGTCGCAGACTACGCACGAGGAGCGCTCCTCCCTCCTTTTAAAGTACGCCGACAAAATCGAAGCTAACCGTTCCGACATCGAGAAGCTCCAAACCATGGAGCAGGGCAAGCCGCTTGGCCTCGCCCAGACCGAAGTCAGCATGACGCTGACCTGGCTGCGCACCTTTGCCACCATGCAAATACCGGAGGAAGTCCTAGACGACAACGACGAGCGGACAATCTACTCCACCCATCCTCCCCTGGGCGTCGTCGGCGCCATCGTGCCCTGGAACTGGCCCATCCTCCTCGGGCTGGGCAAGGTCGGCCCGGCGCTCATGACAGGCAACGTGGTGATCATGAAGCCCTCCCCCTACACGTCCTACTGCGACCTGAAGCTCGGTGAACTGGCCTTCTCCGTCTTCCCGCCGGGCGTCTTCCAGGTGCTGAGCGGGGGCGACGAGCTGGGTCCCTGGATGACGGCCCACCCGGGCATCGACATGATCAGCTTCACGGGCTCCATCGCGACGGGCAAGAGGGTGGCGGCCAGCTGCGCCGCGACGCTGAAGCGTTACGTCCTGGAGCTCGGGGGCAACGACGCCGCTATCGTGTGCGGGGACGTGGATATCGCCAAGTGTCTGCCCAAGATCGCGACTCTCGCCTTCCTGAACTCGGGCCAGATCTGCATGCTGGCCAAGCGCATCTACGTGCACGAGAGCATCTACGACCGGTTCCGCGACGCCATGGTGGATTTTACCAGGAACAACATCAAGACGGGCGGCGGATTCGAGCCGGACGTCGTCGTGGGCCCCATTCAGAACAGCATGCAGTTCGAGCTGGTCAAGGACATGTACTCCGAGATCGAGAGGCAGGGCTGGAAAGTCGCGCTAGAAGGCAAGGTGCGCGAGACGAGCAGAGGGTACTTCATCGAGCCGGCCATCATCGACAATCCGCCCGAGGACTCGCGGATTGTGGTTGAGGAGCCGTTTGGGCCGATCGTGCCGTTGCTGAAATGGTCGAGCGAGGAGGATGTCATCGAGCGGGCGAACGCGCTCAAGACGGGATTGGGCACGTCGGTTTGGAGCAAGGATGTGGCCAGGGCGGAGAAGATGGCGAGGCAGATCAGCGCTGGAAGCGTGTGGGTGAACTCTCACTTTGACGTTGCGCCGAATGTACCTTTCGGCGGTCACAAAGAAAGCGGCGTCGGGATGGAATGGGGCATTGAGGGTTTCAGGCACTTTACCAACTCGAGGAGCATCTGGGTCTGGAAGAAAGTCTTTGAGTAGAAGGGGGTCCGGACCTCTGCCCGGGTGCCAAAGTGCCTGGTGTACCTTGGTCCAAGAATTTTCATTCCCGTTGCAACTGAAGGTGGGATAAAGCAATCACTCCTGGCTCGATAAAAATCTGAGTTGCTGATGATAGGCCTCCCCCCTGCTGGTGTTTTGGTGGTTAGGATACGCGCTTGAGCCCGCCTAAACGCAGCGCAGGTAAGTGGCTGGCTGGCTCAGCCAGACTCGGAGTTAGCGATACCTTATACGTCGACAACAAGGGGAAGAATACGCTCCGAACTGTTTGGCTGCCGACAGCATAACCCTGCGCTTATCTCAGCCTCCTTCCCACGCAGGATTCAGAAGGTGTGCGATAGGTCACAATGGCCGCGGAGGATTATGAGTGCAAAGTATAAAACCATGCGTACCTCTTCAATTCGTGGGTTTCTGTTCGAGACAGGAGTTCTCGCCCGTTTCCCTCTCGTTCTCTCTGCTACACAGTCGCGCTCGCAATGGCTACAGCATCCCGCAAGCCTGGAAACCATGTCTGCGTCGTCGGTGCCGGTGCGCTGGGGCTGAACGCTGCCAAGAACCTATTGGAACAAGGCCTGGAGGTGACAGTATTCGAACGATGGGAATACATTGCCGGTAACTGGCACCCATCGGACCGCACCGACCAGACGGCAGCCTTGGACTTAACGACAAAGAACACGTCCAAGCAGATGGTGAGTGGACCACTATAGCAGCCCTGTTAGCCTTGATAACTCGATACAACAGACTGACCGTCTGCAATTCATCAGTCCTCCTTCACAGATTTTCCCTACCCGTCTCGTGAGGAACTCCCGATGGCGGACAGTTATTATAGGACCCCGTATGTTGCTGACTACAGCCGTAGATGCCGGCACACATCCCACGGCAGCCCAAGTCCAGGAGTACCTGGAGGGATATGCCCGGAATTTTGATTTGATGCGGCATATCAAGCTGAACACTGAGGTCGTCAAGATCGAGCGCAACGATGAACAGAATAATTGGACGGTCTCGACGTGCAGTACCTCCAAGGGCTCCAACGCTGGCGTGACAGACCACCTGTTCGACCGCGTCGTCGTCGTCAGCGGTATGCTCAACATCCCCAATATGCCGCAATTTAAAGGGTCCGAGTTGTTCAAAGGCGAGATAATCCACTCTCGCCAGTTTCGCGACCCCGACAAATACAAGGGTAAGAACGTTGTCGTAGTCGGGGTGGGCGCTTCGGCGGTCGATGTCCAGTCGTTCCTCGTGAAAGCTGGGGCGAAGGTCTACCTCAGCCACCGCAAGAGCTTCGTCCTGCTTCCCCGGATGACGCAGGGCAAGGCCTTCGACCACACCCTGAGCCACCGAGCGGGTATGGCCGTGCGATGGCTCGCGGCCTGTGCTCCGCTGCTGATGTCGGTGCTGATGACGAAGGGCATGGCCGCCATGACCTTCAAGGCCTTCCCCGCGCTCAAGACTCACCCGTCCTTTACCCAGCCCCGGCGCCTGGACGGCATCCCGCATCGAGTCCCGTGCTTCGATAACGACCTGGCCGAGAACCTAGCGAGCGGTGTCGTGCGGTCCTGCCAGGGCATCGAGGCCTTCACCGGCCCCAAAAGCATCAGGCTCCTTGACGGCACCGAGCTGGACGACACTGACGCCGTCGTCTGCTGCTCCGGGTACCACTACGACTTCTCCCTCATCCACGGCGCGGGCGACCCGACGGACCCGAAGAAGGCCCCGGACGGCTACGAGCGGATGCGCAAGACCAAGTTCTATGACCCGCACACGCTCTTCCCCAGGCTGTTCCACGGCTTCCTCAGCGAGCAGTTCCCGGAGTCGCTGGCTTTTATCGGGACCATGCTCATCGTGCGGCCGCCGTTCGTCGTCGCCGACCTGGAGACCATGGCACTGGCAAGTCTGTGGTCGGGTCAGTGGCCGATCCCGTCGGCTAGAGAGATGGCGAGCGACATTGACGCTCATTACGACTTTATCGTGAAGGCGTTGAACCGTGGGCCCACTCCGCACCCCGGATTTCGCTGGTCCAGCGCGCGAGCGACCTACCTCTGGTTGAACGAAGCGGCGGGCACGGGGGTCAATGAGAGGCTCGCCGCCTGGGGACCGGAGGCGTGGAAGTTCTGGTGGCAGGATCGGAAGTTCTACAGCCTGCTCATGAGTGGGATTGACACGCCGTTCGTCTACCGGCTCTTCGACACCGGACGGGGTAGAAAGGCTTGGCCCGGTGCGAGGGAGGCCATCGAGAAGACAAATAGAGAGGTTGAGGCAATGGTGGATGAGTGGAAGAAAGAGGAGAAGGCCAAGAAGCAGCGCTGAAGCGCTGCGATTCAGCAGAAGAACTTTGAGACGCGGATATGAACCTCCTGTGATACCTTTCGTTTTTGATTTGTACAGTTTTGTATGTTTTGATATCCCGGTCTGAATTGACGGCTGCCAGCATCACACTTTGAAGTGACGTAGAGACACCAACACCCACTGTACGTCCCCTGCTAATGGACCCCTATCCGTTCCCCATCCCCTGCCCACACTGCTTGTTTCCCCAGGATATCCCTGTACTTGCAGGCAGGAGCTGGACTTTCGACGACCACCTTGACTGAACGCGTCCCATTGTGCCTCTTCCTCATCTCTTCATGCTTTTCTTCCAGGGAGGAGCTCGGACTTAAGCCTGCCCGCACCCATATCACCAGAGTGCCAAAGTGACCACCGTCATACCGAAGTCTCACCGCCATCATGCCGCGTCTCAAACTTGGCCTCCCTTTCTCCAGATGCGAACATCCGCGGTGTCTCAAATTCACGGGGCTTCAGCGTTGCGGTGGGTGCGGCATCGCGTTGTATTGCAGCCAAGCACACCAAAAATCCGAGTGGCCGCGAGACAAGACGCCATGTAAGCCTATCAAAGAGTCCAAGGCCACCTTTGCCAGACAAGAAGCCGCCCTCCGAGCTCATCAAGGGGATGTCGAGTGCCCACCAGATCCTCTGGAGAACCCGGAGGTGATTGGGCATTTCTGGCTTTTTCACGGCACACGGCCGTACATGAGCGCCCGGCACGACTTGATGACGGCATTGCTCAACATCCGCACCGGCGAGGCCGTCGATGCTGCTCTGGCGCATGGCCGCGCCATGCTCCGCCTGTGCCGCGGCGACAACCTTGGCGTTCGCGACAAGATATCGGCCCTGTACCTGCGGCTTGGCCGCGACCAGGACGCCTTCGACTTTCTCAAGTGGTACTTCGTTACGGGGACGTCGTCCGAGTACGACTAGCATGATATGAATCTACCTTTCCTGGACTTACATGGAGAAGACACTGTCGAGGATATCGAGGAGTGTACAAACCCGACTGTTGTCCGGCTGAGCTTTATGGCAGCCTTGACGCTCGTCAAGATTTGTCTCTTGCTCGACCTCGAGAACCTCCAGGCCGCAGTACAGAAAGCTGGACGGGACAAGATGACTATAGAGCAAAATCTGGGGTTCCTGCAGGAGGAGGCGCTTAGCGACATTCTCCTGTCACGCTCTGACATTGTCAGCAAGGATGACTTCGGCGACCTCGTGGCCGAGCTGCGACGGCAGTCTCTCGGCATGTACAAGGTTGTCAAGGAGTACAACAGGTATTTCTGGCCTGCCATCCTTGAGCCAGAGAAGTATGGGAACGCTATCCCCGGTGCTTACTCGTGGCGCTCCGAGGAGAAGACAGTCCTCGCTTTCCGCGAGAGCTGATATTTGTGGGCTGAACGCGCTGTGGCCCTCGAATACGTTCGAAAGCTTACACGCGAGGATATGGCGAGACGTCAGTAATGAACTGCAAGTCACTGAAAATGCGATGGCCGTGATGGGAATTCAAGCGTGGTAACCGACGGCTCTTCCTTCCGATCCATCACCGGGAGCGTGCGAAGCACGAAGTCCTCGCTTCACTGTCAGACCACCGACACCGCCGTAGCAGCAGCTTTCTATGCGGCTTCTCGGAGGAGCGCGGCCGCTCGGAGCTCAAGTACCTAACACTCGCGGCGCGATGCTGACGTGTAGCCATGGGAAATTGAAAGGGGGCAGACACATTTCTCGAGCGCCGAGGAGGGACGGCGGCCATTCGATCTCGACCCAGCCAAATACGATACCGCACCCAGGAGGCTTCCCATTCACGTGATGGCTTTGCCTTTGAAGAAGGGTGCTGCAAGTAAGTCTGACATCCAATAGATGTATGTCGTAGTAGCTTCAGGCTTCAGTTCAAGGCATGGCTCAAGCAGGTTGACACCTTCCTCAGATGAAGGTTGCTATTATCTTCATCGAAATGGTCTCCTCCATGGTTTCGAAAGGCGCAATGAAGGCGGATTCACCGCGCGGCTATTGCAAGATCCCTACCTCCTACACCTACCTATCTTCGACGTTGTCTTGCCTAAGACATCGTTTTTGGGCTCGGACTCTTGCATGATCATTGGAAAAGTAGAGCACACGGGCCTTGCAGGTAGCTAAGATTACATCAAATCCGTGTTACTCCGTTACTGGTCTTGTCGGCCGAACCCAATCACATGCTTGATGCCAAGTGTCAGACGGTCAGGCCCGACCATCAACCACAACCCGGTTTGAGAGGGTATAAGGCTGATCCTGTTGGCCCCCCTGCCAGAGCACCACTCCCGCGCGTTTGTCTCTGTCACACTCTCAGCACCCATGCGCTGAGTACCAGGACGGTGTGATCTCGCCCTTGGTAAGGGGACACGTCGACTTAAAAATCCGTTCAGCGCTTCTTGCATGTTTCCATAAGCTTACTAGAAGCGCTGAGACTGCCCCAAATACTCACCTCTTTCAGACTAGATCAGCCGAGATGTAAGCTGAGACACCTTTAGCGCGAGAGGCGCTTCAGTTCCCCCAGAGTCGACACCCGGAGTCGCTGACCTGACAGTATGGGGGAGCTGGGCTGACATGGACCATCGGGGTGAGAACTAAGATATCCAGCGATGGGCTATGCTAGACCGGAACGGGTGTCTTGCGCGATATGTCGTGAACTTGTGCTGGGAACAATAGTGGAGGGAGAGTAGCCAGAGTCGGGGTCCATTATTGAGCGCTGCAGTCCCAGTGCGGACGGACTTGTAGTATCTAAGACGCTATATATGACAGGGCCTGCTGTGCTCTTCAATCGTTAATACAGGGGAAGCAGATGGGTTGAAGTTTCTGGATATCTCTATCTCCAGGCCGTCAGTACAGACGGGAACTTACACTTTGATCACCATGCTGTCTTTACTGGTAGCGGTCTGCTTCTTGGCATGCGGTAGCTACGCTAGCAAGACCGTCTACTTCTCCTTGACGTTGACATGGGAACCAGCAGCACCCGATGGCTTTACGAGGAACATCATCAAGATGAACGGCCAGTTTCCTGGTCCGGAACTCGTTGTCGATCAGGGCGACGACGTCGAGTTCCTCGTGTGGAATAACATGCCGAACGAGACGAGTGTCCACTTTCACG
>Ga0209127_100804_pt1 | contig 10638 bp, 8 predicted proteins | sample LakSupMetagenome_FD_187469 | JGI IMG/M metagenome (GOLD analysis project Ga0209127, IMG submission 187469) | Freshwater microbial communities from Lake Superior, Canada - Sta WM archaea (SPAdes) (version 2) | ecosystem: Environmental > Aquatic > Freshwater > Lake | place: Lake Superior, Canada...
AGCTGCTGCTCGTCGCAAAGGCCCTCGAGATACCCATGAGCGCCCCCAGCTCCCTGCCGAGCAGGAGGCTGCCGTTCACGAGCGCCATCGGCAGGTCCAAGATCGCCCTGCCCTCAGGCATGAAGGCCTTGGACTTCCAGATGGACCACTGCGGCCCGTACCTCGAGCGGAGCTTCGACTCCAAGGACGACCCGCGCGTCCCGTTCCAGCCGGATGCGTGGCAGCGCAAGGTGCTCGACGCCATCGACGAGGACAAGAGCCTGTTTGTCGTCGCGCCCACGTCTTCCGGAAAGACGTTCATCTCGTTCTACGCCATGAAGAAGGTGCTGCTGGCCAACAACGACGACGTGCTGGTCTACGTCGCGCCCACCAAGGCCCTGGTGAACCAGATCGCGGCCGAAGTCCAAGCCCGCTTCTCGAAGTCGTACCACAGCGAGGGACAGGAGGGCAAGTCGATCTGGGCCATCCACACCAGGGACCACCGCGTCAACAACCCGCACAAGTGCCAGATCCTGGTTACCGTGCCCCACGTGCTGCAGATCATGCTCATGTCGCCCTCCAACGCGAACAAGCCCGGCGCGTGGGCTCGGAGGGTCAAGCGGATCATCTTCGACGAGGTGCACTGCATCGGCCAGGCCGAGGACGGCGTCATCTGGGAGCAGCTCCTGCTGTTGGCCCCCTGCCCCATCATCGCGCTCTCTGCCACGGTCGGCAACCCAACCGAGTTCAAGCAGTGGCTCGAGGGCGCCGCCAGGGTGAAGGGGTTCGACTTCGAGATGGTCGTGCACGGGTCCCGCTACTCCGACCTGCGCAAGTTCATCTACGACGCGCGGCCGTCGACGGGGTTCAAGGGCCTCGTCCCCGTCGAGCGGCTGCCGTTCCCCGGTCTGGATGCGGGCGACGGCGACATCGCCAGATTCGCATACATCCACCCCGTCGGCAGCATGGTCGCGAAGAACCTGGACACGCTGAGAGACGTCAGCCTCGAGCCGCGGGACTGCCTCAGCCTGTGGCGGTGCATGGTGAAGCACCAGAGCGATCGCTACCCGGTCGACAAGGCGCTGCACCCCAGCCACTTCTTCCCGGGGATCGTCAAGAAGTCGGACGTCATCCACTGGGAGGAAGCGCTCAAGAAGGAGCTCGGCGCGTGGATGCTCAGCCGGGGATCGCCTTTCGATGCCGTCCGGAGCGAACTGCGCGGCGATCAGTACCGGCAGCTTGCCGAGAAAGCGAGCGACAGCCTGCCGCCATCAGCAGTTGCCGCGAAGCGACGGGACACCTGGGACCCGTCCGAGTTCGACCTCGTCCTCGAGCTGCGGTCCAACGGCGCCCTCCCCGCCATCATCTTCAACTACGACCGCTACGCGTGCGAGAGGTCGCTCGCCGGGCTGCTCAAGACGCTCGAGGACACAGAGGCCGAGTACCGCGAGAGCAGCCGGACGTGGGCCGCCAAGATGGCCGACTACGAGAAGTGGAAGAAGTCTCGCGAGAAGGCCAAGTTCAAGCCGCCCAAGGCCACCCGCAAGGGCAAGGGCGACGACGACGAGGGCAACAGCAGGCTCGACCTGGCCCGCGAGGAAGCGAACCGGGACACGAGCCCCTGGGAGAGCTTCGACCCGGAGGCGCCCCTCGAGGAGTTCAGCTTCGCCGACACCAGCAAGATCTCGACGGAGGAGTTGGACCGGCACCTCAACTCGCTCAAGTGGCAGCGCTGCAGGCCGGAGCTCCTCAACGCACTCCGTCGGGGCCTCGGCGTGCATCACGCCGGCATGAACCGCGTCTACCGCCAAGCCGTCGAGATGCTCTTCCGGAAGGGCTACCTGACCGTCGTCGTCGCCACGGGCACGCTGGCTCTGGGTCTCAACATGCCGTGCAAGACCGTCATCTTCTCCGGCGACTCGGTCTTCCTCTCGGCCCTCAACTACAGGCAGGCCTCCGGTCGTGCCGGTCGCCGAGGCTTCGACCTCCTCGGCAACGTCGTCTTCCACGGCATCCCCCCGCATCGGGCGCTGGAGATCATGTCGTCCCGGCTGCCCGACCTGCGCGGCCAGTTCCCGACGTCCGTGACCCTCATCCTGCGCCTCTTTACGCTCCTCCACGGCACCGACAACTCGGACTACGCCGCGAAGGCCGTCAAGTCGCTCCTCACGCAGACGCAGCTCTACCTCGGCGGCCCCGAGGCTCGACGCTCGATCCAGCACCACCTGCGGTTCTCGATCGAGTATCTCCAGAGGCAGGACCTCCTCTCGGCCCAAGGCGTGCCCCTGGGCCTGTCCGGGCTGGTCGGGCATCTCTACTACACCGAGAACGCGGCATTCGCGTTCCACGCCCTGCTGAAGAACCGCTACTTCCACAAGCTGTGCGCGAAGATCAACAGGAGATCGAGGCGGAGCAACATCCTGCTCGAGATGGTGCTAACCATGTCGCACCTCTTCGGCCGGATTCCGGTCATCCGCTACAGGGACAAGAAGTGGCTCGAGGACGTCGTCCATCACTCGCCCTCGATCGTCATCCTGCCGGACATCCCCAAGAGGGCGAGCCGCATCTTGACGAGGCACAACAAGGAGACGCTGGAGATCTTCAAGGGGTACGTGTCGACCTACGCTTCGCAGCACCTGGCCCACGTCGTGGACAACGAGCTGCCGTTCACCAAGCTGCGCGCGGACCCCCCCGCCGAATTCGACGCGGACCTGAGCGCGATGCTCCGCTCTCAACCCGAGACCGTCGTCCGCTCGCCCTTCGCGGCGCTGTCCGGGCCCACCGACGACTTCAAGAGCGTCCGCGAGCTGTGCCAGACCGTGCGGGCCGGCGTCTTCCTCGAGGAGACGGCCGTCCCGTACACGCGGATCACCGAGAAGGAGAGGCGCGGTGTCCCGTGGAACGCCTACCTCTACGACTTCTTCAAGCACGGCGACCTCAAGGCCCTGATCCGCGACAACGGCATCAAGGGCGGCGACGTGTGGTTCTTCCTCAAAGACTTCTCGCTGGTGCTGGCGACCATCGTGGCCAGTCTCAAGAACCTGCTGGACGCCGACAGCCTGGACATCGGCGACGCCATGATCGACGTGCAGGACGTGGGCGACGAGCTCGACGAGACCGCCGCGGCCAAGGCCGACTCCTCCGCCGGTGGCGCGGAGAATGCCGCCCCTGTGGTGGCCGCCGCGGCGACCAAGACGGTGAAGAAGAAGAAGAAGATGGACTCGTGGGAGGACGAGGAGTCGGAGGATGACCAGGAGGCGGCGGGGGCGGCGACGGCCAGTTCGACTCCAGCCTGGTCTCCCGACGCCACCGACGAGTCGCTCGTCAACGTTCACAAGGCGTTTGTCCTGCTGCAGCAGGAGTTTGACACCAAGTTCAGGAAGATCTGGGCCTAAACGTGAGCTTGGCAGGAGCCTCCTGGGAAGGGGGTTACTTGCAGTGACCTTAGAGGCGAGCTCTTTTCGAGGTTCTAGACACATGTGCGTGCGGACTGGAAAGGTAGACATGGTCATGTATGTTATGCAGTCACGACGTCACGAGATAGACTGATCGATTACGCATACAACTATCTGTACATGGGTTGTAGTGCCGCTATTCTGACATATGCCGTGAAAGTGGAGAGCCGCCTGCTGCTACTCTACCGGTCGCGATCACGCAGTTTTAGACCGCACATGTCCACCCCTACTCCTCCTTCATTCATGAATCCCATCTGTCGACTCACCACTCCAACTCCCCCAGCCTCAGCGGGAGGTGCAGCAACCTCAACCCCTCCGAGTTCTTCCCGGGCAGCCTCCCGGCCCGGATGTTGAACTGCAGGCTCTGGTGCAGCAGCCGCGGCGCCCCGAGCCCCCTGTCCCTCTCCGTCCGCATCGCCACGAACTCGTCCTCGCTCACGCCGTCCCGCAGGTGCTTGTTCCCTTCCCGGTGCTCCTGCACGCTGGTGGCCGACACGGGGCGGTCACCCCGCTCGGCGGGCGGGTAGTCGTGGCCCGTCCAGATCTTGACGTGCTCCGGCAGGCTGAGCAGCCGGCGCCCCGAGCCGTAGAGGTGCGAGGCGCTGCCGCCGGGGAAGTCGCACCGGGCGGAGCCGATGTCTGGGGTGAACAGGGAGTCGCCGCAGAAGACGTTGTCTGGGGGCTTGTTAGCTCTTGGTGAGATCAAGTGGGTGCTTGGGGTCGGGACTCACCGCCGATGCGATACCCCAGGTGGTCGGGAGTGTGGCCCGGGAGGTGGATGGCGGTGCCCTTCAGCGTGCCGACGGCGAACTCCTCGTCGTCGTCGAAGAGCTTGTCAAAGACGCCTTCCACCTCGGAGGCCGGGACGCCGTAGCGCTTGCCAAAGAGGGCCTGGATCACGCCGATGCGCTTGCCGATGCAGATGGCTGGTCGCGAGCCCTGCTCCCGGGCCAGGCGGCTCTGGAGGTAGGAGGCGGCCGTCAGGTGGTCGGCGTGGGCGTGGGACTCGAGGATCTTGTCGATCTTGTAGCCCTTCTCCTTGACGAGTGCGAGGAGCGCATCGGCGCTGGTGGTGGTGATGACTTGGGTCACGGGGTCGTAGTCCAGCACCGGGTCGATGATGACGGCTACCGAGGTTGCTGGGTCGGCGACCACGTACTGCCAGGTGCCTGTCGCCGTCTCAAACACGTCGTGGACGACGGGCTGGTCAGCTGCTGCTGCTGGCGCGCCGGTGCTGTAGGCGGCCAGTTGCTGTTTACGGCTGTGCAGAGGATAACTGCGCGTCGGTTGGGATGCCGCCTTGGTGAGCAGCGCCCTGCTCCTCGCCGGCGATGGCCTGCTCGCGCCATTTCCTTGATGGTACTCCCTTCGAGAATGTTGCTGTCGAAGTGCGACCGGGACCTGTGCGGCGGCCGAGGGCCCTGGCTTGGACGCCAGGCCCAAGGCTCTCACGGACGAGGCGCCCCTGACCACCAAACGAGCTGAAGACTGGCAGGCAAACATCGCGCAAGTGTACGTCGTCCAAGAATCTCTGCGTCTGGTTCAATGTCGAGTGTGAGAACGGTGAGATGCTGGGAAACAGCTGGGGAGCGCGCATCTTGAACCCGGCAGTCGCTGCATCCCGAACCCGGTCCGCCGGAAGAAGTCGGAGTGCCGGAGGACAGGATGACCTGACGACGTAAGATATCCGTCAGAAATCCGTCTCGAAGTTTGCCATCGCCGGCATCGATCGTCAGGTGATGGCTGCTATCCGGGGCGATGAGCAGGTTTAAGTGTTGCTTCCCGGCCCGCTACAGGAAACCTGAACCTTAGTCAGCCGGCGTGTGCCGCCGAGTGCCGAGGGGGCTCCATCTGGATCGGTGTCGGGCCGTCGGGGGTGCTTCGGCGACGGCGGGACGGAGACGCGACTCAGGGGTTCTAGAACTTTTCAGGTGGCCAACAGCAATCCGACAGCCGGTTGATAAAGCGGGCCGTCCCTTTGATGCATATTTCAACACCCCGTCGCCGCTCCATTTCGTGCATTAAGCTCACTCGCTAGTCTGGAGCCAAGTCATCAGTTTCTTGTCCTTTTCTTCTTTTGATGTCATTCTTTGAGATCTTACATTAGAGCATTACGACTTGCTTGACCGGCACCCGAGAGGACCAACATGGTACCACGAATTGTCTGCCAAGCGACCGCGGCGGCGCGGTCTGCCAGCGCACCCACAGCCATCGCCGCCCTTGGCGGGCTGACCGTGCCCGTATCACGTCGCGGCTTCGCAACGGTTGCGCCCGTGGCAGCGTCGCAAAAGAACCACAAGGTCGTCGTGATCGGTGGCGGCGCCGCCGGCCTCAGCATCAGCCACCAGCTCCTCAGGCAGGGCAAGTTCAGCAAAGACGACATCGCCGTCATCGATCCGGCCACGTGGACTCACTATCAGCCGGGATGGACGCTGGTAGGCGGCGGGCTGAAGACCAGGGAGGAGCTGCGGATGCCGCTAGAGAGCCTGATCGACCCCAAGCTCAAGTTCTACAACGATCAGGTCGCGTCGCTGTCCCCGGAAGACAACCTTGTCAGCCTCGGCAACGGCGACAAGGTCGCATACGAGCACCTCGTCGTCGTGCCGGGCATCCACATCAACTACAACAGCATCAAGGGCCTGCCCGAGGCCCTGGCAAATCCGGACGCGCCGGTATCGTCCATCTACGGCTACGACACGTGCGCGAAGGTCTTCCCCACGATCAAGAAGCTTCAGAGGGGGCAGGCCATCTTCACCCAGCCGACCGGCATCGTCAAGTGCGCCGGCGCTCCCCAGAAGATCATGTGGCTGGCCCTGGACTACTGGAAGAAGGCCGGCCTGTACGACGCCAGCAACCCTTCCAAGTCGCCCATCAACATTACGTTCGCCACCGGCATCCCCGCCATGTTCGGCGTCCCCAAGTACAGCGCGGCGCTCGAGAAGATGAGGCAGGAGAGGGGCGTCGAGGGACTGTTCCAGCACGATCTCGTGGCCATCGACGGAAACAAGGCGACCTTTGCCCGCGCGGACGGGGCGGAGCCGGTGACCAGGGACTTCGACCTGCTGCACGTCGTGCCGAAGATGGGCCCGCACGAGTTCGTCAAGAACAGCAAGGTCGCCAACTCGACGGGGCTCGTCGACGTGGACGAGAGCACGACTCAATCCACCAAGTACAAGAACGTCTGGTCGGTCGGCGACGCCTCCAGCCTGCCGACGTCCAAGACGGCGGCGGCCATCACGGCGCAGGCGCCGGTCTTGGTGCGCAACCTCCTCGGTGCCCTGGACGGCAAGGGGCCCGAGACCGAATACGACGGGTACACCTCGTGCCCGATCACCACCGAGTACGGCAAGGTCCTCCTCGCCGAGTTCAAGTACGGCGGTGTCCCCAAGGAGACGTTTGGCGGGCTGCTGGGCATAGACCAGGCCGTCCCCCGGCGGGCGTTTTACTACATGAAGAAGGATATGTTCCCGTGGGTGTACAAAAAGTTTATGGTTAAGGGTACTTGGGCTGGACCTAAGGGGTTCATCAGGTAGAGTTTCGTTTTAGAGCGTCGTGGTTTTTAGAGGCTGGGTGCATTCATCACAGCACATCAGCGGTGTAATACAATGCTTGTGTTCCTGGGTATGCTGGTGCCACCGCATGCATTTCCCGCCAGCTTTCCGACCTGTCGTACCTGCGACCTCCAGCCCCTGCCTACGCCCTAGGCGGTTCGACAGTCCGGCCGGGAACACAAACAGCCGTCCGGGCGACAGATGGTACGTGGATCTCGCATGAGACCTTAGTTGAACATGCTCTTCTCTGCCAGCCCCCTGATCGTTCCCTCGAAGCCCACCACCTCGCCGGAATCGATGCCGAGCTCCTCAGCCGAGATGAAGTCGTCGTTCGCCTCCCACGGATCGCATAGCTCGCCGTACTTGAACTGCCACGCGAGCTCTGTGCCAGCGGGGCCCCAGAGCTTCGTCCAGGCTTCCTCGGAGACCTGGACCACCAGACCAGGCTTCCCGGTGATCTCGCTCCACTTGTCCATCATCTCCCGGAACGACCACCTCTCGAGGGCGACATTGACGTACTTCCCAAACGAGGCAGGGCCGGTGGCAAGAGCTTGGCGCACCCAGATGCCCGGGTTGACGGTCATGTCGCCGGCAAGGAGGACCTTGGCGCCGGGATCGGTAGCCAGCAGCTGGATATACTGGCCGGTCCCGGGCTACAGCGCGGCAGTCAGCATCAGGGCAGGGCATCTTCCGATACGCGATTTGCGCAACTGGGTAAGCACTGACGTATTCGAACGGCTTGATCAGCGGGAAGTAGGCCATGTTCTGCGGGTAGTAGCCAAAGTAGAGGTAGGTCGTCTTGCCGGCCAGCTCGGGCAGCTCGGCCTTGATCCGCCCATCGACGTTGGCCTTGTAGTCCATGTGAGGCGCCTCGTGCTTGCCGGAGAACCTGCGCTTGGCGCTCGGCTGTGTCGACCAAAGGTAGTGCTCGAGCGTCGGCGTCGCTGCGGCCGCCCGCGCGAGGTTCATCCCGTGGCGCTCCTCGATCTCGCCGGACTCCCACTGCGTCTTGCCCGAGAACAACGACTCCCACCAGTTGGTGACCGCGAAGACCGCGGCGACGCCCTGTGATATAGAAGCTGATCAGTGCCGTACGGCAACGAGCGAGGGTGGCCTAAGGGGCAAGGACGCCTACCTCGAATGCTTTGACGAGTGACGCTTCGTCATCCCAGTCGGCTTGGACTACCTCGACTGAGCCATCGGCACCCAGCTTCTTGGCTGCTTCGCTTTCCGGGTTGCGCGTCACGGCACGAACTTTCCAGCCGGGCGCTTTCTTCATGACGTTGACGACTCCGCCGCCCTGCGAGCCTGTCGCGCCGGTGACGGCAATGATCTTTACGTCTGTCATGCTGGACAGCTGTGGTCACAATTCCCCGAAGTTACAGGTGCCGTCGACAGCAGAAGAAATGGAAATGTGTTGGATCGTGGTTAGGAGTCGAGAAAGTGGCCAAGTCACTAACCCCACGATAAAGCATGGTTACTCAAAGAGGGAACAGGGTTACAGACCAGGGTACTCATAGTGTTACTAACAGGGTTACCTTGCATCACATTGCGACTGTGGAGTCTTGTCGATAGCCCCCATGGGGTCGTGGTGCCATAAAGTGCCAGGGTTGCGGAGGTGTGTGGAGGCAATTCAGGTGGGATGGTGATAGCACAGACTTGCACAAGCAACATGGACCCTCAGCCGTTGGGCAGTTGAAATGCCTACGCGCATCATGTCACAACGCTGAGACTGATGCAAAGCGTGACAGAATGGCAAGACGAGCGAACTCTGGCACTGGGCAGCTAGGAAAACAATGACGGTTTGATCTCCCTCCCTGGTCTTACCGTCACATGCCCACTTCAAACTCCTTCACCCGGCCCGCATCCTCAGCATTACCCTCGGGTGCGTCCTGCAGGGCATCTTCGAGGCCGCTCCTCTCTCCGTGGATCATGGCAAACCAAGGTTCGTAGACCAACCCGTTGCGGAGGCTGCAGTCTCCAGCCTTCAGCTCCGGGATGTCGTACCACAGCAGCTTGTCATGCGCCGTCTCGACCGTCTCGCCCGTCCTCTTGTTACCGTCGTCATCGATAAAGAGACAGTAAGCCTCGATGACCGTGGCAGGGAGTACTAGACTGCGCAGGGGGAGACGTGTCAGCAATGGCTCCTCCAGCGACTGAAACCGGCATTCGCTTCATCTGGCTCGATGCGGTCACTCACTGCTCCGGCAGGAAAGCCTTGGCAAATCCCGGCATGACCGGGGTGATCGCCGGCCCCATCATGACGGCGTTGATGGTTATGTTTTCTTTGCTCTTCAGCAGTGGCGCGTTGACCCTGACCCAGTGATTGATGGCGGCCTCGACCGAGCAATACTCGGGGAACGTCGGGCACGGCTGGACGCCGAGCATACTGGTCGTAGCGATGATCTTCCCGCCGGGCGTCGGCTGGTTGTGTCGCATGAAGTGCGTCGCCAACACGGTGCCGTACATGACGCCCTTGAGGTGCGTATCGGTGCAGGTCGTGTCCGGCTGCGGCGGTAAGTCGTCCACGCTCGCACCGCGTCTCCGGAAGTTGTACCACGAGCCGCTGTCGACACCCCCACCGTTTGCGATAAGCAGGTCCAGTCGGCCCCATTCGTCCCACACATTCTTAAACGCGGCGGCCTGCTCCGAGTACGACGCCACATCGCACCGTTCGAACACGACCGTCTCGCCCGAAGGGTCGAGGGACGAGGCCTGCCGCTTGCCAACGTCTTCCCGCCGTCCGAGGAGGGCCACTCGCCATCCGTTTGCATGTAGGTGGCGGGCGAGGGCGAGGCCGATGCCGCTCTGCCTCGGTGTTAGCGCAGCAACGAGCGATGAGCTCGGAGGGGATTCGACACACAGTCCCGCCCGTGATGATGGCGACCTTTCCTTTGTCTTGCACAGATCCCATCCTGGCGGTTGCTCAGCCTGCCACTGAACTGACGAGCCCTGGAAAGGATTTAAGGTTGTTACAATGGGTCAAAGGTGCCTTGCACGACAGGACGGATGGGTCAGCCCTTTTTTTGTGTGAATGTGTGACGGCCCCTGGACAATGCATGTGTCCTCGTTGTTCCATTACAAGGGTTCCGCCTTGATCTGTAGCACAACAAGTTCAGTCGCAGAATGAGGGTTACATTGGAAGAAGCAAAGATAAAAGTTTGGTGCCGAGCACTTTCCCATGGTCCGGGACAGTCGGGCCATGGGTCACCGTCCACTCACAAGTCTTGATACCACTAACAGACAATCGAGACCCCCGGCTATTCCCCTCAATGGAGTCTGGGAGTATCATCAAACCCCCACGAGGAACCAACAAAGCCCTATACCGACAGCATTTATTGGACATGCAGTGGGGCGAGGTGACAGGGGTGGGATGTGTTGCGGCACAATAGGGCGAATGGCCTCCAAGCCCGCGGGTTGAGGTCAAGATCCGGGGAGGCCGGCTTGTCGGTCTAGGCCACGGGCAGTGCAGGTCTGGAACACTTGCTGAGTTCGACAATGCTTCGTCCCCTCGAAGGCAGATGCCGTCGCTCGTTTTGAGCTGCTGAGCCCCCTCGCGTAGACAGGAACAGAGCAAGAGCTCGTTGAGATGAGAGAAATGACGAGCAATATTTCTGACAATCCTCTTTGACATGCTCGCCTACGGATCCCAT
>Ga0209127_100805_pt1 | contig 10625 bp, 10 predicted proteins | sample LakSupMetagenome_FD_187469 | JGI IMG/M metagenome (GOLD analysis project Ga0209127, IMG submission 187469) | Freshwater microbial communities from Lake Superior, Canada - Sta WM archaea (SPAdes) (version 2) | ecosystem: Environmental > Aquatic > Freshwater > Lake | place: Lake Superior, Canada...
GATCGCCATGTGCTCTCAGCATCATACAAGCCTCCATTAACAGCCACCCTGTCTCAGCTTAAGAGGTCGGACAAGGCCTCCGGACTCGTCGTCGCTGTGCCCTGCCCGATACTACAAGGACCCTACGTCAGGTGCAAGACCTTCGCGTGGGCAGAGACGCAGTCACTCGTCGCCGGCGTCTACGCCATCATCTCGGTGATATGCGCACAGCTATCCATCGCCACCGACGTCAATGCCGGGCCGGAGTCAGTGGACGCGACCGTAGTGCTCATCGACCACGACCGCAACAAGCGGTTTCCTCCAGACTTCCGCCCTGCAATTGAGCCAAACAACACCGTCATCGTCGACCTTGCCACGTTCGCAACGGCATATCACCCCTGGGACCGCATCTTCCACGTCAGATCGGAGCTCGGCCTGCGCGTCTTCAATTCCTACCTGAAGCTCGCCGAGGGAAGGCAGACGTTGCTGCACGAGCAGCTGGTCCCGGTGGAAGGCGGCCTGTCGCTGAACGTCTCCAAGCCGGATGATGATGTGCCCCCGCCTCAGACGGACTGCTACCCCGTCGTCTGTCTCGGCGGCACGTTCGACCACCTGCACCCCGGCCACAAGCTCCTGCTCACCGCCGGGGCGCTCCTGCTGAAGGTGCCCGAAAAGGGCTCGCCGACTGCATGCAAGTTCATCATCGGCGTCACGGGCGACGAGATGCTCAAGAACAAGAAGTACGCCGAGTTCGTCGAGCCGTGGGCGACGCGGGCCCGGAACGTGCTCCTCTTTCTGTCGACCCTCCTGCGGCTCTCCCCGAGGGGGTGGAGGGACGGCGCCGACCTGGACATCACGGAGACGGACGGCAGTCTCAGCGCGTCGTTCAGAGACGGCCTGGTCACGGTGCAGTGCGTCGTGATCCAGGACGCGTTCGGTCCTACCATCACGTTGGAGCAGATCGACGCCCTGGTGGTGTCCGGGGAGACGAGGTCCGGGGGCAAAGCCGTCAACGACAAGAGGGCCGAGAAAGGGTGGAAGGCGCTGGAGGTGTTCGAAGTCGATGTCCTCGATGCTGAGGAGATCTCGGATGGTGCCACCAGGACGGAAAACTTTGCTTCCAAGATCAGTAGTACGGCCATTCGGCAGCGGAGAGCCCAGGCGAAGCGCTCATGAGCCTCCCATACAGCGTTATTGTCGTACTGCGGACTGGAATGGGTCGGTTGCCTGAATCCGGCGGAGGCGAGAAGAGCGAGTCGGTCTGCGCTTGGAGGATACCCAACCGAGAGTTCTATCAATTGCTGAAGTCGTCCAAACCGAGGAGTGAAATACAACGGATCTAGGTGGGCGAGCAGCCCATTATGCCCACCCAGAGGACAGGTCGCAAGCCGAAAGCCGCTGCGGACATGGCGAGATGCATGGACGTGCGGGAGGTGGACATCTGTTGATAAGCTTTAAGCTCTGGATGTTAGAGAGAGCAGCAACGATGTCCATTTTTGCTCCAGAACTTGCTCCGGGATTTCGCCGTTTGAGTAGATGCTCAAGGGCAAATTTGCAAGGTTATCTAAAACCTGGATTACAACTCACAACTCTGAATATGTTCGTTTCTTCTGGATCTTTCTCATCCCAGCGACACACACACGAAGCACAGATAAGCAAACACAGGTCCAAGTGGCACAGATACACGAACACATACTCATCGGCGAAACGAGCAAACTCAGGCATAGCCATGGCCGAGCGCTTCTTTTTCGACCCGCCCCACGAGCTTTGCGCCGTCGCCTATGAGCAATGCGTCGCCATCATCGAGGCAATGTCTTCAGCGCCGAGTCGGGGCTAGCTGAGGGCCGCCACGCCGCACGCCCACCCTTTCTCCCTGCAACGCACGTTGTAGGCGGTCCGTAGCGATGGACTCGCTCTATCGTGCAACACGGCTCACCTTCTCCGCACAAAAGCAACAAAACCGCGAGTCCGCCTCCCGTTTCGACTCCATGCTCGACGTCTTGCTCAAGCTTGCCGTGGACGATTTTGACCGACTGCCGGAGGGCGTCAATCCATGTGACCCGAACAGCTTCGCCGCGGTATACCTATCGCAGGTCCTATTCCAAATTTGATACGGGAGAGCCTCTCCCTCGCGAGTTTCCGCGTCTCTTCCCCGCGTTAGATGGCTCATGAGAAGTTTCGGCTCGGTCCGCTGCAATAACCCTCTGAGTGTGCTCTGGGGAAGCCAGCAGGAGCAGATTGGTCTGTGATAATCCCGGGTAACCGCTCGAGGATTTGGGAAGGCATTGATGATATCGGGAACGAACAGTATGCGAGGTTTCCGATCAGAAACGCGTTGCAAAGCTCGAGACGAGGTGTATCTCAATCTGGGATTGGTCCTAGCACTGGTTCATATCAAAATACCACACAAAATCCATCGGATGCCCAGATTCAGAGTCTGACAAGGACACTCGATGCCAAGCGGTCCACATGCACCAGACTCGAACCGGACTTCTTATGTCGTGTTGAATGCCGATGCTGGTTTCTGAGTCGAGCAAAGGGTGTTCTCTTGAAATTGTGGTGGGTGAGAGACACCAGTCTCTCTTAGTGATTATAATGGGGCATGTCTCTCAGTGTTCGCATTGATACTATGATCAGGATATATCACAGCTCTTAGTGTCCACGCAGTTCCTCGTTCTTGCCAGAAACTAGTATCATCCGCATTCGAGGGACACTGGTCTTCTCATCCACCACCACCTAAGAGAACAACTCTGACCAGTGGAACATTATGAGGCCCTCTATCACGACCATCATAACATCTCTCAGCAAAGCTTAGGCCACATAGCTTAGTCTTTGGCCCAATTCAGAGCACACCCAGTGCTTGTCCGGAAGTCGCAGACACCCAGGTACGGATAGTGGGACCTTGTCGTCCTCATTCTAGTTTAGCGCCTGTTACGTTGGCCACAAGCGACGGCACGGGCCGGCCGATCCTTCAGTCAAGGCAGGGCAATGTCTTGACTCCTGAACGGGTGGTTATTGTTTTATACCTATTAGTTTATTTGCTTTATTGGAAAATGATGGAACATCATCTCAGCCTTCAAGTCCAAGGCTCGAGTCCATAGCCATTTTGGACACTCCCTAGTCTAAGTCTCCCTTGTCGAAGCCAGGGTTTGATGTGCTATCTGATTTGGAATCCATTCAGCCGTGACGCCGATGTCATAAGCCTACCTTAGCAGAGAGAAGAGCCGGCACTGGAGCCCGAAGCTGAGCAGTTGCTTGCCGTTTGTAGTTCCTAAGTCCTATGCATTCTAGCAAGATCATTCTCCTTTGCAGTCCTATGCTACTACGGCCGCCTTACGTTCGTTTGCAACTTGCCTGGGATTTACGAACATCACCCGCTCAAACCCCTAAACCTGCAGTTGTCGAAAACTTGCACCGCCCAGAATCCTGGTCGCAATAATGGTCTCCCCAAGTATCCCGCACGCCTTGACTAACTTCTGGCTCGGGTAGCATTACTCCACCACTCCTGCGCACTCAGTCTGTTGCTAATCTGCATGTCCGCTGGGCTGACCAGCTATGGTACTCTCCTTATGGGCACCAATCCGCACATGGCTTTCCGAGCGCAACGGCCGTTCTCTCGTGCTTGGGTCTCGGGCTCAGAGGGAATCGGAAGCAAACGCCTTAGCCACAGAGATGACAACAGCAGTAGCTGTCAAGTCTGGAGGCAGGAACGGCACATACTCTGGTATGAGTTGTCTCCAACGATGGCAGTGCAGTTGATTGTGCCCATCGTCGGTCTCTTCTTCTCTGGATTCGCATACACGACTGTCCAGGTGATTGCCACCCGCGCTGACAAGTACGCTTGCGGTCGTCACGGCATCTGATCTGTCACGAAAGCTCGCGATGCAGATCATCCTCGTGGAGGCCGTGCCTCGCTTCTCCGACTCTGCGCTGGTATTACGTACGGGTGGTATTCTCCATGGGCGAGGGGGGTTTCGTGCCACTTGGCAATTCCCCTTTGCGAAGCGGCTGGAGAGTACTTTTGTTGCTGGTGTAACCCTACCTTGTCTGTTGTCTGAGACCCCTGCGCATGTTCCTCGGAGCTCAGAGGCAGGATCCCAGGCGGAGTGTTGGAGCACGGTCTGCCAGCTTCGAATAGCTACAGTATGCAAAACATGTGGCTATACTTTGGATGGCATGGGTCAAAAGGTCATGTTTTCTTGTTCGGGTCAGAAGCGTGGTTGAATTACCGGTGTTGACTAACCGCGACCCTGCAATGGTTTGCGCTGGTTCACAGGTTGAAGGCCCTATGTGTAGACAGGGAAGTGGTCAGTTTGCATATCGGCTTGTTTAACACAGAATGGAGAGACATGCTTGATGTGTTGAGTGAGAGAAATGTCGGTTGATCACCACACTGACCATTGTTACGGTAGTCGACCTGGAAGGTGTCAGACAGGAGGACCTGGAAATCTCTCGGTGCTTGCGCTACGTCCAAGCAGACATTTACAACCGCAGAAGTCAAGACTTCTAGAAGGATGTGCCCGGCGTGGGTAAGGTAAGGTTGCGGTACAATCACCGTGAACGGTCGTGACGTAGCGAAGCGAAGCTCCACAGCGCACCGCCGCGGGATTGCCCCGCTTTGAGCGCATGAATCTTTAATTTCTCGCGAACACGACGCGAAAATAGGGCAGCGCGAAGGGGGCCTCATTGGCGTTGCCCCTTGATTCGACCAGGAGCATGTAAACAGGTCAACGATATCCCTCCGGAAACGGCAAGCCTTCTGGAATTCTTTACGGACCGACCAGCAGTTCGATCACGTCCTTGATTGCAGCACGAGATCCGGTACTGTACCCCCAGACGCACAATGTCTTCTCTCGTCCTCAAACCGCAGCTCCTTGGGCGGTGCGTACGATGCGTCGCTCCGATTCCCACATGCAGACCGCACCCGTTCCGGCTCGCGTCGACGGCAGCGAAACCCGCCAAAGCGGCCAGCAAAACTGCAGCCGACAGCGTGCCCAAGAAGAAGATCAGCACAAAGAGCACAGCTGGTGCAGCCCCTGCCAAAACTCCGAGAAAGAAGGCCGCCGCGGCTTCCACCGCGACCGATCCGGCCGACACACCCGCTCCGGCGGTAAAGAAGGCTACACGCTCGGCCTCCACCAAGACTACCGCTGCTTCAGCCAAGAAGACAGCTGCCAGCGCCGGCCCGGAGGAACCAAAGCCGACCGCGACGGCCACCACGCGAACGCGCAAGGCTGCGACGTCAACGGCATCATCAAAGTCGGCACCTACTGCTGCTGCCTCGGCATCCCGCTCCAAGTCCGCAACGGCGGCCAAAACCGCTCCACAACCGACAAATAGCACGGGCTCGACGCCGCTGCCCGAAATTGAGGAGGCAATACAGCAAGAGGTGAAAGGCAAGGCGGCCCCCGAGCTGCTGGCCGCGAACGTGGACAAGTCAAGCCCAGAGTACAAGCAGGCGTCTCGCAGGTATATATCGGTTATGGTGGCGCTGCCCATTCTACTGGTCACGTCGTATTTCCTGTTCGACCGCTGTAAGTCCTTGCCCTCCCCTGCCGTGGGCGTGATGCCACAAAAGACGATGAACTGACACAATCACGGCAGTGGCACTGGGACACGAGCCGAAGAAGCTGGGAGACTTCGCCGTCCCTGCGCCGGTGACGGAGGAGAAGGCTCAGGACCCGCCGGCATAGGGATCTAGAATACAGCCGCCTGAATGACATGACCTCTCAGCTCACGACTACGTGTCTCTTATTGTTCGTCTATGGACTTGACTGTGACACGCCTTACTTACATCACTAATGAGCTCAGGACGCCGATTGTCAGCGTCAAACCAGCTATCAGCCCAACAAGAAGCAGTTTCATGACAGTAGCATACAAGAGAGGGAGGGTTATCACAGCCACAAGCGCCGACGCGGTCGTGGCCATCCACCAATGCCGCTCGATAAGCTCCTTGCCCTTCAACTTCAACCTTGACGCATTGTCACTGCTGACCTACCTAAGGCACGACACATCCCATGCAGCCCTACGGAGTCGATCCCGTCTCAAAGATACCACCGGAATTGTCTTGTTGGCTCCATTGACACAACGTTCACCAACACGTCCAACGTAATGTCGCTGACTCGATTAACACTAAGTACTAATTCTCAACGCCTGGTCCGCCTGGATTGGTGGTATCCGGAAATATCCTTGTGGTGGACAGCTTTCGTTTGTTTCATGGGGCCTTTTCAGTCTCGTAACACCTGCATACAGCCACAATGCTAGGTCGCACCTGTTCGGAGCTGCAGCCAATCCGCGTCCCGGGATGGACGGTGCAGCCACCGCCATCAAGCCCGGTGGTCGAGACCATGCATCGGCACTGGGCTTTCAGCCGCACTATAGCGCTCGGCGCTGGATCTCCAATGATGTCCCAGCCATATCCTGACTCTTTTCGGGCTGCCTACTGGTGCTTCCACAATGGCTTGCCAGGCAAAACCGGGCCAGACCTCTCGTTTCCTTTGTTCCGTTGTGTTCAGCTCCTTGTGGCTTTTGAAACTACAGCATCGCTGGCGATGTATATTATGGCGGAAGGCGAGGATGAGAGATGAATAGGCGCAAACCCCCCATAAGGAAACCCTTCTCGCTGTCGGACTCTTGATATGACAATTGTGGGTTAGGTGTGCACGCTTTCAATATGTTTCACCCGTCTCGGCGACGGGCTCAAACGACCACCTGCGAATACAATCCCCAGGCTACAGAAGACCAAGAGGAAGCTGACGACCATGTCCATCCCATCGAGGAGAAACGGCGGGCGAAGGGGAAACGGGCGAATTACAAGCCTACGGCCCTGACTTGGCCCTTCATTGTGGCACAGATACTGGTGCTCGCAATCGCAATCGGGTTGGTTGTGTGGGCGGAAAAGGCCATGCCAGACTCGGACAACACTGCCATCATCGACCCGATACCGTCGGCTGCGGCACCTGTTCGGTTGATAAGAGCGGAGTATGGGAGGGAGTTCCGCAGGGACAATTCGAGCAGTAGCGTTCAGAAGACGGAGACCGGACTCGATGCACACGCAAGCACGGAGGGCGACGGTCGAAGTACAGAACTAATGTCTGAAGCTTCATCGGCAACTGCCCTACCGGATGGTTCCGCGACTGGCCACATCAGCTCTTCCACCCTTACGTCTATCGTCGCTTCGGACACTGTTCGAACCGATGATCAAGAGTCGACCAGCACGGCTCCAGAGACTGTGTCGAGCCCAACGGCTACCAATGCAATGTCCAACCCGCCGTCAGGCCCCTTCACCGGTACTTTCAGCTCCGGTTTGGACTCTTCAAGAGCTACCACGACCCCCGGCGAGTTTACTCAGTCGGGAAGCTCAACAACGTTGACAAGAGATTCCTCGTCCGAGGACATGGCAACTGCGACGCCGACCACCCAGACAGGTAGCTCCGCTGTTACAGACGCCAAATCAGACACAGGATCCGAGAAATCCCCAACCGCTAGCTGGACGACATGGAGCTCATCCTCCGATCCTGTATCCCCATCGAGCCAAGGCAATAGGAATGGCAGAATCAGCACCTTCATCGATCCCACCGCCACAGAGAGCACCACATCTCTATCCACTTCGATAATCACCAGCAACTTTACGACAACCGCAAAGTCAACGATGAATCTTACCAGCACCATCACCATCCCGGAGCACACAACAACCTTCAATGTCACGCGGTCAACAGTGATAACCACTGGCGGGACAAGGACGGGAAACCTTACGCTCCCGGCCAGCACGGTGTCAATTTCGTACACGGTGACGCAGACGCAAAGCTCGACGGCCGTTTACAGCTCGACGGGAGACCTATCGCAAGAGCCTTGGACAACCACTCTCGTGTCTGAGGTAACATCTGTCATCGCCTCCTTCACAGTCATTGCACCTACAACAGTTGCGAGCGAGGTAGTCGAGCCGCCATCGACCATCACGTCCGTGACAGTCTTCCCGACCACCTCTGAGGTTCCTGCTACTACAGCCGAGACAGTTGTTCAGACTTATGTGCCATATCTAGTGACCGGGCAAACTGTGATTACCTCGGTGGCGACGGTGATTATCCAGCCACCCCAAACACAGGCGGAGGCGGAGGCACCACCAGTTACCATCGTCGGCACAAGCGTAGCCGGAGGGCAGGTCTACATAGTGGCCGAGACCTTCGCCCCTCAGACAAAGGTTGTGGGCGAGACCGGCGGTCCGGTCACCCACGTTGCGACGCCTCCTCCACAGACCATCGTATCTCAGGTCGGCGGAACAGTCGTGACAAACTTTATCGTCGTTACTCCAACACCCACCACACGTACGGTCTCATCGGGCGTCGAGTCCACCTTCGGCGGGGAGTCAAGACTAGTTGTTGAGACCCCGTCGCCACAGACCGTCGTCACAATTCAGGGTGGCAGTCTGGTAACAATCATCAGCACGCCACCTCCGCGGACCGAAGTAACAGTCTTGGGCGGCACGCTCACGACCGTTCCGGTGACATCCACCTCTTCCGGCTTCCAGCCGATTTCATACATAATCAAAACCAACAGCGGCGGCTCAACAAGCATCGTTGTAACTACACCTCCTCCTGCGAGAGTCGTCAAAACCATCAATGGCACGCCGGTGACGTTCGACGCTACCTTCCCACCGACCACGTACACTACCATTTTCGGTGGCACCCAGGCAATACTGACGACCGCAACCACACCAACAGGCACCGACCCCATCACCCTTACCTTCGCTTCAACTATCTCGGGGAGCCTGACAACGGTAATACAGACCTTTCCGCCATCAACCTTTGTCACGTCCGTGTCCGGCCACCAGTCGACCATAACCACGACACCGTCGCCTTCAACCTACCTCTCCACCGCACCGCTCTCAACAAGCACTTTCACCTCCACTTCTGCGGCTCCGTCGCGAACCACCACCTCGCCCCCATCCCAGACATCCCTTGTCGTAACCACGAAAACCTACAACCTCTCCTCGCGTGAGTACTTCACCGGCACCTTCCTGCCTCCCCTCCTCGCCGTCTCCCTCGTCATCCCCCTGCGCATAATCGACCTCAACGCCAAGCTCTACCAGCCCTTCAACTCCCTCGCCGCTGGCGCCTCCGGCTACGACGCCCTAACACTGCAGTTCACGGGGCTGATGGGCTTCATCACCCCGGCCGCGACCCTGATGCAGGGCCGCCCCGTCCCCTTCATAACCACCCTCTCGGTCCTCTGCGCGAGCTTCATGGTGCCCCTCGCGGCGGAGGCCGTGTCCCTCAAGCTCCACGGCCGCTGCAGCCCGCTCTCCTCGCGCGGGTGCGCCGCCGCGCTGGGCGTCAGCCCCGTCAGCGCGCACGCGCTCCTCGCCCTCGCCGCCGCCGCCGCCGCCCTCCTGTGCCTTCTGCTATTCTTCCTGCGCGACTGGACGACGGGTCTCCACGCCAACCCGTGGAACCTCGCCGGCATCGCGTCCCTCTCGCGCAACCCGGACGTGCGCATCCGCTGTGCGGGTGACGACGACGCCTCCGTGCGCAGGGCCGTGGCGGACAAGACGTACGGGCTGGGCTACTACGAGACGCGCGACGGGAGGGAGGAGTACGGCCTCTTGCTGGCGGACGACTCGGGGCGGGGCTTGTCGTCGCAACAGCAACAACAACAACAACCTGAGTCCGAACACAGTGGGGAGAGCCGCAACTCGCCGCCACTCCACGACGGCGCCCTCGGTAGCAGCAGGCCGTCCTCCTCCAAACCCCTCCCGTTCATGACCCTCCGCCATCCCTGGCGCGTCACCTTCGCCCTCTACCTCGCCGGCCTCCTCGCGCTCATCGCCTACTACGACCACACCCTCGTGGCCCAGGTGCGCGACCCCACGGTCCCGCGGTACACGCGCTTCCACCTCTCCCTCGACAGCCACGACTTCGGCATCCGCTTCCTCTTCGCGGGGCTGGGCGTCGTCATCGCGTTCTGCTGGCAGGCGCTGTTCGTCGCCGTGGCCACCATCCTCCCCTTCCACGCCCTTCACTCCTCACGCAAGGGACCGGCCGGGGCGGCCGACTCGATCCTCCTGTCCCGCCCCACCAACGCGTTTAGCGGCCTCTACCTCGCCGTCCGCCGCCGCCACCCGTTCTACGCCGCCGTTTCGCTCTGCGCGGTGCTCTCCGAGTTTCTGCCGGTGTTGCTGTCCAACGTCCCGCATAGGCTAACGCAGGTGTTGGGTCCGACGCTGGTGTGCACGCGGGCTAGCTTGGCGGTTCTGGGAGTTATGGTCGCGGTGGTGGGGTGGAGTTTCTTCGTGGCGTGGCCGCCTATGCCGGTCGATCCGCGGAGCGTGGCGGGCATGGTGTGGTATGTGTGCGAGAGTCGGAGGTTGTTGGAGGATGTGAGGGGGTTGAGCGAGGTGGATGGGAAGGAGAGGGATAGGAGGATTAGGGAGAGGGGGAGGAGATACTTTTATGGGGATGTGGGTGGGGGGAGGTTGGGGGTCGAGGTGCATCTTGGGGTTGGGGAGGGCGGGGAGGAGGTTGTTACGGAGTATGTGCCTAGGGCGGACATGGAGGGGAAGGGGAGGATGGAGATGAGGGAGACGGTGGTTGGGCTGGGTGGTGGTCGTGGTGGCGGTGGGTATGGGCCTGTCAGGACGGGGGAAGATG
>Ga0209127_100806_pt1 | contig 10613 bp, 15 predicted proteins | sample LakSupMetagenome_FD_187469 | JGI IMG/M metagenome (GOLD analysis project Ga0209127, IMG submission 187469) | Freshwater microbial communities from Lake Superior, Canada - Sta WM archaea (SPAdes) (version 2) | ecosystem: Environmental > Aquatic > Freshwater > Lake | place: Lake Superior, Canada...
GATTAAACAAGGTATGTACTAACAAACGAGTGTGAACGGTCGCCTGAGTAAGACTCAAGAGTCGACCTCGTGTGATCAAAAACAGTCGCCACTTGTAAAAAAAAAACGAGGGTGCAACGCAGGAACCAAGAGACGAAGAGAAGAAGGCTCCCGAAAGGGGACGGGACGCGGAGTTGGTGATATTGTGAGATTAACATGTCGTTAGCCCACGACGCTACCCAATCGTGTACCCTTTTCAGCCCGAGCTGAGCTCTTAGCATATTGTCCGAGCCCATCCATCCTGCGGTGACAGCCGAGCTCCCGCAGCAAGCACCTTTGGGACGCTGTTACGCTGCGAACCTGGATTTGCTTGGGACGACGATAGTCTGATGGGCTAGACAAGATAGTGCACCCCTGACGGATCTGTCCCGCCTACCCCCTGTCACTCGTATTTGTGCAGCGAAGGCCATGCTTCTCCCAATGAGACGCACGCATTTGGCATTCATCTCCACAATGACTGCCGGGGCGAGGGTCTGGGCCCGTGGGAGGTGTGCCCACCACGAGACAATAAATAAATCTCAGAACGACGCGCTCTCAGTTCTCACGGACTTCAGAAGCCATCCCCCGCTCATGATAGGCATTCGCGGATAAGGCGGCCACGTCGACCGACATCTGAGGTTACATTCCCGTGTTGTGTCGATGCTGTTCTCGTTCGGACGAGTGATAATGCATACATATCCCTGGTGAGGTCTTTCTAGCGCCGTAAGACGGGCAAAGTCTTGCAGTTGTGTGTCACCAACACCGCGTGGTCGCCTGCTTCGCAATACAGGCCGCTGACGAGTGGGCCGAAGGCAAAAGCACCGAAGAACATGCTGTGACCAGCGCCAACGATCCTGTCGTCGCACAAGGTTATCGTAGAGTTCACGGGACCCTAGTCAATGATGACAGCCGGTTCATGGCGGCACGGGACATGAAGTATCAACCCGTTTTACCCGTCATCTAGCGAACCGTCCTGGCGGCGCAGGATCCTTCCTGTACGAAGATCACTTTAGAAACAACGTTAATAAACCTTGACTGTTGTCTTCATGATGTTGGCAATTCCATTGTCCGCTGGGCCCCAGGAACGGAATAATGATCCAAGCAACTGCCCCCTTTTTGGACGATTGTTGTCGCTGTGTAGTAGGACTTGGCATGTCGGCTAATGGCAGGGGGGTGGTTCGATGTGGATTCTTTGAACTCATCAGCTCCCTGGACATTGCATCTGGGGACGAACTGTGAGAAACCTTGACATGATGAGAGCTTCTATCTCTATAGAGGAGGGCAGCTGAACTTCTGAGAGAAGCATTTAGAATCCAAGGTCCCAGCATTCGATAGCCGCCAAGAAATCTTCAACGGATCAAAATGTGCTTTCCCCTGACTACCTTACGTAACCTTGGGGGCCCCTAACGTACCTTAGGAAGAATTACCGTACCCCAAGCAAACGATAAGACTATGAACGCTTCAACAGCTAAGGTACCAATGTTTGCGCGGTGAATTATCGAGGGCAAAGTCAGTAATTACATTGCCCAAGCGGTGTACCGTTTTGGTGCTGCTGCGTAAGGTCTCCCGCCGTGACTAGAAACTGGACCTCTGCACGAAGGCTTGTGGCGCTGTGGCTGTGACTCTGTGGCTAACTGTTGTGATGTCACATTGTCACCTGGTTCTAACTTCTGCCCCACCATTGCCGCTAGACCGATAAGCGAGGACCCTTGTGGAGTAAATGATGGTCAAAGTCGTCATCTTGAGCCGCAGCAACACCCAACGTCAAAGACTATCCATCTGGAATGCCCCTCTGATCAGCCGAATCATAGCCAACCATGACGCTTAGAATCGATGATGCGTCTGGAGACGAAGAATTTCCATGTGAAGAGCCGTCCGGACTGAGGCCAACTGTACGTGTACCTTAGCGTTGACCCGCTGCCAAGGTTTAAATGGTGATGTAACAGCCGGATTCAAGCGAACGATCACCAGCCAGTGTAAAAGAGTGGCATGCTTTTTAAGGTTGGCCCTCCTTCCAGCGCGAGCAGTCTTCTTGCCCGCTTTTTGCACTCTTAATCAACTTACTTCGGTCCTCAATTCACAACTAAACTTTGCAACTATCACCACAAAGCAGACCTGCGAAAGGTCGTCTCCAACCCACCATTTACGGACAACAACCTAGCACGATCTACGCTGACAGCAAGCCTCACGCAGCCATAATGGGGTCGAAATCAGGTCTGGCCCTGAAGTTCCTTCAATGGTTCATCCGCGGCATACAGTTCTGCTGCGCCGCCATTATCCTCGCCCTCTTCTCCTACTTCCTGGCCGTCATGACCGACCACCACATCTTCATCCACAACTGGGTCAGGGCCGTGGAAGGCATCTCGGGTGCGGCAGTACTGTACACTCTCCTGGGCCTTCTCCTGCTCTGCTGCGTCGCCGGCCACCCCTTCACATCGTTCATCGCCATCGCTCTGGATATCTGCTTCATCGCCGGCTTCATCTACATCGCTGCGGCCAATGGCCGCACCGCTACCAACTCTTGCAAATCTCACGTCAGGACCGTCTTTGGCTCGGGTGACGCCGACACGAATGTCCCCGACCACGACACCAATAACGTCACTGCCTTGCCCAACCTCCGCCAAGCTTGTCAGATGCAGAAGGCCGTTTTCGCTGTTGCCATTGTTGGGATGTGAGTAGCCACATTCGTCCCCTCTCGAGTACGTCGTTACCATACTAACGCCGCCTAGCATCTTCTTCCTCATCTCCGCCCTCGTCGAGCTCGCCCTCGTCCGCCACCGCCGCAAGGAAAAGCGCTTCGGCCCGGGACCAGCTAATGGCTACACGTCGGGTTACGGCAGCAAGCCCCGCCGCGGCCTCTTCGGCTTCGGCCGCAAGAAGCGCACCACCGGCATGGCCGAGGATCCCAACGCCCTGCCGGCACACGTCCAGCCCGCCGACGTGCGCGATAGCTACACCACTGAACAGACCCGCGTGGGGACCGCGTACGGCGACGGCAGCAACACCGCTAACGGTTACAACAAGTACGGAGAGTCGGGTTTTAACACGGCACCGGCTGCCACTGCGGCTTACACCGCGCCTCAGACGGCAGCCCCTGCTCACACCGCTCCTGCCGTGAACCCGTACCGGTCGGACGTCAACAGCGGCATCACCGGAGCTGGCCACGGTACCAGCGTCAACGGTACGACTGCGGCTCAGTATCCCGCTGGGAACTACAGATATGAAGACGGAGTCTACAACTCGCGCGTCTAAAAGGGAATTGATACGGGCTGCATCGAGTGTATAGTTAGTTACCGCTCTTCTGTTGGAAGCTGCATAATGAAGAGGACGGCGGCCGCAGGAGATGCGCAAAAGATGTGATACCCCCACGGGAAATGGACAGGGGTCAGGGCGGGTTTCGTTAGTATATATACGGCGACTACACAGCCATTAATGCATAATGCGAGTGGATTGGTTTCAATCTGGGTTCCCCCTGTTGCACACCGTTACCTGGTCCTGTCCATTTGCCTGGGCAATAACGCTGCCTGCTTCGTAGCCTCTAGCGGCTGTCTGTACAACGCTAACCTCCCTGACAAGAATTCCACACCAAAACACACATCCCCATCCCGTCCTCATCCACCCCTCTTGATCACCAAATTTCAAAACCCCTCATGATCCCACTCCCCAGCCACACTCTCCCCCTCCCCACCGACCTCAGCCCAGGTGAAGTCCAACTTCTCCAGCTCCCTGACAAAGAAGTCCTGCTCCTCCCTCAGCGCGGCCCTCACCTCGGGCGCCATCTTGTCCGGGTACCGGCGCACGTTGAACCAGTGCGTCAGGCTCCTGAGCGCCTGCTCGAGCGGCAGCGCCTGCTCGACCTCGGCGTCGACGTCGCTGCCCGCGAGCCACTCGTCGCGCAGCTCGGGCCGGCAGTGCAGGTACACGGCCGTGATGACGCGCATGTTGCTCTGGCGCCACTTGCGGCCGCAGTAGGGGACCTGGTTCTTGAAGAGCTTGAGCGTGTACAGCCGCAGCTCCTGCTGCGGCACCTTGAGGGACTTGCGCAGGATGTTGGACGACTTGTAGTGCACGAGCAGCAGGTTGCGGTGGGCTTTCCCCTTGCAGATCTTCTGCATGACGCGGAGGTAGTTGATGAGGGTGAAGAAGTTGCGGCGCGAGAAGTCGGTGATGGGTTCCTTGGGAAGGGGGTTGACGGGGTAGCCTAGCTCGTCGACCTCGGGCCGGGTGGAGGACTGGGGCGAGGAGGAGGTGTTGTTGTTGCTGCTGTTGATGCCGGGGCCGCCTTCGCCGGCGGGTTTGTTGTCCTCTTCCCTGTTGTCGCCTTCGGGCTCCGAGCTGGAGCCGACGACGTCTTCTGCCAGGGGGCGGTGCATCTTGATCGGCGGGGGTGCCGCGTCGTCGTCGCTCTCCATGTCCTCCTCGAAGGTGGTGAAGGTGGCGGGGTTGGGGTTGGCGCCGGCGCGGATGTTGCAGAAGTAGAAGAAGCTGTGTTCCATGCGGTCGGACTTTGTCTCGACCACCTGTTGCACGTCGTGAAGGGCGAATAATTTCAACACCAGCGGGAGGTAATTAGCATCCAGCAGCAACTGGGTGAGATATTCGAACTTCAGAACGTCTAGACAGCAGCTTCGTTAGCAAAGTCAAGAGCCAGCAAGGGATGGTGCTAGCAACTTACGCGACAGCTTCAGCCACTTGAGCAACAACACCAATGCGCCCGTAACAGCCTTGGCGGAGATTTCCCTGCTCCTTACCGCATCGATCTGCTCGTCTGAAGGGGACAAGATTTCGTTGTTCTTGAACGCTGCGGCGGCACCATTCGGGGCTTCCTTGCCTCGACCAGCGGCAATGCCGCCACTCACGGGTCCCGGAGGCTGTCCAGCTTGTGGCTGCACCATCAAGTGCGTCGCAATGGCCACAATCGCCTTGATCAGAACCATGACCAGACTCTGCAGATGCGGGAGTGCCTCATCCTGTTCACAAGTCAGTCACTGTCTGTCAATGTTTGACGCTGCGCCACTCACATAGAAATCCTCCACGGCCTCCAGTCGCTGCCGGGTGCGAGGATCAACCTTAGTAGGCCTCGGACCCAGGTCAACCTTAGCTTCACGCTCGTCTTCGTGCTTCGGTTTCGCAAGGCCTAGCTCCTCCTTCTCTTCCAGAGTGAGCGATGACAAGTCGAGTTCGTCGATAATGTCCTCGTCCTCCGGCTCGTACCCGCGTTCGAACTTGAGGAACTTCTCCCGCTCCTCCCACAGTTGCCGCGTAGCACGCGACATCCTGACTCGTTTGGAGAAGAGCTCACCGGCTTCTAGGATGGAGGCTGGCACATCGCTGCCCTCCCACTTGCGCCCGACTAGCAGATCCTGGAGACCGGACTGACCCTTACCGCCCGCACCGTTGGAAGTAGCATCGAGCGGGGGGTACATGAAGGGGAAGTTCTGGTTGGTTTGATAATTCTGCTTTTTGCCACCTTTCCCTCCTACACCGGGGGAGGGTGGAGGTGACGGAGCAGGTGTCGCTATATGTACCGGTTGGTGCAGGATAGATGCCCCGCCGCTCGGTATGGGTGCTGCCTGGATGATGCCGTTGCTGCGACTTGGGTGAATGGGTATCTGAGGGAGCAGAGAAGTCTGCTCCGACTCCAGCTTTATGGGTAGCTGTGGAGGGATGTAGGCGGGGTATTTCGACGTGACCTCTTGTCGGAAGACATGGTAGTCCAAAGGAGATGCGGTGATAACATCCTTGTCCTTGGAGTCATTCTTGTTCTCGGCTGTCGCCTTCTTTGCCTTGGCGATATCTTCGCTGCCTCCAAAAACGAGGAGGACGCATTTCCAGAAGAGCAGAAACACCTGTGTATGCGGCAGGATCATAGCCTCGTCCCACCGTAGCTTCGCTGTTGCGTGGAGCATGAAATGAAGGAGGTTCGGTTGGAGCGCCACTTGCAAGGAGTTAGTCCCCAAAAGGTTCAACACGGGTACGAATTCAGGCTTACATAGCTCTGATTGAACGGATGGCAAGCCGAAAGGATCTGACAGCGTCTCCTGTATGCACATATACATAATCGTCATCAAGTTCATGAGTTCATCCTGGGGTCCCTGGAGGTTCGCAGCCTGGATCTGCTGGGTATCATCGCTCCTGGGCACTCGTTAGCTCTATCCTCACGCACACGGAGTGAGTACAGGACTTGAACCCACCAAAACGGCTCGAACCCCTTCCTAAACGCCTCCCAAACAATCGGAATCCCGCCGCACTCAGCCAGCAACTCAACACCCGCCTTCATAGCAGCGAGCTGGCTCGAAGTCGCAGCGCTCTTCACCTTCGTATCCTTCAGACTCGGCAGCACCGGCTCGTTTATGCTCTCCATCCACCTCCCAAGCACGAGATACGTCAGTGCGCCGATCGTCCCCGATCTCCTCGCCGCGTCGGGCGAGCGCACGTCCTCTAGCACAGTCCGTACGAACATGCGCCTCTCTTCCTCGTCCGTCTTGTCCCACGCCGGCTCGTCGTCGAACACGGACGCCCACTCGGCATAGAAGTTGCGCTGCGCCGTGTTCAGCCGCACCCACTGCCAGAAGTTGTACACGAACCACTCGTCGATCTCCTCCTCCACCGGCGCCATGTCGGCGTAGACGTAGTCGTAGGCTATTGGTTCGGTGCGAGGGAACTCGGCCACGATGCGTCGCAGTTGGGCGAGGGACAGGGAGTCCTGCGGCGGCTGTGGCGCTCCATACTGCGGGTTATTCGCGCCGCCGTTGCCGGGCGCATTGTTAAAGGCTGGCTGGTTCGCAGGCGGCGGCTGGGGCACGACGGGCAGCGGGGGAGCGGATGGTTGGTTGCGTTGTAGGCCTGGTCGGGAGGGAGCTGAGGGCGTCTTGCTTCGGCTTGTATCGTCGTCAGCGGGGAGCTCTGCGACACCCGTGTCGGCTACGTCGACCGGAGCCTTGGTGGATGGCGGGTCGGCGGGGGAATTGCGCGACGGCCATAGCGAGTTCATGGTGTCGGTCCGGCTCGACGTTGTATATCCAGTTGGGGGGTTCAAGGATGCGCGTAGCGCATTGCGGAACAGCACTGCGTTTGAACTGTGTGGTTCGGAATATCGGCAGATATGCGATCTGGATGGGCAATCCCCTGCGTTCACTTTTAGCTGTTGTTTGGGGTAGCGAAGCTAAACTAATAGTACCTTAAGTCTCCAAGCCTCGCATGGGTGTGACGTGGGGGATTCTAGCGCTGATTGGATGTGCAAATTTGTGGCTGATACGGCAGGTGCGCCACATCCGCCTTATTCTTCCACTTTGCAGGAGGGCATGGTACACGCGGTGAGATGGAAAGGAGGACAGAGGATTGTGATGAGACCATGACACAGAGGAAGTGATATTCATATCTGCACACCGTACCATTTCACCCCTAGACTCTAGTCAGTAACGGTTCGTGCCGGTCAAGCTCCAAATCCTTCTGCAACGATATTGCTGTTGCACTTGTCAAAAGACGAGTCGCAGGGCAATCCACCCCAGCAGTTCGCATCATTTCTGGATTGACCGTGACCACCAAGACACCATCACGAATCCTCACTATCAGAGCCAGACGAGCTTTGATGATGATCGCCATCGGCAGCACCGGCGCCTTCCCCGCCGGTCTTGCCTGCCAGTTTCTTCTCCTTTTCCTTCTGCCTCCGCTTCAGCTTCTTCTCGCGATTCAAGCGCTTCTTTTTCTCTCTCAAATGCTCTTCCTTTGTCAGCCGTTGCTTGGAGGCTTCCTCCTCCCTGGCCTTCCGCTCTTCCTCCTTTTGTTTTCGCTCCTTCTCCTTGATCCTCAGTGCTATCCTCCGCTTCTTACCCGGCCGTTTTCTCGTCCCTGGTTCTTCGGTCGTTACTTTGGTTTTGCTGCCCTTGTGTGATGTCGCAATAGTGGTCTTTCCAGATGTGAGTGTGATCTTGGTAACTCTCCACGGCACCTCCAGACCCCAAGCTCGTTGCTGTGCACCTAGCACGATATCGGCATAATCGACTGCAACTTCCTTGGCCCGTGCGAGTTCCTCTTCCGTGAATTCTTCCTTCAGATGGAACGACTTCGGTCTCGAGGATAGGATGGTCCCGTCACCCTCATCCTCATCGGCGACCACTACCTTCGGAGCCGAGCCAGAGGTAGAGAAGAGGCGGAACTCAAAGGCCGGCTGATCTTGGTCACCGCTGTCCGCTGGAGCGTCCGGCAGCTCCTCGTCGCTATCGCCGGCACCAGATATCCCTGCTGCGGCATCGAGAGAGAACATCCGAGCCAGTCGCTCATTCAGCTTGGCTCTCGTGGCAGCATCATCTTGCGCATGCGAGACCTCATCCCCTTCACCCCCTGAGCTGTACAGCTCGTCCCGCCTCACACTACAAGGACATATTAGCAAATGCGGCTCGCGGACACAAGATAGACCCGAAACGACGTACCGCTTCGCGTCCGGGACTTCGAACATCGGTCTGCGCCGTGAATACCCAGAGTCTTAATGACGACGAAATGCACTCTTGGTGTGCCGAAACCCTAACTCCCTGTGTTGGATGCCACCCAAAATAGAACGACCGTCATACACCTGGCGGTATGCGTTGTCTAGTGTCTCGGGTATACAACTTGCGGTCTGTTGCCGAGGCGCTCCTTGGCGCGATCGAAAAGGGCACGGAGTGTCGGAGATGAAGCTGTCGCGGCTCGGAGATGCACCCCAAGTTCGTCGACGACGTCCGGAGAGGTCTGTCAAGCAATTTAGGCGGGGATAACGGTGCCGTCGCGCACGGGTGTTGGGGTCCGAAGCAAGCTGCAGCTGGCTGCCAGCTGGCAATTCTCAGTTACTTCGATCAGACCCCTGCCCCTGAATGTGCAGCCTCAGCTCAGCTGAACAAAGCGGCAGGATCCCGTCTTGCAGATTGTGGCGTCGATGTGGCATTGAAGGAGTACCGGCGGCATGGACTTTAGAGTTTACGCCGTACCTCAATCCTTGGGATGGCGATCCGAGCTGAGACAGACCCAGGAGATCATTCGCGCGTGTCTGTCAGCAGCAGGGAAGTATCCATGATGGGCATCATCAGGCCACTTGTGCATCTGTCAAGACGCCGGAGCTGGTTACGGGGAGGATTTTGTGTACATACAGAGCGAGGAACTACAACGGTATCTTGCCAATAGTGCTGCGCTAGTTTCGCGCACAGCAGAGCTGCAATGGGACAAACATGGTCAGGAAAGCCCAGTCCAACGAACAGCAGAGCCAAGGAGGGATGAATCGTCCAGTACATAATCGTGTGGCTCCCCAAGCTTCATGAACCTTATTTCAACCTCGTCCTCAATCATCGAACCCTCTGATGTCCGATTCCAAAAGCCACGATGACAGCCGAAGTTGGCGAGAGTGATAACCTGGCGTCGGTTGCCGGGAGCCATACAGTTGATGGTTTGATCACCGGTGCTCAATCGCCAACACCAGGCCGGTGTCTGTTGGTCGGCAGGATGTTGTTGTCCATGTCCTTCCTGTTGTCTGTCCTTTTGCATTCGTTCGATGCTATTCTCGCAGCTCAATGTCTTGGCTTCCAGGCCTCCGAACCCTCTCAATCCAGACCAGGACCCTCAACCCAATACGTTCATACCCAGGTCGACTCTCGAACATAGTTCGGGAACAATCCATCTCGGTCACAAACCTTCCAAGCGACCCAAACTCGCTCCGAACACACCATCACAAGTGCCCCGGCGCAGTGAACCAGAATGCAAAGTGCAAGTGCACAGAATACGCAACAAAAAACTCCTTGATCTGCCTAGTGTTTCCGTTTATGTACACGTTCGGAAGGTCAGTAGGAATTGCCCGCTCTTCGAAATAAGGGTATTTGGTATCATGCTCTGCTTCAACGAGACTAAATCGCAAGAAGAAACATGCACATGCTCCAAGATGGTCTTTTTGTGCGCCGCAAAGTTGCCGCCCCAAATAAATAAACATCTCTTCCTCCTCCTCTTATAACCCTGTTTTCATGCTCGAATGGATTCGAAAGACAAAAAAGGAGAGAGTTTCCGCAGATGCTGGAGGGGGGGGGGGGAAATTCGTTCCAGGAAAACCGCTCGAGCAATTGTCGTGTTATCGTTCGTTATATCGAGGATTATATGTTTGTCGTTTGTTATTGTACAGTCTCGGAGGAGAAGCCTGGACGGGTTCGGAGATTCGTCTGTCACAATACGTTCCATCACATCAAGTCCCTCTTTCACACCTTCTGCCAGGCCGGGTGGGCCATGTCCTCCAGGCCGTTCCTTGCTCATGACGTGTTCCACGAGTAGTGCGTCAAGCCCGGCCCACCGTAGCCCTGCTGCGATGCCTGGCCGTGCTGGTGCTGCGACTGGTGGTGGGGTTGTTGCTGGGCGTCCGGCTTCGCGGCGCCGTGGACGCCGCCGGCGGACTTCTCCGAGTAGGGGTACGCGTAGCGGTTGTGCTCGCCGTTCGTATACGAGACGCTGGACGAGGGCGCCTCCCCCGCGGTAGTCGTCCACGACTGCGCCGACGGGAAGTAATCCCTCGGCGGCTGCTGCTGCTGCGGTGGTGGCGGCGCCGCGGTCGTCGTCGACGGCGGCGCGGAGCCGCTCTCCTGTTG
>Ga0209127_100807_pt1 | contig 10611 bp, 11 predicted proteins | sample LakSupMetagenome_FD_187469 | JGI IMG/M metagenome (GOLD analysis project Ga0209127, IMG submission 187469) | Freshwater microbial communities from Lake Superior, Canada - Sta WM archaea (SPAdes) (version 2) | ecosystem: Environmental > Aquatic > Freshwater > Lake | place: Lake Superior, Canada...
GGGGGGGGGGGGGGGAGGTACCTTGCCTTAGCTCCGATGGCTTTCGAGAAGCCCAAGTGGAAATGTCGAATGCAAGCTTCCAGACTTTTGGAACATTCGATCGTGACACTGTTCATTGGGGCATATCCGTTCGACACAGTCTACTGCCTCCTCGAGCAGTATTTCCAATTGAGCCGATGGCATTGGACTGGCCCTAGCTTGTCCCAACCACATCTCGGCCCAGTCCGCTCGCTACCGAAGAAGTGGCCTTATATCGTTCTGCCGGCTCCATAACATCACCCCATCCAGCACCTGACGATCCCTCCTTTCTCCTGCGCTGTCCTGTATATTAGGTCTCATTCGCAGTCAAGATGGCGTCGCGGAGGGCTTACACTCGGTTTCTTGCTCAGCTCAAGCCACGGAGCCAATTGCGCTGTCCTAGAGCATCCAACCTCTCTGCGCCTTCTGGCCGCCCACACAGCACAACAGCCACTCCCGCGCCTTCGAGAAGTAGTTTCTCAGGACGCCGCATACAATTCATAGCCATCGCTGGGGCACTGACAGCCACAATTCTCTACAAGATGGTGAGATCGTTTCTACCCCTCCGGTAAGGGTCCTTCTAAAACTCTTGCCCCAGGCAGCCGACATCCCCGTTGCCCTCGACTCCCCAACCCTCGCCGAGCGCGACTCCCAGCTCAAGCGCGAAGACGGCGTCACCGAGCGGTCGCCCATGCGCCTACGGATGGAAGCCTTTATCAAGGAACAGCAACAAGAGATCGTCCGCGCCCTCGAGGCCGTCGACGGGAAGAAATTCCGCCAGGACGAGTGGGCGCGCAAGGAGGGCGGCGGCGGACTCACCTGCGTCCTCCAGGACGGCAACGTCTTCGAGAAGGCCGGCGTGGGCATCAGCGTCGTGTACGGCACCCTGCCCAAGAAGGCCATCATGAGCATGCGCGCCAACCACAAGAACATCGTCGCCGAGGGGGAGGACATCCCCGACTCGCTCGAGTTCTTCGCCGCGGGCCTGAGTCTCGTGGTGCACCCCCACAACCCCATGGCGCCGACGGCGCATATGAACTGCCGCTACTTCGAGACGGCGAAGCCGGACGGGACGTCGGGCGCCTGGTGGTTTGGCGGCGGCAGCGATCTGACGCCGAGTTATTTGTTCGACGAGGACGCGATACACTTCCACAAGACGCTGAAGGATGTCTGCGACGCGCACGACAAGGAGTACTACCCCAAGTTCAAGAAGTGGTGCGACGAGTATTTCTTCAACAAGCACCGGAACGAGGCCAGAGGGGTCGGCGGCATCTTCTTCGACGACCTCGACGAGACGGTGAGCGACAAGGAGAACAGCTTTGCGTTCGTCAAGGACTGCCTGAGGAGTTTTATCCCGGCATATGTTCCGCTTGTGGAGAAGAGGAAGGACATGCCATTTACCGAGCAGGAGAAGGAGTGGCAGGCTATCCGGCGGGGGAAGTACGTCGAGTTTAACCTGGTACACGATAGGGGGACGGCATTCGGGCTGAATACGCCGGGCGCGAGGGTCGAGAGTATACTCATGAGCTTGCCGGTCCATGCGAGCTGGAAGTACATGTACGAGCCCGAGCCCAAGAGTCGGGAGCAGAGGCTGGTGGATGTACTGAGGGAGCCAAAGGAGTGGGTGTAATGGCCTTGTAACAATAAGAAAGTGTATATCAGTGTATATTTGAGGCAACATTGGTAGAGCATTTGTGTGCATTATAAGGAACGTCGCGGTTGTTAGAAGTGACCAGAGCAAGGCGTGCATCTCAAATTGATGTGGATTTCATCTTTACCATCATCTGCAAACTATATGCCCCGGAACACCCATAAACTTGCTGTACGATCAACCCCATCATACACACTCGACAAAGAATCACCTTAGAATATTAGAGATGCCATAAGATAAGAATGAGCTCCCTCCCGCGGCCACGCTCATTCCTCACATCCCTCATCAACGCCATAGGCGCCATCCCGCTCGCACAGCCGGAACTGCCTCCCCATCGCCGCCACGAGCAGAGCAACCCGCTGAAATCAGTACCCCGCTCACATCGCCCCCTCTTAACAACCCTCCACGTCCTCTTCCCAACCCTCCTCCTCCCAGCCCTAGATCTCCTCGACCGCCGCCTCGTGACGCGGCTACGGCTCGTCCCCAAGCCCAGCGACGAGGAGCGATACGAGAGCCCGGACGAAGATGAGCAAGACGACAAACAGCTAGACGGACGAGAGGAGGAGGATGAGGTCGGGGTGTTTGTGCCCGAGCCGGCCCCGGAACAGTCGCAGCGGGCTAGGTCTAAGTCTAGACGTAGCAGGCACAGGTCACAGCCCGCGCCACCGGAAGGAGACGATGACGGGGAGGGAAAGGGAGCTGAAGAACCGATATCCCACATCTTTACGGTCAAGTCGTCGCAGTCTACCCATCCGAGGAGGAGAAAAGATGTGGTGCTGGGCGGCGTGGCGGACGACCCGGGCCAGAAGATGTATATCGTCCGTCTCGGGGCCTGGAATTGCACTTGTGCTGCTTTCGCGTTTGCAGCTTTTCCTGGGAGCGGGAGTCATGCCCTCTATGGAGCTGATCAAAGGGGGGAGACGCCAGCTGATGAGCATGGGATGGGAGATGGAGATGGAGGAGGCGACTGGGAGTTTGGCGGGATGAGCCTGGACGGGACTGGGGAAGGGGGTGGTGTGCCGTGCTGTAAGCACCTGCTTGCTTGTCTACTTGCTGAAAGGTGGACGGCTGGGCTTGGGGGGTATATCGAGGAGAGGAGGGTGGGCAGGAATGAGATGGCTGGGATCGTTGCTGATATTTGACATCCATGGACCAGAAGGGCACCACGCAGGCAGCACGCTTGGCCGAGTTGTCTGTTTGCCTTTTGGGATGACTGATGATTATACAGGAGGTTCATGGTTATTACAGCTTTCCTCATCTCACCATGGTTCATGCTTCTCGCCAACCGACCTGACATGCCTCGCAACGAGGAATAACCGCAGTGACAGATCGCTTTTTGATCATCCCGCCTTCGCCATTTTGTCACATACATTATTCAAACACGCTCATACCAAGCTTCCGAGGCAGCCACTTTTTCGCTTCAACAAACAGGGGATCCGGATTAGGTGTTCACCACCCCCTTTCCCTCATCGTCTCGCATCGCGTCACATCGCTACGGAGAACGCCACAACACCCTGTCACACGGCAGCTTACGAGCGCGAAGGGTGCGCAATCCTGCTCAGGATACCGCTGCCAGCCGTCTCCGCCTTGTTCTTGTCACCGTCAAAGATGGCCAACAGGCTCTTCCACACCTGGCCGGGCTCCTGGCTCGCGTCGACGGCCTTCCAGATGCCGGTGTTGCGGTAGTAGTCGACCACGGGGGCGGTCTGCTTGTGGTACGTGTCGAGCCTCTTCTTGAGGGCCTCGGCGTTGTCGTCGCTGCGCTGGATGAGCGGCTCGCCCGTGACGTCGTCGGTCATGGGCTTCTTGGGCGGGTTGAAGGTGGCGTGGTAGCTGCGGCCCGAGGCAGGGTGGACGAGGCGGCCCGTGATGCGCGAGACGAGCAGGGAGTCGTCGATCTGCAGCTCGATGGCGTGCTGGAGCGTCTGCTGGCGGGCCTTGAGCATGTTGTCGAGGCCGACGGCTTGGGGCACCGTGCGGGGGAAGCCGTCGAGGATGAATCTGTAGCTCGTCAGTCTGTTGTTTTGCTATGTTTCCTAGAGTAAGCCAGGAGAGGACGTACCCTCCCTTGCACTCCGGGTTGTTGTCCAACTCCTCCTTGATCATGCCGATGACAATGTCGTCGCTGACGAGGCCGCCCTGATCCATGATCTTCTTGGCTTCCCGGCCGAGCGGAGTCTTCTTGGCGACTTGGGATCGGAGCATGTCGCCGGTGGCCTGCGACATAGACGATTAGAAAAGCTGCAGAGACTGTCCAAGACATCAATTGAACCTACCAGGTGACAGCAGGAGAACTTCTCCTTGATCTTAGGTGCCTGCGTGCCCTTGCCTAGACTCTCTGTCAGTTCCGATGCCGAAGACGGATGCAGCCAAACCAAAAAGCTCACCTGCGCCCGGGGGACCGATGAGAATCATGCGGATCTCCTCGGCCGTCTTGCCAGACGACTTGCCGAACTGGCGCTCCTCGAGGGCTTTTAACCTGCCCTCAACGCTGCTGAGGACGGTATGCAGACGCTTGACTTCATCTTCGAGATAACCCATCTTGGAATCTGTGCTGTGCTTCGAACCGGAGCGGGAAAGGTGCGATTTGAATTGAGCCGGAGCTTTACCTTCGAAGGAAGACGGAGCTGAAGGGCGATTGGCCTGGAGCTGTTGGAGTCGCGGTAGTGGGAGTGAGGTCGATCGCGAGGCACGGTCGAAGTAAAGAACAACTTGTTGGAAATTTTGGAACCCTGCTGCTGCTGCGAACAAGGCGAGACAGTTGTTGCGATCACAGGCGGTAACGGACCACTAATAACAGGCCTAACCGCTAAACTCCGCCAACTTCCCCACACCTAGAGCCTGCAGATTTCCGCATGTTCCTGGCATTTGGCGCATGTTTGTAGCTCCTGTCCGCCGAGGCTCGCCGACTTCACGCGCAATGGGAGGGCGCCAGGCCTATCGGAAGCTTACGGGTGAAAGGGACGGTTAGCAAACCGTGGGTTCTCTCGGTGCATGGTATTTTGAAGCTATCGCCATCTCATCAACATATACATGGAAGAAGAATTTGCTGAAATACCTGTACTGTTATACATCTAAGTAATCCTGATCTTACTACAGCCTTGTCGCATTTACAACCGTGCCTGTCTCTCCATGTCTCGAACTCTCGTTCTCCCCGACAGTGCTGCTGTGGTGGCTGACCCCCGGTTAACCGGAGCTTTTTCCACTGACGACATGCGCTCACACTCACACGGCCTCTCAGCCGGTGGCTCGAGCTTCCGCGCTAGCTGTCATCTGATGTACCCAAGTACTGAAGCACGGGCGCGTTACGTAAGTCAACGTAACTCAGCTGCAGCCTTGCACCTGCTGGGCGAGCTAGGCCCGTTTGAGGGTCCACCTCGAAGCCTTCCTTTCCCATCCATCATCGTAATAAGGTAGCTCGAACGGTACAGCTGCCAAACAACGACCAATTACCATCAAACCACAATCTGGACGCCACTTCGAGCTTCTTTCCTCTGTATCTCCAGCCTGTTGACCCTACATCCACAAAAAGAGAAGGAGTTCGCGCCCAGCATGCCTACAACCACAGCAGAGACCATCTCGCTGGTCAACCGCAACGTGTCGGTCGCCCCTCTAGTGCTCCTCTCAGTCGTCGACCACTACAACCGCGCAGAAGTCAAGTCCTCCAAGAGCAAACGCGTAGTGGGCGTGCTATTAGGGCAGAACGATGGCAAGAACGTGCGCGTATCCAACAGCTTCGCCGGTACGCCCTGTTACTTTTTCTCCCTCTGCTCTGCCCCAAGCTAACGGGGAGAAACAGTGCCGTTCGAGGAGGATGACAAGGACCCGTCAGTCTGGTTCCTGGACCACAACTACGTCGAGGGCATGAACGACATGTTCAAGAAGGTCAACGCCCGCGAGAAGCTAATAGGCTGGTACCACTCCGGGCCCAAGCTCAGGGCCTCGGACCTCGAGATCAACGAGCTCTTCAAGCGCTACACACCCAACCCGCTGCTGGTCATCATCGACGTACAACCGAAGGAGGCCGGCGTCCCGACAGATGCCTACTTTGCTGTGGACGAGATCAAGGACGTACGTTGTTGGCACTCTCCGCAGCCATCTCAGTAATACCAACTGATATGCTAACTAAAATAGGACGGCACAACAACCTCCAAGACCTTCGTACACACCCCCTCCATAATCGAAGCCGAAGAAGCAGAGGAGATCGGCGTCGAGCACCTCCTGCGCGACATCCGCGACGTGGCCGTCGGCACGCTCTCCACGCGCGTCACCAACCAGCTGCAGTCCCTGCAGGGCCTGCACCTCCGGCTCCGCGACATCCAGGCCTACCTCTCCAAAGTCCTCGACGGCCAGCTGCCCGTCAACCACGCCATCCTCGGCAACCTGCAGGACGTCTTCAATCTCCTCCCCAACCTGTCGACGCCGAGCAAGGGCGGGAGCAGCGGCGGCGGCGACCTCGCGCACGCGATGAGCATCAAGACAAACGATCAGATGATGGCCATCTACCTGTCGAGTCTGATCAGGGCCATCACGGCGTTCCACGACTTGATCGAGAATAAGATCCAGAACCGGCAGCAGCAGGAGGAGAAGGACGCGGCGAAGAAGGAGGAAGGCAAGGACGGGGAGAAGAAGGAAGGAGAGAAGGTGAATGGGGTCAACGGCGAGGCGAAGGAGGGGGAGGAGAAGAAGAAGAGTGAGGATGGGAAGGGGAAGAAGTAGGAGGCGGGAGCATACGAGAGAGTGGAGGCGAAGAGACGGAGAAGAGCATGTACCAAATGGACCGATAAACGGCTTGGGCGTAGATTACTTCGCCGGCGTGTTATTAATGAGCAACTTGGCGTTTGCAAGGCATAATACTGAGGCGTGTTACGTGCCTGGGACTACTGTTGTGGAGCCGAATAGACATGACTATTGAAATGTTGGAGGCCTTACTATCCAACGACCTCCTATCGAAAGACCAAGGTGATCATATCTATTAGATAAGTAGGGGGGTATGACAGACCGCATCGCTATGCTATAACCAAGAGGGGCAAAGAAAAGGGTATTCCGAGCCGGCGAGTCCGTACACGAGAAGAGAAGAGACCGCCCAAACCAGAACGGTTATATGCCAAGACCCAAGAGGGAGTGAAGGAGCGGAGGCAAATATATCGTGTAGTCGAGCGTTCGGGTGCCGTCAGGTAATCGGTAGGTCCTATCTACGTGGTGTTGCTGTTGCGCTCTGTTAGAAGCAATGTTATGTGGGGAGGTCACAGGAGAGTGTGGAAGGCATACCGTTGACCAAGTGGCGCTGCTTGTTCAGCCAGCTCTTAGGAACATCGTGCCGTCTCTGGAGCACGACGTGGTTGCTTTGTAGCCTGCTGGTGAGGTCATACCAGGCGCTTGATATGAGGGCGTTTTCTCGTTCGAGGTTCTTGATTATAGCCTCCAGCGCAGCCTGTGTTTCGAAGGGGTTAACATACAGCACGCTCGAAAGCAGACACGGCAGGAGGACGGGGGACAGTTCGGGGGACATGGTTTTAATATATTGTCTGATGATAGGGGTTTCGAGAATGGGTGTGAGGGTTGTGGGTTTGGAAAAAGACGACATACCTTCTGCGCTGCATAAGCACCACCACTCTCAGCAGCCTTGAGACGCCGCTGCAGCTCATACTTCTCCTGCTCCGACTTCTCCAGTTGCTGCGAAGAATATCAGTTAGCCTCTCATCAACTCATGCTTCTTAGCTGCCAAAGCTGAATCTCTTCCTGGCCTTGCGCACTCGCGGAACGCCAAATGCCTCAGGTGGCCGCGGCATATGGGCCGACGGGCCTTCCCAGCAAGTCTGCACCGGGTTCTCTTCCCAGGCGCGCGGCTCAAGAGAGAAGCCGGATGAGACCGAGTGCTGGGATGAGGTGCTCTCCTCCCGTAACGGGGTAGGAGAGGAAAACCGGATGGTAGGTAGGAGGCTATGACTCACCTGGATCTTTGTCTTAAGAGCTGTCTTCAGCTTCTCAGTCTTCTCAGCGTCTTCCTTCTTGGTCTTCTGATCTGCTGCGCTTTGCTCAGGAGCTGGCGTGGGAGACGTCGATAGTGGAAGGCCGGCAGCCCTGGCTTCGTCGAGCTGCTGCCGGATCTTGTCTTTTGACAGCAGGGCGTCCATGAGCTGCTGCTGTACCTGTTCGTAGTCAATCCTCTTCTCCTCCAGCTGCTTCCGCGTCGCCTCTAGCTCGGTCATGAGAGACGCCGAGACGAGCTGGTCGGAAGACTTGAGCACTTCCAGGGCGTCGATGGACTCTTGGCCCACAGCATTCACTGCAACGGAATGGTCAGCATTGTCCCGGGATACTTCTGCCGCTTCCAAGAAGGTACGCAACATACAATCCGTCCTGACCGTCATCAACTCGCGGTCCTTGTCCGCAACCTCAGCCTTCAGCTTCTGCAGCTGCGTCTGTGCGCGCTCGAGTTCCGTCGCATTGCTGAGGTAGTCTTTCTGCATCGTGTTGAAGGCCTCGTCCCTGCAGTACTCGGGAGTCAGTATCTCGAAAGGTCCAATCTTGGTGGCTGTTTCCGCGGGGTTAACCAACCCTTTGCCTGTGCCTTGGTTGAGCAGCGCCTTGATCTGCTCCTGCGCCACGACATATTTCTCGTACACCTCGTTGTACTTCAGTGTTAGCAGGTTCTCCCGCTTCTTCTCCATGTCAAGATCGGTGCGCAGCCTCTCGTTCTCTGCCGCCACGCCCATGTTGTTCCTGAGCAGCTTGTTCTCGGCTTCCAGGCGGGAGATCTCGAGCCTGTACCTCGCCGCGGGGTCCGAGGTTGTCTGCAGCTCCTGCTCGAGGTTGGAGAGCACAGCGCTCGCGCCAGGGCTTGCCGGGACGGAGGAGCCGGACACCTGGAGCCGTTCTTGCAGGTCTTTGATCTGCTCTTCGCTCACACGGAGCTGGTCCTGTAGAATCTGCCTCTCAAGTTTGATGCTCTCGTTTTCTTCCTTGAGGTTGATCTTTATTGATTGATCGTCGAACTTCTCCCGCTCGTAAGTCTCCATCTGCTTGCGGTACTGCTGGCAGGTGTACTTGAGAGCTTCGTTGTCCGCCCTCATTTTGTCGAACTCCTGGACTTGTTCTCGTAGCTCATGATTTTGCGTCTCGAGCTCGCGGTTCCGCTGCTCGGTTATCTTGGCTTCTTCGGCGCTCTTTTTATACCACTCGGCCTGTTTCAGCTTGGACGACAGCGTGTCTCTCTCGTGCAGCAGCTCCTTGACCTGGTCGCTGAGCCCCTCCGCTTTCTCGGCCTTGGCCTTGTAGACCTCTAGCTCGTTGCGTAGCTTGAGCTTCTCGATCCGGTCGTCCTCAGCCTGCGCCTGTAGCGTGTCGATCAGGTGTTCTTCTTCCCGCTTTTCAGCCTCCAGCTTCCGGATGATGGCAGATGCGTCCGTCTCGTTTGTTTTCCGGAGAACGTCCCTTTCCCGCTGCGCGATTTGCAGATCCTGTACAACCTCTTCCCGCGACATCTGCAACTGTTCGTTCCGGGTGAGGAGGTCCGCGTTCTGTTTCCTTAATGTGTCGAGCTCCTTGCTGAGCCTGGCGAGTTCTGCTTCTTGTGCTAGATCTGGGTCCCTCGGCGCTGGGCCTACCATGTAGTCGTCCAAGGCATCGTTACGGGTGGAGGTGTCGACATTGCCGTTGGCCTGCGCGCGTGCCTCTGCGTCCTTGATATGGACTTGCTTCTTCTGAATAATAGCCATGATCTCCCTCTGATCGGTTCGTTCCATCTTCATGATAGCTGGCACATATGTCTTTGCCAGGTCTCCTAGACAAGCTGCGGATACGAAGGCGGAAAGGAACTGTAGAGTCAGCCCAAGTCCTAGCTCAAGGGGTATGGGATCAGGGATGAGATTAGGGAGGGGCCGGGTATACTCACTTCGCACATGCCATCAGCGTCAGGGTTATCGATGATGCTCCGGAAGTGGTTGGGCGAGGGCGCGAGATAGGGGTTCTCCTGGCGGAGGAACTGGGCCAGAGCCCGGTACACCGTCTCCAGGTTCCGCTTCTTCTCGAGCCATGATGTAGCGTTCTGATTCAGAGACGAGCTCTGAAAGTCCGGGTTGAGTATGTGCAGCACCTGGGCGAGGATCACGCCGTCCGTCAAGTCGTCTAGCGTTTCCGCCTTGCGATCGAGACCCTCGAAGGTATTCACCCATTTGAGAAGCGCGACCTGCGCGCCTTTACTGAGGGTCGACATGATGAGTATATCGGGGTTGATCCAAGGACCTAGAGATAGACAGTTGGGGCGATCTCGTGTAAGGTAAGGTTTTAAGGTTCGGCCGAAGCTTTCGTGGATATGCGTCCTGGGTACGAACGCGCCAGTTACAGCCCGGGAGTCTTAGGTAGAAGGAGGAGCGAACTGTGGAATATTTATCAACAATTGAACTGATGGTAGCTGCATGACTAGTTGAACTTACAGGCTGCTGCCTCGGGATCAAGACAAAGAGCTCGGAAAGGTCGAGGAAGTCGAGCTCTTCTTGCAAGGGATTGCTCTGCGTCTCACGACATCTCATTGTTGGACAGCCACGTGCCTTGTTCGGATAACTTGGGCTTGGGATACCAAGATAATAGCATTATGCCCGCGCAGGTGTGGCGAGGCACAGGATCGCGGAGCAGGCCAAGGTAAAACAAGGGTGTTGTCACCGTCAATGCATGAACTCGAAGCTCGCGGTGGTCGTTATCGCGTTCAAGACCCGCAGAGCTGGATTTCGAAACCCCAGAGCTTCCAGAGGGTCCCGAAAACGCAAGGGTGATCGGGATGCGACAGGGGTTGGCCGGCACGTAATTGGGCCTGCAGCGGCCGCTAGGAGAGCACCTGCATTAACCTTGACCCGTACCCGCTTCTGCGGTTGTGCGACTCCAGCTTCTCGAAGTTTGGATTGCTTCCCTGACGGAGAGACTGCCCGTGAGTCGTTGACATA
>Ga0209127_100808_pt1 | contig 10608 bp, 9 predicted proteins | sample LakSupMetagenome_FD_187469 | JGI IMG/M metagenome (GOLD analysis project Ga0209127, IMG submission 187469) | Freshwater microbial communities from Lake Superior, Canada - Sta WM archaea (SPAdes) (version 2) | ecosystem: Environmental > Aquatic > Freshwater > Lake | place: Lake Superior, Canada...
AAGGGGGAGGGGGCGCGACGTTTGCGGGGAATAAGCCCCGACCGCTGAGGCTGGTGCAGGAGAATGCTGCCGCGCAGCAGCAGGAGAAGGAGAGCAACAAGAGGGCTAGCTGGATCGGGTGGGCTTGGGGGGGCGGGAGTGCCGGCGGGAAGAAGGGGGAGGACGGCTTTGGGGAGAGTATTAAGGAGTAGTAGGTATAGCAGAAAGAACTGGGCATGGGTATGTGAATATGGTTTCCCTTTTTTTTTTTGGCATGTCAATAGAGGTTCGACTTGGGCTGCTTGCTGGTGGTGGGAGGGGTTTTTCTCTTGTATAGGTTGGCATGAATGAGAGATACCCCGGCACTTGTTCTGCCATAGTTTGAGATCTCCTTTGTCCTCTGATATCATTGAAAATACTCCGCTTTGGATACTTACTCTTGGTTGGTCTTAAAAACCTTGTGTCGTCTGCTCGTGCTGTCGTGCCGTTGTGTGTAGCCGTGATGAAATAGTAGGCGTATGACGACCGGCATTGCGATAGAGACAGCAGGTTTCTTGTTTATCCGTTTTATTATCTGTAAGAGCTATGTTGCCCACTGCTGTATATCATCCAGAAATGGTATTCCATCTCACCGACAGTGCGGCGTATTGCTGGCACACCTATCTCATCCAATGCTGCAGACATGGCTTTCGGCCCAAGCGAGTGTCCAAGTGTCCGCTCCCAACGACTCCCTCTTCCATAGCTCCTAACAGTAGACCCCTCAAAGATCCCTCTTGCCATGCTGACAAGGATCATCGTCCTAGCGAGTTTCATCGCCGCTTTCCCTTACATCCCCCATGCAGACACTCGAAGGATCCGGCAAGATGGTAAGCGCGATACAGGTGACAGCTCGATCATGTCGAGGCACGGGCAATATCATCTCTCGACCCCACAGCGGCAGGACAGATGGTCGAACAGCCTCACAAACAGCTAGCGTGGTGTTCCGAAGTACTGAAATACAGCCCATGGATGGTCAATAGATGACCCTATCCAGCAGTGCCTGCGACACCTCCGCCCCGGCTTTCAGCAGAATCGGAGTCACCGGATTATTCCAGCCCTCCTCAGGGACATCGGCGAGAGTAATATTCGGCTCAGCGGGGCGAACACCAGAGGCAGAAAGCGGCCCCTCGACCGGCGGCAACTCCCGCACCTTTCCGTAATACAGGGCGCAGACCTTGTTGTAGTCGTTTGCCTCATCCCCATATCGGAGCCCGTCGTTCCTCGACAAGGCGTGGAGCAGGGGCCAGCTGTCCGGCAGTCCGGGCCCGCAGGTGTTGACGTCGGCGCCGGCGTCGACGAGCGCCCTGGCTGTCTCGGAGCGTGCCTTGCGCAGGGCGGCCGGCGTGTCGGTCCATTCGTTCTCGATGCACAGGGTCAGGGGCATCACGCCGTGCGCGTTCGGGAGGTCGGGGTCGGCGCCGTGCTCGAGCAGCTTGTTGACCGTGTAGACTCTGGCGGCGAAGCGCTCCAGCCATAGGGCGTGGGTGAGGGGGGTCAGGCCCAGCCAATCCACGCCGTCTGGGTCCGTGTTGGCTTCGAGGAGGGTTGAGAGCATCTTGGTTGCCTCCGGCATGTTGTTGCCCTCCATCTCGCCGACTGCTTTCATTAACGGGGTGCTGAGACCGCCGGCGTCTTGCATGTTTGGGTCCGCTCCGGCTTTCAATAAGGCAACGAGCGTGTTGTTGTCGGCGTCACTGACGGCTAGCCGGACCAGAGACATTAAACCGGTGACGTTCGGTTTCCGGACAGGGTTGATGGTCGCGCCTCGGGAGATGAGATGGTTGACCATGGCGACGTTCTTCTCTTGGATGGCTACTCCCATAGCGGTAGCGGATATGCATTCGTCCAACCCATAGTGCACATCAGCCCCATGGGAGAGAAGCGCGTTCGTGAGCTGGAGCAGGTTGTACGCCACTGCCAACTGCTAAGGCGAGAGGAATGCACGTCCTCGACCGTCGGGTCTGGCACCCTTGCTCAACAGCGTGCGCATTAGCTGCGAGGCATCGACTCGCCTCAACTCTTTATCCGGGTGCTTTCTCTCGCATCTATCCAGCACTACCGTCAGGGCGGTTATGTCATACCCAAAGCGGGCGACAGCCACGGTAGGTGTGAAGCTCTTGGGCAAGGCACAGTTAGGGTTGGCGCCTGCCTCGAGCAGTGTCCGTATCGTCGCGATGCACTGTGCCCTGCTCACGATACTGAACAGTCCCAGCTCGTTGTCATCCGCGTTCAACGCTTGGAGAGCATATGCCAGGGCCGTGAGACTCGTCTGTCCCGTGGCATCCACGTTCACGCCATGACGAATCAGGCGTCCTACCCCGTACGTGTTTCCATGGCGCGAAGCGACTGCCAGGGGTGTCATTCCATGCCAGATGGGTGCTTCAAATCGCCGGATACTCCGAAGCTGATGGCCCTCCCAAGAACTGCCGGACTGCCGTTAAGTCGCTTCTTGCTTATGTGGGACAGTCGCCGGCTTTGTTGAGTCTTGCGAACAGGTGCCGCTGTAGATGCACCATGAGATAGCGACAGGTACGGGAGAGGCGACTGTGAAAGCCGAGGTCGAGAGCTTCAGCTACCAGCAGTAGCATCTCTCGAGGTAGTTTGAGCACCGGGAAGGGTTGCGGCGGGTCTGCGATTATCCTGAAGCTGCTCCCTCGAACAGGTCCTCTGCCACGGTGGCGTTTGCTTGCGGGCTGCCAGTGTACGAGATAGACCTCGGTGCTCGGACTCGACCCGCTCATGCTTGCGAGAGATGGGAGACATCTTCGTTTCCTCTGCGCTCTGGTTTGAACGGAATGTAAGAGGACGAGAGGAGTTAAGGGCGGATTGTTGTGATTGTGGAAAGACCTTTGGGGTTTTGGCACAAGTGTTGCGGCGAAGGCAACTGTCTGGGGTTTTCATCATCCTGAGCTTCGACTTGGGCATTAGTCTTCAGTAAATCCCAAGGAATCACCAATGACGTAGAATCTCAACTTCACTTGTTTTTGTGAGGCGTCGTGGGTCAAATAGTAGGTAGGCCAAAGTGAAGGACGGGTACGCCAAGCGTGGACAGACGGTGACTTGGAAAACCTTGAGCATGATACAATAGCATTAATGATAGGTGAAAAGACGGTGATTGAACTCCACGAGGATGGGGTGAATGGACGTTGCCGTGCTATCAACTCAACGCCTTTGGCTAGACGCCTTTGGCTAGAGATGCATGGAGACGGCTTTTGATGATCTTGGTGACGGTAAATACAAGTATAGGTAGGGATCGAAGTAAATGAAGCTTTTGCCAAACAAACCAAGCATTCTCTAGCAAGCTCAGGCAAGTGTACCTCTCCCACTCAAGTTGCCAAGCCAAATCTGGGGGCCGGCTTGTATGGTTTATTTGCATGTCTTTAAGAGTTTCTGGGCACTTTTTTTTGGGCTGGATTTGACTTGTTTCACTTGTGCGGAACGCTGCTTCAGGTCCCGCTCATGATGTGGTGATACAGCCCGCTGGTATCTTAACTCTGGCTGCAACCTCTTGATACCTTCAGTCTGAAGCTGTCGAATTGGTGCATAGTGAGGATGACCTCGCCCGTCTCGTGCGAAAAGGAAATGACCCTGCTCGTTTTGGCCGAATGCCCCAGGCACAATGCCACAGGACGCTCGTTCCGAGACTATGGCGATAGAGACTACCATGGCGATCTTTACTTCGATGACTTCGGAGGGTATGACTTGTTCAGGTTTCTCGTCCTCCGTCATCCGAGCAGCGAGCTATGTCGGGTCGTGTGGCAGCTCGTTGGCGGCGACAAGTTCCTCACCGCGCAAGAGGAGGCGGCCGCACTCGGCACTTGGACCAGCCTATCTGACGAGAAACGAGCATGTTACCTGAACAGGGCGATCGAGTACTGGATGGAGGTTTACGAGAAGCTTCATAGTCTCGGGGTAGAGTTACCTGCAAAGGTCACCCAGCAAGTCAGGGAATAACGGGATCAAGCTGCTGCGAGCTTTGGGCTGCCAGTCTCTCTCCTTCCCCACGAGGCGGATATGCCTTGGGTAAAAGGGTTAGCCGAGATTATCGAGGGAAAATGGTCTGGCAAGTGCCATTGGAATGTGCATGGGAAGGAATAGTTCTTGTCTTCACTTGGAAAGCTATCCTATCCAGGGAGGAGGTCGAGGAGGCCATGAGCATGATGTTGCCATCCACCACGACTTGGACTGTCGAGTCGTGGGAGGTCACGCCTTCCCAAGGGCATGCCAAGATCCCTGTTACGGAAGGAGCAGGGTACACCGGCGAATCAGATCGCTCGGAACTCTAGCGCACACGCTGCTGTCCCACTAAGCAAAAACTGGATTTAGTGCACGGGTAACGTCATTCCAGTTGGAATGCTTCACTTTATTTCGACGACATCATCAGAAGTGCCTCCCCGCATATAGCACCACCCACCTGCCTGTCATGTTTGCACCTCTGCTTGCCGCTAGTACTGAGCTCGTGTATCTGTATCTCCAGTACCTGATAGCCTAGAAATCTCAAACAATGGCAGACACTCCTCCCTCCGGGCAGAAGGAGGCTCCTCCTCGTCCACCTGTAAAGAAAGATGCGCCCAAGCCGGACCAGCAGGACAACGCCCCAAAGGAGCAGAAGGACACTACCAATGCACCCGAAGGCTCCAAGACCCCAGATGAATTTGCCCCAGCCATAGAAGCCGCCAAGGCTGCCAAACGGCTTCAAGACACTGCCGACACCCTAAAGAAGCAGGCATCCCTGATCAAGGACCCCGCCGAACGCGAGCGGCTCATCCGCGCCGCCTACGACAAGGAGGTCCAGGCCCATGGCCAGAGCAAGAAGGCGCGTGCCATGGCCAGCGGCTGGGGGCAGGGTGCCTTCGCGGGAGTCGGCATCGCCAGCGCGGTGGGCATGGGTCTGGGTAACCTCGTCGGCGTCCTGTTGAGCGGCGTGACAGCCGTACCGGGTGTGCTTGTCGGCTCCGGGGTTGGTGCTGCGCATGGACCCTGGTTCAAGCTTGGTGGCGGCGGGAAGAAGGGCAATGGCAAAGATGGCGGCAAGGAAGGAGAGGACAAGTCGGCCGAGGATGACTCAGATGACGAAGAGGCGCATCGTGCTATTGTTGAGGCGGCCAGACAGGCTGAGGCGGAGGAGAGGGGGTCTGGGAAGACAGAGCAAGAGACACAGCCTGTCCAGAAAGCTTGAAGCAAACAGGCTGCTCCTCTGAGGCGGAGGAGCTCCTGCATCTTGTCCAACGTTATCACCATCCAATCAATGCGGCTATTTGGATGACGGTAGCAAACGCTTTTCCATGCATGCGTCTCAGAGCTGGTCGATCTCTTGCTAACAGTGACACATTCAGCTCTTCGGCACCCCGCTTTGACAAACGAAAAGAACGAGACAAACCGCGGAGCCCAACAGCCATCTGTGCGAGGCCCACCGCCGGTCCTTGGAAAGGCCATCCGAGTAGTGGAACCACGGTTGCGCTTCTCGGACTGGTATGGCAGGCAACTATTTGCTTGGAGCGTTGACCCCTCGAACTTGATCTGCGAAACTTGGGGGTACGCATTCCTTGCTTTCGGAAGCGGGCATATCCTAGTGGAAACGTCAATTAAATCCATGGGCAACATTCAGGGAAGTGTAGTAGTCTCGCAGGCTGATCTTGGTGTCGGAACCTCGTTTATGGTTGCGCGCAGTGGAGGCAGAGCGCTTGGGATCCCCAACCACAGCAGCAACAAAGCGGCATCTGGCAGCAGAAACGCGCAAACCAACTTCAGTTGTTCGATCAGCGGCTGAACCTCGCTTCATCTTTGCTGAGATCTCAGATAAAGCTCGAACAGCCTGCTTAGTGCTCTCTTCGGGCTAACGATCATCCGAGCTTGCGATTGAAGCAGCCTCTCATCTTCACCTTATCTGGTACTCACTGGTCAGCCCAAGCAAACCTCATTTACGACCAGGGTCCCGGATACGTTATTTCTGCCCAAGAAGACCGGTCATGTCTCAAAACATGAGACCAATGCACTTCTGAGGACCTAAAATCCCTAACTTTCTCAACTCTTCCCTGATAACTCATTCCCTCCTCACTTTCTCCTCAGTTCCTCAACTCTTCTCTGATTCCTCGTTTCCTCTTCATATCCTCCTCAGTTCGTAAACTCTTCTCCGATTCCCCAAGTCTTGCCTTTTCCCCCATCTTCACCCAATCTTGCTGTTTACTCACATCCTCGTCGTCTTCTCAGAGAAAAATCGCGGTTCTTCCTTCCTCGGCGCGCGCTACTTCCTGCTCCTAGGAGAAACGAAGTGTTGTGCTTAATTTCCTGCTGTCAAACAGATATCTTCTGGAGGGAGTGCTGAGGCCAGCCCAGCCGCCACGGCGAGAGCGAACATGGATGACCCAGACGAATCCCTCAGGTATATGATTCATCATGTCTTCCTACCTCCCAGACTACCAAAAAATGGGGATGGGAAACGTTTCGCCGTCACGGACCGTGTCCTCCTTCAGCGTGTCCAAGAGGCACTTGGCTCTTTTGACGAGTTTTCTGCCGCCGGCCGCGATGAGAATATCATGGCTGTTCGTTCTATGATCGAGAGGTTGATCGCCGTAACGACGGACGAGGGCCATATCAGCGAGAATCTGCTTCTTGAGGCACTTGCCGAGCTGTCGACTACAGGTAAACATTACTCTCTTGCTACGGCCTCTGTGCTTATCTGCTGACGTTTCAAACCAGGCGGAGCTATTCCACTCTATATTCGCGCTCAGAATGCCGCAATCATCCTCCGAAAGGAAGGTGGCAACATCATCTTCGAAGCCTTTGAGCTTACACCCCCAAACCGGGCAATCGTGACGACCAGAGGCAGGTTGAAGCGCTGCTTCCCGGGTCTAGCGGTCGCGGTTCCAATAGCCACCTTCAACGACAGCGGATTCCGGTCCACTGTTTGCAATACTTTGGCCAAAATGAGCCATCAGGAAGCGACAGAGATGAAGTCGACAACCAGAAAAGCCGGTCAACACCACACCGAGAATCGAGACACCACGAACCCACAGCTGATCACTGAATTCCTCATGAGCTACCTGGAAGCTGTGGGATCCCCGGTATCAGTGCCGAAGATCTGGAAGAACACGCGTGAGGAAGTGATGTGGTCATCTGGCCTTCTTCCCTGGCACAGATCGCCCGTGTGGTTGCTCATTAGAGTCGCTATGCAGACCACCTTCTCACGTCTGGACACGTCGCGAGACTACTACAAAGAGTTCATGGTCTTCTGCATGGCTAAGGTCACGGCTCAAGCGATTTCGCTCGATATCCCATCCGACATATTGCATTGCCTGACATCCAGAATCTCGAAACGGCTGTCGAAGCTCGGTCCCAAGATCGGGCAAGCCTGGCTTGCCTCTGTCGAAAGCACGCTGCGCGGCGCCACCGAGCACCTCCACGCCGTCTGGAAGAGGGTCATAGCCAGCGACAGGGACCTCCAAACCGAAGTTCTATCCACCTTGGACTTCAAGAAGGACTCCGTGCTCCAATTCCCGGTACTGGACGAGTACATCCAATTTGTCGAGCAATCACCATCCAGCGACAGCTTGCCGGATGCCTTTTCACCGCCTCACCTCACAACCACATTCCCCAGCGACACACTGCCAGTCATTTCGACGTCAAGTGCTGACGTTATCGACTATGCCTTGGCTGCTTTCGAAGAATGGGTCTCCTCTAACCTTTCTGGATGGCTGGAGAGCCATGTACTGAACCCTGGTACATGTGGCGACCTTGGGCAGTCCCTGCAGAAGTATTATGCTCTTGCGTCCTCTCAGTACAAGGCAAACCCGGAAGCCATCTCCATAATGCTCCTCACCTGCCTCGAACTATGGATTGCCTGCGACAAATCAGCAACGCGGCAGCATCCTCTGATGCTCTGCTACAACCCGGAAGTGCCGGTACCCCTGCTGCAGTCGTTGATCCTACCTCTCAAGCTCCAACTGGAGAGACTATCGAGGATCGAGGATTATCTCGGACGACGCACGAACCAAGCCAAGTATGACTCTTCACTGATTTTCTCAAAGTTTGGCCATCAAAACAGTTTTGCAGTTCGCTACTTTGCGACATCGAAGGACCACCAAGATCTCCGCGCCAACATAGAGAAGTGGGCTCATAAGAACAGAGAACTCAAGAAGAGTGAGCTTTGTCGGGAAAAGAAGGAGTACAATCGGTTGATGAACCTCTACGCCACCTCTCAGTGCGAGGAAAAGGACCAGTGGTGTCCCTTCATTGGTAAAGCACGGAGTGCCCACAGTCCCTCTTGCACAAGATGCGCCCACAAGAAAACGGCTTCGAATATGCGGATCGCGGTCGATGAGTGGCCGCTTCCCCAACGGCGCCTCGAGGCTCAAGCCACTGTCTTTGAGCTGAAGTGCCCCCAGGCATTCAACGACTGGCGAGATGCAACGCTGCTCCTAAACATGGATGTACTGAAATCAGACAACAGCAGCTATGCGAGGCCGGAATGGCGGTATGGTCCCAGCTATTGCCTTTCAGGTTTTCTGCAGACATCCCCGCAAAGGTTGTGCATTGTCTCTCAGACGAAACCCTTCGTTGTCGCGCATTACAGAAACCAGGCGGTCTCAGGGGCAACGGAATCTTCAATATGCGTCAACAACGGTCTTACCTACCAGTACCTCGACGACGACAGGGGTTGCTTCACGAACACCGTTGATAAAACTGAGAAGATCCCACAGATGTGCACCTACCAGCTTCAGCACTACAAGGCGCTCCAACAATTCGTCTACCGGCCACACTTGAAGCCGGACGGACCGCAGCATAACGTTCTTATATCGCAACAGCACGCTTGCCCCAGTGACATGTCGCTGGAAGAGTTCAAGGCTCTGGGCACCATCCCACTAGGAGTACGACTTCAATGGCGGAACATCCTCCAGCAGCTTTCGCTCCCATCGATCGACTTCAAGAAGCTGGTTACGAGCCTAGTGCTATTTCAAGTAACCCGCCAGGCTGGACCTTGTTCGGATCCGGCTAGTGCGAGAGACGGCCACCACGACTTGTGCAACGAAGCTTTCGGTCGGCAACTTCTTCGCGCTTTGCAAGCCGCGTTGGAACGCATCAAGGAGAACTGGGAATCTGGTCATGCTCTTGAGAGCTTCATCGCGATGTCCTCGAGGCTTCTGTCTTTGACTGACTCCGAAGGGGTCGCCGACTCGTGCCGAGGTTATCTTCGCCTTTGTCGACAGGTTGCAAGAGGTTGGACGCTCAAACTCCGCGACATGGCCAGTGAGACTACGGATCAGGATCAGAGGGATGAACTACTGCGCCGAGCCTTCAACATTGCCTTAACCTGCACGAGCACATTCGACATTGAACACCGCCATCTGAACGACGAGCTCCGGCAGCCGTCTCAAAGTGCGATCTTCGTCGAATGCTCGATCATTATACATGAGACCAGCCATGCTGCCATAGTCCCCGGTGACGTGGTGCAACGCATATCTGTTCAGCGCTGGCGAAAGCTCTCTCACAGGGCTCTCCCTCTCCTGCTCAGCGAGATAGCGGAGCGTAACAGTGCCTTCATCGACATCGCAATTGGAAAGCGCTGGCTAGGATACCGCCCAGGACAAGGCTGGCACTCTCGTTCGGGAAAGGCGCAGCACTGGGTATCGGCTACGACATCATCTCATTCAGACGCGGCTTCCCAGATCGTTCAATACAGCCTCTTGTCAGGGGAACTTCGCGTGGATGGTTTGCCACTATCGCGACTACCGTCGCCCTTCGAGCAACATGCCATGTACAAGGTTCTGTTCGACCGGTCCACGATCGAGGTGATGCGCACACACCTTAGGGGCATGGAATTCTCTGCCATGAATGCGTTTCGTGGGTATAACGTGTCCTTTGCGATGCGGAAGTTTCAAGGTGGAAGCAGCCCCTCGTCCGGGGGGTTGGATCTGATGCTCACCTCTGTAAAGGGCGACGAGTCGTACAGTCTTCTCCCATCAAGAATCTTCGCCGGCAAGCTTCCCGACCACTTCGTCAAAAAGTACGTCCACTGGTACCATATCGACAACCACACGGTCGAATTTCGCCCTATCGGTGATCCATGGATGTCATCGGAAGACCACTGGACTCTATCAAAAGACAACAGTGGATGGTCCATGACCGAGGGCAAGAACAAGGAAGCATTCCTCGCCGGCATGACGAGCCAGACAGGGGAAATGATTTGTGGGTTGCTGCGCTCCATTGAATCCTCAGATCATATCCATCTCATCTTCCGACCCTCCCATGCCCACGTGGGCATTGAGCTCCCACGACTGAAACTCAACTTTGTCTTGGCTCAAAACTCTGGGCTACTGAAGTCCCGGCAGTTCAGAGGTATGTATGTCGATTCGAATCAGCGCATAGAAACACTGGTCGGACTCCAGAGCAAGGTCGTGTTGAGGAACGACAAGGAGGATCGCATTGTCCTTATTCCTGACGGCACAGTGTCATGGAAAGCGGCGCCGGACCACATCCGTGTCGAGGTCCCCTATGGTTCTTCTTCGAAGGTCTACCCGTTCGAGCTCGACAGGCAACTCGGCAGGATCATCGACAACGGCATGCTAGAGAGCAAGCTAGCATTGTGCTATT
>Ga0209127_100809_pt1 | contig 10601 bp, 7 predicted proteins | sample LakSupMetagenome_FD_187469 | JGI IMG/M metagenome (GOLD analysis project Ga0209127, IMG submission 187469) | Freshwater microbial communities from Lake Superior, Canada - Sta WM archaea (SPAdes) (version 2) | ecosystem: Environmental > Aquatic > Freshwater > Lake | place: Lake Superior, Canada...
CGACATCGGTATTGACACGATTGCGATCAGACGTTGACGCCATGCAAGTCCGGGGGATAGCGAGAAGCCAGAGGCCTCTGCGAGGGGAGAACCGCAGCTGCATGGTTTGCATGTTTCATCTGGGATAAAAAGGCTGGGTATGGAACCGGAGGTGGAGAAAGTCCTTACCGCGCTGCTGCCGCCGTCGCTTCGCCTATTCCTCGACTTTCTTCGGTACGGCTATGAGTCGGCGCAGGTACCCGGGGAGCTGTGGACAACTGACCCTAGACTCTCCATCAGCAACGGCTTCCTCGATCGAGGGAGAAGTAGCCATGCAAAGGATGACGGAGAGTCGACATGTGATGCTGGCAGTGGAGCCTTTCGGCTTCATGCCGCTGCTTCGGACCGTCTTGATTCATTCATTCCCAGGGAAGACCATTGCAACGTTGACGCCGAAGATGGACCTTTCAGAAGCCAAGTAGGGCAAGAACGCGTGGGGACCGTAGATCTGGTGCCGCCGCATAGATATCATCAGAGAATAAGGCCGGATCGACTATGATCAACAGGCATTTTCCGCTTGAAATATAATGGCCGGCCCCTGACGTAGATCATGATGCCGTTGCATAACAGCCTCAGTGCCCAGGGTCAGACGAGCGGGCTAAGGCTACCTTACCATGCCTGAGCACAGTTCCGACTTGTGAATGATGATGATCTCCAGAAGGGGGGCCGAGCAAACTTCATGCATGGCAATCCTTAGACAGTTAACCTCCAGAATAGTAAGGTAGGCAGGCATGGGCGCGGCGTGCTGCCCTGAGCAGAGAGGAGTGAGCGTATCCAAAGTACTGACGTCTTCTCTAGTTGTTCAACAAGACTGATGGATTGAGGCAGTGAAGAAGCCACGGTACGATTGCCATGTGCTCTTGATTGCCCAGCTTTCTGGCCTTAAGCAGGGGGGAGATTATCCCGCCTCCTAAAAGGTGCATATCTCCCGGATTGCTCGTGCAAACTCTTCAAACTGCGGAAAATTGCGAGGGCCTCTATTTTGGTGCCTGGAAAAAGTGACAGGGTACCTATATGTCCCGAGGAGTTGACTGCCAGACGGCCGTAGCTAGAACTTGTTGGCATGTGTCCAGTTCGACATCGCATGCCCATTGAACACAGGAAATGCAGGGAGTTGAGGAAGCACCGAGCCAGCAGTCCTCAACGTCACAATAGACAAGGATACCCTTGCTAAAGAGCAACTGTGGCCCAGATGGAGACTAGCGTGATCGATCCGTGCCGATGGACTGAGATATGCGAGTATCGAGGCGCCCTCCAAACGGTACACGTGTAGCTAGACGAACGTAGTGTAAGTACATACTTGGGTAGATTTCCCAGATTCCCGTCCTCCCATGATGCACTTCAGGTGGTCGAGATCCTTCCGCGAGAGACAAGCCGGGAGCTCAGTTACTATTTGCATTGGGGACGAGGGTGAGAGTCTCGGATGAGACATATTGTTTGCTCCTGTGGATCCAAGATTGGCCAAGCTGCATATGTAAGTTAGACATGTCGGATCGATCTCTGAAGGAACACCATATCTCTCTGGCTTCAGGTATGTACATTCATCACCTCGTTGTAGACGAACTACCATCTCGCAGCTCGCTTCTGCCCGTTCATGTCGTACTTGGCAGGGCAGGCGCCGGCCCTATGAGAGATGGTCGATCATAGCCGGCACGACCTTGTCTATTATTACCGTAGTCCGAGGCGCAGTTCTGATCCAGTTGTAGCTAAGGTTAGCTTGCCTCATGCTGCAATAACTAATCACAGCTCGTGTTGTGAAAAACAGACACACCGCCACGACGTTGGCCGCAGAAATCATGACATAGGTGGTCGGTCCAGGGCCGACAAGGCCTGACACAGTCAGGACCGGGATGGCCATAGCCTGTAGACGTTGACCTGTTGGCTGAAGTCATCAATGGACCGATGGTACGTCAAAATCTCGGGCCTGAGCCCCGTTTCCAAACCGCTAGCTACCTAGCTTGGTTGGATCTAGCGCACGGACTACCTTAGGTTGTGGTAGGTAGAGGCTGGAAAGGGCGATCCAGAGGTACCTTGGCTCGAAAAGTGAGCTGAAAGTGCGAGATCACTCGAAGATTTCAAGAAAGTTTTAAGAGATTGACGGCAATGGTTTCTCAAGCCTGCTCTTTAGAGCGAATGGAATACCTACTCAGTTAAAACCACACAACGCATTGACGGCCTGACGGCCTGCCCTTTTCAGTTGCTGAAGATTAAGGCCTCAACTAAGTAGGATTCTTGGAGAACGGGACCCACCAAAGCACGAAGCTGTGCAGTAGCAACAAGGGACGCAACACACACACCCTCCTCCACCCTTCCTTTTGACCACACCACAGATCACAGGCGGCACCATACAGGCGACAGCAATTCACGGCTGGCCCTGCTCGCAGGAAACCCGGCCCAGGGTCGCGTACATCCCCTGTCGCCGTCTCTGGCCTTTGGTGAACTGTCCAGGCTCCATAAATTTTTTCTAATTAAAATACCCAGTATGGCTCAATCCACGGAGTCCATCGAGACTCAACCGCCGCCCGAGGTCCGTCTGGACAAGGACAAGCCGCAGCCAGACCTCCACCCTCCCCGACCCCAACAACAGCAACCGCGGCTTCAAAGTCAGCTTCAGAACAACACGAACGGCGAACGGGCGCTGTCGCCGGCAGCTGTCACGTCGAATGTCCAGCCCAGCATCAGCCGCGAATCCTCCTCCACATACCTTGGTCTCAGCAACGGCAACAAGAATAGCAGCGAGGATCACAAAGAAGAGAAGGGCAGCGCCAGCAACTACTACAACTTGCCGACGGCTAGCAGCCTAGTCAAACCAGCAGTGAGTAGCTACGTAGAGGCTACCAGTCCTGTACCCGCCGCGCCATCGCCCGCTCAAACCCATTCTACGCACCTCTCGACCACTCCACAACCTCACAACGACCACGGCGGCCAGAACGGGACGCGCAATAGTGGCGGCGCGCCGTCGCCTTCGCCGCCAATGTCGGGTCACGGTGCTCGACCTCCTCCAGACGGGCAGCCACCTCGGCAGCAGGCACAGCCCACTTACTCCAGTCCAGGTCCGCCGTCTTACCAACCGCCCCTCGGCATGCATCCCACCGCTCAGTATGTCTACCCGGGTCCGGTCCAGCAGCAACATGACCCTTATCGAACGAGTGCGGCTACCATGAACAGCTCTATGGCTCTGCCTAGCATGCGGACCTTTGACCACCAACAACAGCAGCCACCACCACCACCCCCTCCACCTCACGGCTACACAATGGGCACACCTATGGGGCAGCAGATGGCAGGACCGATGGGAGGGCAGATGTCTTTGCCTGCTCAGGGCGGCATGGCTGCTGGACCGCCCGTTGGCATGGGCGGCTACTACTCCAGCACCTTGCCCCCCAACCCCTTCGGGATGCAGGTCGACTCCAATGGTATGAGATACGCCATTCTCCCCGAAGTCGACCCTCGAATCATATTGGCAAATAGGCAGAAGAAGGTAACAGGGCCCTAAAGCACTTCCCCAGCCAAAGCATTGCTTTCTACATGACATTTTGGCTGACCGCAGATCTTGCTGTCCATCCAGGAGATTAAGCGTAGGACAAAGACGGGCTGTCTGACGTGCAGGAAGCGTAGGATAAAGGTATGTCGGGTTCCCCTTTTTCGGCGGTCTCTGTTGGCTCCTTCTCCTTCTACGATCTTAGTGCTGTGCTGTGCATCACCCCTGGGCTTCTGCACTAGTCGCACGGATTTGACTGCAAAGTCCAGGCCCTTGCAGACAGAGACTTGGCCCCCCCTCGTGCAGGATGAGGCGCAGGCGAAGTACATGTGGGTGAGACAAGAAGCAATCCGTCGTGTTTCTTTTGGAGGCGACACACGGATCGATCCGGTACCTTCCTACCGATGTCTCGCTTCGAGTTCTATAAGGGCTTCTCGCTTGCATTCGCTTGACTTTGGCGAGCTTATGTGCCGCTCACTTCTCTCCCCCCAACTCCTTGTCACAGGCAGAGACAAATGTCTTCCGACAGTGGACTGGATGCACATGAGTCCGACGACTGCAAGGAGCTGGCTGAATCCGTCTCGTTGCTCTTATTTCCCGATTGGTGCTAGTGGCAGCTTACGTACTCGGAAATCTAACATCTTGGGCTTCTCTAGTGCGACGAAGCACACCCAACCTGCAACAACTGCAAGAAATCCAAGCGAGAGTGTATGGGCTACGATCCGATCTTCAGGCAACCGGCAACTCAAGGCCAAGCACAGGCACAAGCACCCGCCCCAGTGCGCATCCAGCCCGCACCATCACCGACTAATAACAATAATACCCCGCCATCGGCCACTCCATCGCTTGTCTCACCGCCGGCCGCTACAGCTGCGTCTCCGATCTCTGGTCACGCCCTTGCAGTCCCGAGCACTTATCCTCCGCCCCCGGACACATTGTCCACACCCGCTGTCCCCAGCGAAGGACGTTACGATCATAGCGGTCCAATTGATCCGGTCCTTCGAGGGTTCGACCCCACCCCGAGAGCCTACGGTTCCGCAGCTCGAGCTCTAGACCCTGCGCCAAGACCTGCCGAGACTGCGCTTCCCGGCATCAACCCGCAAGTCCGGACTCTGGAACCCTCATTCCGACCCGGAGAACAAGTGGTTCGCTCCCTCGGTCCCGATCCGCCGTCGACTAGGTTTCCGCAGAGCAATCCAGAGGCAGAGCGCACGAGCACCGGAGACCCGCAGCAACAGCAGCATCCTCAGGTTCCCATACCCAGAGGTGGGTATTACACTTCTTTCCCTTGACCCTCGGGCGGCAGGACATCACTTGGCTCACACGGAATACTCAGCAAAGAAGATGAAAGTCGAAGAGCTCATCGCTCTGGGTGGTGCCATGCCACAGGCACCCATCTCTGCCCCGGATGAACAAACCATGGACGAGATAATCCGGTTGTACTACGAGGTCTACGTACCTGGTCTGGATCTCTTTTTCGAAACCCGGTGGTACGACTTCAAGAACGACAGCCAACCCGGCGTGAAGAATCCGTTGAGCATTCTTCGCCTCAACAAGCGTGTTTTGAACACTTTTGCAGCCTTCCTCCGGGCTATCAACGACATCAAGACGACGGACCCGGCCGATATGGTGTACTCTGGCCATCTGGAAACCTGCCTGGTCTGGGAACTCGCCCGACTGCCGTATGCTGCCGCATATGGTACCCCAGCCAGGCCGGTAACTATCTCCTTGCCGTCCGAGGATGATCCTACCGAGGTCCGCTGCCGCCTCCAGGTCTTCGAGACTCTCTTGGCCGGAGATACGCTCTCCGCGAACCCTCTTTTCCCGCCTCCGCCCCCAACTGCAGTTAATCATGCGAACCACGTCCGGGTGAACGAGCTTGAGTTCTGGTATCGGCTTGCCGAGTACCTCCTCCAGGCCCATTCGTCACCATCTCAGGCGCACAGTGCGGCAAGGGAGCAGTGTCTGAGCCGGATGCGTTCTGTGCTCGATGGGAGGGAGAATAGGGACGTCATTTATAGCATTACCGTGCTGCGCGAGTACACAATGCAATTCGACGCTGCCCACACCGAGCAGACGGCCCCCGCGCATCTGGACGAGCTAGACCCGCGCAGCAAACTAGCTGTGGCGACGAGGTTCGTCCAGGATGAAGCTGCCAAGACAGGCACAACCAATGTTGTGCGACGGTTCGCAGATCTGGCGTATCGCGCTTATGTCCGGCCCGGCGGCAATGTGAGAAGAGCCTAGAGAGAGCTGTTTTTGCAGACATGAGCGGTGGCACGGTGTTTCCCTATCAGCGACGGTGGCAAACGTCACATATTCCCCTGTATCAATACTGCCCCTTGATTTTCCTTCTTGTTTTTGTTTTGCCTTCTTTTCTTTCCTTCTTGACGTCATTTTCCTTTTCATTGTCACGGCCGGCACATTGTCTCCGAGACGGAGGACAACGACTTTTCCTTTTTTTTCCTTTTTTTTTTCCTTCTTCATTTTCGTGGTGGCTCGGCCGTCTCGACGACCATCAACAGGGTGCATAGGGGTAGGGCGGCTTTCAAAAAGGATGGTTTTGCATTTCGGATGAAAGGCGTGGATTGCAATTTCGGACGGCCTCGTTCCAGCTTCGAGGCCATGGCATCATCTGGATCTCTCTAGCCGGCGTGGGCCCGGCAATGACAGACGTGTACAATACTATACAACGGCTCTTTCCGAGGGATGAGAACGGACCTGAATGGATTTGTGAGGAAAAAGAACGAAAGTAAGAGCTGATTCTACTGGCCATGGAGATGGAGGAGGGAGGCTATGGATGGAAGAAAGAAGCCACATTGCTGCCTTCTGGGAGGTGAGGCACTGCATGCGTCCTCGGATAGCTGGCCACGGATCCAGCAATCGCTGCCTGAGGTGATCAGGTACCGGATGTTATAGAAGCTCGAGGATAGACACCTTGGCTGCGACCCTGCCGCCGGCTTAATGTAACTGGACAACGTTCTCATGCCGTGCGTCTTCCCCTAATCGATCCGTAACCACAAGTGTCTCTATCGCGACTCGCATATTGCCTGACGTCTGAGCTCGGTAATCGATAACTTGCTCTCGGGCCAGCTCTCGCCGAAGGCCAACTTTTTGTGCGATCATCCTCATTGACGCGATCCGCGCGGACACTTTAGACGTCTAACGGTCCCGCGTCCGGGGAGTTGCAACGGTACGACCGAAGACGCGATGACGAAATCGAGATGATCGGCCGGTTAAAGGAGGAAAAATAAGGGGATTAACCTCAAGTCTTGGAGCGGGTTGACGGTTTGACCCTTCCATGCCTTGGAGAATGGAGGGCTTGGGGTAGCAGTCGGGAGAGGGCCCGGGGTGATACCGGCCCTGTGGACGATGCCGATGACGGCTGTTAACTAAAAGCTGCCGTTCCCCAAGACGACGTGTCACATTCTTCGACCCCGGACTCCGCGTTGTTCCCCAATGGCACACTTGCACTAAACCATGCGGGACCTCCAACACCACGCAGCGGGCCTCTACCATTCATAGACCAGCTTGTTTATGCAGTGCCCATGGTCGGGAGAGGGAGACGAGCGTCTATGGCTTTTACGTGGAAAGAAGAGTGACTGCGTATGCCTGCGCATACCCTCTGCCCTGGTACTGTGAAATAGCCGACTGTCATGTTGCCAACACAATCAGGACGGAACATCATGAGCCAGACATGTCGGATGATACCCGACACCATTCAAGGCGACCGGTCTCGAGGCCACGTTTCTCATCGAGGCTCCGAGGAGACGATATATTCTGTCCTCGTCAATCTGTGACCCGGTCGGCGGCACCGCGTTGACCGCTTCTCTTCAAACACCCCATTACGATGCCATTGCGTTATCTAGCTTTTTCGTCGGATCCTGGACACTCCTGTTATCTTTGGTCTATCACTGGGCGATATTTCTATGCGCCTCGGGCACCTTTTAGTCGATCGGAGGTCGTGCCAGGCCAATTGCAAGCTGCTGAACTTCACGTCCAGAGCCTGTCCTCGCCCTGACTGACTCTGAAGCTTGGTGGTATCGCTCGGCTCGGACCCTTTCCTTTTATGACAGCAGCGTGCATGCTGTCCGATGGCCAGGTAAACGATCCTTCCCTGGAACTGGACTTATAAAACCGCTTATCCCGCTTTACTCGAGGCGTGAAAGGTGTCGTTGCCCTTTTTCTGTTGTTTTAAGTTCTCTCGCCCTCTCACCACTGTAGTCGCCGCTTATATCGCATTTGGCGTTGGCGACACAGGGAGATATTGATTCGTGGAAAGACGGACGGGAAAGACGGGACACCCGGCAAATTAAAAACAGTCCATCACCGTCTTCGGAAGCTATTCTAAATTGCTCCGCCGGAAGGCGCAATCCATCGCTCAACTACCACATCCGAGCCCGGACTCGGCGCGGGGTGCGGAACTTGAGGTTCGAGATTGTCTCTCTTTTAACGCTTCGGTATCTCCACCGATCCTGGCGTTACCTCCTCGTGCGGCCCCCCACGCAGAGTGATTCAAAACCTGAGACTCGAACCCGCGACCCAATCCGAGACCACACCATCACTGCCACTGGGTTGCCTTTAGCGTACGGGACGGAACCGCTGCACAGCTTCTTGGGGATCGCGGTCCCCACCATTCCCGCGATCCCAAACTTTCTTGTATCCCGGGACGAGGGCAGCCTCGAGTCCTACCTACCCCGCGATTCACTCCACGAGGCCGTCCGCATCCACCTGCTCGACAGATTGGGGAGGCCTTGTCCCGGCGTCACCAAGATTTTACGACCAAGAGAGCACTTTACACATCAGCTCGACCCCGGAAGGTTAGCTTTGACGAATCCATAGTTGGCGCGGGCGAGTCCGGTGGGTTGAGGCTCGATACGTCCGGGTACCTTGCAGAAGCGCATCATCACTCATCGTCGACTTCAGTCAAGTATCTGACCTGGCCATATTCACTCAGCAGGAGCTTCCTATAACCAACCCCCTCCTCGGAAGCTCCTGCTCGTCCCGCCCGATAACCTCAACCTGCGACAAAAAACACCCACCAGACAGAATCTTTCTTGAGAGACTTTTTACCTTAGCCAAGACAAACTCACAATGGCCGTTCAACACAGCGGACCTACCAACGGCCACTCGGTCGCCAATGGAAGTGCCAACGGTACCCGACCCAAGGTCTTGCAGCTCGGTGTCATTGAGCAGTAAGTCTAGCTCAGTCTTCAATTTTGAACCAGACCGTTGGAAGAGCAGAATAACTCCTACCCACTCTTCGACCAAGTGGGAAAGGCGCGGTTACATCACCTACCTCTCTCAGAGTTCCTTTCAAAGTCCACTACATCTGCATCCCTACCACCTTACCTGACGCTCGAACCTGCCTGCGCGTTGCACCCAGAGCAGGGTCCCTTACACTTCGCTTTTGACTGACACGCCTGACACAGCGCCGGACAATCGTGGGCGGAGATCGGCAGACTGGCCGACATCGTCGAGCCCCAAGCCACCGACCGGGCCTCGTTCCTCGAGGAAGCCAGGTCGGGCGCCTTCGACGGCTGCACGGTGGCCTACCGCACCTTCGAGTCCTTCGACGTGACCGGCAAGGTCGACGAGGAGATGCTGTCGGCCCTGCCGCCGTCGCTGCGCTACATCTGCCACAACGGCGCGGGCTACGACCAGGTCGACGTGCCCGCCTGCACGGCGCGCGGGATCCGCGTCTCCAACACGCCCACGGCCGTCGACGACGCCACGGCCGACATCGGCGTCTTCCTCATGCTCGGCGCCCTGCGGAACCTCGCTGCTAGTATGGCGAGCCTGCGCGCCGGGCAGTGGAGGGGCAAGACGCTCCCCGCCCTGGGCCACGACCCGCAAGGGAAAGTGCTCGGGATATTGGGCATGGGCGGCATCGGGCGCAACTTCGCCAGGAAGGCCGGCGCGTTCGGCATGAGGATCAGGTACTACAACCGCACCAGGCTGGACGAGAGCGTCGAGAAAGAGATTGGCGCTGAGTATGTCGACCTCGACACCCTGTACCGCGAGAGTGACGTCTTGAGCTTGAATCTCCCGTTGAACGTGAGTTCCTTTCTCCAGAGTTGGCTGTAACCTGCCATTACCACTGCATCCTCTACCGGTCCCAGATTAAGCGTCCGACTGACTCACCACAGGACCACACCCGTCGGATAATCTCCCGCGACCAGTTCAACCAGATGAAGAAGGGCGTCGTGATCGTGAACACGGCCCGTGGCGCGGTGATGGACGAGGCAGCCCTCGTCGAGGCGCTCGACTCCGGACGCGTGTACTCGGCGGGCCTCGACGTCTACGAGGAGGAGCCCAAGGTGCACCCCGGGCTGATCGACAACCCGCGCGTCCTCCTTGTCCCCCACATGGGCACCTGGACGGTGGAGACGCAGGCCAAGATGGAGGAGTGGACCATCTCCAACGTCCGGAAGGCCCTGACGGAGGGCAAGCTGCGCAGTATCGTGCCCGAACAGAAGCACTTGGGATAGGGAACCGAGGGCGCTTGCCCGGAGAATAACTATGCGGGCTGAGGGCCAAGGCGGGGTGAAACATGGATGCCAACGATGGACTGAACTAGAGGGGTTTCTTGGGAGGCCATCTGCGCTGTCTTCAACGGAGCTTTTTGCAGGATAGAAATATGTCTCTTTTTTCCCCCGGACGGAATCGGTCGGCTTTCCTGGCGAGATGTCGACCATAACAGAGGAGAGGTCCTAAAGCGCTGGGATAGCTACGGGTCAGGTAGATGCAGAGTACAGATAGACGCAGCTCAACAATAAGATACCGAAGCCACTCAGAAAAGAGTCATGAAGGGTAACCGGTAGTGACGGGGCTACCCTCCATATAAATATGTTGACCTCGAGACATCAGGTGTCAACGGTCCGGGGATGGCTTTCCAATTGCATGTCTGACTCGGACCCAGTGAGGTTAGTAAGCAACTCTACTAGAGCGGGCCTTGTCTTATCCGCAACACTTGAACTGATGACGATGTCCTTTGTGTATGCTACTTACGTTCTTCGTGGTCGACTATCGGCAATAACTATCGAATGCACGACGAATAGGATTAGCTTGCCAGAGCCCATCG
>Ga0209127_100810_pt1 | contig 10588 bp, 9 predicted proteins | sample LakSupMetagenome_FD_187469 | JGI IMG/M metagenome (GOLD analysis project Ga0209127, IMG submission 187469) | Freshwater microbial communities from Lake Superior, Canada - Sta WM archaea (SPAdes) (version 2) | ecosystem: Environmental > Aquatic > Freshwater > Lake | place: Lake Superior, Canada...
AGCACTGAAAACGGGTTGTCAACGCGGCCTCTGTTCTGTCTGAATGTGAGCTTGGTCGGGATCTGGATCGTCACGTAGGTGGACACAGTCTCCAGCATCGTCTGAGTGTTATCGCTGAGAAGCTTACTTGATGACCATGCACATGGACTTATGGCTAGCGGAGATAAGTGAGAGGCACCGAGCACCCTGCCCCGGGGAAAAGGACGGCCCAGTCCTAACTTTCTCGACCTGGATGACGATGATCCCAGCAAGGCGAAGCGCCCCGTGCCGGCATCTCCTCCTTTTCAGGGAGCATTCTTATTCTGCGCGGTTGATCGTCTGACAACTCCTGAGACCTAGACACGGCCGGTCTCTCACTCCCCGGCCAATGATCCGAAATGGCTTCGCGCATGGCTTCTGCAATTCCCGTTGGTAGGGCACCTAAGCTCTAAGCTCCGAGATGATACCTATCTCAAACACCATACTGCGCGACCCAAGGACCATACTTCCTGAAGTCGATGATGAATTTTTCCGGCATCACTTGACGCGTGAATTTCTCTTCGGGGAAACGTGGGGGATGTGTTGATACCTCATCAGTGCTAGTGAACGAGCCCCCGAGGGATGCGTTCGCCCACTGACCGCGCTTTTGGCTCCTCCGCTTGACCCCCGACAAACGGCCACAAACCATCCAACCAAGGACATCTCGAGTCCATGCTCTCCACGGAGCCATAGGTCACCTGTGCCTCATGGGAATACAGCTCCGCTCCTAGCTGAAGATGTTGTGAGACAGGAGCGAGCATCGCATGCCGATGAGGGAGCAGAAAGCACGAGTGCCCTTCACAGGGAACGAAAGCCCAGACACCAACAGCTGCGCACTTGCAAGCCATGACTGCCACGTTGACCTATTCTACCGTTATCACTGGCCGCTGCACAGACACCTGCTCCGGATGATCAAGTATGTCGTCAGCGGCACTCTGCCACTTCCAGTGCTCACTCGCTAGCGCTGGCCTCCTGAGCAGACGCCGAGCCGTCCAATACCTGTGTCTATGATGCGAATGGTCAGGAGGGATCGACGAGGCCGACTTCACGGACGGGGATACGCCCTACAAGTGGAGCGAGGCAGAAGTTGCTGGAAGGTTCGACTTCGCCAGTAACGGTAGAGGAGTTGAGAGATACGAGGACATCGTGCCCGGGAAAAGACCTCAGCATGGTCGAGCCCAGATACTAGCCACATGATCAGCAGATCCGGCCATGACAACGCATCGCCGTGCTTGTCCAGCTGAAGGCTGAGGCGGATCGTCAGGTAAGCCTAGGGCAGACATTGTGAGCTAGCCGGCGCAAGCGCACGCTCCCGTCCTTTTGACTGGAGGAAGGGGGATTCCGTCCCGGCGTTGGTGAGCCTCCCGAGACATGCCAATTCTGCGACCCAGTGGGAAGAGTCTGGCTGACCAACACTTGATGACCGCAGCCGCTATCGCGCTAATCCCGCACTCATGTAGGGTGTACCGCTGACGCTGTCGTTTGATGCGGCCATGCGCGAGTGGTTCCTTGACCCCCAGACTGACATGGAAAGTGCGGCATGTGAAAGGACTACCTCCTCAGACGTAGTCGACTGCAGGGGACCAAGATTCCATCAACGACGGGCAAAAGCTTCACACCACTTCGCCGTCACGTTACTTGCGCGGATGCCAGAAGAGCTCGAGATCCTGCCGCTGCTGTTTCGGAGCATCCACCAATTGGAGTTGCCAGACGCTGCGCAACCTGGCAGTACCCTTGCTAAGGCGGCTATGGTTGGAAAGCGACAGGGGTGAAGGCCCCAAGCGACCAAGCCCCCTTTCCAGAACAAACTCGCTGGTAGGAGACCGGTGGTGCCATCATGGACAGCATCAATATCTTTCACTTCATCACAGAGTATAGATCCGCGTATTTCCTGGCTTCGCCGACAGCTGTGCTTGATTTTCGTTGTCGATCAACTGGGAGGCAACCGAGTCCTCGACTGCCACGTCACTAGCCACAGCTGCGACGATTCGCTGCACTTACGCACCAGCTGTGGCGGAGTGCATGGTTGTTTTGTTGGCAGGAAAGGACCGGGCACTCGCCACAACTCTCCGGTCGGTCCTAACGATCCCAAGTCCTGCGTGTCTTGCAGCAAGCTGCATGCAATCTGTCCGCTGCAGGCAGCGGTTGACAGGCTGCTGTCTCATCCCACCCGCGTCTGATCGTCAGTGCGCTCGATGGGATTTGAGCCTCGCCATGGCAGCCATGGCTAGCCGAGGTTGCAGGCGTACGAAGTACAGCAGCGCATAGAGCATTGCCTCGTCGGCCTGGCCTGCATGCACTTTTGTCCGTTTTCCGCATCTGCAGCCTCAAATAACACAGGAGACGACGCAGATTATCCACACGTAGTGTAAGAGTATCGCTTAGCTGCCATGACCAGGCCGTTTCGGAAGCGACCAGCGGTCTGGAATGCCTATTCCTGGACGCGCGTCTGCATTCAAACTACCTTATGCATGAGAAATCTTGGGACCTTTTGCTCGCACAGAACGTTGCCTGATAAAAAGTCGGTACTCAATCGGCTCTGGGAACCCCCACGTACGTACGGAGGATGTGCTGTCCCTTGATGCTGCTGTCTCAGACGGCAAGCAATTCCCGCAGGTAGTAGTTCGCATATGCGAACTCTCGCTGAGCAAGTTGAAAGTGAAGCCGGCAAGACATGCAGAGAGATATGACCAGTCAGTATGAGTAAAGCTCGAACCGGCCAAACAGTTGATTCATTGTTCGAGGGGAAGGCCCGGCATCAAATGAGCGTGTGCTCAGGGGTACACAGTACAAATGGATGATATCGGCGAAGGACACCATTGGCCGGAATAAGAGCAAATATTGACCAATCAAAGATTTTAGAGAGCTACGGGCTTTGACATCCTTGTCGAAGCTCTTCGGCCAGCGAATGAGGACAGCAGCATGCGGCGCCTGTCGAAACTGATCAAAGCTCAATGTGGATCCAGAGTTGGAGGACTCTGAGAAGCAGTGGTTTCCAGGAGAATTGCAAAAAGCTACCTCAACCATCCTTGCTTGTTTAACAGAGGATCGTGGAGAAAGAGCGGACCGCGGGTTGAGTCGAGTCATCTTGGCAAATGGGACCACGGCACCGTCCAACGGTCCTCCCCGTCCGCCCGTGAGAAGCTGCTTGCGCCGAAGCCGAGAGCAAATCGATTGTGAAGACCTGTTGTCTGTAGATCCTACCCCATACTCGTCCGAAGGCCCTCATGCCCAACACGTGCTGGATCTTGGCTTCCAGTTGTGGCAGGTGATGCAACCTGTTGCCAACGAGGGAAACCTTCAACCGGGATTGCAGATGCCGATATCGCGGTCACAAGCCTCGCAGTTCCGTACCGATTGGCTCGTGCGTCGGAGTCGCATGGGATCGACGGCAAGGGTGAGACCGCAGGGGACCAGCTGAGGGTGGCCAGACTGAGACTTGCAGCAACAGCTCACAGCTGTCGATTTCAGCACGCCGAGAGCCTTTGGCCTTTTGAGTTCAGTTGTGCCGTCGAATCTGTGGAAGCGAAGCTGCCCTGATCTTAAATTTCAGCTTTGAACCTGGGCAGTCTCAAGTCAAGAGACACATCGAATAGAGAATGCCATAACCTGACAGACAGTTCCCTTACTTCGAGCTCGACACAGGGCTGGCTCAAACCTACACAGTAGAGTTCTGGCCAGCTCTTGCGTGTCGTTAAAGATTCGACTCCACCACCGCTAAGACAGCCGCTAGTACCCGAGGTGGAGCCCCTAAACTGCAAGGTTCAGCCTGGTTGGCTAGCTCTTCCTTCTGGGCCGTTCGGTAGTCCAGGACGTCCCTCAGCAAAACGTCCCTTCCCGTCCCGTGGTCCAAGTTGGCCTCTAGCTAAAGTTCAGTTCACCGACCTTTCGGCACCAGATTGCCAAACGCTACACCGCTCATGTTCCAAGGTTCTTTTGGAACACCTCTGACGACACCAGCTCTGAAGCCGGAAATGATGCTCACGAAGCGGAAGGCCCGACATGGTCCGCTCTTTCGAAGGCACCGTTGGTCTTTGGTATTCCAGCGTCGCAATGGGCGCTGAAAAGAGGTACCGACGCCACAGCAATTGTCCAATGCTGGGGGAAGGTGCATCTTAGGCTGGTCCGGGATCCTCTACCCAATGGAAACGGCGAGAACTGGATTCTACGCTCTCATAGGGCCTCAACGTATGCAGCTGCCAGGACCCGACTTTGCCTGCATGGCGGCGCAGTCCCTGGAACCAGCGAACAGACGTTTAGGGCAGACAGATGCATTCGCAGCTCGTCGTTGCCTGACCCCGTCTTGTACCCTTTTGCAAAGCCATGTCCCTTCGCCTGCCTCGTTCCATCTCAACGGCTCGCATGGGTGCCCGTGGTCCTCATTCTCGAAGTACCTGCTCTACCTACCGTGCGTGACTCAGGGTGGGGCTATCTCTCCTTGCCCTGTCAAGCCATTGCGTCTCTTCGGCGATTCCTTTCCCTGGGTTTCTCCAAGACGGCACCTGACTTGCATGTCACGCCTCTTCGCTCTTTGCCGCGCCGACTAAGGTACCTTAGCTATGTACCTCTAGCGACAGCCAAACGCCATGCAAAGCATGGGTAAGAATAGAATCCCCGCAATACGTCCTGTTGAGATTCTGGGAGCTGCCAACCGTGAGAGCCGCTGCTCTGGATGTCTTATGGCCTCACAGTTATCGCCTCCCCGGGTTATGTACCTTACCTCTTCCACTGCATCCTCTTGACTCTTCAAGCTCCTCTCTCTCCTATAGTCCTCTCACGAATCTGCCGTTGCCGGTTGTCATTCCCTAAGGTAGCTTTTGACCTTGTTTCTCCCACGATCTGGAATCTGCGGACTGTACTACCTTACCTATCCTCACCGTATCGGCGCCTCTGACATTGGTCGGCAGCCTTAGGTTCTTAAACGCCGCTGCCCCCCACCTACCGAAGTTGAGGTTTACTGGAGTTGGTGGTCGGCTTATTAGTCCACACACACACCTACATCCGCGGAGTCTTTAGCGCTCCCCTCCATCACGAGAGTCAACCCTCCATCACCGACACACACTCTCCCCGGGCCGCACTTCACACTCCCTGGTTTTCCGTCATCTGTCTTCGCACGCTGGTCCCTGCAACGACTTCAATCTTGTCCAGGAGACACCGTTAACAGATTTCGTTTCCACACTCTGTGCTGGCGGTGGCTCTTCCGAGCTTGCCTGGATTCCTGCTTCCTGGCCCCCCCTACCATCTCAGACAAACCTAGGCTGGACCGAGGACATCGCCCTAATTGTCAGTCAGGGGTCTTGACTGGACAAGCTCCATACTTGATCTTTCCTCCCGTATCCGGCCGTTACACGAAGCTGCGCGAGGGAATACAGCAACAGGCCATCACTTAATCGACATCCTAATTGGAAGCTGGAGGACCAATCTCATTCACGGATAAGTAGTTATATCTCAGCTCACGCCATTACGTTTGGCCATTTCCTGCCACACTGTCCCGCACATCCCCTGCTGCGTTGAGAAACTGGGTTATCATGGCCTCTTAGGTCATCTGAGATTATGATTATCACGCTCGGGTTCCTTCTCGCTGGATTTTGGATACACGATGGCGTCTCGCAGGTCGTGGACAGACCCAACGGTCAGGTCAGGTGACGCGAGGCCGAGGAGGACGGAAGGGTATAGGAACCCCTGGGAAGATGCTCCTCGAGCTACACCCCAGAGTGCACAAAAGGAGGCTCGAGGTGCCACAACCCCGGGATATTACTCTTCCCAACCGACGCCGGCGTCAAGCCGGATACCGCAGAATTCCTCGGAAATGCGACCCCCTCGTGCGGGCCAGATTGACAGACCGCCATTAAACCATCAGCCGCAATCATGGAGCTCCACGAGAAGTGTTGGATCAGGGAGGTTTGCCGGAAATTTGAGCGCTTCATCTGTCACACCACCTAGCAGCGATGTACCGGGCCTCAGTTCGACCCGTCGCCGGAACATGCTGCGCAGGAAACACTCCGGTCTTCCTCGGGATAACACCAACCAGCGCAGCGGCTCCAACAGCGGCTCCATGAGCACGAGCTCGTCCTCCTCAGGGCCTCGGTCGCAGAACTCGAGCGATGCCTCCTCGGGGGCGCAGTTAGATCGCGGCCTCACTGAGAGCCCAATGGAGGTTCGTGTGGCGCAACAGGTCGACTTACCAAAGACAACAGCCCACACAGTCACGATATATCCCGAGCTAGACCGATACCGACAAATCAAACCCCAAGCCGTCGCCGACAATGCTAAAATGGATGTGCCGTTCCGGATAGCCACTCACGATCTCCCGCCTCCTACGCCTCAATTTTCCGGGACAGGAAGTCAAATTAGCGGCTTTAGTGGCAGTCCATCAACAAGATGGTCAGATTCTCCAGGGCCCGGTCCATACAGTCGAGACACGACGCCTACCTCTATGTCGTCGCAATCTCCGGGTCTACTTGCCCCCATGCGATTGCCTACCCCTGCCCGAGCAAGACAGGCCAGCCCAGCACGGACCAGGCCTCCCGTCACCCGAAGAAGAGCCGCGAGTATACCGAATGAGGTTGATCCTATAAGCGCCGATACACATGGCCTGGCTGCCGTGAGGGAGTCTCTGACGTCCTCGTCATCAAACTCGACTGTCCGAGATGGAGACAAGAAGGGCATTAACACGAAAAAGAAGAAGAGACTATCGCCTCTCCCACCGAGCCCCCCGCCGCGAACATCTTCCCAGAAGCAGCGGAGCAGAAGCCATTCCCAGGATGAAGGCGCGTCTCCAGGGAAGTCATCGCCTGGCCATGTGCAGGCACTAATGACATCCCCGTCCCCTGCCAAAGCCACTTCTTCTTCGCGTAACGGACCTGTGACGTCGCCCAAGGTAAAGGGAACGGCACCCTGCCGGCCCAGCCGGGATGGCACCCCGGATCTTCAGGCCCAACTGGGACTGCCAAGGCCTGTCATCCAAAGCAATCTCTCTTCAGCCTCGCTATCCGAGAGACGTCACAGCTCCTTGTTGCCACCGAGCTCACACGCTCGAGCCGTGAACCCATCGCCAGGACCTGAACTGCCGCAAACTCAACGTCGACCTTCCGTTGGCGAGCAGTCTGTGGACTCGAACGCAAGTCGTGGAACTCTTCGCACGCCGAGTCCCAGTGTGTCCTCCACTTTCAAGACGAAGTTTCCACTCTTCGGGCGACGGAAGACAGCAGACGCGTCAACAGAGGAGAAGAAAGACAAACCTACTCGGAAAGGACCTGCAGCTGGGACTGGCCATGAGGGTTATCGCCGCCTAGGAACCGGACGGCGAAGGAGTGGTGGTGTCGCCAATCTTGTCCGCCCTGGTGGGATCTTGTCGTCCCAGGAGAGCTTGACCAGCAACCAGGCTGCTGACCCGTTCTTGATGGAACGCATGGCACCAGTCGTCATTGCCGGTGGAGAAGTTATCGAGAATCGAAACACGGGCAACGAACTGAGCCGTACAGAAAGCGAGCAAAGTTTCTCTCACGCCCTCGCTGGAATCGGGTCGAATAATAGCTCCCGAATATCACTGTCCTCGAAGGGATCAGCCAGGCTCACGCTGTGGCCATCCGCATATCCTTCGGAATCAAGCCAGTCGCCATCAATAGGAAGTCGGCGACCTTCTGATAGCAGCGACCCCGAGGCTCCTGCTATGAATTCCACCCTCGCATTCAGGAGATCAATGCAGAAACTCAAGTCGGGCGATCAGCCAGCCCCAAGGCTACCCAAGCCTATCGTCACACGCCCACAGGCCATGTCGCCCTCGATGACAAGTCTTGACGCGAGCGTCATGTCGGACGACTCCCTGTTCTCCCCATTGCCGCGGCCGACGAGAGGACGCACTAAGACGAGCACTAGTACTGCCTCCGCCACAACGAACCCAAAGAAGCTCACCAAGCGCGTCAAGTCTCCCCGACGGTGGAACTTCTTCGGCCGATCTCAGAGCCAGCCTGCCGTCGTCAGCAAGAAGACAGAGCCTGCGGCTAGTACGGTTGCTGCTACCGTACAGGTTGTCGAGTCTAAGCCTGCCGCCTTCTACACGATGGACTTCTCTGAGCAAGAAGACACCGATGCGCCTGATCTGGAGGACCTTGTGAGGGAAGCGAGAGCTATGACATCTCCCTTCTCTGGCACATTCAGCGTCTCCGGCAGGCGGCCATCTGCCGCGGAATCTGTGTCGTCTGAGACAAGGTCGCAGAATGCTGTCACGTCGCCGCAAGGGGTGGTCGGGGAGAGGCGTCCATCTGCAGGACGAGCTTCTTCGAGAGAAGGAAGAGTCTCCGATTACCCGTCTCCCCAGCTCCCAGCCTCGGGCGAACGAAGGCCGTCGTTTTCGCGACCCCTGAAACGCCCGCCAGCCCCTGCAGCCGGTGCTCCTCCTGCCCCGCGACACCAGCAACCACAACCGTCGCAGACCGTGGCAGCACCAAGGCCACTGGGGCAGAGCACATCCCGGCCTGCGGGACCGAGCGCACAACCTTCAATCCCACGCCCGGTTACCGGTCGTCCAAGCAGGCTTCCTCAAGTTGGACGGATACCGAAGGTCATCAGCGCTCGGCCTGCACAGACGTCTCCCAAGAGCTTTTCCCGACCATTCAACCGGATCAGCGTGCAGCTGACGGCTCCTGGCGGCGAGGTCTTGGTGCCCGCCCCAGACACCGACTATGTCGCAAAGGGACCTTCCCCACCCAGACCGTCGACTCCCGAGCTGACGCAAGACGAGTCGACGGTCACTGGAGGAACGAACCAGTCGTCAGGGCAACCTCGCCAGTCAAGGGACTTGACTCCGGATCCATTTCAGGGCAACAAGGAGTTTTTGTCGTTCTCTCCGCGCAAGAACTCGCAATGCACGACGACCACATCCTCTAGCAGCTCCGGCATTCTGTCATTTGCCGACGCTACCGCCGTCGTCCCCGATTCTGCGGCTCCTCTTGCCGAGGACGAGATATGGGACGAGTACAACGATCTCTTGGGCGATGACACGATCAAGGTACCACCCTCCGCCGGGTCGTCTCTCGGCAGGCCTTTCCATCTTGAGATGTACAACACTCAACTCTCCTCGAATCCGGTTGAGCAGCCGCTGGAATCCCCAACAGTGCATGCCGCGCAGACTAGAACCTTTGGTGAAGTCCTTCTCAGCAATTCGGAGCCCGTCACATCTAGCGACTACAGCAGGGATCTGACGGCAGATATCAAAGAAGCTATTGATGCGTCGCCTATTCCGGAGGTCCTGTCTGTCACGGAGATCGTGTCCGGCCTTCGTGGCGGCAGAATAGACAGCATGGACGCCAGCGAACAAGGAGATGCCTTCCACAGGAGCAGCTCAAGCTCCAAAACCGCCGTCCAAGAAGCCAGGAGATCGAACGCCAGCGGCAGCAGCCAGGGCTCTGAGGACAGCTCTCCCTTGTCGCAAGTCAACCTGAGAGTGGGCTCGATGACGGTCAGCAAGTGGCTCACCTTCGGACACGTCCTCTTCAGCCCGGCCCGCGAGGACCTGGTTCAGGTCGTCGGGTCTCTAAAGCGCCATTCAATCCTCGTCGTCGACGGGCTCGGCAACGACGACTGGGGCTTCTACGCCGCCGAGACCTACCCGGCCGCGACCTTCTTCAACCTATCTCCCCGCGCTCCTTTGCCGGCTGACCACCAGAGCTCGACCGGGTTTCCCCTCAGCCCGCCGAACCACCACCAGATACAGTACACCTCGCACATGGACAAGTTCCCATTCGGAGAGAAGAGCTTCACCTCGGTCGTGTATCGCTTCCCGGCCGCCGCGCCCGAGAACCACTACCGAAACATCATCTCCGAGGCGAGACGCGTCCTCAAGCCCGGTGGCTACATCGAGCTGGCCATCCTCGACGTCGACCTCAACAACATGGGCAACAAGGGCCGCCGCACCGTAAGACGCCTGAAAGAGCGGATCCACGCCAACGCGCCGGACACGTGTCTCGGCTCGGCGGCGGACCTCATTCTCCGGCTTCTCGGGCGGAAGGGTTTCGTCGAAATCAAGACATGCCGTGTGGGCGTGCCCGTCGCGAGTGCCATCGCTCGCTCCTCGGCCGGCGAGGCAACCAGGAAGTCTGCTACCGGCGATGACAAGGGGAGGCAACCGAGAGAAAAGAAAGACGAGCGGACGTTGGCGGAGATGATGAACGACGAGAGCGCGGTGGCGGACGAGAGCATCACCAAGATGGTGGCCAAGGTCGGGCGATGGTGGTACAGCCAGTGCTACGAGACCGGTGCCGTGGCCAGTCCCGGGCTGGGGTCGACCAACAGGAGCATGTGGAGTGATAGAGCACTGCTGGCCGAGTGCGAGGAATGGGGCACCAGCCTGAAGCTGATGGTGTGCCATGCCCGAGTGCCCGAGTCGCGCGGACGGGTGGCGAGTATTTGACGGAGAACGCTACGGATCGTACGCAACACACCTAATGTGAGGGATACCTGGTTTTCCGGAGGGTCAATTTGCATTACCGGCGGCGAGAGGCCGGACAGGAAAGACCGAAAGAGGGCGCAAGCCCACGTTCTGTTTCCATCCCACCGCGGCTCAACCCCG
>Ga0209127_100811_pt1 | contig 10580 bp, 7 predicted proteins | sample LakSupMetagenome_FD_187469 | JGI IMG/M metagenome (GOLD analysis project Ga0209127, IMG submission 187469) | Freshwater microbial communities from Lake Superior, Canada - Sta WM archaea (SPAdes) (version 2) | ecosystem: Environmental > Aquatic > Freshwater > Lake | place: Lake Superior, Canada...
AGATGATCACTTGGTCTTCGCTAGGTAGATCTTCCAATAGCGGAAGGTTCCATCGGTCCTTTTCCAAGGCTGTGATGCGCGCTTTCTAATTCTCGTCAACGTTATAAAAGTGATAAGCTTTCGCAAGAAAGTTCCAAATCATGCCCATTGTTAAATTCGACCTTTTAATAAGAGTCTCTAATGATAGATTCACAGTTAAGGATATTTCTAAGAGGCAGAGTAGGGCAACTGATGACAACGCAACCTGCAGAGAGGTTGCGGATCCGTAAATTTTATATGTAGGGTATTAGGAAGCTATTGTGGGAATATCCACGTAACCCCCGTGCCCAGAGTGCCTACCCTCATTTTCACAGGCCCGGCTTCATCCCTCCTACCTAACATAGACAAGAACGAATACAGCCTTTTAACCATCACTTCGAGCACCCTTTGTATAGATTGTGTGAATTGTCTCTAACTTATAAGGGAACCATCTGTTTTCGTGTAGATAACTATAGAATTTCATTCTCGATACCTTCCTCTCCTCTTTCCTTCAACTATTGGAAATTCAAATCTCCGTTCCTTTACTCGAAGCTCTCGTAGCTCTTACTAAAACCTCTAGGCTTGCATCACTTCTTTGTTCCTATAGAGTTGTGTATGTAGAGACTCCCTAGTTATCTAATACTCCGACCACCGGTCTTCCTTGCCCTCTTACTCTTACCTACACGACGAGATCGTTCATAGCTACTTTTTTAGCCCCCAAACCCAATGTCTTTGCTTCTTTTTGCTCGCTAGCTCGGTGCCCTTTGCCTCCTAGCGGGGACTTTAATACGGGCTTGTGGGAGGTCTTCGTGGAGGGAAGGAGAGTTCTGACGAGCACAATGGAACTGCTAAAGTCCGACCTGGTAGCTGAAAGAAATTCTTGCGGGTAGCATTGTAGATCACAGGGTTGAAGAGGGTCAGTTGACGACTAGTGACGGATGTCTCGTTGCAGGACGAGCTTAAGTGACGTGGTTCCATGTCAAGGCTCCGAGAGTCACGAACGTCGCGATGGTAGGCAGATGGGAAGATGCTACTGGCCTAAACTCCCTGCCGAACGCCGTCAAGGCGGTGCTTCTCAATGACGAAGATCTTGCCCAGGTTGTCTGCCCCTTAGCAGTTCGCGACGCTGTCAATCCTTTTAAAGAACCGGATGTGGGGGGCCAGTGGGTTGGGGCACCAAAATCAGTGGAAAGTTAATTGCTTTATAGCTTTGAGTCAATCATTTGGCGTTGTTTTTATCTTCGCCTGACTAAAGGGCACAGCCTTTTAGCTTGTCTAATACTGATACATCTTGGTCTTACAACCACTTCTTAGAGAATATCGACCATTAGACCTCCCTAACGGTCTCCTTCGGCCCCTCGATAAGATTCTGCTGATCGTTCAACTTGGGGTTCCGTAGCACGAAGGCGAATGCGATCAAAGGCACACAGAGACAGATACCAGCAATGCAGAGCAGAAGCTGGGTATGCTGGTAGGCATCGATGATGGCTGTTCTCTCCGGAGTGCCAATTGGGTAGGTGGAAGCGGCTGTGAATGGGTCCCCGTAGGCCGCCACGGCAAGAGTCGAGTTGATCGAGGCAAGGCGATCCTCGAGCGCGTATGGCAAGACTTGGGTCCAGATGGCACCAGAGACGGCGTTGCCGAAAGCGGAGCCTATGTTGTATGTCGCCAGGTAGATGCCTGTCATAACAGCTAGGTGCTCGTGCTTGAGTCCGACCTGGAGAGACGCTTGGGCAGGGTAGGGGAACATGCCGCCAGCGATACCAAGCAAAACCTCGGCTCCGATGACACCGGATTGACCAGATGAGGAGGGAGAGCCACGATATCTGATCAATAGACCGAAGGCGACCATGAAGAGTATGGTACCGGCAATGATGAACATCTTGAGCCGTCTGACCTTGAAGACGATGAGGCCGAGAATGAACCCGGTGATGACGCTAACAAAAGAGTAAAGGGACGAGACGCGGGTCGCGGCGGTAATGCTGAAATCGAAGGCAACCACAAGCATGGTGTACAGGTAGTCACCTTGCATGTACCAGGCAAAGTTGAGGAGCATCGCCATTCCCAATGGACCCCAGACAGCACGATCCTTCATCAGGTAGAAAGGGAGGAGAGGATGGCGAGCCTTAAGCTCCCAGATGATGAAGACCGGGAGGCACAAGGCACCAACCACGAGTGGCGCGATAACATGAGCCGTTTTCCACTGGTTCTTGAAGCCGCCGGCGATTGTGAGCGGCACTAGGATAAGCGCGAAGACGGCGATCATAAGGATAATGCCGATAACATCAAGTCTCCAGAAAAGGTCGACAAAGAAGGCCTTCCAGCCCAAGGTCTGGAACGAGGACTTGGAACTGGAAAGCTTGCCCATCTTCTTTGCGCGACGTCCGACGATCATCAAGCTGACAAGCAGAGGTAGAGCGCAGACCGTGTAGATGATGCACCACATACCAATGCCCCACCTCCAAGTGGTCACTCCCAGCACAGCATCTGCGATGTCTCCACTGACCCAAGTGTTGATGATGAAGGGTAGCGCGGGGATATAGCTGAAGAGTAGACGTGCGCGAGTTGAAGTAATGTCGGCAATGATAACTTCGACCAGAAAGATGACCATGGTATATCCGATTTGATAGATGACAGCACCACCAGCAAAGGTCTGTATATCGTTTGCCACGGACTCGACTACGGTACCAATGATGTAGAAGAAGACCGAGAGACAGATGAGCTCGACACGGCCAAACACATCGGCAATCTTGCCGGCGGTTGGCTGTGCAGCGGCGGCAATGACGGCGCGCAACACGTTGATGGAGGATAGTAAAGAGTGGTCGTCGAACGACGCAGTTGCGTAGGGCTGGTAGGTGTATCGGAGTGTGCCGTCCAGTCCGTAGGCGTAGGCGATTAAGAAAACGCCAAAGAAGATGAAGATACGATCGGTGAGGGTCATAACCGAGCTAAGAGCCTCAACTCGAATAATACCGGGCGACTTCTCGTCAATCGTGATGGTTGATTGGCGGCTTAGCTGCCGCGAATCGTCTGCTGGGGACTCATTGGGCTTGGTGGCCGTAAATTTGGCAGTGGTCGCCATTTTCGATGAGGCACGTGGAGGAAATTGTAGATCCGAGTGATTTGACGCAGTTAGAGACCGAATGTTGATAGTAAGGAATCAGACTCGGGCGGGGTTGTAATGGAAGCTGGAGAGTGATACCTACTTATGTAGCCAGCGGCAGCCATGCAAGATTGATTGGACTAAGATCTGATAAGATGATCTGATAACCTTTTCCAGCAAAATTTTTCAGCAAAATCTTTATCAGATCCTTCTCTCAAACTTCACTAAACTTAATATAGTCTAGTTCCACACTAGTCTCCCGCTACTGCACATCGTCTCCCCACACACACAGCTTTAAGTGGAATGCGCAGTAAGCTAAGTTACCTGTGGCGTGCGGTATCGGTCTCTACGGTTAAACAGTCACAAGTGTCCTTGGATAGAGAGACTCGCTCCTTAGCCAGACTGTGAACTAGTCTTGCCAAGGCCTCGTTTACGAATTGCTCATCGCCTTGGCGGTATGCTTCCCTATAGAAGTTGCCATCCCAAAGGCACGCCAAAGAAGGCTAATTTACCCTTCGACCCTGTCTAGCTAGCGTGCTCGGCCACGAGGACCGACACTAAGCACTCGATTACTTCGGCGCGGACAGGAAACCCATGTCGTAGAAGACCCGCCCTAGGTTGCGAGCAACCGTCGTTTAGCTGTGCCCGGCGGACCCTTAAATAATACAAAGGTCATCGGATGTACGGCACCGGGTCACCCTTTAACAGCGCATGTTAGCTACAACCTCTTAGGTCCCCTAGAACCCCCTAGAAGTCAGCGATAATATTCCTACAGCCGCAGAGATTCTCAAACAACACCTAGCAGTCCATGTTGTCATTGTCGCCTCTATTATATGCCGCGTCGCAATCAACTAACTCGACGGCGATGTCTTCGCTCTCTTTAGGACGGCGGGTTCTAGAAACTTTTCTGAAAGGCATCTTTTACATGACTGGGAAAGTTTTCGATGTCTCCCCCGTTTCCAAAGCTGGTTCGATTTCGTACACAGCTGAGAATCCGCCGTGCCACTCCCTTTGCTTTAACAGTAGCGTCGACACCCTATTCGCGTAGCTTCTTGTCTAGGCCCAGGCTGATATAGGAGTCGTCGAAGTCACTGAAGTGGAAGCCGTCACTCATGAGAAACTAACTTGCGAGTCCCGCGTTGCAAGTTTGGAAAGGGCTATCCATCGGCTCCGTATAACCCGTTAGACTCACGCACCTATTCTAGCTAAGGCAAGTTCTAGATTCAGGCTACTAAGGTATCTACGACAGCGGATCTCGTAGACCTAGGATTGTATCTATTGCCCGGACCAGTTCTGCTAGTCTACCATCTCACGCTTGTAAGATATTGAAGCCGCTTGCGCTTATCGCATCCTCGGCCCTGTCGTAGGAGTAGTGCAGTCATTGCTAACCCTGTCAGGTTACTTTCCTTCTTTATTAGATATATCTCACGGAGTAATACTTTTTAGAATACGAGATTAGCCGAAGAGTAAAGACAGTATCAGCTAAAACTAGTACCAAGTCTTCTGTAATGTCACTCAATAAGACTATTAAGCCCTATTCTATGTCCCAACGTTTTCAGGTTAGCAGACTGTATCCCTGCCAGACATTAGCTAAGATCTCAGCTCAGCCGTGCACCAATGGATGCAGTGGCACGGTTCTGCTCAGTTCTTCAAGTGCTAGGCAAGACCTTCGATTGTGTGCATACATGTACTCCAGCTCGTCGTGGTAATGACGATCCTAAGATCCTATAGCGGACCAGCGTTGCAGGGAGACTCGGGATCTATTCTAGTTATCGCATTTGGATGTAACTTACCTTCTGCCTTAGATATCAGCGTCCTTGTCGCTTCCCTTACAATCAATGCATCTCATAATAGATCGACGTTGCACCGAAGGACAGAGCATCTCATGGTTGGCAGTCTGCTGCGCAGTGATCTCGATGTTGACGCTGGCGAGTTCTCAACGAGGGCTTGTTCGGATTCTAAGCTTCATGGGGGCTTGGCAAGCCCGCAACGACGTGATGAGGAATAGGGAACTGTAACGGAGCTGCATGCTGAAGTACATTGAGTGCTTGTCGACTATAGCATCAAATTCTATAAAAGGGAGCCATGTCGAGGGGCTCCAACATGAGTATCCTGTTGCTCATCATCATCACCTTTAGCAACACCTTCAGCACCGAGCACATTATCACCCTGTACATCCCATCTTGCACTCCTGAAGATACGTCTCCATCAGCGAACGCGCTTGAACCGACAGGATGGCTCGAAGCTCTTTCTCGCAGCAAATCTTGCTGCCGTTTTCACAGCCCAGGATGTTCTATACACCCCCCCCTTCTTTCAGAATCGAAATGCGACCCGGGGGATGAAACCGTAGAATTTGACTTCTTCAGGCACAGCGGTGACTCATGCCAACAAGGCACAACCATCCCTGACGACAGATGGGAGTTCAGAGAGAATTGGGACTGGAAGGCCTACGTCCAATGCCAGGGGCCTCGCGAGCAATTGCAAGGTTGCTTTGTTAAGGGAAAGCTCGGCTAACCCCAACACATGCGGCGACGTTTTTGCCACCTTTGATGGAGCGCTACAACCACCCCCTGCTCCCAGATCTGGGTCCCTCAACAGCTTGGCGCCTTCTGGTGTTGTGACAACGAATGTGACGGCATCGTCGCACTTCAAGCCGCCGCCCGTCTCGCCAGGAAGGACTATATTCACATGTTTCTCCCGCCCGTCGAGGTCGGCGCTTCATTCTTCGACATTGTCCAAGCCGGTGTCAGTTTCAGCTACGAGTGAGTCTTCCGCGTCTTTCGTAATGATGTTATGTTGAGTTACTAAATAGGTGTCTGTGTGTCCTTCAGATACTCGTATACGCAGGGTGAGAGTCTCACAGTCGCGTTTACCGTCTCGGTGCCGGCCGGAACCCAGAGCCACCTGGAGTGGATGCCGTATTTTGAATGCACTGACGGCAAGTTCACTGGTGATTGTGACTGGGCCGCTGAGACAGACGGCTTCGCTTGCGTCCACAAGCTGCTTGACGGCAGTCAGCCGGATGGATTGATGGCCTTGTGGAGCATGAATTAAGATCAGATCTAGTTGCGAGAAGGACCTTGATGAAAGAACAATGTAAAAACGCATCCCAGACCGCGAAGCTCATCCGCAGCCATGCTAAGAACTCGTATGGTCCCCAGAAGTCTTGAGGCAGTATTCCCTGCAGTGACATCGGCCGTCGTCATCGACGCCGAAAATCCAAAGCGCCTCGATCAGGCTCTCCGTCGGAACCGCTCCAGCTTCCACCACGAGGTTTGCTTTGCCCTCGGTAACCTCTAAACCTAGGTTGGAGACACGCTGTTCCAGTGCTCTCAGACCAAGAATTTTGTCCATCCCATAGCGCTAGAGCAACCTAACTGACCGATGATTCGCTTAATCGCTTCGCTTTAGCTAGGAGTTTGTTTATATCTGTGCCCGGTCTTCTACTAACACAGATGGATACGCACAATTTTCCCTCAGAGACAGGTTGCTTATTTCCCTTGCTAACATTATACAGAGCAAGCTACGATAGGGAGGTCTACAACTCCCTTTCGTACCTTTCCTCTACATCCCGCCGCTACTAAGACACCAAAGCTATCGTCGGCGGTCCGATCAGGGACCTTTTCTTAGCCTCTAAAAGACTCCGGCATTACCTTACTACATCGGCAATTTTCGATGGGGAAACTAAACGGTTTGTTAAGTACTATAATATCTCAACTCCATAGGAAACGGGCTATAATACCAGCGTTATAACCGCCAAGTACAACGGTTTTATTATACCACGATCGTTCCGATATCGTGGACACGGCTTCTAACCTCACGAGTTTGGTTTCTCCACGACTAAGCTATCTGGGACCCTGAATGAGCAATTCGCCAAGGATCTTGCCATGTTAATATACTCAAACTCTCAAATGCCAACTGTGGCTGAGCTCTGAGACTAACTGTAAGATGCTAACCTATCTCGGCAGCAACTTGTGATTCTGCTTCCCCCACTTCATTTGGTTGTCCAGCTGGTCAAACTTTTGCGAATTAGCACCTCTTGCGCGTATCCATTCTCGTGCTCGGTAAGCCGTTGCCTCGCTCCTCTGTGCTTTCTTCTCTGCTAAGACGAGTGCCTGCCGCTGCTGTACTGAAATGCCTAGGATTCCCATCTCTTCGCGTTTTGCCAGTTGCCGACCGGCGGTATTTGATCGCGGCTGCTCCGTGCTAAGCGGGGACGAACGTTCTGCAGGGCGGTCATCCGGAGACAATGCAGGAACTGTCGCTGCAGTCAGATTTGTCTCCTTTCTGACCGCTTTCTTCGTCTGTAGAGTAGCATGTCTTGACTCGACCACTTTCCCAGATGGAAAACGCATCTCCGTCTCGGACAAGGTAGCAACACGTCTCTTGTCCAGGACCGTGCCGTCCTCGTCGTCTTGTTCGAAATCGTCCCAGAATTCGAGGAGCTCCGGTTCCCTGTCGAAATTCAAGAGACAGTGTCCTTTGTCTCTCATATGGCTCTGTATGCTCAGCGTTGAGTATTTGGTGGCTCCGCAGTAGAGACATTCGTGCCATTCTCTAACCTCCGTGGCCAGGTATCCTATGAAACTCTCCATATCCATCAACTTGTCTTGGTCTGGAATGAACATGCCATGACTTGCATGCATGTGCTCGAGATTTGATGTGATGCCGTCGTCGTCGTTCCTGAACTCCTGGTTACAGAACAGGCATCGGAATGGCGATGCGCCATTCTCGGCATCGTCGTCTACGACATCCTCGCTCCTTCTGCTGCTGCTGTTCCTTCTCGTCCCAGTGATGGACGGTTCTCTGGTACGAATCCGTTTCTCATTTTGTTGACGGAATGCAGCCTGTGTAACCGGGAGCAGAGATGTAACTCGACGCTTGATGTTGTATACACTGTCGTTGTGTCAGCAAATGCATAAAAAGTCTAGGTATGTTCGAACTGTATTTTAACATACTGCCATGGTTCTTTCATGTGGATGCGTTGCTCCTGTCCGTTCTGGAACGATATCTGGCACGCCGAACATGTGTAAGTCGTTGATGTACGCGCTAGGGGATCATGTTGGGACTGGTCCGTCCGACCGTCGGCGGTGGGGCTTATTTCCGACGGCATGGCGCTTGTCATAATGGGTCTGGTAAAAAAGTGTTGACAAGTACTACAGTTGAGAAGCTCGGCGGAAGCAATGTAGATAATTGCGGCGACAACGTTGCTCACTATGAGAAAAGCAATCCAAGATTTTAAGACGCCGCTTCCTCGAAGGATTTGGAAGTGTTCTTATAAGTGCTTACTCCTTCTGTGTGATGTCGTTGGACTCTAGACTTAAGTCTCAGTATGAGTCGAAATGAGTCATCGGTAGGGGCACTGTACTTTGCTGGAGAGGGAAAGGCGTGCTCGTTGCCCGCGGTATCAATTGTCTGACCTCCGCAAGTCCACGACGCTACAGCGTCAAAAACCGCACGTTCGAGGCGACACAGCTCGGCAGTAAACAACGACAGACCAATCTTTGCTAAATGACGGGCGGGCTTGACGATGTAAAATACACGAATCGCTGGGTGCACAACAGTCTGGATGATGGCCGCTTATACTCCATGGCATAAAAAGGCGCCGCAATGAGTCTCTTACGAGGTACGGCGGCACAATATACCACGCAATGTTGTACGCCTGCTGAACAGCGTGCATGCACGTGTCAGCCGTTGCTGGGGAATGGGATGCGGGGAGCTCGGTGTGCCGGAACTGTGGGTATCCTCGGTAATAGTCAAGGTCGCAAATTCGGACATCCGACTGCAATCTGACCTCTCTATACTCAATTTTCGCCTCCTGTGTGCCAACGTTCATGCAAAGGAGGGCGTATACATACGCGTTTACTTGACTCGCGATACTATTATTTCGACACTTGACACTTGGGCAGGGACTTCAGGTGTAACTGGCACCACCATCAAATCTGAGAACATGCTCCTCTGGGGCGCGGAGGTTCCGACGACCGATGCAATATTGGCTGCGTCAGTCGGCACGTCATGGGTGTATCTACGAAGCGTTCGCGCGTCCCCGAGCATGCTGCGTATGGTCGTGAAAGCCGCCTCAACAGCACTGCTCTCGGTCCTCTCAGTATTGAACGGTGAACCGCTGCTTCTCTCAGTGGCTCTCATGCTGGGCTCGATCGGAGACGCCTGTCTCGCCTGGGACGGAGACACGGCATTCCTTGCTGGCCTCGGCAGCTTCCTGTCCGCACACATACTCTATATTATCATCTTTTGCAGGATTGGACATGGGATGGCACTTCTACTCGGCAGCGTCTGGCGGACAGTGGCCATTGCGATGCTCATATGCGTCTTTATTCCAAGTATGCTGTGGCAGCTGGTACCAAACGTAGCCCGCGACATGCGACTGCCTGTGCTGGCCTATACGGGTGTCATTATGTTGATGGTCCTTAGTGCTCTGTCTCTGGACAAACCCATGGTCATCACTGGCGCACTTTGTTTCACGCTTTCCGATGCCATTCTCTCGGCCGAGAAGTTCCTCGTCGCAACTGCTTCAGCGCACCGCCGATGGATGCCTTATGCCGTTTGGGTTCTATATTATGCAGGCCAACTCCAAATCACTCTCGGGCTTCTGGGCTAGGTTTAGACGTCAGGCACTTTGGAGATTAGGGATACGGAGATAGGATAAACGGCCATATTGCTGTGACTTGGCGGTTGTTATTCAACGATTTCCAAGTCGGTAGAAAGCTATCAAAAGTCGATGACCCTATGGAGTACCCTGCTACACTGTCTCTTTCCCTAGGAGGATACTCTGCTTGTGCAAGAACGCTATTTTCGGCCGATCTGACTCCACGGACAATGGCATTTGCGCAGGGTGGACGACAACACGAGTTAAGCATCTCTCCAGGTGCCCGAACACCCGGTCTGTCCCAGGCGCCTGCAGTTTGTGCGTATACCATAGATGCTGGCCATGGGATGACACGAGCGTCTGTATCATCGAGCACTCCAGTGCACACCAAGCGCGGCGGAAGTATGTGTCATCAGTTAGACTTATCATGGCGTTGCATTGGGTCACGTTGACGGGCAAGGCATTTATGCCTGGGTCTTTGTTGGTTTGGTCGATGCATGCCCAGTCCTAGGTCCGCCAGTTAGGCTACGCCAGGGAGTTCAGCTCTGGGGAGGGATATCCGACTCACAAGCCATATACATAGACGGTCCGGGGCTATCTCAGAGTCCACCAAGAAGTCCTGTATCGTGTCGAGCATTCGCCTGTATTGCGTATGCTGCGCGTCGTCGGGGTTGGAGGGCGCTGACAGGTTGTGACTGGCGATAGTGGAGGTGCCAATCCATCTATATGAGATGAACACAATATACGGGTCAAATGTGTCTGGTAGTTGTGTCCTAGACGCTTCGGCATACGTCTGCGTGAGATTGTCCATCGATGATGGCAGTCTTCCATGTTTGACAAAGTCCGAGTAAC
>Ga0209127_100812_pt1 | contig 10573 bp, 6 predicted proteins | sample LakSupMetagenome_FD_187469 | JGI IMG/M metagenome (GOLD analysis project Ga0209127, IMG submission 187469) | Freshwater microbial communities from Lake Superior, Canada - Sta WM archaea (SPAdes) (version 2) | ecosystem: Environmental > Aquatic > Freshwater > Lake | place: Lake Superior, Canada...
GCACAAAAAGTTGACCCTGAAATTGCAGATTTGGAGCCGACGAGAACCAAGGGAGCGCGGGCTCCACTCCGACAGGTCCGCTGGTGCTGAAGTGTCAAACCTCCAACAAAGGTCCCTTATAGACTAATAGCTCCACTGCTACCATCGACCAGATCACCATCGCGCTGGGCTGGAAGCTACATACACTGCTCCGTGCCAGTCACTCCTTTCTTTGGGACGCGCATGACAGACACCACCTGGCGGTCCAGGATTCAGTGCGAGCAAGGATAGGTAATTCGATCTGACTGCGAAGCTTACCTTGCTCAGACGGCGGACGTGGAAAGCGCACCGAAGCAACCGTGGCTTCGTCCGTTTGGGGACGAACCCTCACGACCGCATCGACGTTTAGGTCTGCCCCCTGCTGGCCTGCTTCTCGGATGGCTGGTGGCCACTTTCGGCGCTTGCAATGACCTCCCTCAAGTTTGTGGTGTCCTCGCTGGACATCCTTGCCGCAAACTCCGGCAGGAACAAGCAGCTCTCCGAACTTGTGCAGAAGGCCCTGGCTGCCATCGACGAGAACGAGAACCAGCTGCCCGACCCCGAGGTGGTGTTCGCCCCCTTGCAGCTCGCCACCAAATCGGGGACCATTCCCCTGACCACCACCGCCCTCGACTGCATCGGCAAGCTCATATCCTACTCGTACTTCTCGGCGCCCTCGGCCAGTCCCTCAGCCCCTACCCACGATGGCGCCCCTGCCCCTGAGGGCGCCCAGCACTCGCCGCTCATCGAACGCGCCATCGACACAATATGCGACTGCTTCCAAGGCGAGATGACCGCGGTCGAGATACAGCTGCAGATCGTCAAGTCGCTCCTAGCAGCTGTGCTCAACGACAAGATTGTCGTGCATGGTGCCGGCCTTCTGAAGGCTGTGAGGCAGGTCTACAACGTGTTTCTCCTGTCCCGGAGCACGGCGAACCAGCAGGTTGCTCAGGGCACATTGACGCAGATGGTCGGCACCGTCTTCGAACGCGTCAAGACTCGACTGCACATGAAAGAGGAACGGTCCAATCTGGAGAAAGTGAAGCCGCCGAGCGCTAGCAGTCTCTCGGTCGATGTGCCTGAATACCAAAATGCCGACCTTGCCAACGGCGATAGCGAAGAGGCAGTAGACGCGGCATCGGACGTGAACTCGAACAGTCCGTCGGACGGTACGGCACCCAAGCTCACACTGAAGGATCTTGAGCACCGGAAGAGCTTTGACGACTCCAACCTCGGAGACGGACCAACCATGGTTACGCAGCTGAGGACGATGAAGAAGACGTCCAGGACCGTGTCGGACCATACCATTCCTGAATCCGGCCACGAATACACGCCCGAGTCCCTGGATGCCGAGGATGAGGTCTATATTCGAGACGCCTATCTCGTTTTCCGGTCCTTCTGCAACCTCTCGACCAAGGTGCTTCCGCCCGACCAGCTGTTCGACCTGAGAGGGCAGCCTATGCGTTCCAAGCTGATATCGCTACATCTCATCCACACCCTCCTCAACAACCACATCTCTGTCTTTACGTCCCCCTTGTGCACCATCACCAACACCAAGAACAACGAACCTACGAGCTTTCTCCAGGCGATAAAGTTCTACCTATGTCTGAGTATCACGCGGAACGGAGCGAGTTCGGTGGATCGCGTCTTCGAAGTGTGCTGCGACATCTTTTGGTTGATGCTGAAGTTTATGCGCGCCCCCTTCAAGGTAAGTGGCCGCAGCAGCTGTTCCTGTCTTCGAGTTGATGGGCAGGCGATTGACATACCTCCAGAAAGAGATTGAGGTCTTCCTCAACGAGATCTACCTGGCTCTTCTTGCTCGGAAGAACGCGCCTCTCACTCAGAAGCTGTACGTCGTGAACATGCTGAACCGGCTTTGCGGAGACCCACGGGCGCTGGTTGAGACATACCTCAACTACGATTGCGATAGGAACGTGGACAACATCTTTCAGACTATCATCGAGGACTTGTCCAAGTTTGCGACGTCTTCGACAAACGTGTCATCGCTGCTTGAGCAGCAGTTTGAGGAAAGACACGCCAAGGCAACGCCGGGAAGCGAATGGCAGATCAAGGGTGTCCTGCCCCCTCCGTTGTCTGTCGCGCACATCGTCCCTCACCACCACCACGAAGCCGAGTCCGAGATACCCAAGGAGTACGTGATGAAGCGGGTGGCGCTGGACTCGCTTGTGGAAGCACTGCGGTCGCTGCTGGACTGGTCACAGCCTGCGCGCCCCGAGACCAACGGGATCTCCCATGACCGGGACCGGGACATGTCCAATGAAGACATCCGTGAATCCATGGACCCGATGGCAAGCGACACTGCGTCGCGGATCGAGACCCCCATACCACCATCCACTCCGCTTGCGGACGACGACCCGGAACAGCTGGAAAAGGAGAAGGCCCGCAAGACGGCCAAGTACAACGCCATAAAAGCATTCAACCTCAAGCCCAAGAACGGCATCAAGCTGCTCATCAGGGACGGGTTCATCAGCAGCGACAAACCGGCCGACATTGCGAGGTTCTTGCACCAGGAAGAAAGGCTCGACAAGGCCCAGATTGGCGAGTACCTCGGTGAGGGCGACGAGAGGCATATCGAAATCATGCACGCCTTTGTCGACTACCTGGACTTCACCAAGATGCGTTTTGTCGATGCCCTGCGCCGATTCTTGCAGTCGTTCCGGTTGCCCGGCGAAGCCCAGAAGATCGATCGCTTCATGCTGAAATTCGCCAATCGCTATGTTACCGGGAACCCCAATGCCTTTGCGAATGCCGATACGGCCTACGTCCTCGCCTATTCTGTCATCCTGCTCAACACCGACTTGCACAGCAGCAACGTCGTCAAGCGCATGACCTTGCAGGACTTTATCAAGAACAACCGGGGCATCAACGACAACGCCGATCTCCCAGACGAGTATCTGGCGGGCATCTACGAAGAGATCGCCAACAATGAGATTGTTTTGAAGAGCGAGCGGGACGCTGCGGCGGCTGCCGGGGCACTGCATCACTCGCAGCCCACCGGGCTCGCTGCCGGCCTCACTCAGGCATTCTCCAACGTCGGCCGCGATCTGCAGCGTGAGGCCTATGTTCAACAGTCCGAGGAGATATCTCTGCGCTCAGAGCAGCTGTTCAAGAACTTGTTCCGGAGCCAGCGTCGCAATGCCGAGAAGGCCGGTACAAAGTTCATCCCCGCTACATCATTCAAGCACGTAGGCCCGATGTTCGACGTCACTTGGATGTCCTTCTTCTCCGCTCTCTCGAGCCAGATGCAGAAGACGCACAATCTCGAAGTGAACAAGCTCTGCCTCGAAGGCATGAAGCTTGCGACGCAGATCGCCTGCCTGTTCGACCTGTCCACTCCCCGTGAGGCCTTTATCTCAGCGCTGAAGAACACGACCAACCTGAACAACCCGCAGGAGATGCAGGCCAAGAACGTCGAGGCTCTAAGAGTCATGCTGGAACTTGGCCTGACTGAGGGAAACCTCTTGAAGCAGTCGTGGAAGGATATCCTTATGTGCATCAGCCAGTTGGACAGGCTGATGCTGATCTCTGGAGGCATGGACGCGAGCGCCATCCCAGATGTGTCCAAAGCCCGCTTTGTACCGCCGCCTCGGACAGAAACCGGCGACTCTAGGAAGTCGACCCAATCCGTCAGGAGACACCATCGGCCGACGTCAACCACCGGACCGCGGAGCTTCCAGGTGGCGCTCGCTCTGGAGAGCATATCCGAAGATGTCAACAAGAGCGTGGACAGGATATTTTCGAACACGGCCCATCTAAACGGCGAGGCCATCGTGTATTTTGCGCGGGCCTTGACCGAGGTGAGTTGGGACGAGATCAAAGTCTCCGGGGCCAACGACTCGCCGCGGACATACAGCCTGCGGAAGATCGTCGAGATCAGCTACTACAACATGACCCGTGTACGGTTCGAGTGGACCAACATCTGGGATGTGCTCGGAGACCACTTCAACCGCATCGGCTGCCACGCGAACACGGTCATCGTGGAGAACGCCCTGGATTCTCTCCGGCAGCTGTCGATCCGCTTCCTGGAGATCGAGGAGCTGCCGGGCTTCAAGTTCCAGAAGGATTTCCTGAAGCCGTTTGAGCATGTCATGTCCAACGCAACCGATGTGACTGTGAAGGACTTGGTCTTGCGCTGCCTGATACAGATGATCCAGGCCAAGGGGGAAAACATCAGGTCCGGTTGGAGGACCATGTTTGGTGTCTTCACCGTCGCCGCCCGGGAACCCTACGAGAGTATCGTCAACCTCGCCTACGAGAACGTGACACAGGTCTACAACACCAGGTTTGGCGTTGTCATCTCCCAGGGTGCTTTCACGGATCTCATCGTCTGTCTGACCGAGTTCTCCAAGAATATCAGATTCCAGAAGAAGAGTCTGCAGGCGATGGAGACGCTGAAGTCCATCATTCCTAAGATGCTCAGGACCCCGGAGTGCCCCTTGTCCCAACGATATCACCCCGGCGCTTCCCAAGGTGACGCGAGTTTGAAACACGCCGGGCAGCAGACGCGAACCTCGGTGGAAGAAGGGTTCTGGTTCCCTGTTCTGTTTGCCTTCCACGACGTTCTTATGACCGGAGAGGATCTCGAGGTGCGGTCCAATGCGCTAAACTACTTCTTCGACGCGCTGCTGCGATATGGCGGGGACTTCCCCTCGGATTTCTGGGATATCTTGTGGCGACAACAACTCTACCCCATCTTCATGGTCCTAAGGTCACCTCCGGAGATGTCGAAGGTGCTAAACCATGAGGAACTGTCGGTCTGGCTCTCGACGACGATGATACAGGCTCTGCGGAACATGATCACGCTCTTCACCCACTACTTTGACGCCTTGGAGTACATGCTCGATAGGTTCCTCGACCTTCTCGCCCTGTGCATATGCCAGGAGAATGATACCATTGCCAGGATAGGCAGCAACTGCCTCCAGCAGCTGATACTGCAGAACGTCACCAAGTTTACGCCCGAACACTGGTCAAAGATCGTCGGTGCTTTCTGCATACTCTTCGAGAAGACGACGGCCTACCAGTTGTTCTCGCCCAGCACCATCAACTCAACTGCGTCCATAACACCACCGTCGAACGGCCTCGAATTTTCTTCTGTCCCAAGTCCGACCCACGAGGCCGCGCCAGTGGACGAGAAGTCGCTCAGGATCAATGGCGCCGGGGAGAACGGCTACGTGTCCGAAGCGGAGGCATCGGCATCGCAAGCAGCGACCTCTGACGAAGAGTCACTACGGACCCCGACGGCCATGAACTCGACGCCTGGCTCCTCGCAGCCAACGCCCGCGTCGCAACTTGAAGAGTTCAAGCCCAACAGCTCCCTCCAGCAGCAGCCGGTCGTGGTCACGGCGGCACGACGCCGCTTCTTCAACCGCATTATCTCGCGATGTGTGCTTCAACTGCTCATGATCGAGACGGTCAGCGAGCTCTTCAGCAACGACGCCGTCTACGCGCAGATTCCCTCGTCGGAACTCCTCAGGCTCATGGCCCTTCTAAAGAAGTCGTTCTTGTTCGCCCGGCAGTTCAACGGAGACAAGGAGCTGCGCATGCGGTTATGGCGCGAGGGGTTCATGAAGCAGCCGCCCAACCTTCTTAAACAGGAGTCGGGCAGCGCAGCCACGTACGTGGCCATCCTCTTCCGCATGTTTGGCGACACCAGCCCGGAGCGGCAGCGTAGCAAGGCGGACGTGGAGAACGCCCTTGTACCGCTATGTAAAGACATCATTGGCGGGTATATTGCGCTCGAAGAGGAATCGCAGCACAGGAACATTGTCGCGTGGCGGCCTGTCGTTGTGGATGTCCTGCAAGGCTATTCGGCCTTCCCGGAACAAGCATTTGCGGCTCACATCCCGACCTTCTATCCTCTTCTAGTGGAGCTGCTCGGCAAGGAGCTAAACGACGAATTGCGTCGCGCGATCCTCCCTGTGTTCCGGCGCGTTGGGGAGGTCGGACTGGGCATTGAGGGGATGATGGCCGGCAAGAGAGCCTCGGTAGCCGAGCAGGACCGGAGGGAGAGCGTCCTCTCGACTGTGTCGACCGAGAGTGGGCTGGCCAGCATGGATAACGCGAGTGGCGATGCGGCGGCGAACCGGATGATGGGAAGGTAGCGCCGCCAAAAGTTGATACGAGCTGTGCCCTCTGTGCAAGACTTGCGGATATAGTAGCATTCTTCCCGGGCTTTCTTTTTCTAGCTTCGATACAGCAGGCCTTTAGACTGACTGAGCGGAGTCGATTCTTTGAAACCTCTGCTTAGATATTGTTGGGACGTCGTGGCGTCTGCATGGTAGGGACCCGATGGTTGAGGCGTTCTTGTATAAAGTAGTCTAGTTAAGATCCATGTCACTGCAGATTACTGTCTCGCAACGCAGAAATCATACCCGAAGATAACACCTTCGTGTTGCTCATGCACGCAGGTGAATACTGCTTGTTTAGCCCCAAAAAAGTTTCTTGACGCTCTGTCATCGAAACAACGCCTGCTTCTATGCGAGAGCATTGCCCGCCCCCTGCCTAGCAAGCTCCCTACCTAGCAAGCTTTTCATGTCAGATGGTTCAGCACCCGAGTTCCTCGGTCGTCCATTAGGGCGAGGACACCAACATACCAGCGGGCTACTCTCACCCAGGCGGCGCCCCGTTCTGCCCGTGCAGTATCAGCCATCACCGAGGCGTCCTACTCGTGTCCGCCACCAACCCTGACAGCTTCGCCAGGCAACACCTCCCGGAGCCATCTCCTCAGTTCCTCGGCCTCCTCTGGCACGATTCGGTCTGGTAGGCTCAGCAGTGCCGCTCTCAGCTCGGCGTCTTGCGTCGTTGCTTCCCGGAGCAAGGCCCTCACCGTCTCAACCTTGTAGGGCGAGTACTCTGTCAGCCCGGGACGCATCAGACTGACAAAGCCCTCGAAAAAGTCCACTAGGGACAGATGCATCAGCCTATCTCTCCGGTCAACCATGCGCAGAGCGGCGAAATGCAGGAGGCTGTCCGCGGTCCGCTGGCGCTGGTTTTCTTCATAGGCGGCACGGGCGCCGTTTGTGAGGTGGGACGGGACGGGCGAAGGGATGTCGGATCTGGTAACGGCGTGGAAGCTCAGGGCCGCCAGACGCGGGAGGATGCGGAGGAGCCGGCCCTGGGCGAGGGTCAGCTGCCTCTCGTCCGCGGCTGTGTCCGGGTGGCGGCCGGAGCAGATGTCGAGTATGAGGCGGTAGATGTCGCGGTCGGAAAAGATGCGCCGCCAGAGCTTGCCTTGGCCGGGCGACTTGCGGAGGACTATGGCTTGGGACATGTCGGACGAGGAGGACGGCGGCGGCGGGGGCGGAAGCTCGCAGTCGATGTCCAGTAGGTTTCCGAGCACTATACCACCCTTCTGGCCAACCTCGACGTGGGGCGAGGCCAGCCAACGTCGAACAAAGTCGGAGACCAAGAGAGGCATGTTGGACAGGATCGCGGCATCGGCAGGAGTGCGCGACGCTTTCTCGATGACCGTCATGGCGAGAATGTTTGCTGAAGGGGCAGGTGATCGGAGGGCTTGAATGAGCGAGTCTTCGGAAGCGAGCGAGAGGATCTGGGTAAATGAGACTGGTTGTAGGAGCTTTATGGAGAGGCTCGCGAGGATGGCAGGGTCTTGTTGGTATTGCTGAAGGACCGTGGTGAGCCTTGGAAGGAAGCGCGGGATCAGCGGAGGGATGTTTGCATCTGGAGAACGGTCCCGTCAGCCCATGTTGGAGTCAGACTGGAGAAAGCAAGACGAGCTTGGAAGAGGAATGAGAGGCGTACCGGTAAGCTGCAGCTCAACATGGTCGAAGAGCTTGTCATTCAAGTCGATGTTGGGATTTTCTACAAGCTCATCAAGGTGCTCGTCGAGCTCCTCGAGCCCGGTCAAGGGTACTGTCTCCATTCGGATACAATATGTTGCCGCTGATGAGAGTGCGTTTTCAAGATCTGAATTTTTAAACCGCGGTAAAGCCTCAAATGAAGTCGTTTGATATTTCTGGCGTCGTTGGACGATGCGATTAAACAACGAGAGCTTCAACGACGTAGGTGCTTGTGTCTGCCTGCAGCGGCGCGGGCGACAAGCTGCAGCAGGGGTCTTGAGCGGGGGCGGATCGACACTAAGGTACCTTAGTGTAGCGCAGGGGTGGGGCCTGACGTTATCCCCCCAGCAGTCCAAACATCGGGCCAAATGCCGCCCAACCCCGCCAAAATTTTCCGGCCGCGAACTGCCGCCTGGCGAAAGTGAGGAGTGACATCCAACGTCGGTCAATCTAACGACTTGATGTAGTTGGATCTTCATCTTATAGATGCTGTTCTATGGATAACTTTACAGCATTAGGGGAATTCAGCAGATAATATGTCACGCGGAGGTCGAGGAGGTGGCTTTGGCGGTCGGGGTGGACGGGGCGGAGGAGGCAGTGATAACCCATGGGCAAACGACCCAAACCTCCAAGTCGACGGACGGCCGTCGGAGCTCTTCCCGGTGAGTTTCGCCCCTATAACACTATCTGGCTGGTATATTGCCGAACTAAGCTGACGCCGGTTCCTGTCTAGCCATACAATGTTCCAGTAGCTACGCCGCTCACAAAGAAGGAGGAGAAGCAAGTGTCTTACTTCCTCCTCTTCCGCGAACAAGTACACGACGGCCCACTATACACACAAACGCGGACTTCGAGTGTCGACGCCAGCGAACCGACCCGAGTCTACGGTCAAGAACAGATTAACAAGCGCTACGGCATCAAGAACAAGGCTACCGTCGACCCGTTTCTGGCCATGCCGACCTACTCGCAGCGCTTCATCAGGCAAGAACGTGCACTGCCTGACCTGGCCAGCCGTCCGTTTGCGAAGGAGTTCTTCCCTCCAGAGCTACACGCGACACTCGACGGCGAAGATGGGCCCGCTGTTGCCGGAGGCAAGCGCCGCAAGTTGAACGGAAAGAAGACGCTCGCCCTGTCCAACATCACCACCCTGCGTACAGCTGCCGATATATTCCTCCCTGAAGCGGCACAACAAGACCAAGCCAAAGCCTTGGAACTGCTCGACAAGCTCGGCGACGACGAGAACCAGGACGACCTGCTCCTCGACGACGATGACGACTGGGTCCGGACCAACGAAGACGGCGACGATGCGGCTGACGAGGAGGACGAGTTCGACGACGAGTCAGACAACGATTATAATGCCGAGCAGTACTTTGAAGACGGCGCCGCCGACGAAGACTACGACGATGCCGGAGACGGAGGAGGCGAGGAATACTTTTGACATCATTAAGCTGTTGCCGAAGCGGCAGGGGAATTTGCATCTGCGCGGCGTTCTGGAGGCCCAGTTGCGAGGCCTGGTATGCGACGTGTACAGTTGGACTGGATTGATACCACATTTGTTCGCTAGTGTTCACGGGAGACAACTGGATTAGAAAGGAAGATTTTACGAGTTCAAGACTCGACACATTAGGCATTACCTTGGGCCTACTTGCCACTTTGATGGTAAGAAGTGCCGATAAGTACCTTAGATCTACCTCAACGCCTGATATCTGGGCAGGCATGGCCGCCTACTTAGCTAGCTTAGTGTAGGGCCATTGCGTCTTCGTCCATGATAGGCAGGCTAGCATTGTCTGCAACTGCCTCAATGTACTCCGTTTGCTCCATTGCCCAGAAACTCCCCGAGCTGCAACTGTGTGACGCCTTCCCGTGCTCCACCAACGGAGCTGGCAACCTTGAGTATCGTCTCCTCAAAGTCTCTCAGCACAGCTGCCAACTCGACAATCTGCTCATCGGTGCTTCCCTGGACACCGTCCTTTGGGGTGGCAGCCACCCTTTGTAGCTGCTCTAGCACGTTTGCCTGGACACCGTGGAGATGCGTCTCGATCTCGCCTAGATTCCTCTCCAACTTCTTCATCGTCTCGCCCATCTCATCCGCCGTCCGGGAGAAGAAACTGACCAGGTCGGAGCTACCTTCGCCGTCGACATCTGCCGAAGCACCGGTGGCAGATGCCTGCTGGCCGCGCGTGGACCACAGCCCCGCCTGGTGGTAGGGCGTGGGCAGTTTCAGGTTGTCGATGGCCTTGAAGGACAGCTTTGCATTGTTTGCATCCACCTTGACAAGCTCGCGCAGCTGCTTGACAGCCACGGCGTCAGCCGCGAGAGCTGCCTCGACGCCAGCAGCTTTGCGCGAGACAAAAGCCACGTCGGTCGGGATTGAGGACAGTTGGTCGCCGTGCGCGGGCATGAAGGCGTCCAGCTCGTTCTTGTGGTTGATGAAGCCTTGTATGAACTTGTCGACCTCGGCAATCTGCTTTTGCAGGTCCTCCTGCAGGTCGTTGAAGCGCGTCGTGGACCGGATGTTGCTCAGGTCTATCCTCACGCCGGGCACCACTTGTTGCTGGCCCTGTGACTGCTGGTTGCTCGTCGACTGGCCCATGGTGAGGCCGGGCCCTAGGGCAGACTGTCCGAACGCGCTGCTCTGAGGTTGCGCTGTCGACTGACCGCTGTTACACGTTTTAGCAAAATGTCGGGCATGCGGCCTAGGGAGACGGAGCTAAATACAAGAGACCGCCGGCAGG
>Ga0209127_100813_pt1 | contig 10568 bp, 10 predicted proteins | sample LakSupMetagenome_FD_187469 | JGI IMG/M metagenome (GOLD analysis project Ga0209127, IMG submission 187469) | Freshwater microbial communities from Lake Superior, Canada - Sta WM archaea (SPAdes) (version 2) | ecosystem: Environmental > Aquatic > Freshwater > Lake | place: Lake Superior, Canada...
AGTATGGCCAGCGTGTCATCGACGCCTGTTTGGTGTAAGTTTATAGCCCATTTGAAGGGAAAGGAGAGGTAGTGACATGCCTGGGTCGGTGTTGGAGATGATTTTGTGCTTTGGTCCACTGCGACGATTTTTTGGTTTACCTTGCATGCACTGCAGATAATAGGCTCAAGATAACTTTCGAAACTGAACCTCTTGATTGTCTAGAAAAGGAAAAGCCTGAAGTATGACACGATGTGGTGAGCGTGAATGCGGTACGATGAGACCTCCCCTGAGCCGATGTGCCGCAGCTTATATAGCGTTACTCAGTGAATTCCGTCTGAGGTCACACCGTCCCTCGGCTAGTCTCAATTCCTTCACACCATTTCCGTGCGCATGTTGAGCACACTGCGACTCTCCTCGTGCTGTAACAAGAAAGGCAAGGCAATCTCTGCACTGTCTAATCCATGGATTACAATCGGGATTCACAGCGCCGGTGGCTTTGGTTGGGGTCGTCACAGAGATTCTATGATCAGCTTGCAAAGTGCGATATTATTACTATTACCGGACGCTCCTATGTATACGTTAGTTGACCCAACATCACCGGGTCGTGTCAACGTCATAGCAAAGCTACACATGCCGCTCATCCGTTTCTTGTCCTCCAGTGCGCCTGTGTCTCAAGCGTGCCTTCCCTGCCGTAAACCACAGTGAGAACCAGTCTTTCTCTTCAACACGCAGATACTTCAACAACACAATCCCTGGCTCTCCACATACTTCATTCCCTTCCGACCGGTGGAGGACGCCTGGTTACCACAGCTTAGAGGTGGTGACAGCGTCCAATCGTCGATGAAATTGCCTTTCCAACCTCCAATGGACCACCAAACTTGTTCCGGCCATACAGAGAGGGAGAAAAGGGCTGTCAAGACCGACAACAAACGCCAAGGCGCAGTCGAACTCGTTTGTTATACGAGTGCTCCCTGGTGCATCCGGGCTCCTAGACTGAAATGAACAAAACAAAACCCTTGCAAGAAGATAGTACCGTCCCTGCTGGTCCAAAGCACGAAGGCGGGTATCTCCATGCCGATGCTTCCCGACCGCCAGCGCGCAACGCTATCCGTCTCTTCGTAACTCGAACATGGCAGTGAAAAGAGGGTATCTTTGACAAAAACAACACCTTGAGTTGAACCGTGAATGATGCAGAAGAAAACAAATCCCCAACGCTGCAAGAAAACACATGGCCACCATGGCCCCGCCCAAGACGCTCGACATCGAGGTCGATGCGGCTTCTCTTCGAGTAAGAAGCCGACTGCTACTTCTTCGGGTTGGCGGCTGACGTCGCAGGTCCGGCAACACGAATGCTCTCGGCCCACGTCACAGACTTTCCCCAGCCGTCTTCGATTCGCTCCACGAGGTAGTTACACAGAGGCCTGGTAAACTGCATATGCGTCTCTCGGCCGCGTAAATCCAGAGCCTTCTTGACCTGTTCGTCGGAAAGGATCAAGTGATTCGGATTCGCGGGCCACTCACTGACGCTCTGGAGAAGAAGGAAGCAGTCCCGCCTGCCCTTGTCGAGACCGAAGATGTTGCCATTCCAGGTCGCACTGCTGACGAGCTTGCCAGCACGGTAGGTCTTCTCGCGCCAGATCATGAACACCGGCTTCGCCTTGTCGGCAACGTCGATGAAGACGAACCAGCCCGTGGACTCCTTCTTGCTCGTCTTGGAGTTGAGGACGGACTTGTATACCTCCCCGAGGCAGAGGAAGTAGTGGCTTGCCCCGTTGCTGGCCAGCACGCGACCCCTCGGACCGAATGTGCGGCCCTCGATGACGCCGAGGCCCTTGACAATCTTGCGTGCGTCGGCGGTCTGCTTCCACTCCTTGGGTACGCCGTCGACCTGCTCTCGCGGGCAGGGCTCGACGCTATCCGACGACCCTGTCTGGAGTAAGAACTCGTACATGTCGTTCTTGATCTCCAGCTTGAACAGAGGGAACTGGTAGGTTGCGTCGAGGTAGTCTTCGCGCAGGAGTCGGTACTTGGGGAAGTCGGTGCAGTCGAAGTCCTTAAGTGCGCGGATGTAGCGAAATTTGTCTCGGGCTACCTTTGATAGGCCTTCCGGAGTGCTTTCCCGGGCTGGTCTGGCTGTACCTGGAGCTGGTTCTTGCTTGGGCAGTTTCGTCGGCTTGGCAGTTCCTGCTCGATTCGCTGGCTGGGTTACAGCAGATGTCGTGGGCTTGGCAAAAGGGTTTGCCTGGTTGACGGAAGGAGCCTGTCTAGGAGCCCTTGATGGTGTCAGAGAGGGCCCACGTCCCAGCACGGTGGATGCCGCCCGGCGTCTGGTTGCCGACAGCGGCTCGTCGTCGCTGTCATGGTCTGTGACGGATGGCGTACGGACAGGCCCCTTTGCTCGCTTAGCTACGTGGGACACGGGCTCTGATACCGACGCCTGTCGCTTTCGTTCAGGCATACGGAACTCGCGTTCGCGACCTGCTTCGACTTTCGAGAGTCGCTTCACCACATCCTCGAGGCTCTTCTTCACCAACCCAACTTCCGTGTCGGTCGCCTTCTGCTTCTGCTTCCTCTCCTCGAGCTCCTTGCCCATCGCCTCTCGCTGCGTTGTCAGCTGTACGACATCTCTGGAGAGTTTGCGAACGTCTGTCTCGTGACTCTGAATGAAATCGATCCGCGCTTGCTTCTCAACGGACACACGATCCGAGACATCTGTGATCTTCTCATGGAAACCGCCGACGCAATTCTGAGTCTCTTTGAACAAGCGAGTCAGGTTCGCCACGTTCTGACAGTGAGCGTGGAGAAGCTTGTCGACCTGGGCGACTTCAAACCTGGCCGTCTGCTGTGCCTCTTCCACGACGCGGTGGTCGCAATGGGTCCTCAGGCTGTTCATCTGCTTCTGTAAGTCTCGCTGGTGGTTCCGGACGTTGGATATGTGCTCTAACTGTTCCTCGACAGCTAGGAGTTTCTTGCTCAGGGTAGCGACGACTTCATGATGGGTATCTTGGCTGATTGTTGGGACCTGAGTGGCCTCCACAGCGTTGTTTGTCTGGGCCCTACGGTCCTCGACACGTGCATCGTATGAAGGGGTTGGACGGGGCGGTAGACTAGGGTTACCGGGAAGAGACGACAGGGTCTGGCTCTGCCTTGCCATTATTGGCCCATGAGGTGCTTCGGGCTGAACTTGGATATTGCCTTTGGACCGGGGGGTCTTATCAGGCGACGCCATGTCTGCAAGTTGCCCTTGTGATAGATTAGGGTGCGACTTGGTTTGACACAGGCGAAATGGCAGCAATGGCCTTCCCTCAGCTTCTGTGGGAGAATCTTTGTTCGCGCTATGGTAAATGTTAGTACTAATAATGTAGTAACGGGATAGTATGGTAGAAAGGGGTTAAAGGCACAAGATGAGCGGAAATCCTATATGAGAGGACTGAGAATGAGCATATCTCATCACGAAGGCACAAAGGGACTTCTGTACAGGAGAGCATAGCTCACTCTCAGTGTCCCAGTAACCACACATGACTGATAGTGATTGAAAGCAACATTGGTAGGGTCGACAAGCCTTGAAGAGGATCTTGAGTGCAAATGGCAAGGGCTGCGGATTTTCAAAGCAGATGAAGTGATGAAAGTAGTATACAGCGCACGTACCTCGAGACTGGAAGGTCCACGTCGTTCGCGACGTCGAACACACGCCGACAGACCCGTGCTGATTGAAAACGGAGATCCGTGGAGGAGGTTTAGAGGAACTACGGCAGGTGGAACTGTGCCTAGGTATCTTTGTCCTAGACATGAGAAATAACTGTAAGCAGCTTCTTCAATGTGAACAAGGAATGCAAGAGAAGGAAGAGAGGCGCTTGCGGTCTAGGGTTGCAGACCTTTACCGATAGGTGTCCGCCGACAAGTAGAATCAGATCCAAACTACCTAAAGGTAAGGTAGTCAAGGCCGTGCCGTTATGTCTTGAGCAACAAACAAGGAGGGTTGTGCCGCCGCAATGGGCTTTCAAAGTTAGAGAGAGCCGCAGCCGGTGTAAGGAAGAAAGCGAGGTACAGCCTTCAACTTCTAGAGAGACAGAAGTTACCTAGATGGAAGGCGAAGACGGGAAGACGGTACGTAAACAAGAGGTGGCGCCGTGTATGCGACGTGTCAAGCCAAGATTTCAGGCACGGGTTGAAGTTGAGGGTTTTCAGAAGGCCAAGACAGGTAGGTACGTTGAGGAAGAAGGCTGAGGTAGTGGATGAGGTGCCTGGTCAGGAAGAATTAGGTGGGGAACAACAAAAGCAGCTTCCGCAAAGGACTGTTTGGACTTTGGAGATTCGAGGAACTTCAGCTGTAGGCGTCGGGTTGCCGAAAGTTGCCAGTGCCGTCGGGTGTCATTCACTTGATGATTAGCTGGCAGTTGCAGCCGGCACAACTGCTTGGAAGCGAAGTCCCACTTTCGGGAATAGATGAAAGGGAAAGGGCCCAAATCTGGGAGGGCTGAAGGTGATGTGAACCGACGGTTGAGAGCGACATGTTTATCTCGGGTACCGACATGGCAGGACGTACTAAGGTAGCCAAGACAAACGAGTTCTCTTGTAAGATGGCAACCAGAAATGACAGAATCACACATAACCTGCCCTTAGTTCCAGAGAAACGAATCTAGCATACTTGCCCTTCCCAATGCTCTTTCAAACTCGTTCGCTCCTCTCCAACGTTGTCTCTTCCAGCACTACGGCAATGAAATCTATACCACTTCGGACGACCCTTGTCATCTTGCCGGCTCGAGGGACGGTCAGAATCCTGAGATAGGAGATGGATAGTATGTGAATAGCATGGCCGGCCCGGCCCGTTGCATTCCTCTGCCCAACATCTTCTGCTCAACCACATCTTCAATCAACACACACCCACTCACAGTCGAGCTGGTTGCTGGTCTCTTGCTGCTCGTTGTATCGTCTCGCCAGCAAGAAGACTGACAGAGAGAAAGGACAAGAACAGGCCCAGGCCCATGTCTGCTCTCTCTTGGTGGTAAATCAAGTATATGCATGACGCAGACGGTCGGACGTACCTAATTCTTTCGACGTTGTCCCCCTCCCCCTGAAGGGATACTAACCGGATCGACCCTTAGCGTAAGGCGGGCGGGGATCCCCTGGACCTGGTGCGGCCACGACCAATGGCCAGCAGTACAACTCTCCAATTAAGCTTTGGTCCGTGCGCAGGGCTTGTCGTAAGGGGGTCTCCCCCAATCTGACATTGTTGTCCAAGACCAAGACATGCCAGCCAACGTCAGTTCAACATTTCTCTCCTCCATAGGTATCCCCTATACCGCCAAGTCTATCACTCTCTAGGCTCGCATAAGGCCTATTTCATGAGGCAGCCGTTCTACGCATACTGCCGCATGTGCAGGTATCTCCGATAAGTCCCGGCGTTTGACATACAGTCCAGTCCTCCGGCCATGCGTCTCCAGAATCCCTGGGCGGTTGCGACGCTGCTGCTCATAGCAAGCGCAGCAGCATCAGGAAGCCCAAGACGAGATGCCGAAAAGGTATCGACGACAACAAGCACAGCAACGGCAGTAGCGACACCATGCGTTGCCACGTCCAGCAGCGGCGCATTCTACGACCTGCGGGATGACATGGCCAGTCCGCTGAAGGAGGGGGAGAAGGAGAGGGCACACAAGGGGCCCGTAGAGGACTACAGCTACGCGAAACCCCACGACTGGCACTACAACTTCACCATGAACATATGCGCGCCCGTGGTCAAGACGGTCAAGGACGTGGTGGGCGTCGAGAAGGCGCAGTGGAAGAACATCAGCGCCTACTACGAGCAGGGCGGGAAGACATACTCGCTAGGGTTAGTTCTTCCGAACAGTTAAGATGAGTGGTCAGGACAAGCGAGCACATACTGACATTGTCCTTGCTTTACAGGCAACTGAACACCACGCTTGTCCCGCGAGGCTCACAGCTCGTGCTACGATACTCGGGCGGATCACCATGTGCCATTGGCAAGCGCAAGGACACGAGGCAACTGCACTCAGGCGCCAGCTACAAGGACTCCGACCACGAGACGGACGCACACAAGATTAACGACTGGGCCAAGGACGAGGAGGCGGTGCGGCGGAAGTCGGCCATCATCTCGTTCCGGTGCGACCGGGAGATCGGAAACACCCACCCCCGGCTGTCCTTCATCGAGGTGGACGAGGACGAATGCACGTACGTCTTCAGCATGCTCTCTCAACACGCCTGTGCGAAGACGGAGCCGCACAAGGCCGGTAGCGTCGGTCCAGGTGGTGTATTTGGCATCATCTTCTTCGTTGCCGTGGCTGTGTACCTGCTTGGTGGCGTGTTCTACCAGAGGACGGTGGCACATGCGAGGGGCTGGAGGCAGCTGCCCAACTATAGCCTCTGGGCGGGCATTGGAGGGTTCATCCAGGTATGTCAGCCCAGGCTGAGAGAGAGACGATCGGCTAATCAATGCGTATCTAGGATTTCTTCATAATCATAACATCGTCGTGCGCACGCTTCCTTCCCGGCAGACGTGGCTACGGTCGGTTATCAGTATCGCCCACGGGAAGAAACAGGAACCGCGACGACGAGAACCGTCTGATCGACCAGTTGGACGAGGAGTGGGATGATTGATGGGAAAGGGGTTATCATTTTATCATTCTTAGCGGTGCTACATAGACTCCGTGTGATTTCGTTTCAACAATAAAAAGTCCTTTGACAGCGGCCCTGTTGCAGGTGGACTGAGGCCAGCGCTCTAGGCGACGCTTGTAAGCTCTCAATGTGTATGCTAGAGGGCAGTGTTTCCATCAACCCTAGTCTCAGCGACCGCGCTTTGGGAGGACCGCATTTCACTACGCTACTAAAAGTGGCCCCATCATACGCTCAATCGTCCTTCGGCCGCATTGCTGTGTAGCAAGAGGATGTACGATGTTGCATCTGGCGGAACTCCTTCCAGAACCCCCAGAGAAGCACGGACCTCCGGCGGTTGCCCCGACAGAAACACCCCACTACAGTACCAACGTCAGCCCGCCGCCGTCTGTTACCTGAGACGGATGATCAGCCCGAAACTGATTCTACAATATAAGTTGACCACATCACGACCGTATCTGTACCGATACCCCTCAGCTGTAGCCCTCGCTTTCGGCATCCCTCGACCTCTCTACCAGCAATCGACCAAGGCAATCCTCAGTTCAAACCAGCCTGCAAGATGCAGTCTGGCATCTCCGGTAAGACAGCAAGCACAGCTGCCCCTTACTCCTCCTACTCGACCACCCCCGTACCATAAGCTAACCTCGGCGCCGCCCTCAGCCTCCAAGGAGCTCCTCTCCGACTTCAACACCCTCCTCGGCTCAGACACCCACTTCGGCCTCCTAGCAACCATCAAATCCGAGCAACTCGTCCCCGTCACCTTCCTCACCCCAAGCCAGCCGGCCTCCTCCTCGACCTTCTCCCAGAACCTCACATCCCTCCTCGCGCCCCACCTCCAGCCCAAGGAAGCCCTCTACGTCCTCCTCCGCCGCTTCGACACCGCCCCCTACCTCACGGCCGTCTCCTACGTCCCCGACGCGGCCCCCGTCCGGCAGAAGATGCTCTTCGCCTCGACGCGGCTGACGCTCACGCGCGAGCTGGGCAGCGAGCACTTCCGCGAGACGGTATTTGCGACGTCGGACGAGGAGCTGAGTGCCAGGGGGTTCGAGAAGCACGACGCGCACGCGCGGCTCGAGGCGCCGCTGACGGAGGAGGAGAGGAGTCTGGGCGAGGTCAAGAGGGCCGAGGCGGAGGCCGGGTCCGGGACGGGGACGAGGGAGATTCACCTCAGTAAGAACTTGGCTATGCCTGTTGATCAGGCGGCGGTGGCGGCGTTGAAGGAGCTCGGGGAGGAGGGGGCAGGCAAGGGGTTAGTGATGCTGGTAAGTTTGCTTCCGTTGCTTTTTGTTTCCCTCGACGTTCACAGTCGTACTGACACGCGGTTCGAAATCACAGAAAATCAACCCCGAAACCGAAGTCGTCGAGCTAGCGCCCGAAGACGGGCCCACGCCGTCCTCGATACCGGAGCTGGTCAAGGCCATCTCCCCGAGCGAGCCGCGCTTCACCTTCTACCGCTTCGACCACTCGTACGGCGGCGGCACCAGCAGCCCCGTGCTGTTCGTCTATAGTTGTCCCGCCGCCCCCGGGATCAAGGCCAAGGGCATCAAGAGCCGCATGATGTACCCGCTCATGAAGAGGGCGGTGCGGACGGTCGCCGAGCAGGAGGCGGGCATCAAGATCGAGAGGACGTTTGAGGTGGAGGACCCGAGCGAGATCACGGAGGAGTCGGTGCTCGGGGAGCTGCATCCCAAGGTGGAAGTGAGGCAGGGGTTCAGCAGGCCGAAGAGGCCTGGGAGGTGAGACTTGCGTTGTGCGGTGCTGGGCCGTCAGAGGAGGGAAGCGGGCTGTTGCGGGCTGGGAGTCCCTGTGTAGACACGATGTTTATCTAGGGGATATCCACCTTGGGAGCTGGTCGGTGAGAGATATGACTCCTGATCACGAATATATTCCTAATCGCGGCACTGTTTCCTGCGTATTATTTCGTCTCGGCCAATGTCTACCTTTGGCATGTAGTCCGGCCTGGTGACCTCAGGCCTGTTCTGCCTTCCAGATACCCACGAGTTTGCTTAGTTTATACGACTTACTCGCCCCTGTCCTCTCAAACGTTAGCATTAGACAGGCTGGCTGTCCCGGGCAACATCTCCAACCCCTCGTTCTGCTAGCTGGCTCATCTCCACTCGTGCGTTCTTGATCTCTGTCCTCTGCTTATGGTCGGCCTGGAACTTTCTGCCTCCCAGAATACGTCCGTGCCTGCCTTTCGCTGGAGTCCTCGCCAATGCTCATAATGAAGTGCTCCACCCGCAGCGTGTGCAGGTGTTATAACGCGACGCGGTGGGGACGACGAGCACAGTCAACGACAGATGAGAGACGCGCCCTGATATGCGGTGTATCGCTTCGACTGTGGTTTCGTCGCTGTATGTTCAGCTTGGCAGCCCAGATATGATGGCTGTTCAAAACAGCAAACGTCTTCATGTTAATCAGCCCCTATTTGACACGAACAATGATTTCATTATGCACGTTCGCACAGTTGCTGCTGGGATACGACCCATCCCAACTCCAGTGTCTCTCCCCAGCGCCGAGTCTTTGCTGTTGTCAACCAGATAGAGCACCATAAGCTATGTAGATGTCCGTTGCTGAAGTTGCCAAGAATGATCGAAGCCGGATCGACGCCAAGAGAAAACGCCATGCAGCATCCGCGCTGCCAAACCCAAAGCCATCAAGGTGCAGCTCATGTGACCGAGCCCCGGTACCCGCCGAACCGTTCCAGGAACCGGTTCCCAGTTGTACACTCCTCACAATACCTCAAAGCCTTGCATTCGGCCACTGCAGATGTTTTGCAAACGTATGAGGTGATGTTGGTGAGGCTCATACCAAGATGGAACAAATTTTAGATGAGACCCAAATGACATCTCATCAAACAGCTGCATTGCGCGATAGGGACACCGAGTACATGCTTGGGTAGCCCTAACAGCGGAGACCAACCGCTCCGGCCGGTACCCAATGCGGGCGCGAGCTGAAAGCCGGAGAGCCGTCCGGTAGTCGCGGGCATCGGACTCTGCAGGGGGTGCACGGGCCACAAATGACGAGCGATAACGCCATTTCACAACAGGAAGTCGCAAAACAGTCTTGGTCGGCGAAGCTGTCAGTCGCCGCGAGGACCGTGAAGAACAGTTCAGCTGGTGAGGAGTGTTCGTGTTGTTGACCTACCTCCTGAGTCAGATGGCTGATTTAGAGTTCGCCACTAGTTCATCCACCCATTTTGACAGTCGATGGCATCTTCAGCACGCCAACACGCCAACAAGGTGCCAAAGCAAAACTGAGAACTTACAAGATCGCCGCCATATACCTGCCGCCCCGGTGACCTGCCGAAGACGAGCAGTCCTCATTCGGCGACCAGGCTCGAAACTTTAATACCTTAAGGCTGCCTCTTTATTATACTGGATCACCGATCGCTTACCACTGGAACGTCTCGACATTGCAAACGGGAAAAGCCCAGGATTGCGACATTGTCGGTTGAGCATTGCGCAAGCTCGCCTGTACACTAACCAGTGCGGCGATCTGCTTTCTTGCGACCGAGACAGGGAGGGCTCAGAGAACAGGGCACATCCCCTTGACCGCCTCCCGTCTGCGAAGTACTACGTGTACAGCAAACCCCCAACACGAGCACCTCCTGCTGCTACAATCTTTGCCCGTCAGCACGCAATCCTTCGATCACCAGGAGCGGCCAACGGCCCAGTTATCCGAGACCGTCTCGTCCTGTCGCAAACCCTAGACACTGCCAGGACATGGCCCGTGGCACCCGCTGTCATCATCTGCCCTGCTAACCGCGAGCTGGTGTCTCGCCCTTTCTCTAACCATGGAAGCTTCCGGCCCTTCCAGTCTGACACACGGCTCACAGAATGCCAGACCAAATGGCATATCAGGACGGCCGAATGACGAGGACCAAGACGGCTATGCGACCATCCACGACCACCCTCGACCTTACAATAACTTTTCCACCCTGCCCAACAAGCACG
>Ga0209127_100814_pt1 | contig 10558 bp, 11 predicted proteins | sample LakSupMetagenome_FD_187469 | JGI IMG/M metagenome (GOLD analysis project Ga0209127, IMG submission 187469) | Freshwater microbial communities from Lake Superior, Canada - Sta WM archaea (SPAdes) (version 2) | ecosystem: Environmental > Aquatic > Freshwater > Lake | place: Lake Superior, Canada...
GAACGCCAAGGCACAACGTTGCTAGGATGGGAAGACCGTCATCTGAAAGTATGTCTACCACTGGATGATTGTCAAAAGCCTGTCCTTCAGACCGAATCTATTGTACAATGACACACGAAAGCCAACATGCCCTATGAACACCGGCCGATGACCCTGCAAGAAAAACCGCACTCGCTCCATCCTCAGGAACCCCCAGATGTCGACAACTCAGTCACCAAAGCGCCTAACCGGCAGACCGAGGTCGACGCCGAGCTCGTCGCGGAAGAGCTTGGCGAGCGTGGAGCCATCCCTAATGTACATCCACTCGCCGACGGCGGTACCCTGCTTGTCGCCCTGGCCCTCGCCCCGGACGACCCAGTCGTACCGCTTCGGGCCGCTCTTGGGCGACGACAGCCAGATCTGCTTGTTGGGCGGCTGCTTGTTGATGACGTAGGTGCCGACGTTGCCGAAGTTGACTGTCATGACGCCGGCCTGGTGCACATCGTTAGTAAATCAGGCATGTCCGGGTGGAGAGAATAGGAGCGACGAGGAAGGGGAGATCTACCGAGTACTCGACGTCGACGTCGTCGCGGGTGTCCTGGAGCTCTTCGAATTTGTTCAGGATGGCCTCGAGGTAGTCGTCGGCCAGCTGGTGGTACTGGGCCTCGGTAATCTCGGTAGGGGTGTGGTTGGTGGTCTGTGTGGGCTCGTCGGCCTTGTTGGCTGGCTCCTTACTGCCATCGGGCAGGATTGCGATGTGGCGCGGGGTGGTCGAGGAGATGGAGCGCACGCCGGTGACGACGCGATTGGCAGAGATTGCAACAGCCCTGGCAATTGTTACGGTGGCACGCGGAGCAGTAGTGCGGGCCGCACGGGCAGCCACGCGCGGAAGCACGCTCATGTTGGTGCGGAACATGGCGGGAGCTTGACGGACAGGGTGGGCGGAGAAGGGCGGTTAACAATATTGGGAGGGTTTGCGGGGAATGCGTTCGACGATTGCGTGCAGGTTGAAGGCGCCAGCAATCCAATTCAGGCCAGCCTGCCCCTCCTGATATCACAGTACGGTGAGCGAGTGAGGGTGAGCTTTAGGTGAGTGTTAAGGGGAGCTTGTTGTGAAGCTGAAAAAGCACCCCACACGGAGCTCTGGGAGCTTCGGATTGATTCCCGGTCTCCCAATGGCCTCGGAGCGTCATCGTTGGACCGTGCACTTATATAACTAGATTGTTGCGGCCCCGCTAACCCGGCCTTCCGCCCACGGAACCCCACCACACACTGAGCCTCATGCATCTTCCCTCCACGACATACCAATCTGGCCCTCCCATAATTCAAGGAAGGGGATACGCGCATGGCTTCTACTACAAGATGATAAACGCTTTCCTGGTTTTCAACGGCCAAGGTCAGCCACGGCTGACCAAGTTCTACACCCAGCTGGTTGGTGCATTTCTTCCAACGTGGCCCCGAACGACCACGACTAACTAACACGTTCCCTACAGGACACCAGCATACAGCAACGCCTAATCTCCGAGATATTTACGCTGGTGTCCAACCGGCCGGCAGGGTCATGCAACTTCCTCCCGCTGCCCCCTCTCCTCGCCGCTTCAGGCACCTCCAACTCCTCATCCGAGCCACATAACGACGTGCCGTCCCTCGTCACATACCGCAACTACGCTACTCTATACTTCATAATCATATCCACCTCGACCGAATCGCCCTTAGCCCTTATCGACTTGATACAAGTCTACGTCGAGGCTTTGGACAAGCTATTCGAGAACGTCTGCGAGCTGGACCTCATCTTCAACTTCGAGACTCTTCACGCGACACTGGGCGAGATGATAGTAGGCGGAGTGGTCATCGAGACGAACCTCGACAGAATCGTCGCGGGAGTTAGAGCGCAAGGGACTGTGGCCAAGAGACCCGTCAACGAGGGCAGGACGTCCGGTCTCGGCGCTGGCTTGGGCACCAACTTTGTGTGGACAGGAAGATGATGAGCCAGCAGAGATTATCGCATTGCGCTGATACACGGCTCGGAAAATATCGTGATGGGAGAGCCGAAGAGGTGGAAGCGAATATTTACTGCTGCCGCAGAACGAGCGGCGCGGGACAAGGTATTTTGACTCCTGAACTCCATCCGATGCATCCTATATGTACATGCCTGCATTGCAGGTGCTATTTTGGCGTCGGATGTGTTGAGACTGGCTCTCCATCGAGTCCTCGCCGGTTCTCAAGATCTCGTGGCTTCTCGAGGGTCCGGCGTATGGGTCTTTCCTGGGATGTGAAGGGAGCCATGATCTCCCAGAACTTCTCTCGCACCTGGACAGATGCTGTCAGCGGCAGCCACGTAGAGGACCGTTAAATAGCGGAACTCACTCCTAGAAAGGGGTTATGTTCGTCTTTGGTTTCCATGAAGAACACGCCGTAGACGACGACAACTAGCAACCAGTCAGCCCAGCTATCCCGTGAAACGATACCGGTCCGTAGCATCGGGCACGCACATGTGATCGCGAACAGTTGCGCCAACTTGATCGTCTTGTTCCATGTCGGCCTAGCAGTCGCAAGTTGTGCCCTTCTCTTGTACTTCTTCTCGAGGCGCAACTGTTCCTGCGGCGAGAGCTTCGTAAAGTCTGGCGGCCAGACCTTCTTCAGCTTGAAGGCGACATTAGGCAGGTCTAGCTGAGACCTCGGACCCTGTGCAGCAGCTCGTCTAAGTAGCGTCGGTAGCATGGATGCGGTTCGGCCGTCTGAGCGTAGTCAATCTCTTCTTACTCGAAGTCCAGTGTCGTCCAAACTCGATCGCAAAGTTGCAGCCACTGCACGCGCCACTGCACGCGCCACAGGTCGCCATTCTCAACTACGTAGCTTGCTCCACTGTTATTCACCGCCTTCCTAAAACAGAACTCACAGGCCCTGCACGCCGCAGAATCCGACTTCGACCCCGCGGATCTGCCCGCAGACGGGAACTGCAGCAGTTTCATCGATCGCGGCAGTGTCAAATTTGTGAGTCAAGCCGTCTCAGCGCTGCCTGCCTTTAAGCAGCGGATGATCCCTCTCAGAAGCCTAACATAGCAATCCCAATAGCTCCGATTTACCTCAAGCACATCTGAGGTCCTCAATAAGCTGACAGCATGGCCGAGACCTCGGTGCCCAAGGCCCTCGAGGGCCTGACCGTCTCCAAAACGAAAGAGTTGAAGGGTGTAAGTGCTGGCTACTTCCCATGCATTCCCAGCTGCACTTGCTCACTGTTCTGCCGTCTAGACTGAGAAGAGAGACACCCTCATCTCGATTGAGAAGAAATACCAGCAGAAATGGGAGGAAGATGGTGTCTTCCAACCTGATGCCCCCTCGATATCCGACATCCCCCTCGATTCCATCTCTGCCGCAGACCTGCGCGCGAAGTACCCCAAGTTCTTCGGAACGATCGCATACCGTCAGTCAACACCGGCACTCAGAAGATTTGGTCGCCAACTGACCGCCTTATAGCTTACATGAACGGCCGTCTCCACGTCGGACATGCCTTCTCCGTCAGCAAAATCGAGTTCACGGCCGGCTGGTCACGAATGGAGGGCAAGCGGACCCTCTGGCCGCTGGGCTACCACTGCACGGGTCTCCCGATCAAAGCTTCCGCCGACAAGCTGATCAAGGAGGTCGAGATGTTCGGCCGCGACTTCGAGAACTACAAGGACGAAGAGTCCGTCCTCGAGGACGCGCCGCCCGCGCACCGCCAGACAAAGGAGGACCCGACCAAGTACGCCGCCAAGAAGGGCAAGGCCGCCGCGAAGCAGGTCAAGATGAAGTACCAGTGGCAGATCATGGAGGCCGTCGGCATCCCGCGCCAGGAGATCCACCTGTTCGCCGACCCCCAGTACTGGCTCGAGTTCTTCCCGCCGCTGTGCAAGCGGGACCTGACCAACTTTGGAGCGCGGATAGACTGGCGCCGCCAGTTCGTCACGACGGACGCGAACCCCTATTACGATGCCTTTGTCAGGTGGCAGATGGTCCGCCTGAAGCAGCTGAACAAGGTCAAGTTCGGCAAGAGGTACACCATCTACTCGATCAAGGACGGACAGCCGTGTATGGACCACGACCGGAGCGAAGGAGAGGGTGTGACGCCCCAGGAGTACACAGCCCTTAAACTGAAGGTTCTGGAGTGGTCGCCCAAGGCTGCGGAAACTCTCAAGGGCAAGGTGCCCGAGGATGCCGCCGTCTTCTTGGTCCCCGCTACCCTCCGTCCCGAGACCATGTACGGCCAGACATGCTGCTTCGTCGGGCCAAAGCTCACCTACGGAGTCTTCAAGGTCTCGGACAAGGTGTACTACATCATGACCGAGCGTGGAGCCAAGAACATGGCCTACCAGCAGATCTTCGAGAAGGAGGGCGTGATCGACAAGGCTGCCGATATCGTGGGATCTGACATGGTCGGTACTCTGGTTAACGCTCCCTTGTCTGTGCACACCGAGGGTATCCGCGTCCTGCCTATGGAGTCCGTCCTGCCGACCAAGGGTACTGGCGTCGTGACTTCGGTTCCCAGCGATTCGCCCGACGACTATGCCACTGTCACGGACCTGGCTAAGAAGGCCGACTACTACGGCATCAAGAAGGAGTGGGCCGAGTTGGAGATTCTCCCCATCATTGAGACCCCGAGTTACGGCGACCTTTGCGCGCCGTTCTTGGTGAAAAAGTTGAAGATTTCTTCGCCCAAGGATGTGAAGCAGCTGCAGGAGGCGAAGGAGCTGGCATACAAGGAAGGATTCTACCAGGGGTGAGTCTCTCGGAAATTTCGCGACATTCGTGGGGGCTAACCCGTCGTCACTTAGAATCATGAAGTTTGGAGACTTCAAGGGGGAGAAGGTGGAGGTTGCAAAGCCCAAGGTCCGGCAACAGCTTATTGATGCTGGTCTTGCTTTCGCATACGCCGAGCCAGAGAACAAGGTTGTTAGCAGATCTGGTGACGAGTGCTCAGTTGGTAAGTCTGTATAACTCCCCAGGCCCGTGCAATTCTCAGACTAACCGGTACGAAGCGTTGATGGACCAGTGGTATCTCGACTATGGCGAGGAGTCGTGGCGTCAACAAGCCCTGGATTATGTTGCGAACGGCCTAAACACCTTCTCCAACGACACCAAGCACGCCTTCACTGGAGTCCTGAACTGGCTGAACCAATGGGCTTGTGCGAGGACATACGGCCTCGGCTCTAAACTCCCCTGGGATCCTACGTTCCTGGTGGAGAGCTTGAGCGACTCGACAATCTACATGTCGTACTACACAATAGCACACTACCTCCACAAGGATCTGTTCGGCCGCGAAAAGGGCCTCGGCAATGTCGGCCCAGAGCAGATGACCGACGACGTGTGGGACTACATCTTCTGCCGCCGTGAGCTCTCTGACGAGCTCATTGCGCAGAGCGGCATACCAAAGGAGACCCTCCAGGCCATGCGCCGCTCTTTCGAGTACTGGTATCCCATGGATCTCCGGGTGTCGGGCAAGGATCTGATCCCCAACCATCTTACCTTTGCCCTCTACAACCACATCGCCCTGTTCCCGAGGGAGTACTGGCCTCGAGGCTTCCGTGCCAACGGCCATCTGATGTTGAACGGTGAGAAGATGAGCAAGTCCACCGGCAACTTCATGACTCTGGACGATGTTACCAAGAAGTACTCCGCGGACGCCGCCAGGATAGCGCTTGCGGATGCAGGTGACAGTCTCCAGGACGCCAACTTCGAAGAGGACGTCGCCGACGCCGCCGTCCTGCGGCTGTTCAACAACAAGGAGTGGTGCGAGGAAATGGTCAAGGACACCGAGCTCCGCACCGGAGAGCTGAACGACTTCCAGGACGTCCTCTTTGACAACGAGATGAACTCCCTCGTGGCCGAGGCGAAGAAGCACTACCAGGAGACGAGCTTCAAGCTGGCGCTCAAGGCGGCCTACTACGACTTCAGCAACGCGCGCGACTTCTACCGCGAGGCCTGCAACGCCGCCGGCATCAAGATGCACCGGGACCTGGTCCTCAAGTACATCGAGCTGCAGGCCCTGGTCATGTGCCCCATCACGCCCCACTGGTCCGAGTACGTCTGGCTCGAGGTCCTCGGGAAGCCCGAGACCATCCAGAAGGCCCTGTACCCGGAGGTGCCCGCCGCCAAGCCCGCGCTCACGGCGGCGCGCGAGTACGTGCGCACCACGTCGTCCAACATCAACTCGGCCGAGTCGACGCAGCAGAAGCGCGCGGCCAAGGGCAAGCTCAGCACCTTCGACCCCAGGAAGCCCAAGAAGCTGACCGTCTTCGTGACGGACCGGTTCCCCGCGTGGCAGGAGAAGTACATCGACCTGGTGCGCGAGAACTGGGACGCCGCGGCCAACACGCAGAAGATCGACGACAAGGAGCTCAACGGGCGCATCGGCAAGATGGGCGAGATGAAGAGGGCGATGCCCTTCGTGCAGAGCCTGAAGAAGCGGCTGCGCGACGGCGAGCCGGCGTCGAGCGTGCTGGAGCGGAAGCTCGCCTTCGACGAGAAGAAGACGCTGGTGGCCATGGTGCCCGGGCTCAAGAGGACGGCCGGGCTCGCGGCCGTGGAGATTGTCGAGGTTGCCGAGGGGAGCAAGAAGGGCGTCAACCTGCTCGACGGCCGCGAGGTGGATGTTACCGCGCCGGTGGCGGATTCGGCGGTGCCCGGACAGCCGAGCTTTTTCTTTGAGAATGTCGAGGCTTGATCTGGGCTTACCTAGCTAGAGGTTATAAAAACCGTAGAGGAGTTGGTATGTGAGTTTTGAGACTTCTACAGACCGGTGACATGTGAATGCTCAATCCTTTTTGACTTGCTCCCTGTTGTGAATCTAGCCTAGCACCTGGCTGTAACGTACCTCATATTCGAGAACCTGGAACCCAAGATCCGCTGTATGGTTCGGACGAAACTGCATAGTGGTCTTCGCAGCGTCAGGGGGCGGAACTGAGGCTTAAGTCCGATGCCATGCCAAGACCTCTCGCCTGTCTTATCTTATCGCTCCCAAAATATTTGGGAGACCCCACCACGGACTCATCATTCTTCAACGGCTCGCCACTTTCCGTTACCTACCACGACGCGTCCTGACGATCGGCCCTCCTTTCCCCCAAGTGCTGCAGAGCAAACTTACTCGAAAGATGTCCGACACCGAGGAGATATCCGTCTACGACGAGGTCGAGATCGAGGACATGACCTACGACGAGGCACTGCAGATCTACCACTACCCGTGCCCCTGCGGCGACAGGTTCGAGATCTCCATCACGGACCTGCGCGACGAGAGCAACGACATCGCCGTCTGTCCGAGCTGCAGCCTTATGATTAGGGTTATTTTCGAGGTGGTGAGTTGGCCCCCCCCTTTCTTTCCCCCGCGATTAAGACAGAGAGAGAGAGAGAGAGAGAGAGTGGCTGGCTAATCGCCGTGAAATGCTGGCAGGATAACCTCCCCAAAGACCCCGAGCCAGACCCGGAGCCGGAGACGAACGTTGAGGAGAGCAGGGAGGTTGCTGTTGAGGCGTGAATATCAGCATCGCGATAGAGATATTGACCTGAGAAGAGGAGCAGGGAATGAAAGACGAGGTCGCTCGTTCGCCCACCTGCCTGCTGGTGAAAAATGCAGCCGGACCGAGCTTTCTGACTGGTTGATCGAGACGCGTGCGAAGAGCCACGGGACTGTCCCGACAGGATACGTGGCGCCACGATAACGGCATACCGGCAGCCGGGGAACCCAACGCGGCGCCGAGGAGAGGTCGGAGGTCGGTGGTGTGGACCGATTGAAAGCAGCCGTTGCTCTGCCTGATCCTAAAGTCAGGCGGCGTGCCGTCGAACTGGGATCGGGCGCCACGAGGTGGTGCAGTCTTCAGGTTCCGTACGGACTGAAGGTTTCGGCGTCCCTGCGTGGACCAAGTGGGCGCACCATCTGTTTCTCCGAGAAGCCATGTCGTGCTGCAGGGCTATCCGTCGCACAAAGCCAAGGGGAGTCACACTGTCTCCAGGACGCGACTCTGATACAGCAAGCAAGCATGGAATAGAGTCTCCAACTTGATTAGGGGTATTAATTACTATTATATACCATCCAATATGACAAACAAAATGCAACAGGCCGAGACGGCCCAGGTATCAACAAAATGCAACCAAACAAACACCTTTCGAACTCCCTGGTAAAACCTCCTGACAGTCATTCGTCACAGTTGGGACCGACCCTTCATTGCGTAAAATCATACCTCATCAGTGTTTTGTGCGTTCTCAAAGAATGAACACCCCCATAACGCAGAACAGCATCAGCCCCAACAGGCTCCCGTCAGCCACCAGCTCCGCGGCGCCTGCAGTCGGCACCGTGGCAGGGGACGTCGTACTGACGGTAGCCGGCTTCGTGGTCGTCGCGTTTGTGAAGATGGTTGTGCTGGCGCTGGGCGAGGTGAAGGATGTCGAGAACGACGGCCCTAGAGTCCCTGTCAGTTTCCGTTCCCATGAACGTCGATTACCCGCTTTTCTGTCCGAGTTGGAAGACCCGTACCAGGTGCAAAGGTGGACGTGTTAATGCTCTCCGAAGCCGAACTCGACGTCCCAGCAGCCGTACTCGTGCTCGTCTCCGTCGCCACGGCAGTGGTGGTGCTGGTCCCCGCGGTGACCGTCAGCGTCAGACTGGTGCTGATGGTCGTGGTCGTCGTGCTCGACACCGAACTGCTGCTGCTTGACGACTCCGCGCTGGATTCCGGCCCGCCGGGCTGGACGTAGACGGTCGTGGTGGTCGCCGAGATCCACGACGTGGCCGTGCTCGTGGACAGGAAGCCGGTTACTGTTAGTGACGGGAAGTTGGGCAGGACGACTGTGGTGGTTATCCCGTCTGTGACGAGGATGGAGACGGATTGGGCTGTTGCTGCTAGGGGGAGCGCGAGTGCTAGGATGGGGCGCATCGTGGTGGTGCGGTGATGCGAGGCAGACCTGAAGCGACTTGCTTGGAAGTATTAGGGACGGTAAGGATGTGTTGAGACGGCTAGTTGCAGTGATACACGTGAGAGAGAAATGGCCGACAAGACAATACCAGGTGGGTGAGAGGTCAGAAGCCAGGGTTATATAACCATTGCACTGGCAAGGCAAGCAAGCAGCCAACACAAAGCACGCGAGAGCACAGGATCAAGGCAGGACGGCCGGTCACAAAAGGTGAAAGGCATAGTATGTATGACTGCACTACATCATTGCCAGCTCAATGCCGGCCAACAACCGGGAGATCCGTCCCGTCCAAACCGTGGAACCAGAAACTGGACACTCAGGAACCGGGGAGGGCTGCTGCAGCTGTGCCAAGATCTCCCAGGGGACACGGAGTGTTTGCTGGGCAGGATCAGTGGACGGGCTGCAGGTTCGCTTGAAGCTTGGTTTTGGGGTCGCGATATTAACCCTGATGTAGATAGGGAGGGAGAGAGGGTGTATGCAACCTGATGATATGACGACAGATATTGGCGAGCATGGACGAACGGCACAGCTCATGTTAGCAGCTTCCAACATAACTGTCAAGCTCGGAGAAATGCACATATTTGGCAGAAACTCTACTTCTCCCAATTCTCTGCACTGCTTCAGCGATAACATCACACTATCGCGACCTTCTGCAAGAGTCCCAAGCGTGGTCCTTACGACGGTATTCGTACAACTCAAGGAACGATGACATCGTCAGGGTTCAATGCGGGCTCTGAGGTGCGTGCGTCATAACCGGAGCAAGTTCCGAGGTTGTAGGGTAGGTACCTAAGGTAGCTCTCACAAGCGAACCGGGGTGTTGGCCAAGTTTTTGGTGCTTTGCAGGAGCTTATGTAGCGAATCACAGCGCGATCGCAAACTGAGTTACTAGCCACGCAGCTTCGCCTGAGTGTTATTAAGTCGTGACATTGTGTGATACGTACGGATGGCGCCATTACTTCCGCAGAGCTGTGAATCCTGTTGTTATAGGTGGGCTGTTTCGTTCGCGCACTCTGTCCTACAGAGGAGCAACGTGCGGCATGATAGCAATACGTGTCTTGTAGTCGGAGAGCCAGGAGCTGAGGGTAACGCCATACATCAGCACCTGATGCTGTATTTGCTGTGCCACGAGAATGCTTGTGAGGTCGGGTGGCCGGGAAGCTCATCATGTACCTTATGGACAGGCAGAGTGGGAAACATAACAAGGAAAGATGTGCTACTCTCTCGCTCCGCGTCAGGAATGGGCAAAGCTTGTCCGGGCAGTTCTAGTAGCGCACATACAAGCCAAGAGCCAGCAGGACAAGAGATCTTTGTATGTACAAGAAGACATTCTAGACATTAATGTAACTCGTAGCAAAGGTCTCCTTCACCACACATGCCCGATTCATAGGAGTACTAGCTCAGAATACAGGCCGAAAAGAAGTACTATGAACACGAAAAAACAGCCGCTCATTCTCGACAGAAAATGCTACAGCAAGAGCGCTGCGGCAACGAGTTGTCCCCTCAGGAGCCCTCACACACTTGGTTATGTACCCTCTCCGTCCTCTGTAGAGCCATCCACTTCAGGACTGGCTAGCTAGGTAATTGGCCGCCTGGTTCAAAACGTTAGCCACGAGTTCTTCTCCGCCATGGTACCTAAGAA
>Ga0209127_100815_pt1 | contig 10537 bp, 11 predicted proteins | sample LakSupMetagenome_FD_187469 | JGI IMG/M metagenome (GOLD analysis project Ga0209127, IMG submission 187469) | Freshwater microbial communities from Lake Superior, Canada - Sta WM archaea (SPAdes) (version 2) | ecosystem: Environmental > Aquatic > Freshwater > Lake | place: Lake Superior, Canada...
GCCGCATCTGAGTATCAGACACATTTTTCGGCGTACCAAAAATATCATCGCCCATTTGTCCGTTATTGGGCTAACACGACTCGCTGGAGGCATTGTACCTGTTCAGGCGTTGTTCGTGTCGTCTACCCTCCGCCTCTCTCCCCGAACCACAACTGGTATCGACCGGTTGAGTTTGATTCCTTGATTTCTTGCTGATCATTGTAAAGAGAAATCCGTAGTTGTTCTCGTGGCTTCCGTTGAAGATACCATCGCTGTAAACGCCTTTTCACCCATATCACTGTTGAAACATCTCCACCAGACCTTGATCTCCTTGCGTTCCGCCTAAGCAGCGCCCTTGTGGTACTGGCTGGGCACAAAGGGCATCTTGCTCACAACCGCCTTCCTCTTCTTCCCCCTCACCACGACGTCCACCTCTGTGCCTGCCTTGTGGAACCCATCGGCCACGTACCCCATGGCGATGTTCTTTCCCAGCGTCGGCGACGGACATCCGCTCGTCACAGTACCGATCTTCTCGCCTTCCGCGGAGACTATCTCCGCTCCTTCTCTAGCCGGCGCTCCCTCCACCACCAGCCCTACCCTTCTCCGATCCACGCCCTTGCCGCCTTTGGTCTTCGGAACGAGCTGCTGCGAGATGACCTCCGCGCCGTAGTACCCCGCATCCTTCCCCCGGCGAGACTTCGGGATGATCCAGCTCAACCCGGCCTCAACGGGCGTGGTGGTCTCGTCTAGGTCATGGCCGTAGAGACACATGCCGGCCTCCAACCGGAGACTATCCCTCGCTCCCAAGCCGGCTAGATCTATATCCTTGCCGCCTATCTCGAGCAGGGACTCCGTGACAGCCCTGGGCGAGTCAGGTATCGAGATCTCAAACCCGTCCTCACCGGTATACCCTCCCCTCGAAATCAGCACCGGCTCCCGAGCAGCAGACAGACGGGCATAGAGCGAGGAGCCGAAGTACAGCTGCGTCAGATCCGGCTTAGGGTGATGCGGCGACATAGCGGCCTCCAGGATCCGGGCAGAGTCTGGTCCTTGCAGGGCAATCAGGGCGTGGGCCGACAGCTGCTCTTGCTCGACCTTATCGCCCGTCCACTTAGCCAGCTCCTCCTCGAAATACTTGTCGTCCTTCTCGCGGCAGCCGGCGTTGGTCACCACGTAAAACACGGGCGCCCCGCCGCTCCGGTCGGGGAGACGGGTGATGATGGTATCGTCGACTATACCCCCCGAGCCGGAAGGGGAGAGAAGCGTGGAGAGGGTGCTCTTGTGTACCGGGAGGGAGGACAGGTCGGAGGGAGTCAACAGCTGGAGAAAGGACGCCGCGCCGGGCCCGATGAAGAGCCGCTGGACCATGTGAGACACGTCGAAGATCGAGGCGTGGGTGCGGGTGAAGTTGTGCGAGTCCTTGATGGACTTGGATGTGTATTGGACCGGCATGGAGAAGCCGCCGAAGGGCACCATCTTGCCGCCGTGGGAGAGGTGTAGGTCGTGGAGGGGAGTTTTGCCGAGGGGCGCGGAGGAGGAGGAGGAGGAGGAGGCATGACGAAGCTGGAGAGAGGTTGTGCACGCTGGTATTGTCGCGGATCTGGACTGTCGCTGGCTGCACAGAACTGCAGTCGTGAGAGTCCGGGATGCGAGTGCGTGACGGCTCGCGGCCGCCTGCGACGAGGCTCGCAGCCCCCGGCAGGCGGTCTTGTTCAGTTGCATGCCCCTCATTATCACCAATTGTCGAATTGGATAGTAAACTTCACTCGAGTTCAAACTGAATCGAGGCAGCTTCCAAGATGATGCGAGACGAAGCAGCGTTGTCCGATGACGGAAGCAGCGACGTCGGGATCGCAAGATTCAAGCTTGTGCCGACCGTTGCCGACAGAGGGGTCGATTCCGGAATCCACTTTCGGCTCCCAATCCGCACCGGCTCGAGATTCGATGGCTCGGGGAGGCATCTTGGAGCTGCACGAAATGGACGTTTACAGGATGATACATATGGCGAATACAATGCGGTAGGATAATTGGCGAACTTGGATCCGCGATTAGTCCAAATACGCGGCATCTAGGTTAGTAAGGTAGGAAGCCTTATGGCTGATTGAACCGTAGGATATTCATGTTAGAAACATGCCAACTTCGTAAGCCATCTTCACACTGCGTTTTCGTGTCTGGGTGGCACACGAAGCTCACCACATAAAATGTCAGGTCGCGTCAGCGGGTGAAGGTGCCAGGTTCATTCTGTGGCATTAAGCTGCAAATTATTTCGATAACCGAATAGCCTTTATCCAGACACCTGGGTCGAATGGGAGATGTGCCGGACGGGTTTAAACCTTGTACGGAGATCTACTACGAAGTCAGGTACACATAGTTCGCGCTCGATAACATCAAGCCGTCTTCTCTGTGGGTCGATGCTGACCCAAACCTGCCCAACCACGCTATTTCGTTGCTTCTGAGCGGTGTTCGTCTCTCCCTTTTGCATCCAGGCATCCAGAGACGGTGAGCATCGTCCTTGGATTGCCCGAACATGCTGCAATCTGGAAGTGGGAAATCTTCTGGAAAATTCTGACTCTTCTTTTTTTTCATGCGGGAGCTCTCCGAGATGAAGATAATCTAGTCCATGTCAATAATTCAAATCGGATATCATGCACCGGCTGCAAGGTACCAGTACCGCCTGGTTCGCCCAAGATGACGCATCCAGAGGAGCAGAGCAATGCCTTTCTCCTCAGAAGGCGCAACCATCGCCAGCGAAGCCCAAGGAATGTTTCGGTGCTTCAGACGTCCCAATCCCCGCTTCGATCCCCCGGATTCTGAGCGCATCACTGCGCCATCGTCGTAAAAGACAGGAGAGGCACCGATTCATGCAGGAGTTTCCCCTGGTCTCAGGTTCTTTGATGGAGTAGGGCGAGAACACGCGAGTGGATAAGAACCGGTGTCTTTAGCAGCGGGTTCTTCCATCCGCCCACTCGGTCCAACCGCGTTGCCAGGCCACGCAAAAATACCCCTGACCAAGTTGCCGGCCCGCCCCTGGCGCGTTGAGAACCGTGGGGCGCGATGGTACTTTACGCCAGATGACTTCCATGTTGCTTTTTTCCCTTCCCGCGACCCTTGTGCATGAGCTCATGGTAAACACTGGAGACTGAAGCCTTGTTTGCTGCTGTGACATCCTTTGCCAAATCATCTGCGGTCTGGCATGGTCTCTTGTTCCTATTATTCTCCAAGTCCTCTCCGTCCAGCGCCTGTATGACATCGTCCTGTGTACACAGTACTATTATCACTAGCATAACCCGCTATCTGTGACCCACGACTGCTCCTGCTTTAAGAGATCGACGGCCAACCGACAGAACCGAGTGCCATTAGACTCGAAGTTCCATCGACACCGGCCGCAGCAGCGCAGCCGCAGACACCAGCCGCAGTTACAAGCCGCAAAAACATACTCTCACTGCCTCGCCAGAACTGAGAGATGCCCAGTCGACTCATCAAACCACGACCTCAGTCCAAGCTTAAGGCAGACTCGCCCAGAAATTCTGGAGACTTCCCTATCCACCAAGACCCTGAGAAAGACACTGGTATGTATGGAAATTTCCTTTCCATCCCTAATACCAACACATATCTGCTTTGCTTGGTGCATCTGAAACGAAGTCAGCGCATGCACCCGCATGCATGCCCAAAGTGAACCATCCGACAAAGCAACAACGAATACGATCCGAGACTGGACGAGCTGAACTAGCAATGATGTCGCCGAACTCCGTGTTCTCCGCTTCTTTCTTTCCCCAGCACCTTGAAGCACCGTGCAAAGATGCCCCCGCTCTGTATCAGGACGGCCAGGACGTCGTATGCTAATCATGTTCCTCAAAGGCCTCCTCGGCACACTCCTACCCCCCGCAGCCGACCCCTCGCCTCGGAGCAGCACCACCTCCGCAAAATCACGATTGGGCGGCTTCCTGCATGGGCGCAAGAACTCGCGATCGACCCTCACACCGGCCTCTCAGGACGCGGTGAACTCTATGCCAAGCCCCAGACCAGGCGTTGTCAAGAGTAGTAGTAGCAGCAGCAGCAGCAAACAACTCCTACCATCCTCGACGCCCACGCCCACGCCCCCGCCGCCCTCGCCACAGATTCTTCCCGGTCGCATGGCCTCCATAAGAGCCGTGGGCAACAGCTTCGACGAACCGAGGGATGGTGGTACGACGGAGGAGGACTCCAGCTCCGAGTCGCACGCGGCGTCGCGCAGCTCGGCCTTCTCCAGCTCGATCACTAGTAACGCCAGCGGGATCTCGGCCATGTCACAGCAGTCGAGCAGTAACGGAGGGGCGGATTCGGAAGCGACGGTCAGGCTAAAACCGGAGTGTCCGAGGGAGACGACGACGACGGCAATTTCGTTGCAGGTGCCGAGTCCGGCGGGTAACACGGCGACGCAACGGCGGAGTGGGGAGGTCAACCGGTCCAGTTTTGAGAGGTCGAGCTTCGAGATCCCCCAGAGGGATAGCAGTCGAACGGCCGTGACGACACTAGCGACGCTAGCGAATGGGCGGCAACCGGGAGCTGGAGGATACAGCGACCTCAGCCCTGACGGTGGAGATGCACAAGTACTCCCGACTAATGGCTGGGACTCGACCATCGGCAAGGCTGGGCTAGGGAAAACCGGACGCGTCATTAACAAGCTTGTATCCGACAATGAGGCCCTGAAACGAGATATAAAGATCGAGCGGTTGCGGGCCGACGAGGCGAAGCAGACGGCTCGACTCTTGGAGGACAAGATGGATAGAATGTCGTCCGACTACGAGGGCCGGCTACTCGAGGCCAACGTCACCAAGACGCTGTTGGCGCGCAAGGAGCGCCAGGTCGAGAGCCTCCAGGCGGCGGTCGAGCTGGAGAGGCACAAGGCCAGCTCGGCGCTGGAGAGGGAGCGCATGTGGAAGGACGAGCTGGAGAAGGTGCGCGCCGATGCCAAGCAGAAGGTCGAGGAGGCAACGAACCACGCGGCGCTCATGGAGGGGCGGTATAACGCCATCAGCAGCCATTGGCGTGAGCAGGGCGAGGAGGTCAAGAGGGTCGTTGGCACCATGAAGACCGAGGTGGACGGACTGCTGGAGGAGCGGAGGAGGGATGATGAGAAGATCTCGACGCTCAGGGAGGTGTGCGACCAGCAGGATGGGAATATCCGGGAGTTGATCCGCCAGAAAGAGGAGATCGCGAGACAGTTCGAGGCGTACAAGGCCGAGCAGGAGGAGGCGTTGAGGGAGATCAAGAGGGCGGCGGTGATGAGGGAAGAGGAGCAGGAGCGGGTTATTGGCGAGTCAAGGGAGGTGTTGCATAAGTTGAGGTGGGCGTTGGGTGTTAAGGAGAATGTGAAGTGGGCGGAGTGAGGCCACTGCTCGCTTCAGCGCTTTGGGACTACCTACCTCCAGCAAGCTCTTTACGACCAATAGAGTGGCGTATGGCTTGCTACGGGATTTGCCACCTCGACACTCCTTCAATACGACGCCAGTTCTCGACAAATATCGGGGAGGGAACGGCCCAAAATCCCTGCGAATGGGTTGAAGTGTCTCGAAGAACCCTATGACGACGACGATGTCCAAAACGGTCTGGCGGTGGACCCGGTCTTCAAACAACGGCGTTTTACGGGAACTGGAGTTTCAATTGCTGGCATCCAGTGTTTTGGTAGAAGCATCGGTGTGATGCTGGGTACGGTATAGACGGTGGGCGACTGGGAGGGGGAGGGTGGCCTCTCTTTGCCCTCACAGTACCTTGTGTATAGCTTTAACCTTTCAGATCTCTCGTTCAAGAGTCTTATACCCCGGGCTTACATAGCAGATAATGGAAGAGGCATACTGCTTTTCTTTGTTATATGGGTCTTGGACTATCGCAGCCTGTCTATTGGAAGCCGAAGGGTTCTCGCCCCAGGCCGTGACTTCCACGGGGCTATTACATTACTGGTTTCAGAGGCGGCAGGTCGGACTTGCTGACCACGTACCTTAGGTCTCGGGCTCCTTCCCCTGTTCGATTACAGCCGACAAGTAGTACCTTGTTTGTAAGGTTGCAGTTCCTTCTGCTGGTTCTCGTTTCTCAACACAACTCTTCGGATTCCAACCCATTCTCGACTCCTTTCCCATATGCTCCTTAGCGAGTTGGTAGTATTTCTCATGGTCCCACTGCCTTCCGCATCTCTTTTCTGTTACTGCGTACAACTCTACAATTTCTGAGGGATACAGGGGCTTCCTTGTCGGGCAGCTTTGCGCACCTGAATCCCATCAGCAACCATGGCATCAGTGGTCGAGTTTCACGTGTCATCTCTCTGGGGCATCAAGCCGGAAGGTGTCCGGGAGATCTTAACCCAGCTGGAAGCATCCGAATTAGTAGGTGCTTTGGCATCTGGGCTCTCCTGCTCTTCCTGAACAGCAGAGTCCGGTCTCAAGGCGAAGGCTGACAACACCATAGGAGAAAGCCGAATTTCTCTTCGACTCGTGCCGTAACTGGTTCCAGATTACGTGCCAGGAGGAAGACGAGCCAAGGATCAAGCGGCAGCTGAAGCAGTGTCTTGAAGACGCTGAGGAAAACGTGCTCGAGGAAGATGACGCCCTCGTCGATGATGAGGGAGTGCTAGTGGTAAATTTCCTGACGCCAGGGACGCCTTTTCTTTCCATCTAACACTTGTGCAGAAATCATTGGATGAGAATGTCTGGATTGGTCTTTGGGACGAGGCCGCCCTCCTTGAAGCGGCGTTCTTTACAGAATTCCGACTTCCGGATGGTTTCCGTGGACTGCCCTACGCCGAGGTCTGGGACTCAATGAGCTACGGCAGTCTCAGGGACCTCATGACGAGAGACCAGTTCCAAGAGATGCAGAAGCTGCACGGCAAGGTTAGGGTAGCCGCCAACCATTCGTTGACGGAGGTTTACCTCAGCTCCTTCGCCAAGCAGGAGCTAGATGGCGTCAAGGCGAAGCTTGATGTCCTGCTGAGGATCAAGGTACCTACACTGAGCATGGACTTCAAAAGAGATCGAGGGTACTAACAGCCTTCTAGGAGCTCAGCCCCAGCGAGCCGGCACACCTTCTCTGGCCTGAAGCCTACAAAGAGAGAGACGGTTTCTTGATGACATTTGATACTCGCTTTCTAGCCAACATCGATCCTGCATTTATTCGAGCAACATACCTCGATCTCGGACGCTGGACCGACTCATTCGAGGACTACGAGATGCTGGCCGAGGCTATTACCGTTCGTCTCTGTCGCTACGACGAACATAGGGGCTATCACACATCTTTGGTTGGGCCCAAGCTCAAGCCACGCGATCACGGCCGACTGAAGGTTGGGGACCGGCGATACAACTTTCCCGCTCGCTCAGTTGCTCACCTCTACGGAGCTGGCATTGCGTCCAAGAACCCAGTGTGGGTCAGCCCAGAGAGGCAGTACGTCGGGCTACAGGCGGTGGACTCCCCTTACGGAGAAGCCATGGTGGAGAGATGGCTCGACCAGTATGAACCGTCAGACGGCAACAGGGCTGCCACGGATAACCAAGTCAATGGACCGTCGGCCTTGGACGATGAAAACCTCATCATCTTCGAGGAGGCAGCCCCCTCTCTTCCCTCTGGTCCAGACGGTGGGAAGGCGAATGCACGTCTACCCTCACAGACCCAAAGCCTACTTGAAATCGACGATCCTTTCGTCAGCTCAGAGTCGGCGTCGACATCTGTCATGTTCCCGATGGGGCCACTGAAACCCAAGCCCCAGAACGCCTCTACTCTAACGGTTTCCAAGAATCGCTACGCGGGGCCTCCTTTGGTTGAGGTTGACGTCCAGGAAAAGGAGAATGACCGGGCCGGCAGTGCTCGTGCTGGCTCTATGCGCGATGCATCGAGAGGCTCAGCGGCAACCAAAGGGGTCATCTCGACGAAATCGACGGCACGCCCCGACACTGCCGTCGCGCAGCTTCCAGGCTGGTTTATCCAAGATACCACTACCGCTGTCGCAAACCTGGTGGCCGCAGGCCCCTATCTGAGGGGCAAAGTAGGTCTGCGTGCTGACCTGGGGCGCATTCTGATCACAGGCATGGATTACACTGCGCTGGCATTCAATGCCTCAGGATCTGCGAGCAATGGTTGGACGAAGGACACACTTCTTCGTCACTTGAACGCAGGCTCTGGCCGCGGCACGGGTCCTAGCGTGATCTTTACGAGGATGCTCTCGCAGGACGGAGAGGATATTGAGCACATGCTCACCACTACCGATATCGCCACGGGACAGCGGCTATGGAAGAGCGAGGCAACCGAGCGCGTCGTCTACTCCTTCCACTGCATTTCGCAGGGCGAGTCGTTCTTCGTGGACCTGGAAGCGGACAAACGTAGTGCCAAGTTCAACTACAGCTTGCGCACGAAGCAGGACGACAAGTCGCCGATCTGGATTCACTGCACCTTGCGCAGCTGGGATGCTCGGATCATCATGTCGCATGTCGACACCCATGCTCTTGAGGCGAAGTATGGGGAGTTCGCCAGATCTTTCGTCGATTCATTTGCCGTCACCCTGCCCCAAAACAACTATCCCCAGATTCAGATCGGCGTCCATAGAGGCTTTGGTGTGTCGGTCGAGTCGATGCGTATCAACAGCCACTTTCGCTTCCTCAGCACCGACGAGAAGAGCTACCTGAACATTACCGAAGTGGAGGAGACCGTCTTCAAGCCCAGCACCATCCCCGCGACTGCAAAGTCTGCGAATGGTATGACGAGCCCCGAGGAATGGATGTTCTACATCGTCAACCCCAAGCGAACGGCATCCGACGTCCGTGAGTCAGAGGAGCGAGGCATGCCTGCTCTATGGTATGAGGCATCGATCACGTCGGTGGCAGCCGATATGGAGCTGGGCCACAACGCTAACCTGCCCCTCGGCGGGAAAGCCCCCTGGAACTATGACAAATTGTCGGGACTTGGCGTCGTCGCCAGCATCGTCAAGCCCGCCCTGCGCATGGTCCAGACGATGGACACGGTCGGAGCACGCAACGACAACCGTCAGGCGGCCAAGCTCGTCCTCCCGCGCGAGAACACCCAGGAGGTTCCCGGCGCCACCTACCTCACAAAACGCGACTCGTCGGCGTGCAGCTCATCCTCCCAGCCGCGGATTCCGCTGAGCAGCCCGGTCGCGCTCGTCCAGCACGCCGGCCCGCCCGGTGTCGTCGTCGGCAGGGCCTCTTCGCACGGCTGCCCGACTCCGCCTTCGACGGTACCTTCTCCCATGCCCGCGGTCGGAGGCACTGTCACCGCCGCCGCAAGTCCCGCGCAGAGGCGAGGCGAGGCGGTGGGCATTTCGAGGAACAACCAGAACATCGTCAACGCCTTTGCTCCCGGCCCGGAGAATGGCGGTGGCGGTGGAGGATTCGGGGTAACCGCGCCGAGAGCGGTCTCTTGCACCAGGCCCCAAGGACGTCGCGATCCTTCTAGCGCCGGCTCCGAGGCTTCTCGCGGTCCTGCTGCCCCGTACAAGCCGCCCAATCAGTTTTGGTGAGCCATGGAATCAATCAAGAAGGAGAGCTAGGACTGCAAAGGATGGAGGGGCATGTGCTACATAGCTGAGAGACAGTAGGAGAAATAGTCTCCGAAGACAGACCTTTGCTTGTTTGTTGTACAACACTCTACAATGATGCCCACCATGTACATACGCACGACTCGTGCACAAGGCGCCAGTTGTGTGTTCGAGTCGCTAAGGGTAGCCAGAAGTTTAATTCGCAAAGTCCCACAGCCACGCGGCACTCCTCGTCAATTCAGTAAGCAGCACGACAGACAGGATGCAAATTCCATAGGTATACACTCGTGCCCAACTAACAGCATGCTCAGCCAGTCTAGAAAAGCCCATGCCCTACCTCCAGCCGACAATGCTGAACACCGATTAAACCCCCACACCGGGCTCCCTTGTAGAACGTGTCTTATTGCCTCACTTGGTGTCAAAGCTGTACTTCAACCAACCCCCCAACGCCTTCAGGCTCTCCCACCTGACACTCTCGTCCTTATCCCCCATCAGCTCCATGATCCTCGTCTTCAGCCCGGCCCTCTCGAGCCGGATCCTCATCTCGGGCACCTCCCTCACCAGGTTCCCGACGTCGTTGCACGCGACGGCCAGCACGGCCTTGTCGCTGTCCCACTGCTTCCCCATGATCTCGGCCAGCCGCCGGACGAGGTCGCCGTTCTCGTGGTCCATGATCTTGCGCGCGTTCTCGGCCCAGAAGACGGCGCTGCGGTGCGGCGGGGACCAGCGCAGGTGGCCCGTGTGCACCTCGGCGACGTACTCGTCGAAGGTGGTCTTGGTGCGCGTGTACTCGTCCAGCATCTCGCGGAGTTGCGAGAGGTCGTCGAGGAGGTCCGGGTCGGCGAGCTGGCGGGAGGAGAGGTTCTGGAGGAGGGCGGGCAGGCGGGCCAGCACCGCCGTCGGGAGGAGGGTGGTCTGGTTGGCGGAGAGGAGGTTGTTGAGGGTGCTGACGAGGAGGCGGGTGGTCTTCTCCTTGGGTGAGAGGCGGAGGAGGTTGGTGTAGAGGAGGACTATGTCGAATTCGCTGGGGGGGGGGGGTTTGGT
>Ga0209127_100816_pt1 | contig 10526 bp, 8 predicted proteins | sample LakSupMetagenome_FD_187469 | JGI IMG/M metagenome (GOLD analysis project Ga0209127, IMG submission 187469) | Freshwater microbial communities from Lake Superior, Canada - Sta WM archaea (SPAdes) (version 2) | ecosystem: Environmental > Aquatic > Freshwater > Lake | place: Lake Superior, Canada...
CATCAAGGGCACGCTGTTCCTCAGCTCTGGCCTACGAATATCATGCATCATGGTCTATTTTACAAGCGATCATAGGGACATCTAGTGATGAGCACAATTGCAAGTCAAGGACTAAGTCTAGTGTATCGTCTCTGTTGATCTAGACCCCCCTCGCTTTCCCATGACTTCTAGATGCTATAGTCCCCGTCAAATTCTGGGCGAGTACAATCTACACCTCCTCAGTATCGCCATTTTCATCATCTTGTTCCTCAGGACAGGTCTCCCAGGCGCTATCAGCATCATCCTCAGGGGCCTCGTTACCATCGTAGTCAGGCTCTTTTACCTCTTCTTCGTCCTTAAACAGCACCCGATCCTCGAAGTCAACAACGTCCTGGTCCTCGTGCCACGACCTAGCCAAGTATTTGGCCTCCTCCTCGTCCCGCAGCTTATTGAACTCCTCCAGCGTCTCGTTATACAGCCCCTCCATAAAAAAAGGCCACGTCCAGAACGTCACAATCTTCAAGAACCGCCGCGCCAGGATAGCGTACCTGTCGGTCGCGCTCCCGACACACTCCTGCCCGACCGCCTCTTCCCAGACTCGCTTGACCTCCCGCAGCTCGGCCGTAGGCGGCAGTCGGGTGCTCCGATCGAAGGACTCCTTGTCGAGGTCGACAAAGGGCTTCTCCCCGTCTTCCGCTTCCCCGTCGTCGTCGTCCTCCTCCTCCTCGGGCAAGGGCGGCTCCCACAACCAGGCGGGCGCAACGTCCGCCACAAAGCCCGGGGCGAAGACCGCCTCGTCCCAGTCGATTATGCCCGTTATCATTGGGGATGAGGAGGGGTCGACCATGATGTTCCGCGGGAAGAGGTCGACGTGCACGAGCTGGAAGTAGTTGGAAGGGTTCTCCACGTGTCCCTCGTCGACTATGACGTCCATCATGTCGCGGAGGTGCTGTATCCGGGACACGAAGAGCGGGTCCGGCTTGCCTATGGTCTCCCTCTGGATCAAGCGGCGGTTGAAGGGGCGGGCCGTCATCGCGAGAAGCGGCAGGTTGGGCGGGTCGTAGAGCAGACCGCCGGAAGTGAAGAAGTCCTCCGGGATGTCGGAGAAGGTACCCTCGGTCGGGAGTCTCTCCTTCCAGTCGTCACAGTACAGGACGCGCGCGCCGTAGGGCTCGATGGCGATGGGGATCTGGGAGAGGGTCTCGCTGGGTAGCAGGGAGGGCATGTGGCATCCCTCCTCCGAAGCGATGATGCGCCCAGAGTAAGGCGACCGGATCTGCCGCAGCTGGTGGTAGAGCTCTGCAAGCTCCAGAGCGAGGACCTTGCGCTGCTCTGCGTCCATGTCGTCTAGAAGCTCGTCCAAGTCCCGGCCTCGGAGACGTTCCATGATCATGTATTGGCTCTCCAAAGCGTTGGCGGAGGTCGTGTCGTAGGCAATGACTTTCGGGACCCGGACGGGTGTCGATGTCCCGACATGGTGTAGAACGGCGACTTGATCAATGACAGATACCTCATCGGCACCCCATTGGCCTGGCAGTCGGATGATGATATCCAGAGGCGCGCCTGTATCTGACAGTGTGATGGTGGCAGGGATAGTCTCGTTGTAGGTGCCCATGATGCGCTTGTGGATGTGGTGCCCGAGGGCCAAAGGCCACAGTGCTTTGCATAAATCAAGAACTTGCACCTCCCGTTCCTTCCACCGGACTAGGGACTCGCCAGTCCGGAAGGCATCGTCGTCCATGTCCATGTCGGTTGAGGTATCCATCACTGGCAAAGCGGTGAGTAGCGTGTCCGATTCGCTCATGTCGGGCACTGAGTTGAGTTGTGTGTTTGTATGTTGCGATAGGTTGTGAGGTCTGAGTTGTGAGTGTAGGTGGAGAGATGAAGGTTGAGTTCAGAACACGTTGGATGAATATGATCATGAAAACTGGTTATGAATTGCATAGGAGGCCTTATATATAAAACGACAGGGCAAAAATAGACTGACCAGTAGTAATCAAAGGCTCGACTTTGTCTAAAGGTGAGGGAGCTAACAAACAAGTAGCAAACAAGGAGACTGACCGGCATTGCCTGCCCTTTCACTTTGTCATTTCGTCTGTAGCAGGTTCACTTCCGCCCGCCACGAAGATACTGTCGATGTCAACAAAGACCCAGAAGATATTCACAAGGAGATTGTCGTTCCCATACCACACAATGGCATACCACCGGATGGCCAGACGCGAGCTCCTATATCTTCCTCCATGTCTCTCCTCCGACAGTCCAAGTCTCTCCTCTCACCACCATCCATCCTCGGATACCCTCGGACAGCACACACAACTACCGTCACATATCCTTCACTTCTTCACAACTCGACCTCCCAACACCTACCCTCAGCACTTACTTCAAACGCCATCATCATGCCCAAGCCACGTGGAGGCGGTACAGCGAAGAAGGGCACCAGCCACCATTGCCCGCGCCAAGGCAAAGGTCCCGGCCAGTGCGTCATTGTCAAGGACGGCGGCCAACCGTACTGCCGTACGCACTGCTGGCGCTGCGAGGTTGAAGGCCACGGCAACGCCGTCCAGCTGTTCTTCCAGACCTGTGCCATGTGCGATCGTGCTGCGGAGCTGCCACTTCAGCAGGAGGCAGACGAGAGAGCCCAGCAGATCAGCCAGACGCATCCCAAGCTGCAGAAGTTCGGCAAGAAGCAGTAGACTCACTCGCACAAGAGTCGGACATTCTCTCCAGACAACGAGATGGGTTCTTTCGCGCCGCTGGTCCAGGTAAGTATACGTAGCCTGGCAGCATGGGAGGCATGGATGGAATGCGGTCCCCGGATGGAGCATACGACCCCTTAATTGGGAAAATCACAAGAAAAGAGAGTATGAGCCCCCTGAACACATGCCACGTGGACATTGGCACCATATATGCTGGGACAGGCATCTCCGGAGGAGCAAACATATGATACCCCCCTTAGCCTCTGGCCGTTGGTCATCAGTACCATAGATTAGCGAAATCATACAGCACTTAACCCCCAATTTGACCTTGACATCCTGCAACAAGTGACAATCCTAGTATAACAATGTTAGTTTAGTATGCAACGTGAGAATAAGACGGACGCATACTCAAAGAGTTACACAGTCTGTCGCCCTTCGTACGAAACAAGTAGCGTCAAATATACCGTCGCTCCTCTGCCTGCGAGATGATCCGCCAAGTTGAAACACATAAGTGCGCGTCAGATCGTTCCTGGGCGGAGGAGATGGTCTTGACTTGGCGTGACGTTACACAGCTCTTTCTCTCCTCGGCGTTGGTCCCCACCCCTCTTCGATGGCGCCCAACCCAAGCCTGTCTCGACGAATGACAGCATTAACTCTGAGGGTCCTGCTGCTACTTGCGGGCAGGAGAACAAGCAGTCGACGTAGAGTTCTTGGAGTAATGCATCGATGAGGAGATGATGGCTGAGCATGACACAGTAGTACCATGGGTTATTAGGAGTTTAAAGATACATACCGTCATGAACGTCATATCAGCACCCTGCAACCCGTGATGGTCCTAGAATCGAATTAGTTCGAGGCGATTTACATCGTGAATAGCAGACAAGACATACTTAGCTCTCAACCAACCCTTCCTGTCCGCTTAGGCAACTTATCGTTACGTCCCATATCAGTCGACCGAAAACACCGTGAGCAGCTGTCCTGACCTGTCTGTCTTGAGAGAATGAGGTTCGAATATGTATATCGTTTGTATCTACCTAGGTAGAGTAAGCGCTGTCGACCTCTAGCACCGGTTCCCGAGCAGTCTGTGGCCTCATCATCTCCCTGCCAGCCCGGACTCTTCCAAAATCCTTGGAAGCCGCGCATGCCTGTTAGTAAGAATGCCATGACCAGCCGGTCCGGATGATCCCCCCCTATAATCCATGCCGTTGACGCCCCGTGTGAAGTCCCCAGAAGCCGAGCCTAGCCTCTCACCGCTCATCATGTAAGTCTCGGGGACTCAGTTACCCGCTCCTTTGTCGACCCCTCAAGAGGGAGCTTCTCTTGAAGAGAATCCGCCGCCCTCCCCACCGAGAGTCCTCGTGTCAAACACATGCCCATAGCCGCAGGTCTTGTCCCAGCGAGAATCAGGTCCTAAACGGCGCCCCCTGCCACAGCAGCAGGCGCCCCGGCCTCGCCAAACCCCTCCTCCAGCTCATCGTCCTCCTCGCTCTCCTCGGCCTCCTCCTCTTCGCCATCCCTGAACCCGGAGTCGATCTCCATCTTCCGTAACCGCCTCTTCATCTCGTCCCTCTTGCCGTTCTGCCACCTCACCAGCGCCGCCGCGGCATGGACCTTGAACCCGTAGCAGCGCGGGACGTAGCGCTCGGCGCTCTTGGTCGGCACCAGCGCCGGGTACACCTGGAAGAGGATGTTGTGGAACGAGGTGCCGAAGTAGGCGCCGTCGATGCCGGCGTGCCGCGAGGACTTGGGGTTGTACGTGTCCTCGCACCGCGCGCAGTAGAGCTTCACGGCCTTGCTGTTGGGCACGTCGGAGAGGCCCATGGGTAGGAGCGGGTGGGAGTTGCATTGCACGCGCGGGCACTTGCCGAAGTCGGCTTTCTTGTATTTCTCGAGCTAGACTTTGGGTTCAGTATTTTGTTGAATATATGGAAGATGTTTGGACTGCGCGACTCACCATCTTCGCTAGGCCCCGAGTCGTTACGATGTACCGAGCGTGGATCAGACCGTACAGATGCCGGGCCGACTTCTCGATGGTCTCTCGCATCTCGTCGTCGCAGTCTAGGTCGAAGACATCGTTTATGAGGTCAAGGGCATATTGGTAGTATTGCACCTCGACGTTGAGGCCGGTGAGGTTGAAGCGGTCTGTCAAGTACTCCTCATCGATTTCGCAGAAGTACTCGTTGCCGCGAGAGGATATAAACTGTAAGGTGAAGAATATAGATTAGCCTAGATTCTTCGACGTCAAGGTAGGAAGACGGTAATAGTGACCCGAAGTCGAAAACGTCTGCGCCGCGGAGGCGGGCGCATTGCTGCTGGCATCATGGGGATGGTACGGCGATGTGCAGCGGAGCCTGAGCTGCTGCCAAGACAGAGTGCTACTTAATGCAAAAGTGCGCGTCTGTTGAGAGGAGGATTGGAAGTCCACGGCGACGGTGCAACTTGTTATCCGGAATGGGATGTGCGGATGGATGCTTGTGGCCACGGCGTACACCATACGGGGAAGAGGCACCACGTATCGAATTTCAACATACCCAATCTCGCCAATAGCTGGTGTAATCACTATCCGACTCGCTGACAAAGTCGTCCATTGTTATACGTCCCGCCTGTCGCCGGTCACGACGGGGGCATAAGTCAGGTTCGTGGGTGGTTGTTGGCTTGCGCTCGGCGGGGGGGAAGAGCGCGACCGGCCTTTGTCAGCTGGCGTGCCGTTCGGGGGTAGCAGATGTTTGCGATGCGCAAATTGAAGAAGTGAACGGCTACTGCGTGGTCGCGATAGTATCGCGCAAAAGTGACGTCGAGATGCTTGAAAGTTGAATATTGGGCTTGTAAATGTTCGTTTTGGTGGTGACGAGGTTGCCATGATGGCGGGGCAGAGCTAGACATATACCTACTTAGCTGATAGAGCCTCGTCGCCCTGCAGGAAGGGTCCGCTAGCCCGGTTCGCGCTGCCCCACTCCCATATTTGAATAAGGTACCTTGATAAGTTGGGGTCAGTGCCTAGACCATGACTGCTGACCTGGAGACTGCCATGACACCCAATTCCTTAGTAATCAGCATGGCACTGACTGTATCAGATGCTTGGATGACGGCTCGGTTGGGGCAACATTGGGATACCTAGATGGTGTCTCGCCTCATCCCTCAAGGGTGAGCCCAAGTGCGCTTCGAGCAGTGCTGAACTCCAATACGCCACGCGATTACAGTTTGGAGCCCGGGCATGACCCCCATATCAGCGTCCGCAGATATACAAGCATCCGCCTTTGCTCCATCTCATGTCCGAGCCTCTCAACCACTGTATAACCAGCGCATAAACCAGTGTGGGGCCTCTTAGTTGTCAGACCTCGCCGTAGACTCGACGCTCCCAGTATCACTAGCACTGACCGACGCAGTCTCCCCATCCGAGTCACCCCCAGGCCCCCTCACCGACCCCGGCCCGAGGGTACTACTCGCCGTCGACCCATTGACACTCCCACCGCCCGTGCTCCCGCCACTCCTCCTCCCCGGCACCTCTAGCAGCCCGTTGTGTATCCCCAACCCAACCCCACCCGGGCTCCCACTCCTCTTGCCCCCAATCCCAGACACCCCCACCATATCAAGCGCCTCCCTCAAAGTATCCCCCGTCTCATCCAGCGCAGCCAGGAATCTCGCCAGCTCCTTGCACAGCTCCCAGTCGCCCTCCCGCATCGCCCTCCCCAGAAGCCTGACGCTCTGCTCGCTCGCAGTCGCCATCTCGTCGAATGTGTGCAGGATTAGCAAATAGCCGCCTGCCGTCTTCAGGCTGCCTCTCTGTAGGCTCTCCTCGAAGAGCTCTTGCGGTGGCGGGAGGTAGGCGAATAGTGTCCGCCACGAGCGTACTTCGGTCTTGCGGGTGCACTGGACTACGATGTCGAGGTATTGCTTGAAGGAGGATAGGAGGGAGAGGACCCGCGGCAGGACGGCCTCTTCTGGGGTCGGTGCCGGGTCTGCGTCGACTTCTTCGTCGAGGACGTGGTGTAGGAGAATCTCGAGTGCATGAGCGAAGTACTCAAGGTTCTGGTATTTCTGTGCGAGTTGTAGAGCCTCGAGGGCTTTGTTATCCGCGAGGTAGTGCCGTAGGATCTCGGGGAGGAAGAGATGCGTCTGTCAATGTCAGCCAGAGCCCCTTCTCAAGACGGTTTAGACTTACTCTTATTGAGAAGCGAAAGAAAGAGAAGTTGATGTCTCTCCTCTGCACCAGATCCGCCTCCACCCCGAGCACTGTCGCCTTGCCTAACAACGTACTCAGCGGATAGAAGTCGAGCGGGATCGACACCGTCCTCGGCAGCTCCCTCGCATGATTCTCCCCCGAAACCGCCTTCAGCACAGCCTCCATGTCCGTCCAGACCTTCAGCTCCCCGCCATCGAATATCCACAGCGAGTTCCTCAGCTCTTCGTCGTCCGCGGCCTTCCCAATGCTATGCCGTATAAACGGCTGATCTCGCATGCTAGTGTAGTACTCCACATTCTGCGCCACGACTCGCATGTCGTACTTGAGCTGTCCCTCGTCGTTCACGCTCGGCCGGAGCAGAACCAGCTTCCCGTCGACGAGAAACAGTACCGACGCCAACGCCACGTCCTGGCTCGGGTCGCCGTCTAGGAGCTGGCTCTCGGGCAACACCCAGCTCAACCCTCTCACCCTCGCCGGACTCCTCACGATCCCGTGGAACGCAATCTGCCCGACCTGGACGAGCTTCACCCCGCTCGCCACCGGCGCGAAGATGAAGTGGTATAGCAGATTGTCGTAGGTATACACGAGCAGCGAGTCCTCGCCAGAGGGCGTGACCAGCACCACCGGGGCGGGCATAGGCTGCACGTGCAGCGCCGAGTTGAGGTCCAGCTGGCCGTCCCGCGGGTACAGCCTGATCTCGAAACTCTTATTCGCCTCGACGGCCGCGACGAGGATGTTCTGGTACCAGCACATGCCGCCCCTGACTAGGAACTCGTTCTCGGCCACCTCGTTGCCAAACGTCTTCCACCGCCCGCTGCTGATGCTGTAGTGCGCCAGTCCCCGGCGGCCGGCGACTGCTACGTACCGCCCGTCGGGGGATATGACGGTGCAGCGGATCGGCCACTGGTTGAGGAGGTAGGTGGCGGGAATGCGGGTCGTGTGCCAGAGGAAGGGTTCCGCCGAGATGGAGGTCAGGTCCGGTAGGTCGTAGCCGCGGTAGATCATCACGCTCGAGGTGGTCTGCAGGACTGTCCGGAACAGGTTGGCGGGGCTGTAGCACCCGGTCACGGCGCTGCGCGCCATTTCCAGGAGCCAGACTGCTTCGTGCGATCTGCTCACGAGGAGGAGTTCGCTCGCGCCGCCTATCCAGGCCGCGTCTAGGACGCCGGACAGCCATTCTTCTCCGTTGGTGGAAGCGATAGCGAGGTCGGCGCCGAAGCTGGCTGTGAGGGGCTTGCCGTAGACGCTCCAGGTGGCCCAGCCACGTTCGTAGCCGGCAAAGAGGCAGTAGCCGTCGGGCGAGTAGCTCAGTGTCGATATCCGCCCTGACACAGCCGTGGAGGCAGAGAGCTTGTGGACATGCGAGGAAGGGATATTTCCGGAGTAGTCCCGCGCCGAGTATACGTGTATACTCCCGTCGGCGCATCCGACAGCAATGAGCGAGAACCGGGCGTTGACCACGCTCCGCACGGCGTGCTCGCTAGGATTTGCGGGAATGTGGAAGCAGTACCCCTTGTACAGCTTCTTCGGGTCGGCGTCCGTCCCCGGCGCGACGCGCTGCACGGCGTAAGCCCTTCCGTCGCTGGTAATCCACGTCGAGAGATTCATCGGCCTGTCGTGCGTCATCTCTATGATGGTGACCTTCTTCTCCAGCCATCCCATCCGCGACAATATCTCGGTACTGGTTTGGCTGCCGGAGGTGTCGGGCGTCCAGCGTATGCACTGCACAGCCGCCGGTTTTCGCGTCGCTACGATCAGTTCATCGTCTAGCGCCAGTGCGCTCTCGATTCCGGCGTCGACCTTGATGACCATGCGGAACCGCACGCTGATGTCCCGGACCCCTGGACCTTCGCCCGGTCCCCAGAGTATCTGGTCGGGGGCGTCATGTCCAGGGCCGCCCGCGTGGCTTTGCCGCCGTCTCTGTACGTTGGTATGGTTTGCGAAGTGAGGTTTGTAGACTCGCGAGTCCGTATCTGTTGCAAGAGTGTATGTGATGAGGTAGCCGAGGCTGGTGTGGACAACGAGGATGGCTGAATCGGGGCGGAGGAGGAGGTCGACGTTGGTGCCATAGGATTCTAGAGATCTTGTGGAGCGGACAACTACTGCGAGGACTACTGTAGGCTTGAGGTTGTTAGCCTCGGCTTCGACACACAAGGGCAAGCGCAATGGCGCGTACTTTTGTCTGCCAGATGATCATGGAAGTCGCAGTAATGACAGCGAACAGGTGGCCGGGCCGGGCAACACGTAGCGCCAGGATCGGCTCATGGAGTGGTATGCTGACAGCGGTGGATGCTTGGATGGCGTCAGAGCTTCCACCATCTGTGATATAGTCATGCTCGACCGGCCGGAGCCCAGGAGTGGCGGGAGTCATGGGGGTCGGCGGAAGAGCCAATGCATCCTGGCTGGAGCTGGAGTCGCCGGCGAGCTGTGATGACGGCCTCCGCGACTCGGGGTGTGAGGGTAGAGAAGGTGCAAGTCCATCGTGGGAAATGTGCGAATCGAGTTTCGGAGACTCTGTGGAGGAGGATGAGGCGGAGGAGGAAGAGGTCGCATAGATTCGCGGAGTTCCAACTGGCCAGTACATGTTGGCTCCGATCAGCCAGCACCCGTCAGGGGAGCATTAGTCGCATTTGCGGAGAGGTAACGCTCCAATCTCAGTTCCGAAAAGGGGCAAACGTTATATTACCATTGAACCGAACAGGTAGAACATCAAAGATTGTTGCATGTTGGAGCGGAAAAGGAGCTATGGACCTCACGATGCTGGGGTACAGCGGTGCAACGGAGCTGCAACAATACCACAGTACAGCCGTCCCAGTGGATCGGGTCCCTACATTGGCGCGATTGGTGGGGCTGTTCAAGCTTCCCGCAACACGTCAGACGGAACGTCGCTTCAGACGTGCAATCGGAGACGGAAGCCAGCAGGTATCTTATCCAGCTCTCGACACGCGCGACACAGGAACTTCTGCGATGCTGATCCAACGGTTATAAATAAACGAAAAACATCTACATTGTCTGTTTCACACTTGATTAAAAGGAATTTTCTGGCTGCGTCTTCAGCGGCAGCTTGGCTGGATGAGCTAGCTGGCTTTGTCTCAGCGCATGCTGTTTTCCGTGACTTCTAGACCCAAGTCTAAGTCTTCAAATACCTAGAAGCGTTGCTTGCTTCCCTTCCACAAGGACTCTGGGTCTCTCTCTTGAACGCATAGTTATATTGCGTGAGCGTGAGCTCATCAGATCTGGGCTATGGCGCCTCTTCTTCGCCCTCGAGCGAGCCTCCAGAAGGACAAGTTCGCTACATACTTTGCCCCCCTCAACAGCCAGCTATACTCCGACATACCTCCGTCTGCAAGAGGAGTCCAAGCAACTATACGCTCTATAGCCTGGAGCCCCCTGGGCAACCTTGTCGCTACCGGGTCGGCTAACAAGACTCTCCGCGTCTGTAAGCGCCCTGCTGCATTTCACTAGTACTCGAGTTAGGTCTAATGAAGAGGGAAGGGAACCCCGAGAAGGCCAACGTCCGTTTCTCAACCGAGCTTAAGGGACACGCTGCCGCCATTCACAAGGTCGCCTTCAATCCTATCAAAGACGGAGAACTTGCCAGCGTTAGCGACGACGGAGTGGTAAAATTCTGGGATGTGAGAACCAAGAACTGCACCAGCGAGGTCAAG
>Ga0209127_100817_pt1 | contig 10524 bp, 9 predicted proteins | sample LakSupMetagenome_FD_187469 | JGI IMG/M metagenome (GOLD analysis project Ga0209127, IMG submission 187469) | Freshwater microbial communities from Lake Superior, Canada - Sta WM archaea (SPAdes) (version 2) | ecosystem: Environmental > Aquatic > Freshwater > Lake | place: Lake Superior, Canada...
CCCGCCACAATGCCGACTACTGGTTCGCCCGCAAGGCATGTGTCGAAAGCTCACGCAAACTCTGCGAGGGCTTTTCCAAAGCGACCTCATCGGGCGAGTCGATGTCTACGGGGACCGTGGATGACTTTGTCCGTCTGTCCATCGCCGGCGCCGGCGCCTTCCGATCTGTCCCGGTTCAGTGTATGATGATCATCGGCGTCGAATTGCTCTGGCAGGCTCTCGACGACCGCTCCGTCAGGCCATCTGCAGGTCCCGACCAACAGCCGATCGGCGGCGGGTCCGCCATGGGTGCAGGCATCGGGGTCGCTCCCCGCGGCGAGCTCTTGGACGCCTTGCAGTGCTGCGTCGGGTATCAACGGAGGCGTATCAGTTGCGGCGAGACTAATGTGAAGGGCTACATATTCAGTTCCGCGCTGCTGGCACAGATCCAAGCGCTCTTCCGCGGGGCGCCGGACTCGGAGCTGGAACACGTTGTCCTCGACAGCCTGCGGGCCAGTCTGGAACAGTGCTTGGAGGTGCTCAAAGTGGTTGCGGGCACAACGGCAACATCTCCTGCGTCAACAGAGACTGCAGAAAAGGGGCCGGCCGTGTCGGTGGGAACCCAGGATTTCGGGGATGTGCTTGGCTTTGGCGGTGGCTGGGACTGGGAAGATGACAAGGTAAGAGTTCCCCCATCCGCCACTTACGAGTGTTGTACCTAACGTGTGGTGTTCGATAGGGCCTCAACTTCAACTTCGACCTTCTCAATTATAACGACGTAGATCCGTACTTCAGCTTTAACTGAGCAATCAGGCTTGTCATTTCTCGCTATACCGCTTCCTCCAGTCTGTCATTGCTGTCTTTCTCACACGTTGGCTCCCCTTCAAGCTGTTCGTCAGCCGGCACAGGACTGGCCGACGATATTTACACCTGCTTTCCGCAATGGAGTTTGCGTGATGGTTAAGCCTTGAAATGGAATCGGATCAGGATCGGGGTGCGCTGTGGACACGGGACATCGTCCGTTGCAGTCGGACAGTTTCAACTGCCACCATCTACCACTCGTTGTGTCAACTCTCATTCGCAAATGGACTGATGGCGACGAACCGAGTACTGCCTCAACAAAACGCGTCCCACGATATCCGCGACAAGCACTCGCCACGCAGTTGCGGTGACGACAAGCGGCACAACGGGGCAGCCGACCACAATGTCTACGGCAAGCCGTGGGATTACAACCACAACGACCACAAGGGCCCGCACGGCCACAGTCACCGCTTGCGGCGACGGAGGACGGCAATGGACGGATGTCTCCAGCAAGATTGGCCCCTATACTTCGCCAACATTGCGATTGTGACGCAGAGCTCCGGCTAATCGCCCCCAATGCATGCCGTTGCTCTATTTTTAGTGCCCCATAGAAGCACCAGGGGCATCAGTGGATCGTCAGGGCCGCTCTTGGCAACGGTAGCGAGGCGTTCGACCTGCCGACTTCATTGCGAGTTTCTGTCTTATTCACTCCTCGCCATCTTCAACATTCGGCGCCAATGCTTGCTGAAAGGCTTAACACGGCGCCTGCGTCAGCCGATTCGTGATCCCCAAGATTGTCAGCAAAGTGCTGGGCAGCCTATACTCACTCCCACTACTAAATCTTGCCCATCACATGACAGCTGCGCGATCAAGGAGATGCTCGACCAAATAGGAACACTATCCCCAGAACTAATAGATACATTGGCGGTGGCATATTTCGATGGCCGGATTAAATAAGGGAATTCAATTTATTCCTTCATTTATTCGCGGCCCACAATGGGTGAGGATGGAATGACGGCCACGAGTTCGGTTTAGGATCGACTTTATCCGCCCAATGGCACACGCTCTCCAGCTCCTCTCCATATTGCTGCGTCTCTCACGTGTCCAGTCAACACAACGCGGAGCAGCCAGCAAGATCGTTGAGGTTACTTGGCCGTTTAGAGCGTTGTCTTGAGAGGTATGGATGGCTCTTCAATTCCAGGCCTATACGGCCCGAATCGCACTGTCGCCACTACCGAGAAAACCATGCTCCGTTCTCCCATCCTGTGCTCCACGCACAAGTCACGATAGATATCCTCTCGGCCCCGACACTTGGCCCCCAATCCTATTGTCATCGCCCTACCTCGGACAGACCGGCTCACAGTTGCTTGCGGATTTGACTCCTTCTTCGGGTGTACCGGCAACCAGGATTCACGCCGTGCCTGCCATGTTTGGCCATAACTAAGCTGTCTCGCTCTCCAACAGACAAGGAACAGATTCTCGGGACATCGCATACGCCGCATGCATCCTTTACCATCCTGACCATCTCGTGGCATGCGCATGAGCTCCCGCTGTTCCGGTACCGTCTCCCTGCTGCAATTACACTACGTCACAGCCTTGGACGCAGGCGGACCTAACTATTCACACCACAACCGCAAGTACCTGAAATGACCCAAATACGCGACTGCAACACACCAAGGAATATCATGTGTCTGGTGCGGATGCCACTACCCTGACGTTCCGCCCTGAAGTACCCGGATTCCGACCTGTGTGTCCCCACGGTTGTTCCCACGGTGATCCCACTCCGAAACGACATCCAGGGTTGCAAGTCGCCGGCTCATAAAGGACTTGAGAGAACCAACCTCACGCCGAGGTATCCTTATCACTTCAGCCACCGAGAGAATATCTGTGAAGTCGCCAGCCATCGACCATGCGTCAGTCCACAAATACCTTTCTAGAGCTTCTCAGCTTCGCCTCCTTATGGGCTTATGGGCGATGTTCCCCTGCCCCTCTGCCCAAGCCCCAGAACGATGGAAGTCGGCTGCCATACAACCCAGGCGGTCCGATGATACCGGCGACACCCGTCTCACCCGGCGAGAGCTGCACTTGGACCTATTCCGAGCCGGTGACACGTGATCGGTGCAGCACCTGGAACGGCATCCTGACCGTCTACCCAGAAACGTCAACCAGCACCAGATACATCGACTGCCACGGCTGTTTAGACATCCACGTCACCAGATCATGGGGTGGCTGCCCTAACCAGCACATCACCGCAACAGCAATGGCCAGCACACCGAGTATCTCCTGGGAAACTGCCTGTGCCACGAGCAGAGCCGTGGCTGCTCGGAATGCGGCGGCGGTGCCACTACCAACCGCGCGGCCTGTTACCGGGGTCGGGAGGAGGGCGCCTCAGGGGAACTTGGTGGATCAGAACCCGGCCGCGTGTCCGACGACGTACGTGGTGCAGCCGGGACAATCGGCGGGCAGCACTTCGACTCGATACCAGCGGACCGTCACCCAGACGGTGAGGCTGCCCTGCGGCGGGTGTCCGCTGGTTCTCAGCACGGCGCTGGCCGGGTATGGCCCGGCGGGGAGGTTTACTACTACGGTTACGTCGCCGGTGGCAAGCACTACTACTTATGTCTGTCAATGAGAGGGACAAGGAGATTTTGGGAGAGTCGAGGATGCTGAATACCCTGGGGCTACTGTAAAGGACTGCAAAGGGACAGAATGTGCGTGTATGTATACATTTGCAGGTGCCTGAGCGCGCGAGCCACGTTCGGTTCTCTACGAAAATGCTAGCTCTTTTACCTATCTCGTTGTTTTCTGAACTCACGTTGAAGTCTCGCTTATCTGGAAGAAAGCCAGAGATCGCTATATGTGCTCGCCTCGCACAACAGTTGGACTGACTGCAGTTCGTACCAAGCAGCTGAGCCAACATTCCACGAACCAACAGACACACAAGGGTGCGCAACCACAGAGACCATTCATCTCCTGATCGGACTATTTACGATCTCAGTTTCATGTGACCACAACGAAAAGTCTAGAACCATTTGCACCAGCACCAGATAGCTGGTACTGCCCGGATTCGGCCCAAGCCCAGCTGACATGCGCTCGACGGAACGCCGGTACCGAGTGACCAAGCCTAGTCAAATGTCTGCCAAGGCAGGCGGTCCTTTGGTCGGGATCGAATGGTATGTTTAAGCTCGAAGACCAAAAATAGGGGCGGGAGTCCCAGCGCCGACCACAAGATTTGGTACGATGTAAGATGTGTACACCATAATCTGGCGGACCAGACTACGGACCTCGATTCACAGCATGTGACGGCTAACTTCGATCCTACTCGACAGCCGGAGAGCAGTCCCCTCTGGTTGCTACATCCAGTCGGTGATGCCCAGTCATCAATTTTACACGCAAAAGGACTTCAATCTGCCTTAACAACCTGCCTGACTAGACAATCACGCCAAAATCAGATGGTACGTTGTATCAGCTGCGACACCCCACGGCTAGTTCCATATCTCTTCTCTACCGGGAGCTGCAGGATAAAATCGATGTTGCATATGCCAGGGACGACAATATATGTACTATATAGCCTGTTGTGCCACCACTTTCGTCCATCTCCTTGACAACCATGCCCCTCATTCACTCCGGGAAAATCTTTTACACATCACTCCCAAGCTCCGTTCAGACCCTGTCAAACCCGACATCGGTCGGCATGGACCATTCATTTGTCCGTCTGGGCGGTGGAAACTATGCCTGTAACACTGCGACCTGGCCACACACTGAGTGAGTAGTCCAACCCTAGAGTCTAAATGATGTAGTACCGATCAATCCACCAGTGATTTTGTCGTATATAGGATCCGGATGATAAGCACCTAGAGGATTCCCCGGTATGTGTATTTGGTTTGGTCTTCCTGCCTCGGCTATTCAAGGGGATTGTTAGTCCCTTACGGGCACTGCCGTTAGAAGCCGGAAACTCGTGTGTAGAGTGTTTTGGAGACGGATCTCGTCTAGAATTTAATTACTGCAGATATTGTCCTGCCTGAGTCTAATATCAACCATGAACTTCACGGCGCAAACAGACCCAGGAAGTTGTTGGAACAAGCTTTTTGTGATCCTGCAGCGGACGTCAACGTAATTAATGAATAGCTATTCTGAGGCCTGTCTTGTCGATCAACCGGCTCGCCTGTCCCCGTAGCGAAAGACTCCGACATATATATGCCTTATAACTCATTCTGACCCGGTAATCGTTACCTATCCTTATCTCTCACGCTCAGATGAAAAATCAATAAACATGGCACCCTCTCTGAGGCAAACAACATGCCTCTTGGCCCTGGTTGCCGGAGCATACACAAACCCGCTCCCAACTCCTCCACCTTTCCAGACAACAAGTGACACACCCGGCGTCCTCAACTCTCCATCATGCACGACAACCCTCACCTCCACTATAACAGGCTTCCATGGCGACTTCACGCCCGAAATCGCTAAGACAATCTACACCAAGACCGTCACCGAGCACTCCCGCGTCAACTGCCATGGGTGCGCCCTATCCATCACCACCCAGCTGGCCTCCTTCTGGGGCGGCTTCGGCCCGCAGCAGATCATCACAGCCACCACGACCGCCCGCCACGCAACAACCACAACCCTGACAATCTGCGACCGCCACCCCACGCCGCCCCCTACCCACGGGCAGATACCCCGGAGAAGGGCTATGGCTGCGGACCCCAGCTCAAGCGGCAGCGAGTGCACCTACACCAGAGTCATCGTCCCCTCCCCGCACGCCGTGAACGAGGGGAACAAGACGGTCTACACCGCCACCGCGACGACGACCTCCCACATTAACTGCGAGGGGTGCAACTTTCTCGCCGTCAGCACGGCAGATTACCTCCACCCGGGGCGGATGGTGCCGTACACCTCCACCGTCACCGCGACGGCGCCGGCTGTCTCGACGGAATACGTCTGCTTGAAATCCCCCAGCGTCGTGTTGCCTCCTACTTCCCATTTTCCCCATCCGACGTTGATAGTCTCCCCTGACGGTCCAACCGGCGTGCCGACGGGAATACCACCTACCCCAAGAATTCCGGGGACGGAGAGGCGCGGGGTTGACGATGAGGGGGAGGTGGAGGAGAGGGAGGTTCAGCAGACTACTAAGCCGCCTCCGAGGCCGACGCTGCCGGGTACGCCTACTACTGGGACTGCTATTACTGTTGTTTATCCGACTGGGGGGAGGGTAATCTGACATGGGAGGGGAAAGGACGAGAGTGTGGAGGTAGGGGTGGAAGTGAGGAATGGACATTATGATGCCGAAATTCACCTCAGTAAAGCCTGACTTGGGATAATGTGATGCCTTCGTAACCGTACACACCGTGTGTGTAGGCTGTCGATAAACCAGAACTATTCTATAGGGCTAAACCATCTCATCCCCGGCAGCCGGGCCGTTATAATACTCCTTGTTCGTCATGTTGGGTTGGTGTTTGCCTTCATCCCCAGCATTGACTGAGCCATCGTTCAGCCCTACAGGCGTCGCGGAGCTCCGGACAGCTCCCAGTTCCTCTTCTGACTCCCGTCGACAACGAATGAGCCGCCTCAGGCGACCCCTCCGCTTCCCGCCCCAGCTGTGCTTCCTAACAGAGACGTACCGCTCCTTGTACTCGGGCCCGATCTCCGGAGGATAGTCAAACGCCTCAGTCCTCTTCAGGGGTATGTGGTTATACCTCCAGTCGAACACAGAAGCGTACATGACCCTGTACGATCCAAACGCCATCACCGTCCCAATGGCCGCTCCGGCCACGATATCATACCAATGATGCGCACGGTCAACAGTCAAGACACAAGCCTGCAGCACCGCCCCGAGCAGCGGCGCAAAGAGCAGCGCCAGCGACCAAATCGAAGTGCGGTAGTTGCTCCAAACCTTGAGCTTGGCATTCATCCACAAGAACAGGAACCCGAGCCCCGCAAAAGCGGCCGTCGCGTGGCCCGAGGGGAAGGACATCATGGCGCCCCTCACCGCCGCCCGGTCCGGGTTGGAGCACACGTCGGCCGTGTACATGATCTGTCGGAACCCCACGCCGTTGAGGCCCGTCGTGTCGTGCGTCGTCGCGGCGCGGGAGACGTCGGGCCGGTACACGTCGAGGAAGTAGGGGCGGAGGCCGCCGACGAGGACCTTGACGACGACCTGGAAGACGCTGCCGAGGAGGAGGGCGTAGCCGACGCCCATGGCGCCGTTGTTGAAGTCCCAGAAACTGCGGACGCGGAGCTGGGCGACGAGGATGACGGAGATAGGGACGAGGGCGGCGATGATGCCCGAGGCCCGGGATGGAACGGTCCAGCCGCGGTTCGGGTAGGCGAGGCTAGGGTAGACGATGTCGCCGGATTGGGGAAAGGTTATGGGGAATGTATGGGTCGAGGCTAGGGGCGCTTTGTAGATCTGGTTGGTCGTTGTTAATGGTCTTTTGAGTCTTGAACAGGTTTTGGGTAGATGGCGAGGAAGTCTTGCCAGGTTTCCCGCGATTGCGAGGAGAATCATGCCCAGGACGTCGGTCCATGATACTGCGATCCAAAACAGGATGAGTTTGCCGAGCCTTTTCGCATTGCTGTCGGGGGCCGGCGCGTCATTGCGGTCGGGTGATTGCTTGTCCGGATGTGCCTCTGGAGCGTGCCCTCGATGAAAGGGATATATGGGCATCGTCGGTATCGACAGCGATGCCTCGTAGCACTTTCTGATGTAAGAGGTTGGTTTGAGGTAAGTTTGACTATCCGGAAACAAGTCAGCCAGCAATTAAAGCCTGCTATGGTGGCTGTCGGGCTTATAAGAGTGCTGAAAGGAGGATGATTTCTATCCCTAGTCGTGAATCTGACCATGCTTTCCGTAGCGTTCCAGCAGAGTAAAGGCAGGTATTGGGCGTCAGACAATGACTACCAGGCCCAGTTCTCTCCGCGTTATCACTCGCCACGTCGCGGCTTCCTTGGACTCTCGCTCAGAAGAAGACGAACTTTTTCTAGTAAGGTAAGCTACGATAGATATCCCAGCATTCTCTTAAGCATCCCAATGCAAAGTCAACCTGCAAGTTCGCGAGCTCCCAAATGTTATGACGGAATTAGCGCTAGACACGCCCTTATTCCAACGGTCTATCGAGAACGCGATCGTCCTATTGATTCCGGCTTTGGGAGACATTTACCGTAAATAAGGACGGCAGAATCACGTACAGGGCCGCGTAAAACAGTGGTCTCGAGTTTTGCTATGAGTCTTACGCTACTGCGCGTACTCCCTCGTCCTCGAAGTGGTCCTCGAACATGCTCTTAAGACCAGCGGTTGACGATAGAGCCATCCTTGCTTACTGGGTAGATTCAACACGCCGACGTTGAATTGGATGGCCGCCAAGGCAGCCGTCTGTCTCAGCTGATTGATTTCGAATAAGGCGTCCTCCGCGTCCTGCTGTGTCGCCGGGGAGTACTGGATGGGTGAGCTCGGACTATCGCCCAGGGGCCCTCGAGCATTTCGAGGCGTTCGAGGAAGTATTGCCGGTGCCGGTTGACCACGCGCTGGCGCAGCAGAGAGGTGAAATAATCTTGGCGGTGGCCGGCGATGTTGGTCGTCGTGATGAACCCCTGGGCTTGTCATTTCAGATCTACGCCATGTCCAGGCCCAGTACTTCCAATGCAACAATCACACCGCCGGCCAGCACCTAAACCCTTCCAGTTCAGAAGTGCACTCCGCTGCCCCGTCATGTTGGTGCTCATCGTCCAGCCCTGCGCCACCTCCGGGTCGAGACTGACAACGAGGAACACGTCGGTGCGCACGCCCTGGTCCCACTGCAGGATATTGAGCCATTCTGCCGAGTCTAGGAAGGCGCGAAATGCATTGCGAAGAGTGGTACCGTAAAGTCCCACCTGCTCATCCGCCGAGGACGACGAGGCGGTTGTCGTAGTGGTAGTGTTAGCAGTGGATGTACGTCGGGGAGCGTCGAAGAAGTGCAGCCTCCACCGCCGAGCAATCGCGTTTGCCTTGGCGCCGTTGTTTATCATGGTGGCTCGAAGAACATCCTCGACTGTAAGCTCAAAGAGGTCTCGATCCTCGGCGTCGTATAGGGCGATAAACCCCCACCTGTTCAGGGCCTCGTGCTCTTCTTGAAATTGCCGGGCCAGGTCGTTCATCCAGGCCGGCGATCGTGTGGCGCTGGGAAGTGCCGAGCCGGGCGGCTGTGTGTTCGTCGTCACGCCGCTGTCTACGCTTGAAAAGCTCGCTGCCGGCGTTGATGCAGGCCAACGACTCGCCGGGCGTCAACTCAGCGGCCCGACGGGCTTCAGCCACACGTTCTCGGACGGCCGGCGTGGCATCCGCCCTCCCAGCGACGGTCGTTTCAATCTCTTGGGACGTGACGTCGGCCCAGAAGCGCCCCTCGAACAGCTCGAGCTCCGCGTCAGAGAGGTCGCCTGGGCGGGACAGCGTGGTGGACACCAGCTCTGCGCGCGAGCGGTTACCCACGTGGCGGATGTTGGCGGCCTCCTCCTCGGCATCGGGATAGTCTAGCAGGCGGCGGCAGTCCTGCTCGGTGAGTCCCAGGCTGGCGCCACCGCCTGCGGAGGACGAGTCCAGCGCTGCTTGCTCGAGGGCCGGAAATGCAGTGATGAGGTCTTGGGCCGTTTCAATCCCTCTCTGCACTCTCATGAATACCGAGAGGTAAGGCTCGTCGCGTGGACGTGGATCAGCCATGATTTCGCTTGGCCATTCCCTTGCTCGGGAGAGACACGTACATAGTTCAATAGTTGTGCACCAGACTTAGAGCTCTAGACTACGCTTATGTCATCTTGCTATCTTATCGATAAGGATCAAGTCAACATACGGATGTTTATGTCACACATATATAAGACACAATGCCTCCGACTTTCCAGAATATTAAGTGTCCGGAGACTCCTACCAACTCCATGGCCTCGCCTAGCAAGATAAAGAGGCAGAACTTGGGCAAGCATTAGGTTTTGACGTCGATAACGCGCATCAGACCGCCGCAAGACGGTTAGACGGAGCACCTGCCCTAGATCACATATCAGGTTTGTGCCTTACCTCTAGAGCTATACAGATGGCGTGTTCGACACTCCGTGGGAACTAGGCAGCTGCCCTGTGCCATGATAAGGTAGTCCAAAAAGCACGCCTTTCGAACAATGTACGCCGATGTGGAAGCATGGCAGCATCTACCAGAGATCAATGCAGACTAGACATGATCCAAGCTTTACCGTACTCAAAGAAAGATTTATCAGACTTGAGGTGAGGAATAGCAAACCGAGTTTACAAACAGCCTCGGCAGAGAACAGTCGTTGCACAACCCTTTGCACAAACCCCGGACGCCCAGTGACGCTGGCTGAACTACATGGTAGGTAAGATATCGGTAGAACCCCATGCTGGCAATGGCCAGCCTGACTTGCACTTACCTCCCCTCGATAGAACCACCAACACATTGTGTTGAGGGGATCGCGCCCCCAACGGTAGGTACCCCATGTGAGCCGATGAAGAAAAATGCGGATTCTGGTTCGAAAAAGAAGAAGCACCCACGCTGTAGTGATGCCGCAAAAGACATATGATCGGTAACCAAATACTCCGTTAGTCCCGGGACAGTGGGCCACCGCAATACGTTGAACTAGCCTCGTCGGTTTGAAGACGAGTATTGGCCGTGGTCAGTTCCAGACTTTCTACTGGTTGTTAGACCCGCGAGTATTGCTAACCATTCGCTTCCGGGGAGCCAAGATGTCGTTTACACCCTTCAGAGCGTT
>Ga0209127_100818_pt1 | contig 10523 bp, 5 predicted proteins | sample LakSupMetagenome_FD_187469 | JGI IMG/M metagenome (GOLD analysis project Ga0209127, IMG submission 187469) | Freshwater microbial communities from Lake Superior, Canada - Sta WM archaea (SPAdes) (version 2) | ecosystem: Environmental > Aquatic > Freshwater > Lake | place: Lake Superior, Canada...
TACAGTAGTCTCAAGGGGGCCAGCGACTAGCCTTGGTGAGCCTGCGAGCCCGGAGAAGGGTCGGGCGTGACATGGTCAACATTAAGCCACGCTTGACCCCGGAAGTGCTGGTAAAATTAGCAGGACAGAGAGATCCAGTACCCACAGGCAGGCGTCTAGATAAATAGATCAACTCATAGCACGAAGTACTTCGTGCTTATTGACATTACACTTCAACGGTAGTACCTCTGTAGGGCATCATTTACTCATCGGATTCAACCCTACTGTGCAGCTAAGGGTAATCTTGTTGGTCTGTTCACATGCTGGGCCGTTGCGCAGCCTTTGAGTTGTTGGACTAGCTCATCCGACCTTCCGCAAAACTACATCTCCGTCATAGTCTAGACTCTAACGCCGCGGTCCCACTCGAATGTGACTTCCGTCGGACTTCAGGCCCAAAAGTCCCACGATTACCATACCGGTACAGCGTTGACTGGCAGGATCGTAATGCCTGTAATTTATATGCATGCCTGGGATGCCAACTGTGTCGTACTCGGCTTCCCAACTGCCCCTTTCTTTAGCTTCTCTCGAAAGTCAAAAAGCCGCACAGTCAATATCACTGTGTACTTGAGGAACCTGCCCTGCCCTCCAGGAGAACCTCGGTGGGGACATGGAGGAGGTGGAGTCGAGATCCCTGATCGCCGATATGCCCCAAGGATCGATCTGCTTGTTAGACTAGTGCTAAAGGTAGACTCATACATAACACGTCTAGACAAGACTTAGACTAGACTGCTACGGAAGACTGCTACGGTAGATCTAGCGCCAACCATACCTGCACACACCACCAGCCAGATACAACGGTTCTTTCACCTGAGTGCAGTGCCCACCCGTCCCGGGCCGTGCGCTTCCACAGAACCTCGCGATGTCATCAATATCGACGACGTATACACAGTATAGCTCTCCCGTACCGAGACGCATTAGTAATCAATATCCCACAACCCGGTAAGATCCCGTGCCCACGTGGCATACCACCGCATCTCAAAAGGCTCTCGACGTCCCAACCACCATGGTTCTGTAGTTGCCACTGATGTTACATTGCCAATAGCACTCTGCAGAAGTAACTCTCCACATGCAGCACAGTCCAGATCTTCCAGGATCATTTATCATGCATCTTCCGGCCTTCCCCATGCGGGAAGGATCCCGATCGCAGTATTTCCCCCACCTCCCGCTCCCCATCACAAAATTAATCGAAGGTACACTAAGTCGGATGCGAGCCCATGCAGGAACCAGTGTTCCGTGCGGGTGACATCGTCGACGGTGGAATCCTGCATCAACCACTGGGAAACAAGTTCAGGAGACTTGGCATACAGGTCGCTTAATGTAGCGCCGACGAGCTAATACGCGAAGTCTGATTGTTGGCCCGGAAAGGGTGGTTGCATATGGTACGTGGTGTTGACCAGACTGGGGACAAGAAAGAAAAGCAAAAAAAAAACCATGCCCCCCGACCCCTATTGTCCTTGAAGACTGAGGAGAAGGAACACGAGCAGGACCTTTGTCAATCCCTGGCATGCACATTTTAATGCCTTGGCATCAGACAGCTGAATCACGGCCGGCTCTTGGAGCTGTTTGATACTTGTGTGTGTTTCTTATCACACGTGTACCAGTCATGTCCTCACAGCAGGGTTAACCAAGCGAGGCCGTCGTGCCTTATAGGCACCCAGATCACTTAGGCTTCCTACGAATATAAACTTGTGAGAAAGATTTTAGGTTTGACCTAGACTACACATCTGGGGAAGAGGGTCTCCTTCTTGGATTCATGTCTTGGCATGAGGGTGAGGAATGCCCCTGATCACCCAGTAGACTTCCAAGGTGAATTGGAGACGTGCTACTATGCAGGGAGCCCCTTGTCTATTACTTCGTGCTTCGTACTCTTACAGTAGGAAGGACGTGAAGTAACGAACACTAGCACTTGACTTCTTAGACTCAGCTGAGCTAATCCAGATGTCGGCTCGGCTCGGCCGTTTGTTTGATGGCCAAGTTGACATGGCCCGTTCTCATCACTGTTGAAGAAGGCCGAGACTCAGTTGTAGGTACAGTACAATGGTTGAGCAGCAAATGTCCCTGTGAAGTTCGGCGGTATTTCACGTGCCAGCCGCAGCAGGGAGAAACTCCCAGCCATTTGAGGTTTCGAACTTGTCGGTTGAAGCTAGTCGGGTCTTGCAGACCGTCTAAGCCACGATGGTGTGTTTGCCCCGGAATCCTTGCATGGTCTACAGGCAAGTACCATGCACTCCGTGGGCCGGGTGTCATCTCTACGATGTCCCCTTCGAGCCCATGGACTACCGTCGTTGTGTGTTACAGGGAGACTTAAAGAGATCTGCGCCCGGTCGGCATCATGATCGTCGGCTCTTGATTGCGAACTGGACTCCCTGCTTGCGTTACTCCAACTCTGCTCTTCCGTGTCCGGCATGGCCGATTCGCCGTTGTCAGCGGCCGCGCCGCCTCCGCCTACCGGGGAGAACAACGCCAACGAGCTGATCAGGTCCACGGCTGCCGTTGCGGGACTGGCCTTCGTCTGCATGATATTGCGCTTCTTCTGCAAGCTCCGGTATTCAAAGGGTATCGGAATCGACGACGGACTGGTTGCTTTTGCCTGGGTAGGCACTCCACCTGCTCGATTTTTGCTTAACGCCATGCGCACGAGATTCTGACAACACTCCCGGTGTAGGCCTGTCTGGTATCTTCGGTCACGCTGGAATGTCTTGCAACGCGGTACGGCCTGGGCACGCACATCTTCGAGATTGTGGACTTTACCCTTCTTCCGAGAGCCAACAAGTTCCTCTTCGTGGGGGAGTTCTTCGGCATCATCGGCATCGCCATGGCAAAGACGTCCTTCTGCGTGACGCTGCTGCGCCTGGCCATGGAGCGGTGGCACAAGGTCGTCATTTGGATCTGCATCATCACAGTCAATGGTTTCATGTGGCCCTGCGCTATCACCTTCTTCGTCGGCTGCACGCCGCTCGAGAAGAAGTGGGACAACACCGTCGAGGGCACCTGCGTCGACAACGCGCCTATTGTCAACTTTGCCGTCTTTGCCAGTGGTATGTGCTCTTGGGCCGTGCCAAATACTCTTGCCAATTTCTAACCAAGCCGTAACATGAATGTAGTATGGTCCGCTTTGACCGATTTTCTGCTCGCCGGTTTCCCCTGGGTTCTGGTCTGGAAGCTACAGATGAGGCGTGTCGAGAGAATCGGCGTCTGTATCTGCATGAGCATGGGTATTCTGTACGATCCTCCTTTTCCATCCCCCTCGACCGTCATTCTAACACTTACTTCGTCCAGTTCCGGTGTATTTGCTCTCGTCAAGTCCGCCTACCTCCCTCCCAGCTTGTCCGACTACACGTGTAAGGCCCTACCTCCTCACTACGATCCAAATACAACCAAACTCATCTTTTCTAACCCGAGTACTTCTCCTAGACAAATCCACGCCTCTGCTCGTCTGGTCAGCCAGCGAGCTCTCCATTGTCATCCTGGCCAGCTCCATCCCATTCCTCCGCCTGTTCTGGAAGGAGATGCGGGCCAAGACCTCGTCCCGGTCCCGCAGCAAGTCCAACGGTTACGGCAACGGCCCTGGCACCTACAAGATGAACTCGTACGCCAAGATGGGCAGCAGCAGCAGGTCGACCGCGGCCGCGGGGGTCAACCACCACCACACGCACGTGCGCACCGAGCAGCGCCCAGACAAGACCGGCGATGACGACAGCGACAAGAGTATCCTGGCGCAGTCCAAGTACGTGAATCACATCATGCGGACGGATGAGATCAGGGTTGAGACCAGCAATGTGAAGGATGTCGAGAGTCAGAAGAGTTACGAGGCTCTATGAAATACGTGCCAGGTCCATCGGATCATATGTGGCATAGACTGTACGATATCATTGCATAGTTTGAAAGAGGATGAGATCACCTTGAAGACAAGGGAGAAGGGAGACAGTGGGAAAAAGTGACTCAACCGTGATCCGTAAGTGACTTGACGACGTGACCGACCTTGCTCGTTGCCGACTTCACTCGTCGCCGACTTCACGTACTTTAGGGCATAAAAGACGCACTGACCTTCAGCTGGAGAGCAGGCAAATAAGGAACGCCGGGACTGGGCTACCTGCGTCACGCACCCATCTGTTTCGAGGCTCAAGGCCATCAGCTTCGCTTCCTTAACCGCGTTCGTCTTTCTCGCAACACTTCTCCAGCCTTCCTCCCGACGCACCATCTTCGACAAGCTGGGACGGTCAAGCTACCACGTCTTTTCACAAGACGTCCAGCAAGACGTCTACATAAGCAGTATTCAGCCATCGTAATAACCGAACGTGCCGCAATGTCGACCACAGCATCGCCAACTGGAGCTCCTCCCCAGGCGCCACCCCTCTCTCCAGCCCTCGACGCTGCCGCAGCCGCCGCAGCCGCCCGTCGCAAGATGGGAGAGTCGCCGACACCTCGCATTGTGCGCCAACCAGTCGAGATGGTCGTGAAGATCGCTTCCTACCTATCCCTAAACGACATCTGTGCACTTCGGCTCACATGCAAGGCCATGGACGGGCTCCTCGTGGACTCCTTCGTCCGCAGGTTCTTCCGCGCTAAGCGGTTCTGGCTGCACGACGACAGCCTTCAAGCCCTCGTGGACATGTCCGCCCATCCCGCCATATCCCGACAGCTGGAGCACGTTGCTCTGGGAACTGATCACATCAGTAGACCCCTCCATAGGTCATACCTGGGTGAGGCCGAGAACTTGACTTCGTCTCACCTCCAGCAACTCCACCACTGCCTCAACAGCCAGTTCCACATGCAGTGGACTGGTGCCGACGTCGCCATGTTAGCCAAGGCCTTTGCCAACCTACCGAATCTCCAGACTGTCAGCATCCGGGATGTCGACAAGTCCTCGAGTGCCCAGCTTCGACGCGATGCCGGTACCTTGTGGGAGGACTTGGAGTACTTCACCAGCTACGGCACGAGGGCTGTGCGTCGGGCAACCTGCCACGATACCACAACCGACAAGGCTGAAGAAGAGTACCGCGGGAGGGATGCCAACGCGACTGCCAAGAGTCACATCACCGAACGGCAATTCATCAAGGCGCTTGCCGCCCTGGCCCAAGCTGGTGCTCGGCCTGCTGCCATCGAAGCCGTCATCCACAACCAGAAATGGTGCTTGTCCGACAAGTCAGTCTACGTTGATCCCACACTGCAGGCCGGCCTCGAGCCTGTCTTCTCGGGGTTGACGAAACTCCACCTCGACCTGGCCTTGGGCAAAAACGTACCTTACTCTGCCGTGCAATGGGGGTCTGGCTATCACGCGGTCAACTTCTCGCCCTGCCTACAGAAATTCATGTCCCTCGTTCCGGCGCTCACCTGGCTCAGGCTCGGACTGGCCGGCTCAGTCTTCGCCGCCACCCAGCAGCTGTTCTGGTGGCTCGCCGGAGAGGCCGGCAGCGTCTACAGCGACTCGAGCAGATTCCCCCCGCCGGTCAGGTTCGCCCGCCTCGAGCACCTCGAGATAGCCAAGGCGACGGTATCCTGCCACATCGTCAAGAAGGTCTTGGCTCGGCACTCGGACGTCCTGCGCAGGCTGAACCTGCGGTGCGTGGCGTTCGTCCTGACGGCGCTGGACGACAAGTACGAGGACGGCGTGTGGACGCACTTCGTGCGGTTCCTCGCCGACAAGACGGACCTCCGGAGCTTCCGCGTCTCCGACGCCTGGGTCGAGACGGGATCCCACAAGATGCCGACGCCGGTCAACCTCACCACCAGAAACCTGCAGAACGCCCGTTCGCGCGGCGAGATGATGCTGTTTCTCGACGGCCTGGCGAGGCTGATGGATACGTCGCGGAACCAGACCATGGTGGAGGATCCGGGCGACGGGGAGTCCTTCGCCGACGACTATGATGACGACGATGAGGTCGACGAGGAGAACGGGTTGGAACCCGACTATGGCGAGGACTCCGGAGGAGAGCAATGATGACGAAGACGGCGGCATCGAGATTGACCAAGACTCGGATTAAGTAAGGCAGCACGTGGAAATGGGACGGATCCGTGTGGTGGACATGTAGGATATTTTAGCGTAGCGACAGCGACTCGGGTGCTTTCCGTCTGCTATCATTCTCAGCGAGTACCTTGCTGACAGTGATTTGGAATCATGTCGAGGGTGTTAAGCCAATCGGTGATCAGGTGGTCTGATGTCAGGTTGGTTGTCTACCATCATCGTCTAGTCATAAAGCGTTCTAATCGACTTTGTCTAACATTGCGCTCGTCTGGTGATAATCCAATCCGGAACTGGAATATAGAGGCGTCATAAGTCTCCGACTCTTCACACTATAGAACAAGTCCTTTGGGACCGTCTCTCATGTTAAAACGAGGTTAGCAAGAGCGACGTGATGCCTATCAGTGTGTCGTTGAACGATAAGAAGTTGGCGCATCCGGAATCTCGACCGACAGCCGGAAAACTACGGGTAATTGCACAAATGCAACCTCTTTAGCTACCCCGCCAGTTGCCAAGCTCAGACCGACACCCGACTCAATGCCGTGACATTTCCCCAGTGACAGCCGAAAACCCAAAACCTCATCCCTTCAGTCATCAGATGTCGCAATTTGCCAGCCGGACGAGTCGCCGCTCGCACACTGAATGTTACGGCTACAGCATAACCCTCACTGGCAATAACGATAGCCCCGATTCCCACTACGCGCACCTCCTACACGTGTTCTGTACGGCTGGAGTAAATAATAATACTCCCCACTACGTCATTTAGGGGGAACCCCCACACTGCCTGGACGCCGTCACACGCCCCCCCCCCGTCGTACACATATGTGACACCGGGGTCGCGTCTCCCCCCCCCGTCGACTCGCTGCCCCCTTTTCCACGTCTTATTGTCCCCCATGAGCGCCTCTCCCCGGCCCTCAGCGCCGCGCACCTCCCACACGTGCGTGACGTGCCGGGCGCGCAAGGTGCGCTGCGACGGCCGCCGCGGCATCTGCACCAACTGCGAGCGCCTGGGCTTCGCCTGCTCCTACGACGAGAGCGTCGCGATCGAGGTGGTTGACAGCACGGGGACCACGAGCATCAGCGTGCCCCGGCGGCGCGTGCGCCAGGCCTGCCTGTCCTGCCATGCCAAGAAGGCCAGGTGCAGCGGGCAGATGCCCAAGTGCGACCGGTGCCGCGTCCAGGGGCTCGAGTGCGTCTACCGCCCGGGCAAGAGGTCGATAGGCACGTCCTACGCCGACGGGCCGGTTGGGTCCTCGCAGGATAACCCCGCGAGCCCCGCGACGACGCCCGATGCGAACAGGGCGTCGTTCGATCGTGTGAACCATGGCCAGGGGGGCCCGGTCAGTCCCGTGGGCTCTGCGGCTGCCGATATGCTGTGCCATGACGAGAGCTTCGACGCCCTCGCGTTGCGCGCCTTCGACAAGTTTTTCCGACACGTCCACCACATACCCATGTTCTCCTTCCTCCACCGCGCCTCGCTGATGGAGCGCTACCACGCCGGGCTGCTCGACCGACCGCTCCTCCTCGCCCTGATAGGGATCACGGCCCTGTTCACCGACATTGGCCCGGGTGCGAAAGAGCTGGGAGCCAGATGCATCGAGGAATCCGCGGCGTTGGTGATGCGCGACTTCGAGAAGCCCTCGGTGCTCAGACTACAAGCCCTCGTCATCATCACCAAACACCGCATACTCTCCCGCCGCTTCTCGAGCGCCTTCATGCTTCACGCAACCGCCTCTCGATTTGCCGCCGCACTCCGCCTCAACCACGAGAACCCGGCCATCTGCTTCCTCGCGCAGGAATCGCGCCGCCGGCTGATGTGGTCGCTTTACATGCTCGATACGGGCATATCCAGCGGCCAGGTCGACTTTGCCCTGTGGCCCACCCCGGAGAACCAGATCCACGTACAACTCCCCTGCAACGAGCGCAACTTCGAGTTCGACCTCCCGGAACCGACAGAGCCCCTTAAACCACCCGACCCCGGCCCGGACGGCCTCGTGCGCACCCTCCCCGACGTCGTGGGCTTCCTAGCCCTGCACGTGCGCATCCAGTGGATCCGCAGCAAGATCCAGCAGCACACGACCTCGATCCTCTCCAACACGACCCTCGACCCCCTCACCCTCCTCTCCCACCGCACCGCCGAGCTGGCCGCCGAGCTCGACGCCTTCGAGGCCCGCCTCCCGCTCTCCTTCCGCTGGTCCGAGGCCAACCTCCGGCTGCGCGCCTACTCCCCGCGCCTGGGCATCTTCATCATGACCCACGTCTGGTGGCAGCAGTGCCACTGCGACCTCTACCGGCTGTGGATAACGGGGACGAAGGAGGCCCTCCCGCCCAACCTGGTCGGCCAGATGACTCCCGAGTTCGTCAGCCACTGCCGGCGGCAGTGCTACGACCACGCGCGCACCATGGCCGACATGTTCGCCCAGCTCCTCGCCCTGGGCAACGACATCCCCGTCATGGACCTGGACCTGCCCGTGTGCGCGTACCAGACCGCCAAGCTGCTGTACCACGGGTTCAAGACCAGTGCGACCGAGATGAGCATGACGGCCGAGAGTGTGGAGGAGCTGGCTAGGGTCTGTCTGAGGATTGTGAAACAGTCGACTGCTGGTCCGGCGGCTGCTAGTGTCGTGAGTTGCCTCCGCTCCCCAATCAGAAACGGGGCACGTACTAACGGTGGTCTAGCTCGTGGACATGGAGAAACTCATAGCCGACGGCCTCGCGTTAGAAACACCCAAACCTATCCCTTCGCTCCCAGTATCAGGCAGCATGCTACCCCCGCTAATGGCCCCAACCCCAACACCACCAGCAATGAACAACGTCGACGCATCGTCCCTCTCACAGTCCCTAACAGGCATCAGACCCGTCAGCAACAGCCACACAGGCGGGGGCCTGCACCACCGGAGGGACTCGTCGCCCATGCCCGACGCGCCAGCCCAGGAGTCCGGCGGAGGCGCGGCGTCGGTCGCGACGCACGTCACGAGCGGGAGCAATGCCTTCGAGGGCGCGCTGGACGGGCTGGACTTTGGGTTGGACCTGTTCGGCATGGACGGCGGGATGCCGTTCTCGGTGGACGGGGCCGGGATGATGCCGTCGGGAGGAGGGTACGGGAATGCGGGGATGATGGAGATGCAGATGTGAAGCAGCCCTGCGTAGAGGTGTATGGTTGACTTTTGGGTTGCGTTACATGGGGGTTGATTGATTGGGACAGAAGGGGGAACGAGGCTATGCATCATTCATGCATTGGGGGAGAGGCGCGGCTCCCTGACCTGCAATTGAACAGAGCTGGGAATACATATTTGTGGGCGACGAGCGTTGTAGATACCTTTGTGGATATGAATTTATGACGGATAGGACGGCGAAGGTAGCGAGGAATCAATACTGTCTACCTTGTGCTCTGAAGTCTGGGCTCTGTCTTGATATACCTTTCCACCTATACAGGGCTGTTGTGTAATATTGGATCGCGGCTTTTGTGCAATTCAAGCCTATAATGTCGCCATTTCAGCCCTTGCATTAGCGGACCGTTCCTTGCCGCGTTAGCGGGTGGTTCTGGTGGTTACCCCTGTAGGTGTTGCTTTTACTGGGACGTCATGGCATTGACAGGCCAGCGATGACTTCATGAAACACGGGAATGGCTGAGTTGCATATGCGGAGTGTGACAGGTAGACGCAAGCTTTGCAGACATGGTGAGAAAGCGACGGCATTACCGCACAACTACTTGATGACATCTCACCTCCAGACCCCGGATTGAATGTAATAGTTATTAAAAGCGTTGGAGGCACCCCGAAGATCGCAATGACCGGACAACGCCGTGCAAATTGATGCATATCCGCAAGGCAAAAACCGCCCAGTATGCACCATGCCCGTCCACTTCCCGCCGCCGTACCGTGTATTCGCCCAAGGCTACCGCAATAGCGGCGTCTCCTCGGACGGATCCGCGTCGGACGGCCGGGCTCCAACAGCAACGACGGTCACGCTCCGATCCGGATTGACGTGGCCCTCCCGGTAGACCCACGCAAGACACACGCCGGCCCCGGGACCCAGCACAACCGACGCCAGCAGCATCACCAGCGCAACCCTCCACCCGGCCTCGACCAGCAACCAGTACAGCACCGTCACCCCGATCAAGCCCGCGTCGATCTCGATGAACCTCGTCGTCGCCCTCGTCATCTCCTGCCGATCCTCTCTGCCCGCCACAAGATTCCAAAAGAGAAACCCATGCGCCACAACGGAGCACAGCACCGGCACCGCATACACGATCCCCGTCCACAGCCTACTCTCTTCCAGATACAGCCCCCCCGCCAACCTCTCCCCCCTCACCCTCAGCGCCGCGGCCCTAGTCCCCCAACGCACCAGACTCACCCAAACCGGAAAGGACAGCCAAACCAGCACCGCCCCCTCCCTCCCCGTCGCAACCATCACCACACTGGGCACCACGCACCCAACCGCAACCGCAACCGGAATCGCCACCCCCTCAACCCTGCCCCCCAACCACCTCCCCGCCTTCCCATCCCCATCCTCCCCGTCC
>Ga0209127_100819_pt1 | contig 10522 bp, 13 predicted proteins | sample LakSupMetagenome_FD_187469 | JGI IMG/M metagenome (GOLD analysis project Ga0209127, IMG submission 187469) | Freshwater microbial communities from Lake Superior, Canada - Sta WM archaea (SPAdes) (version 2) | ecosystem: Environmental > Aquatic > Freshwater > Lake | place: Lake Superior, Canada...
ACCCCTGCCCTCCTTGAGTCACTCAACGAATACGCCGTCGGGTTCGGCTTCCTGACGGCGGATGTCGACCTATTCATCCCCAGCCGCGGCGCCTTGATGGAGGGAACCGTCAACCTTCAGAGCGAAGGCCACATCGGCGTCGTGTGCTGGAACAAGTTCAACGCCAGCATAGAAGCCAAGCGCCTCCCGGCCGGCTGGCGCTGGGTCGACCTGAACGAGCACGGAGGCAGCAACGGCACGGACGGCGGCAGCAGGGCCAAGGGCAAGCACACCTACCTCACCGCCGACCCGGACATGCCGTCGGCCGACGAGGACGGCGAGAACGAGGGCACCGACATCCTGGACGACTCGCCCCTCGAGCTGGCCGAGCTGCACACCACGGGCTACTGGGTCGACGAGGCCGGCGAGCGGGTTAGCGCGAAGCCGCTGCGGTTCCGCATCAAGAACTTCGACGTCGGCGTGGCGGGCGACTACGGCTACATCAGCATCGAGGGCACGACGCTCAGCGACGACGAGGAGCGGGAGATGGGGCGGCAGGAGCGCGAGATTGAGCGGCGGAGGAGGGAGAAGCAGAATCCCGGCGGGCTGCTGAGGCCGATGCTGCGTCGGGTGCCCGAGTTCAGTCTGACTAGCTTCGGGAAGGAGGAGCAGGAGGAGGACAGCATCAAGAAGACGGTGCTGTATCAGGGCAGTCGGCCTGGGACGCCGGATGATTAGAAAGCGGATGGATTACTCTGCCGGACGCCGAACTGATGCGACCAATTTAATAGAGGGTTGGAATGCATGTATGTCGTCTTCCCTGGACGACTGGCGGAGTTACACTGGATGATTTGCATGATTTCCACACGGGTGTGTACAAGCATCTGTATCCAAATCAATCCGGCCACAGAGAGCAGTGCTTTTCACTTCCAATGCTCTCAATGTGACTCCTGCTCCTCACTTCCTGATATCCCGCCGCTTCTTCGTTTGCCTTGTGTTTGCTTGCCGCCTGACTGCAAGGCAGACGCAGCCGTTGAGCTGTTTTTGATGCTGTGACACCCCAAACGAGCAGCCACTCACGGCGTGCTGGCAGCCTGGCCGGGACTTTGGGCCAACATCGATGCCCGACCCAACGAAAGGCAGAAAACGACCAAATCGTAAACACCACCCGCAACCTTTTATAGTCCAGAGCCTTGAACTCTGTCCTGGTGGATTTCCGCCATTACTGACCCTTTGCCTACTTCTTACAGCAGTGCCAGCCAGACCCACAAACCTACAACTTACCACAATCAACACCAACCCGCTACCCTCGGACCTCAAGATGGCATTCCTCACGGCCATCATCGAGTGCCTCACCGGCAGCGGCTCGACAGCCCCCTCCACCACCCTACCACCCCACGACCTTGACTCGAAACGCCATCCCTCCCCAACTCAAGCCGACCTCATCGCCGCCGAGTTCATCTCCGTCCTCACCACAGCCGACAAAACAGGCCCCTCCCTCCGCCGCCGGCTGGAGTCGACAGCCGACACGGCCAGCTGGACCGAGAGCCTCGCCAGAGCCGTGCTCAACGGCGTGGTCGACGTGATCCAGGAGGGGCGGGAGAAGATGGGGCCGGCCATGGCCGAGGCGCTGGGGAGGGTCGAGGACGAGGCCGGCAGGGCGTTTGAGTGGGGGACGGACCATCCCAAGGAGGTGCTGGCTGGGCTGGTCGTCATTGTCGCTGTCGGGGTGCTGGTGGTGATGATGGCGCCTTGGGTCGTGGAGGCTCTGGGGTTCGCCGAGTTGGGGCCTGTTGAGGGTATGTATCCGTTGCCTCTCACCTCCTTTCCCAACCCCCCTCCTGTTCGAAAGCAGATATTCTTCTTGATGTTTGGTGCATAAGCTGATTCGGGGGTGTGGTACAGGATCGTTCGCGGCGTGGTGGGAGTCTATGTACGCTGGCTACATCCCAAGGGGGTCACTGTTTTCTTACCTCCAGCGCTTGGGTATGACGTGGAAGTAGGCAAGGGGCCCTGATGATTGATTGACTGGTACTCTGGATGGCTTTCGGCATGGGCCGCCATGCATTGACGGAGGACGGGCGGTGGAACGGAGGAAGCTCCGTGCTCCAAGCTTGAGTAGACCCGAGCCCGAGCCGAGTTGGGGGTTCCGCAGCGCTATCAGGGCCCCATAGATTCCCGCTCATAACTTACAACGCCATTGGTAGTCTAAAGTTTGGTGTTCACCATTCCCACAGAACTCTTCGTTGTTGCTTGAAAATCCCTATGATTACCCTCCAATCACTACTGCCAGACGACTCATGTTTGCCCAGTACTCAATCCAAATGATCATTCGCGGAAGAGACGACCACCGTCGGTCTTGCCGAAGCAGGTGACGGGGGCTAATGCAACTGCGGGGGGTCGGCAAGCTCCCCCAACCCGCAGAGGGGCCAAAGCTTGGTCGAACCATGAAATGCTCGCATGCGACACGCCTATCACTTGCCTCGACGACGTCAAAGTTTATCTTGGCGCGGACCCCATAGTCTCGAGCTTTACGCAGCATGTTATCAGTTCGGGGCGATCAGTCATGGGGGGCCGATACGCGGCTGTCTTTCCTCGGTTGCTATTCGCTGGATTTCTTCCCACCGAACTGGCCATTAGCTCTGCCTTTGTGGTTATGGTTTGCTGTGTCGCCTCTTATCTGATATCATGGTGTAACCCCTGGAAGTTGGGGTCGGTGTCGGGTCCCTGACATCGGCGCCGTCTGGACTCTTTACCTGTTCTTGTCGTGGCGCAACAAGCTTCTAGCCTAGTTCTGGAGCTTGTGACCACGACTCCCACGACTCCCAGAGTCGTGATAGTCTCACGACTTCTCTCTCTCTTCTTCCTTCTCCTTTCCTCTCTACACATCAATCCCTTAAATCCAGCTGATATAGAGTCCAACTTTCCTGGCAGCTACCTTGCCCCCCTTGCAAGAAGAAACGCGGATACCTAAACCGAAGTGGCGGCCATGGAAGAACCGGCAGTCGAGAGGAGGGCGTCCGGCAGCGGCGACGAGGCCGAAGAGAGTCGCCTCGCCCAGTTCGGATACAAGCAAGAGTTGAAGAGGGACTGGGGTCTGGCGCACAACTTTGGCATCTCTTTCTCCATCATTGTGAGCCGCCGCCTCTCTCGCCGCTAATGCGACCAGTTGCAACGTGGAAACTGACCACAGTGCCGTCATACAGAGCGTCATCACGGGAATCACGACTCTATTCTCCTATGGATTGAACACGGGAGGGCCTGCTGGTATGTAAACTGTGCTGTCACGACCCCGCCGAACTTTTGGGACTGATCAGTCTTTCGCCGTCCAGTCATCTCGGTCAGTTGGATCCTCGTCTCCGCCTTCACCATGCTCGTCGCCATATCAATGGCGGAGATTGTGTCCGCCATCCCGACCAGCGGCGGCCCTTACTTCTGGGCCGGTATGCTCGCGCCTCCCAGATGGTCGCCCTTCGCGGCCTGGCTCACTGGCTGGTTCAACCTTCTTGGTCAGGCAAGTCCCCACCGTCACATCGGGAAGGAAGGGAATGGGCCCTCTGACAAAGTTGATTCTACTAGGTCGCCGTGACGACAGGCATCTCCTTCGGACTCGCCAACCTGATCGCCACCGCCGCCATCGTGCAGAACCCGGACTACGTCCCCACGCCGGCCAAGACCATCGGCATCTACGCGGCCGTGCTCGTGTCCCACGGCATCGTCAACACGTTCGGCGTCAAGACCCTGAGGTACCTCAACAACACGTCCATCTTCCTGCACTCGGTGGGGATAACGGCCCTGTGCATCGCCATCCTCGTCAAGGCCCCCAAGCACCAGCCGGCCTCCTTCGTGTTCCAGAAGTTCTACGACGGCACGGGTCTCGACGGCGCCGAGGGCTGGAGCATACGTGCGAGCCCTGCCTATCTCGCACTGTGCGGTTCGTTACTATCGCAATATACGATTACCGGGTTTGATGCGTCGGCGCATTTGAGCGAGGAGACGAAGAAGGCGAGCTGGAGTGCGCCCATCGGCGTCATCTCCAGTGTCGGCTTCAGCTCGCTGTTTGGCTTCTTTGTGATCCTGACGTATCTGTTCTCCATCCAGGACTTCGACAGGACGCTCAACAGCGAGTACGGACAGCCCGTGTTGCAGATATTCGTGGACATTGCCGGTGAGCGTGGCGCGCTGGCGATGTTCAGCGTCATCATGGGTGAGTCGGCTTGCGCACAGTACCATGGATGATCTGGAACTGACATATCTGCTCAGTCTGCGTGTGGCATTGCGGTCTCTTTAGCATGACGAGCAATAGTCGGATGATGTTTGCCTTTGCCCGAGACGGCGGTATTGTGAGTTTCCTGAGCCAGCCGGAAGGTCCCCAGGAGGCCCGAGCTAACAGAGACGCAGCCTCACTTCTTCCACAAGGTCGATGCCCGTTTCCGCTCTCCTATCCGCACTGTCTGGCTAGCCGCAACGCTGTCGTTCATCCTCGCATTGCCGTCTCTCGGCTCGTCGGTGGCTTTCGCGGCAGCGACCTCCATCGCGACCATCGGCCTATACATCTCGTACGGACTGCCGATCCTGATCGGCCTCATCTGGCACAAGAACTTCGTCAGCATGAAGGGGCCCTTCAACCTCAAGGGGCTGTCGCGCCCCATCGCCATGGGAGCGTGCGCGTGGATCGTCACCATCACCGTCGTCTTCTGCCTGCCGACTGCTAATCCGGTGACCTCGCAAACCCTCAACTACACCGTCGTCGCCGTCGGCATCATCGGGATCGGGTCGATCCTCAGCTGGGTGGTGTGGGCGCATCGCTGGTTCACGGGGCCTGCCGAGGAAGTGACCAAGGCGATGAGGCTGGGCGTCGATATCAGCGAACCGGGTGCCTTTGAGGAGAAGACGGCGAACGAGAAGGGGGTCAAGATGGTGAGCGAAGGAAGCGGGTCGTGATGTCGTGATCTGGACGTCGGTTTTCGGAAGCAGGAGCTAGTCCAGAGATGGTTAATCGGGTTGATGTAAGATACCATGGCCGTGGAAGCGGGACAGGAAGGTTCAAGATACCCAGATACCAGTGTGTCGGTGAGACAGGAATGACTTAAGCTTTTGCTGCAGGTGGTCTTGTTGCTGTCCATGAGGTACCTCGATTGCAGATTGTGGTGAGATGTTCGAAGGGTTAGGGCTACGTGATTCGACTATCTTGACATCGGGACTGAGATACTGACTGATGGCACCATGGCGCCTCACCTCATACTTCCTCACTAACCGCCAGTGAGCTAGTCTGCACCTCGCTTCCAATCCTTGTTAGAGAATCGGACTCAACACCTTTATCACCGTATCACCGTCGGTTGAGCTGCAAAGTTGCGGGGTGCAGAAGGGTTGCAGGAGCTGATCCGGGGGTTGACTGGTTATTTGTGCGAGCACGCCATCTCGCGTCGTACTTGCACGCTCGCGCCGCCAAGGAACATGGACTCGGGGTTATCACAACCTCAACACCACTCCGTTCGCCTCTGTTCGCCCGAAGCAGATAGGACTGGTTCGAGATCACTCGAAAGCATTCAGTGCTAGTGATCCTCAGCAACTAGCGTTCCGGCAGAACATACCTGACTATTACTCTTATCTGGGTGTCATGGCCAGCCAAACCTTGAGCTGGCTCGATGTCGCCATGGCGCTCGCTAAAGACGACAATGATCGCCTGCGGAAAAGGCGCTCCCACGTGGGATTAATAAGATAGTCGTTGGATCCTGCTCCAGATAGAGGAGGAGGCTGAATATCGCAAGACAGGGACCGTGTGCATCGGCTGCAAACTCGGTAAACATGGCGCAACATCACGAGAAAGCCGTGAAGAATGCTTTCACTGTCGGTGAAAATGCGGCTGTTGTCTCTGGCCCGCCTTCGGAGGGTGAAGGGTCGCCTTACAAGGAGCCGAAGAGGACCTGGAAGTCTGTTGTTTGGTCATGTAAGCCCGTATACCTCGCAATGAGGGCAGACAGAGCCACGGAAGACGGGATACTGATAGCCCTCCAGCACTCGATGTCCCCGCGGATGAAGCCCGCTTCCTCACCAAGCTCGATCTGACCCTCATCTCTACGTCGGCCCTGGGAGTCATGTGCCGCTATCTCGACCAAGTCAATATCAACAACGCCTTTAGTATGTGGCACGATCTGCGTTGCCCGCTGCGAAACCAGCTTCCTTTTGCTGACGTGGAAACCTACAGACAGTGGGATGAAGGAGGACCTCTCTCTCTACGGGAACGAGCTTAACTACGCCAACGCCATCTGGAGTGCAGCATATGTGTTTGGCCAGATCCCTTCGAATTTGATCCTCACCCGTGTACGTGCCCCAACTCGGTGGTAACCGGTTGTTGACCCAGATGTGCCTGTGTGCAATGGTCTCCTTGCTGATGAGTTTTCAGGTCAATGCTCCCTATTACATTGCCTTTCTCGAGTTTGCCTGGACAGTCTTCACCTTTGCCACGGCCGGTGTTAAGAATGTGACCATGCTCTACGTCTTCCGCTTTTTGTACGGATGCCACCCAGCCTTCCTCCATCTACTGGCAAGAGCCAAGCTTAGCTGACATCGTCATAGCGTTGGCCTGTTCGAAGCCGGCCACTTTCCTGCCGTCATGTATATCTGCTCTAGCTACTACAAGCCCCATGAGCTAGCTCGACGCAACACCCTGATCCAGATCTTCACACAGGTGGGACCCTTGTTCTCCGGTTTCCTAATGGCAGCCGTGTTCGCCGGGCTGGATGGCGTCCGCGGACTCGAAGGCTGGCGGTGGATGTACATGTGCGTGTCTCTTGTCACCTTTGATCGTCCACACTGAAAAGGAAAGCTGACGGTAGCAGTGTGTGCGGGTGCATCTCTCTCCCGTGCGCCCTCTGGACATTGATTGCCATGCCTCAACTCCCTGGCCGAGCGAAGGCCAACTGGTTAGCCCAACCACTGCTCGCACTCTCCTACACGCGGTATGGCTGACCCTGTGCCCAGGATCTTCACACAGAAGGAAGTAGAACTTGCTCGAGCCCGGATGCCGACCGAGGCCAAGTTCTATTCTGGCTTGTTCAAGTGGAAGGACATCAAGCGCTGGCACACGACGTGGCATGTCTACCTGTGTAAGCACTCTTCCCTAGCGAACATTACCATTCGTGCATTACTGATGTCCGATTAGTTCCCTTCTTCTTCGCTCTCGCGTCTCAATGGGGCCAGTCTGGTGCATCGAGTGAGTCTTCGAGCGTGGTCTCTGTACGATAATCAGCCAACTTACCCGTCCTTCAGTGATCTTCTGGGTTAAGAGCTACAACGTCAAGGGCAAGCCTGCTCGCTTCTCTGTTCCCCAGATCAACATGATCCCTCTCGGTGTAAGTCTCCTCCTCCAACCACATGTCCCAGGAGCTAATCGTGGATGATGCGCAGATCAACATCATCACCATCATCGCCACGTTGATCAACTCGTGGGTGTCCGACAGCCTGCCCGGCTCAGCCAGGTGGCCGGGCATGTTGTTTGCTAGCACCATGGCCATCATCTTCCCCGTCGCCCTCGCCGCCACGCCCGTCCATCCGCCGCACATCGCCACTCGCTGGGTGCTCTACTACCTGACCGCTCTGGCCGGGACATGCGCTGGGCTGTCGTGGACGTTCGTGAACGAGACAAACAGACAAGATCCCGAGAAGCGAGCGTACGTCTCAGCCATGGTAAGCTGTCTTCTTTCTCCTGGCCCCCTCGGGTCAGCCCAAAGAGCCCGAGAAGCTGACAAGTCCCTCCCCATCCAGATGAACGCATTCGCCTACATCTTCACCGCGTGGGTGCCCATCTTCACCTTCCCTACTCAGAGACAGCCGTATATCGTGGCGGGCAATTACATCACCGGCGGGTTTGGCGCGGCGGCTTTCGTGACCGTCCTGGCGATTCGACACTTCCATAACCGGGATCTCAAGCGGAGTGGTGCGCGCGGCTCCACGTCGCCCGGAGAGGACAGCGAGGCGGCGCACGAGGTCGACTCGCAGGACGCTGGGTCGTTGAAGAGGGCGGGCTGATATAGCTTACATAGCACCCCTGGACGAGTAGCGCCCTTGACGAGTAGCAAGCGGTGTGGTGCGATTTCACCATCTTGCTACTTTGTGCGTGATGCAACCTCTCTACCAGAGGAAAGTCAAGAGACATAAGCTCAAGAACCCTCCGTCTGCTTACTTTGAAGGTTGCCTCCAGTGGTGAGGGGAGAATGCTACGGTATCCCCGAAGCACGCAATTATTTGTGGGGGTTTTCCTGCATTTTCTGTCGACTGTCCCATGTCGTCACACCTTATTACCAAGGTGTGGTGGCAGCCACTACGGGTACCACCTTAGTGGCCGTTGAATACGACTTCCACCAACCGGTTCATTCTTAAAAGTCTTCCATGCCATCTCTATCACACAGAGGGCAGCTTCTTTTGTAGGTAGCAAGAGTGCCAGGCTCTTGTCCGGTGCGGCCCTGCAAAGATGAACGACTTACACGAGAACCCCGCCCATCTGGGCTCCACCGCCGCGAAGGACGGTCAGAGCCCGGAAAAGGACGTCGAGAGCCTCGACCTCAACCGCGGCGACGGGCCTCGTCACATCTCGTCGGACCGGCTGAACCGCGCCCTGTCGGCGCGCCAGGTGCAGATGATTGCCATCGGCGGGACGATAGGGACGGGCCTCTTCCTCGGAACGGGCAAGTCGCTGGCCACCGGCGGGCCGGCCTCGATGCTGATCGCGTATCTCATCGTCGGGGCGATCGTGTTCGTGACCATGCTGAGTCTGGGCGAGATGGCGGCTTTTATACCCGTTGCTGGTAGCTTCTGCACGTTTGCTGGGTGAGTGGATTTCCCCCTAAGGTCTAAGGAGACAAGCTGCGACTTGGCAAGCGGCCTTGTGGGCTAGGACCGTTGCTAAGACTTCTTGGCTGTTTTCTAGGCGGTTTGTGGATGATGCCTTTGGGTTCGCCCTGACGTGGAACTACTGGTTTAACGATGCTGTTTCTACGGCCTCGGACCTGGTTGCGCTGCAGTTGGTGCTGCAGTACTGGACCGACAACTTCCCCGGGTGGGCGCTGAGTCTGATCTTCTGGGCTATCCTGATTGCTGTCAATATCATCACTGTCGCGGCCTACGGCGAGCTGGAGTACTGGCTGAGCTTGCTCAAGGTGATAACCATCATCGTAAGTTCCAACATTCAGGCATAGATTAGATGCGGATCTGGCGGCTCACACGGCACATGCAGATCTTCATCATCATCAGTATAGCCGTCAACTGCGGTGCAAACACCATGCACCGCTACATCGGCGGCGAAAACTGGCGGCTCCCTGGCGCCCCGTTTGTCGGCGGTATTGGCGGCTTCGCATCCGTCTTTGTGACGGCCTCTTTCGCGTGTAAGTCCCTTTCCGTTGGGTTGGCCGACTCCAAGCCGTTCGGTGCTGACTACGTATAGATGGTGGCACAGAATCCATCGCCATCACGGCGGGGGAGACGAAGGATCCCACAAGAAATATGCCTCGCGTCGTAAAGAACGTGTTCTGGCGAATCCTCCTGTTCTAGTATGTTACTCGAACAGCTCCATTGGCTATGTTGAGCATTGCTAACAGCCAGCAGCATCCTCTCTGTGCTTCTCATCGGGCTAAATGTACCCTACACGTATCCCGGCCTGAACACCAAGGACACCCGCACCTCGCCATTCACCATTGTCTTCCAGATGGTCGGCTCCCATGTTGCGGGAAGCTTCATCAACGCTGTGATCATGACCAGCGTCCTGTCCGCCGGCAACCACGCATTATTTGCTGGCGTCAGGTTGCTGTACACTCTCGCAATGGAGGGACATGCGCCTGCCGTCTTTGGCAAGCTGAACAGGAACAAAGTACCTTGGGTAGCAGTCTTGTTCACCGGCTTTATCAGCGGCTTGTGCTTCGGAGCAAGTTTCATTGGAGCCGGCCAGCTATGGTCCTGGTTGCAGAAGTAAGTTGCATCGGACCATCTTTGTGCCATGAATGCTCGCTAACAGGCCCAGCATCGTCGGCGTCTCCAACCAGCTCTCCTGGATCGCAATCGGCATAACCTCGATCCGGTTCCGCTCCGCGCTCGCCATCCAAGGCAAGACGCACCTCCTCCCCTTCAAGAACTGGACGTACCCGGTCGGTCCCTATATCTGCGTGGTCCTCAACTGCTTCCTCGTGCTCGTCCAGGGCTGGAGCTGCTTCAGCCCCAGGTTTAGCGGCGTCGACTTTGTAAGCTACTACATCGAGCTGCCGATTATGCTCGTCATGTACGTGGCGTGGAAGTTGATCAAGCGGACCAAGATCGTCAAGCTGAGCGAGATGGACCTCGAGACCGACGTGTACGTCGCTGACGAGGCGCCGCCGGAGAAGAAGCCTCTTGTTAGGCGGCTGAGGAGAATAGCTACGTGGTTTATATAGCGGTATAGTTGAGAAATTTCCTTGAGCTATTACTCAACGGTGTGGTCAAGTTCGGAATGAAGGGTTGGCATTCTGGCGGCCACCATCTGGGACACGATGGGGCTTTGATCTGTGAAATGACG
>Ga0209127_100820_pt1 | contig 10494 bp, 9 predicted proteins | sample LakSupMetagenome_FD_187469 | JGI IMG/M metagenome (GOLD analysis project Ga0209127, IMG submission 187469) | Freshwater microbial communities from Lake Superior, Canada - Sta WM archaea (SPAdes) (version 2) | ecosystem: Environmental > Aquatic > Freshwater > Lake | place: Lake Superior, Canada...
TGGGCCTCCTCAAGAGGACAGGTATTAATGCAGCACTGTCTGGACCCCGGCGCAATAACTTGAGCAAACCCTCACGATCTCTTGTGACATCTCCCTAATGCCAGCTATCCATGAGCTTATACTTTGGCGCAAGGGCTGCCCACTATTAGGGACGGCCTTCTTTCCACTTCAGCCTCGAGACCGAGCTGCGCAAGATACACCTTTCGCAAATACAAAGGGCTCTTTCTCGCCATCTTAAGTCTGCACTCGGCCCACTTCTGTCGCCTTGTAGCTCTCTCTATTCGCTCTTGGCCACTCGGACATCGTACGCATGATTTCGAGAGACTGCACTTCTCATTTGAGATAGAGAAGCCCTTAGATGTATAAACGGGTAGCAGGACTAGTCCGGCTGGACGTGATTCTCTGAAAGCTGACCACGGTCCGCATACCTCTTTCTTGTCTTTTCTCCGGCGGTCAGGTTGAGCCAACGAAGTGATGGGAGAGTCTGCGATTGGGGCGCTGGCTGGGGATGTTATTTCAGTGCTGATATTGGTGGTCCTGCCTCTGAACGTTAAGGTAGTCGACAGAAGCAAAGGGACAGGGGTTGATGAAGAGCCCAGGATGAGTAAGAGGGATCAATTGTTGTACGGTGGACTGAGATGATCTAAATGGCTCGCCGTACCAATATCACTTTGCACTTCGCTATGTGACCCGACGAGAGAAGGATGAGCTTTCCACCTGGTCAGATCACAACGGACGCTCAAGAGCACGCGCATGGCCTTCGCAGATCAGGCCTCCAACCGGTGCATCGGTACCATATATCGCTCGTAATCAAGGCACACTTCGTCCAAGCAGAGTTCGCGGTTTGAGACGGTCGAAATGTCATGATTTGAGGTTGTGTTCCAGAGGTGTATCCCTTTTATTCGTACCGCAGCTTTTCGGCTACGTGACATGCAAATGCCAAATGAACCCCTGCCACTCCTGTGAAAGACCCAGAAAGCACAAGAAAACCATGGCCCCGACGCGTCCCCCATCCCATTGCACCGCTTAAGCCTCCTCCTCGACGATGTTGCCCTTCTCGGAGACGTAGAGACCGTCAAGGAACTGTCACGGTTAGCTGTCATGAGCCCAGCAGCAGCAGCCCCAGACCACCATGGGAAAAACACACCTTCCGGATATCCTTGTTCCGCACTCTGCAGATCTGCTGGATGTCGGCCGCGCTCTGGGAGACATCCTCGAGCGAGTTGCCCGACAGGATGAGCTCGTCCTTCTGTGCCTTGGAGATCTCGACGTCGACGCCGGGGCGCATGACGACGCGGCGCACAATCTTCTCGCCGATGAAGTTCCGGATCTCGACCTCGTACACGCCCGTCTCGCCGTTCTTGTCCACGTTGACGTTGATGGGGAAATGGGCGTAGACGTAGCGCATCTTGTACTTGAAGCCCTTGGTGACGCCGATGATCAGGTTGTTGATGAGCGTGCGCACGGTCCGGAGCGCGGCCACGTTCTTACGGCTGCCGTGGTGGATCTCCAGTCCGATGATGTTCTTCTTGGGTTGCGAGAAGTTGATGGCGATGTGGCTGAGGTCCTTGACGAGCTTGCCTGTTTTGCTGTTAGACCCTTTCCATTCATATTTCCTCCCTCTCCCTCATTTGTCCCAGAGCATCGGAATCGGGCGTGTGGTGGGTAGGTTCGTTGCATACCTCGGGGGCCCTCGACGGTGACGATCCTCGACTTGATGTTGACCTTGACTGTGATGGGAAGTGAAGTCAGCAAATTGCGCCAAACCAGCAGCAGCAAAGCCCTCCGAGTGCGATTTCAGCAGCCGATTGCAGAGTGGCGCCTAGAGACCATCCCGCCCATCCAAGAACTCGTCGTCCGGCCTCGAACCGCTCCGCATCAATCGCATCCATTGGCGTTCGCTCACGTCTCGCTGCTTCGTGGGAACCGTAGAATTTGCACATACCGCCCTCTGGGACCTCAAGGGTCTCTTCCGAATGGATGTACTTCATCTTGCCGGCGGTTGTCGTGAGGTCGTCGGTAGGTTCGAGGGTTGTCGTGAAAGTTCCGCGGCGTCGAGAATATTTTGAAATTCGTGCCTCTTTTTTCGTGCACTGGGAGTTCCCGTGAGTGGGTCGAAATCCGAGAAGGAGTGGGGGGCCTTTCGCAGTAGGGTTGCCAGAGACCACGTGATTCCACTCTGAGTCTATGGTCCGTGCAGCACGTCTAGGTACGTACCTGAGAGCCTCTTGGATGATTCCTGACGCGGAGCCCTCAGTGTTCGATGGCTCAACAGCAGGTAGCTAAGGTAACGAGAACAACTCCCAACTGACATCATCACTGAAGTATTTCCCATACAGTGTATATACCTTGGAAGCTGGCCCGTATGTAAACGCAAATTCCACGTTCCTGCGCTGCAGCTGGAACCTTTCCCTGCCTGCCGCATCTTGTCCCTGAATGCTGAGCCTGTCTACGTAGCTGCAATGAACATCACCACTCAAGGCACTGCAAACCTTGAGGATACGCGCTTGATTGCTCCCCTGAATGGTGTCTACGCTCGATCAATGCTTGTTCTTGTGTGATCTGAGGTGCTTAACGGGAGGTCCTTCCCAAGTTAACTGCAGCGTACTGATACCGGTCTCTGATTGGCTGGATTCCAGCTAGAGCTTCCGAACCCCTGCTGGAGCTTCGTCAACCTCCCGCGCCGAGCCGCAACACATCAAGATATCGCTATCGAGCTGATGACACCAGACCTCCGACATCACCGCCTCCAATCGACCAGTCGTCAGCATATCCGCAATTCCTCAAAGCGCCGGAGAGAGGTAGCAGTCCGGCGAAACACGCCAATCGTCGTTCCAGCCAGTAATTCCTGAGGAACAGCGCCGCAACAATGTCATACTTCTTCGCAACCCCCGTCGACATCGACATCGTCCTCGACGAGCCCGATACCCGGCAAATGGTCGAGGTGAAGCTCGACAAGAACCGGCGGGAAAAGGCCCCGCTCTACATGGACGGCGAGTCCGTCCGCGGCGCCGTGACGGTGCGCCCCAAAGACGGCAAGCGGCTGGAGCACACGGGGATAAAGGTGCAGTTCATCGGCACCATCGAAATGTTCTTCGACCGCGGCAACCACTACGAGTTCCTCTCCCTCGTGCAGGAGCTGGCCGCCCCCGGCGAGCTGCAGCACCCGCAGACCTTCGACTTCAACTTCAAGAACGTCGAGAAGCAGTACGAGTCGTATCACGGCATCAACGTCAAGCTGCGGTACTTCGTCCGCGTCACGGTCAGCAGGAGGATGGCCGACGTGATCAGGGAGAAGGACATCTGGGTGTACAGCTACAAGGTGCCGCCCGAGATGAACAGCAGCATCAAGATGGACGTCGGGATCGAGGACTGCCTGCACATCGAGTTCGAGTACAGCAAGAGCAAGTACCACCTCAAGGACGTTATCGTCGGGCGGATCTACTTCTTGCTGGTCAGGTTGAAGATCAAGCACATGGAATTGAGTATAATCAGGAGAGAGACGACCGGGGCGGCACCGAATCAGTATAACGAGAGCGAGACGTTAGTGCGGTTCGAGGTATGTTCCCCTGGAGACGAGACTGAGGGATGGAAGGGAGGCGGTGTTGCTGACCAAAAGACAGATCATGGACGGCTCCCCGTCGAGAGGAGAGACGATCCCCATCCGGCTGTTCCTGGGCGGCTTCGACCTGACGCCCACGTTCCGCGACGTCAACAAGAAGTTCTCGACGAGATACTACCTTAGCTTGGTGCTGATCGACGAGGGTAGGTGCGCCATGATCTGGCAGACGAGGACATTTCAAGCTGACGGAAGCAGATGCCCGCCGATACTTCAAGCAATCAGAGATCATCCTCTACCGCCAGGCGCCCGAGATAGTAGCCAACGGCGCAGACGGCCTACCACTGCCCCGGAAGGACGAGATCACGTCAGTGCCTGCGTAGAAAGAGGTCAACTGGCGGAGATGAAGTCCCCTATCAGTCGTCGTACTGGCATCAGCACGCGTTGTATGCTCAGTGTTTCTTCACCACAGCGGAGAAAGTGGTCTATATGGTATCGTTTCAGCATGGTCACGGCGTTACGGTTAAGAGGAGCCTATCGCGGCGGTATTCTTCTGATTGCGGCAAATCGATTAATCCCAGGTAGTCTAGCCTGTCTTTTTCCCAATCCCTTTTGCAAAAGCTATCTGCCATGATCTGACTCCTATCGAAAACGTGCGGCAACGCTTGATCCTATGTATTGTACAACCCTGGCCTGTGTCTTATCGCAAACCATCATGCGATATCCATAGCATCCTCATCCCCAAACTCGTATTGATCGTTCTGGATCGCCACGACCCGATCCAGCTCCTCCTGGTACTGCTTCCTCAGATCCGCCAGCGTGACCGTCTGCCTCGGCGTCTCGCGTTTCCTCCCGGCCTTGGCCATAGCCTTGCTCAACTGCTCGAGCCGCGCGTCTTTCTCTCCCGCCTCGGAAACCCCACCAACGACAGCCGCAAGCTTGTCCATCTCCACCACACCTCCCACAGCATCACCACCACCCTTGCTCGGCGTCTGCTCCGGCACGTCCTCCAGTATGAAAGCCTGCCCCTCCTCCACACAGCTCAGCGCATTGATCAACAACAGATACTGCCTCGTAACGGCGGTATCCATCACGTCCTCCCGGTCCGCAAACTTGTCCCCCTCGCCCATCTCCTTCAGCTTCCTCAGCCGGTCGAGCAGCACCGCCGCCCCGCCGCGGTGGTCGTTCCGGCTCACCCGCCACGCGTACAGGATCTGGTGGTACGGCGCGCCATTCACCACGTCCTGGGCCTGGCGGCACTTGTCGAGCAGTATCTCGTCGACCTTGTCCTGCAGGCCGGCAAAGGGCAGCGACACGAGCTCCCTGTTCTGGCCCGTCTCGCACATCTTCTCCACCAGCTTGCGGAGGTACGACTTCTGCATGGCCTCGTCCTTCATGGCCAGCAGGGCCGAGTGGGCCACGTCGAAGTACGAGATGGTCGTCGCAGCCGAGAAGAGGCGGGAGAGGATCTCCGAGTTGAGCGACGCGGACTCGCGGTCGCCGAGGTTGGTGAACTGCAGGGCGAGGCGGGCAAAGTCGATGACGAATGAGAAAGCTTTTTGTCGGTCGTAGAGGTTGATTATGTGCGAGTAGTACTTGGGCAGGCCGTTGTTGAGGAGGCTCCATTCCGTGTCGTCTAGCAGGCCGACGCTGTGGCGGCCGATGTTGCGTATTGATGTGCCTGTAGATGTTAGTTAGCTCTTTGGGTCGCGGAGTGTAGTAGCGGTACTGCTTACTCAGGCCAATGGCAGCTTTCTTAAAGTACAACGCCGCGGTGTCGTAGTCCTGAAGCGCAAGGAAGACGCGTCCCTGGATGTAGGTAGAAAAAGCATCCTGCTCGGCAAACGGACTGAGCTGAAGAGCTAGGTCGGGTCGGTCTGCCTTTAGCAAGAAGCACTGGTGGAGGTATGGTAGGAGATCGATGTCGCTATCGTAAGCGCATAAATTTGTGACCACGTTCGTGATGCTGGCCATTAGCGGCTGACTTTCCGCCTCTGATAGACCCAGGAGGTGCCCGAGTATGCCTTCCAAAGCAGTGATGACCTGCGGTTCGTCTCTGCTTCGCTTGGACGTTGGCGAACTCGTTCCTGATACTGACGACCGCCTTGATGCTGACATGGCCGGAGCGTTCATCTCCGTCTTTGCCATCCACTTGACATGCTCGAGTCTCCGAAGTGCGGCTATTATCTTGCGGTAGATGGCGCCGACGTCGAACCTCGAGTGCAGCGCGTCTTCCTCGTTGTCGAACTCGAACTCCATGTGCACAAGCAATATCAGCTGACTGAATAGAATCTGCCAGTGAAGGTCCGCCGTGTCTTGCGTAGCCCGAACAACGACGTTCCGTCCAAGGTTGGTGAAAGCGAACTGGAGTTCGCGATTTCCCTCATCGCTGTCCGCCCGCAAGAGGTCGAAGAGGTCTTCGTATAGCGAGGGTGTAACCGTCCGGAAGTTCTGGCCAAGAGCATCCACCACCTGGTTGCACTCCTCCTCAGTAACCTGCCGCCAGAAGCCGGCCTTGTCCGAGAAATACTGTAGCCGCTCCTCGTCGCTCTTGGCCTGGTTCTCAAACATCTCCGACTGCAACGCTGCTCTACAGAGCTGCCACATGCCGTCTGAGAAGTTGTCCACAAAGTCCAGCCCAGTCTTGACCAGTGCCGCGACGTCCTCGCTGCTCTTCTCTGGCGCATTCATATTATGGCACACCAGATCCAGGCTGCTGCACTGCCGGATGGCAGCAGCAACGTCGGCGCAGAGAACCCACGGCATGCCCAAGTCCGTGTCCACCACGAGGGACAGAGCTTCTCCCCGTTGCTTGTCGAGCTCGATAAGTAGCCGGTAGAACCTCCGCCACTGGACCTCGCTCGATGCCCGAAACTGGTCGTAGTCCATCCTACCGGCCGACCCCTGATCAAGCGTTGTGGTAGACCCTATCACGGCGCATATCGACTCGGCCAGCGTTTTGCTCCCTCTTGACGACGTGTCCTTTGCCGACCCCGATCCCTTCTCGTACATTGCCAACGCCGTTTCCAGTGTCGACCGCGTGAAGCGGCCGGGGAAGAATATGAGGTCGAGCCACCTCTCGGTCGCATCAGTAGGATCGCAGGAGTTGGAGGATTGCGCAGCCGGCGGCACACTGTCGAGAAATACTGCCTTCCAACCAGTACTGAACGGGCCAGCACTGCTCTTGGGGCGTAGTTGAAGGGCCTGGACCCGGTAGGTGAAGTTGTTCTTCCACAGCGTCCAGATCTCCGGCCCCTCGTCCTGCTGCGCGATGCCAAAGTCCGCCATTGTCCAGACATCCAAAGATGATGGGGGTTGTGGAGTGAGCGTATGGTTGGGGAAGAGGTCAGCCACGAGGACTGAGCCTTGGTTGTTGGCTTTGGCCCTCCAGAACTTGAACTCGCCGGCGCCGATCGGAGAGTAGGTGACCACCAGACACTGGCCTTGGGCCGTGTTGACGATGCGTATCAGGTTGCTTTGACTCGGGTCAACTATCCACTTCCCAACCTCCTGGGGGTCGCGGTTCGTGTTCAGGATGTCGCCCGTGTACAGGATCTGGCCAGTCCGCACGTCCCATACTCGCATCCGATGGTCCAGACAGATTGTGAAGAGGAAGTTCGTATCATCGTAACCCATAGACGTTGCCGCAACAGATGTCGCGGCCGTCAACTCCATGTTGACCTTGTCGTGTCGGATCGTTTGGTTTCGTTGGAATGGTACCAGGCCCCGGAGGCTCTGGCCCCAGCCGGCTACATTATAGATCGTCTCCTTCCACAGACCGCCGTTGGTACCTTTTGCATGTTAGCTGGTGCTCCGGCGCTGCCTAATATACTTGTGAAAGCCTACCTTCGTGTGACTTGTTCTTGTCAAACCTCAGGATACCTCCATCGTGCATTGTGACGATCAACTGTTCTGGGCTGACGGCAACCAGCCGGTGAGGGTGCTTGAACCCGAACCCTGGGGGCGAATATGACTTGCAAGCCTCGCTAAAGTTCTCTGTGACTGATCGTTTCCGGAAGGCGTCAGGCCGGAGGGTGATGGAGTGCAGGACGTTCGCATGGTCCACAACAAATACCGTCACCGCATCGTGTTCCGCGCTGTCAGCAAAGCCAATGCATGATGTGCGCAGCGGCGAGTTGAACTTCAGGTTGAGTATGAGAGTCGCATCTGGTTCCTTCTGCCGCTTGCAGACGTCGGCGGCGCGGATGCTCAGGACGGTATCGTTCTCCAGCACCCTCCAAAGAAAGCTGCGCGGGGAGTCGTGGTGCTTGCGACGGTATACCGACGAAGCTGTGGCTAGGCTCTTGACTCGGTAGGCCTTCTCGTCGTCCGAGATGGAGGCGCCGTTCGTTATGCGCGAGCTGGAGCGCGAATGGGAGCTTGCTTTCGTCGAAGGGACCCGGAGCTGGACAATGGACGAAGCTGATTGCGGCTCGAGGTTAAGGCGCGTCTCCTTGTACACGTAGTGCACTTCTCTGGGAGCCATCTTGCTTCCATCCGCCGCCAAGGAGATTAAAACAGTCTATCGCTATTTTGGTCTGTGGTGGCAGGACGGGGAAAGCTAAGTTGACGCGCTTGTCGTTGATCTTGGGAGCTTGGATGCGCGTGGCAGAATAGCTGCCCGCCTTTTTTTGAGCTTCAATGGACTCCGTCGCCAGGTGACAAAGAGGTGAAGGCACTGCCCCGAAAAATGCACTGTTCGGATATAAGCATCGTGTCGAACACTGAACAAAGAAACAATTCGACCACAATAATCATTCGGGTATAGTAAGGTGACGACTCAGTTACATGAGCTTGGTATTAGTAGCAATTAATACCAAAGAAGCTATAGTATGCACATGGCCAGTTCCAGTGGGAAGACGACCGACCGAATAACCCGTTAAACGCCAATGCCCATATGCTAGCTCTTCAGTTGTGCATCTGATCCTGCGTCAGTCATGAAGCCATCCAACATCAATGCACCATTCCCATTCAGCAACCATGGTCCTCCACGTCTAAACTAGTCCTTCTCCACATCCTTGGGCGCCGGGTCCCCAATGCCATCCTCATTGATGGCAAACATACAATCACTCTCAGGCAAGCAAGGGCTGTCGTAAATCTTGGCGATTCTCGTCTCTCCCCGTCCCTTCTTCAAGCTGATACGTGTAGTACTGGCGTGGGCGATGATGTTGCCACCGATGGGCTTCTTCGGGTCCGGGTTGAACATGGCAGAGGGCCCGCCATCGACCTGCGCGACGACCTGGTTGGTGATGACAACGGCGATGCCAAACTCGTCGGCCAACCGCTGAAGGGTCCTCATGAACTTGGCCAGATGCGTCTGCCGGGAGCTGAGCTCACCTCGTCCAACAAAGTCAGTGCGGTACAGCGAGGTCGCCGAGTCCACGACAAGGAGGCTGAAGCGGGTCTCGCACATCATGGCCGCCGCCTGGTTGAGGAGCTGCAGCTGATGGTCGGAATTGTAGGCCCTGGCGTAGGCGACGTTGTCCAGCACTTCCTCGCCCGAGAGACCGTACCGGTTGGCCACGGCAAGAAGACGGACGGGGCGGAACGTGCCCTCTGTGTCGATGTAGAGGCATTTGCCCTCGCCACCACCCATGTCGAAGGGCAGCTGGCACGTCACCGCCAGTGTGTGGCAGATCTGCGACTTGCCTGTGCGGAACTCGCCAAAGATCTCGGTGACGCTGCCCGTCTCGACGCCGCCTGCCAGGAGGGTATCAAGGTTCTTTGAGCCAGTCGTGATAGAAATGAGCTCGCTGCGACGTTGATGCATCTCGGTGGCTGTTGTGAAGCCCATGGGGACGAGCTTCGAGGCTGTGGTCGCATAACTCTTAGGACCGGCCAGACTGCGTAGAGGTTTCAGGGGGCTTACACACCTTCAGCCAGGATCTTTCCCGCCTTCTGCTCAGAAATGCCCTTGATCTGTTCCAGCACTCGCCGTGGCGTGTAGGCAACCGACTCGACGGTGTTGAAGCCGCCATCGACAATGAGTTGGATATCGCGCTTGGTAAGTCCCGACACACCCTGTATATCGTCAGTATATCAGCCCAAACAGCTTCGGGAGTGACAGAGGACAAACCTCGAGAGCCGTCAGCGGCGTGGGCGCGCCGGGGCCGGTCATGCCTCCGTCATCCACCATGCTCTCCTCCTCAGCCATTCCGACAGTACTGTCGGATTACGGACTGATTGCTCGAACGAAAGACTACGGATGTGTAGACAGGAGTAAGCGGCAAGGGATGGTATTGGCGCAGGTTCAATTAGAGGAGGATTGGGGAGGCGTTGCAGAGGATGTGTGGGTGGCGGAAAGATGTCCGGTTTGTTGACGCGTCTTTCAAATGGCCTCGGAAGCAGGCGCGTTTAGACAGCAGCACCCCACCTTTCTCACAATGCGAACGCGAAGTCACCTGACTTAGTCATTAACACACCAAAAGCTCACCACAGCATCAAGGCACGCAGGACTGTCAACAGGCTAAAGATTGGCTGGGAACTCAACCCCGGTTAATATATCGAGTATCTACTTTTCGCCATGACCTCCCAACTCGGTATGTGCAAGATCGGCCTAACCCTTCAACGCACTATGCACAGGAGATATGTCCGCGCCCGTCAACTTCCATCCCCGACGGAAATCCACAGCTGCACATTTTTCCGTCTCATGATGGTTAAATCGTGCTGCAGGACGTATTGTCTCCCAAATGGCACCTCTTGACCCGGTACTCAGAAATTCCGACTAGCGTTCTGCTGCTGTAATGTCTGCGTATACGACATCTTCGTCTCGCTCCTCGCCGGCCTGGAAGACAGAGTTTGCGGCTCGAACCCCTCACATCCAGCATTCCCGTTGTTCGCCCTGAACTCATGCGGTGGCCCGAAAGTCCCTGCAGGTAGCACCTCAAAGCCCTGGTTGACTTTCCGGGATGACTTGTTGAAGTGTAGATCTCCTG
>Ga0209127_100821_pt1 | contig 10471 bp, 15 predicted proteins | sample LakSupMetagenome_FD_187469 | JGI IMG/M metagenome (GOLD analysis project Ga0209127, IMG submission 187469) | Freshwater microbial communities from Lake Superior, Canada - Sta WM archaea (SPAdes) (version 2) | ecosystem: Environmental > Aquatic > Freshwater > Lake | place: Lake Superior, Canada...
GGAAAAGTAAGGAAGGTTACTTACCATTCGACGCCAACATACTTGATCCCGTAGCCGCCCACCTTCCGTATTTCCTTTTCCAGCTTTCCGCCCGCCAGGCCACCGCCGGCGCCGTGCCCGACGGCGGAGGGCCTGCCCAGGATGACGTGCGTGACCTGCCTGCGACCGAGGTGGAAGGACATCCGCGCGCCGTTCTCGGCCAGGAGGTGCTTGAGCTTGTGATCTGATATGACTGGATGGGTGCTTCCGTTCACATAGATGACAAGGTTGTCGAAGATCCTTCGCCTCCTGGGTTGCGATTCCTCATCGTGGGCCTTCGCGTCGCCGATCTGCGCACCCTCCATAGTTCTCGTTGCAGGAATATCAAGTACGGGACTTGCTTCCCGCTGCGTCTTTACTGGTGACACAGATCGTAGCCTATCCGTACTCCCAGCTGACGATGGTCTCGACCCCGGCAGAGACGAAGTGCCCTTCTGCGCTGCAGACATCGACCCTGGTCGCAGCAGCATATCGGCCACGCTACACTGTGCCCTCGCCCTAGCCTCCTTCGGGATGAAGACCTTCCTCTCCTCGTCAAAGTCAAGCGAGCCCTGGCCGACGGTGTCGTGGATACGCTTGCCGCCGCCGTTTCCTCCGACCAGCTGGCTGTTCATCTTCAGGGCGCGAGACTCCCTCCAGCCGCCTGGGCCCTTGGTTTCGGGCCGTTGATGGCCTGCCCCGACCGAGTTCCATGGGTCGAATGTCCTGCTGAGGTTTGCATCGGCCGCCCGCTGTATTGGCGGCTTCGGCGGCGCCATGGCGGCACCGAGTCTGATGTGAGTGGCGAAACGCCAAACTGTGTCCAGGCTTTTGAAGTTGATGGATTATTCTGGAAAGGATGACCGTACGAGTCCGTATGCAAGAATCTGACTTGTGGCCCTGGATTTGAGGAGGAGAGGTGAGCATGCCAAGTCTAGAGTCTACATGGTAAACATGTTCCTTTGTCTCGGCGCGGTTGCCCTGGTTGTGGCGAGACAGCTTTCACCCCAACCCACAAATCGCAAAACAGACACGATATCACGTGAATGGTCAAGCCGTCCCACCGGCCGCTGTGGACTCGCTCCATATCGAACACCACGAGACGATCATCACCCATATCCCGTCTTTAACATTAACCTTAACATGCTGTCAAGATCGTTCCCAGGGGGACTGCATAAAGTTGAAACATGCACATGCCTGTAATGCCTGTCAAGACGGCTCTGGCATCCCCGGAAAAGTGAACTGGGCGCATGAACAATGAGCCTCACCTCGCCTGTCCCACCCGGGTAGGTTTAACCTTTCTGCACATCTAATCTGCACTGCGAAGTGACGTGCATGGCATAGCATGAAGGCTCTGCTAGGCTATGCATGGAGAAATGGATCCTGGGGGAACCGGCTCGACCAGGTTCAGACAGACAGGTCATCGATGCCATGCACATAAGATACCCTATTGAACATATGGGGCCTCGTAGTATCTTGCTTTTACATTCGATTCACACATGAATGCTTCCTGCAAGATTGGGGAATACGGATCACTTCATCCTGCCTTTCTCTCCCAGACTGTTCGGTCAGATGGCGGGAAACGATCGCCAACCAGCGCAATGCACCCCACGGAACAAAGGAGCGATAAATCGCTATGACATGCCCAGATTGTCAGAGGAAACGGGATTCCGAGGCAGTTCATGCACCCTATCCCGTCCCTTGCCTTGTCTAAATGTTGACCCCATCCAGTCCCGACCTCCCTCCTCTTTCGCCGCTCACACCCCTCCCAAAAAAAAAAGCCCCCCGCTTCCCGCTTGTCACCAGCCCCCCCTCATCCCGGCAAGGGGATCCCTTCGGCATCAGATGTGCTGGCTGCTTGACATCTGCCTGCTGGCACGACAGACAACAAGAAAAGAATCCATCATCGCACAGGTAGTGTCCCTGCCGGGGAAAATCCCGCAAACGAGGATAAACCGCAACCGCCGCTTCTGGGGCGATAGGCAAGTTTTCCAAGTTGCCCAATATCGCGGATGCTATGATCCCCATCGACAAGCGTCAATTGACAAAAGACTTGCCGGTTAAGGGTTGGAGTGGGCTATAACTAAGCCACCCACCACTAAAAGTCTTGTGGAAAGTGTAACAGAGGGAGGAAGAGCAGGCACACACCCTGTGTTACCCGTGATCTTCGTTCATGCCGTATGTGCTCTCCAAGCAGCCTTCTTTTCCCCAGCAGCTGCCCAGCTATGATGGAAGAAGGGTGTGGTGGCTGTTGGCTGTCCCTTCCCCCCTTTTTCCTGTTTTCCGTTTGCCTTTTTAGAAGTGACGGAGATTTATCACTGGTTCAACCAGGAGGACCAGGAGGGCTTGCATATGCCGATGACCTGGTCGTGGACCAAGTCAAGAGGGGGTGTACACCGGCAGAAAGCAATGTGTCTTTGCACAGGGCTACTGCTAATTACTAACAGGCTGCCTACCCTAGGTATCTCGCAATAAGCAGAAGGCGGGAACATCGCATTAATGAATGCACGCGCAGTATGCGAATCATACTTGCGTGCAGCGCGCGGTCGTGATCGTGTGTGCCTGCGCCTGCGCCGGTATGCGGTAACCCGGGGTTTCTTTGGATGGTGGGATAGACAGATAGGTGTTGAATGGAAGATGCACGTGTTAGTTGGTATGTAGCCGGCTTGGCTGTTCTTCCCAACTTTTTTTCGGCCTTGGTGGTGGTCGTTGGGATCGAGGTATTCAACGGGGAGCGATACGCTACTGTATCTGCCTAGTGTATCTCCCTACACTAGTGCTAGTGCACCCTGATCACCCCAGCCTTCTCAGAAGAGGCAGGTCAGAGTCGCAATCGTCGCTTGCGGCGCTGCAACTCTAGACTTACTGTGTAGATCGCGCGGGACGGACGAGAAGCTTGAATCAGGCAAAGCAGACCGAAGAGATGTGGTAGCCGGCGGGGGTTGCCTGTGGGGTTTTCGGTCGTGAGCATCGATCGTCGCTGTCTTTAAAAGGGTCCCGGACAGTGTGAAGTGCGCAAGAGTCAAAACGAAAAGACGATCGACATCCCGAATCCGCTGAGAATCCATTGAAAGGGGAGAAGAAGGGCTAGGAAGGTCCCGCACGGCCGCATATGCATGTGCAGGGCATATCGCGAAATGCTTGCATGTACTGTAGCAAACGGCGGCCAACAACAGCAAACACTCCCAATATCTTGGTGCTTTCCTGTGGCTGACTGCCCCTGAATCAGCTTCTCATGGTCCGGTGACGACGACAAAGACCCGGGCGAGGGGTGGCGCCGACCGTCCCGGCCGGGAAGCAAACACAGTGGTCGGCGCCCGCATGGTGGTGTTCGCAAACCTGTTGTCGGAGGTATGCCGCCCTGGCAAGACAAGGTGGTGGCGGCAGCAAGCAGCAGCGGCCTCACGGGAGCACCGCATCCCAACAGCAGCAGAGCTAATGTCGGGAAGCGGTTTTTGCATACAGGCGGAAGCTAAACTACGGCGTACGTGGTGCACTAGAGATCTTCCATACATGAGCATGGAAGCGTCCACTGCTGCAAGTCTCCCGCATCCCCGCCGTGGTATCCAGCCAGCAGCCAGGAGAGTGAAAGGGGTCAGACTTGTGTCCAGACACAGCGGCTTGCCCATCAGCCAGGGAATTGGGAATGCAGGGTGTTCTCGTCCACCGCAACACCGTCGCCGCCCACATGCGCGGAAGGATGCAGATGTGCAAAGCCGGTGATGCTGCACAAGCAGAGCTGGGATCGAGTGGATGTTCGTAGGAAAACTCCGCCCGCGGGGGGACCGTGGTACAGAGCGCAATACGTAGTATCGCCCGGAGGTCTCGAGCTGTTACACAGAGGCAACGAAGATCTTTACTTTTTTTTTCCCCCGTGCTGCGTCTCACCGCGCATCCCAGCTCTTGGTCGGTCAATTATCATCATCAGCGGGAACCCAGTTATCAAGCTCCCGAAAGGCGGGGTTGCAGAGCGAGACACGGGAGAGAAAAAGCTCTGCGGATCGGTCACCGGTGACATGGGTGTTCGAGGTCAGCGGCATGGCGCCAGAGACGACGACGAACGATCGAACGACTGCGGGTCAATTGGCTCTCCCAGCGTCGTATGCCGGGGACCGGCTCACTTGTTCTGTGAAAGGTCATTGCTACACGTGTGGAGGTAGACATGCTTGTTGTGAATGCTGGTCGCAGAGCGATTCTGATGAGATACCGATAGCATTGGGGGCCGGTTGCTCGCACGCAACAAACGGCAACGGGGGGTTCAATCCCACAGCGACGAGTCATTGGCTGCAGAGTGAGCCATGACTCCAGAGTCTTTTCCGCTAGCGGGGCGGGTCTCGAAGAGATGGCGGGATTGGGGGAGCGTGCCGCTATCACGACCCCTACAATAGAGGGAGTTGCTTTAAATAGTGCGACCTGTGTCGCCCGCAACTGAAATAGCGGTGAGGTCGTTGGAAAACAGGGGCTAAGCCTAGGTCAAGCGGGTACGAATATCTACCCACCATCCCGCCGCCCGTTCAGCATCATAGAAGGAGAGGCACCGGTTGGGTGGCTTGCTGTGTCTCAGGCTTGGCCCTGTTCGCCGGTATGGCCGGTGGTGTTTTGTTGTTGGTGGCTGTCCGGCTGATAGCGCCGCGCGGGGCTCTTGTGTGAGATCTTTGCCTCTTCCTGCTTAGTCCACGCTAGGCTAGTCCGTACGGAGCTAAGGGCGTGGTAACGAGCGAAGCGGAGGTCTCACGCTGAAGCAACGTTAGTAGTACGTAGCTTGCGAAGAAAAGGAAGACAAAGAAACAGCGACAACCGTTGTGATGGGTTTGAAAGGAAAGGAGAGACAGGGACACGGCTCCACGAGATCCAGGGTTCAGCGCTACACACCAATATCTGCTAGATGACGGCAGAAACGGATAAATCAATCTCGCAGGATTCCCACAGTTAAACCACCAGCAGCAGATGGGACGCCTGTTTCTGGACCCAGCCACGGCGATGTCGTGCAGCATCAGAGGGACAGCAAGGTGGCAGGCCCAATGCCCCGTGATTGGTCAAGGTACTTGACGGGTGGTAGAGCGTGGAATGGTTGGTGACTTGGCCAGCTCCCAGCCTCTCGTTGACACTTGAGCAGTTCTCGAACTGGAGCCTGAGGGTGGGCTTCTGGGCGCCACAGAGTAGTAACCAATACAACGGCACACCACTCTCGCCGCCGCTGTGCGTGTCGGACTGTGTGCGACAAGCAGCCCGCTAGAACTCCCGGCTTGCCATGTAAGGCGGAAAACGGTCCGCCCATGCAGCTCTTCCGGCGAATAAGAAGCAGAAACAACGGGGGGGTGCCAGAGTACACTAGGGAGTTGAAGGTAATCAAGCTCATCGAGTAATAAGCCGCCTCTTCATGGTTCGCATGCCAGTGCTTTGCGAGTGCAGCCCTGTAAGGCTCTGGATGTCGTCAATGACTTTATTTTGGTGGCTGTAAGGGGCAGCATTGGCAATGAAGCAGCTTAGCCGGGATACCAGATTCCAGGCGATTGGGTGAACGGCGCCAAAGACACGAGATGACAGAGGGTCAGCTCGACCATGACCGGCCTCTCCCATTGTCCTTCTTCGTCTTTCTGATGAATGTGTTCCAACAAGGATGCCGCTGGCTTGGTGGCCGACCCACCCCACCGATCATAGAATTTGGTGGTGGGCATGAAGACGTGGTTCGCGTTGATTGGGTTGATTGCGGGGTCGTGGTTTTACCTTTTCCAGGTCGTAACCACATCCGATGAGAGGCTGGCGCGGAAAGACAAAGCCCTGGCCCGAGTCCTTCTTCTTCGCATGCCAGTGTTAGTGTAGTGTATTATGGATGTCCTCATGGTCTCCGTGCAATTCGCTATCGTGGCGTGGCCTGTTGTTATTACGTCCGTACGACGCGCTCGCTGGATCCAGCTCCATGACCCCGGGAGCCATCGGAGCCGTGCACTGGTGGGCCCCGGGGACAGACCAAATACCGGCGGACGGATCTTCCAGACCGACTCGACACCGATTGACCATCGAATCGAACCACCAAACAACGGCCCGAAGAGATGTTGCATTCAGGTTCCGCCCCCCATACCACAGTACTCGGACATGAAGGCGTGGTCGTTGTTGACCGTAGTACCACCATGCAAGCCAGCCATTGACTCGCTTTTGACATCTGACGGATCTGAGTCCCCGTAAGGCTCGGAGTGCGGGAACAAATACCTCACCATGCCTCACTCAGGCCAGAATCAGCGCTTGTGAGGACGGATAGCTGAAACGTCCCACTGGCCGAATGGACGAGCCGCGTTGATTGGCCATGTTTTAGCGACGCACGAGCACATAACCGCTGTGCAGCGAGCTCATGCGCGTCTTGACACCGTTTGACCCCTGAACCCTGCGAGCACTCTTGTGCAATGAGATTTTAGTGCGAGATGCAGGGACTCCTGGTCCGGAGAGTCTCCATAGTTGGAGCATCCCGAAACGGAACGCACGGAGAAATTGTACATGAATGGATCTGCTGCTGGAGCGCTTTCTCTGTGACCATGTCTGTATCCGTACTCGTAGGCTATCGATGGACAGACACATGTTCCTCTGAAGTAACCCGCCTGGACAGGATTCAGGGCTGGCCAACAGGTCATGGAAGACGAGCCAAGCGCAGTGAGGAAGGAAGGAAGCTGCGATCGCATTCTAGCTCTGGGTGATCGTCGGATGCCGACTGTGGTTCGCAACTAGACTCTAGGCTGTGGATGACATGCCGGCACTGGGAACAGGATTCAACTTGTTTTGACAGCCGTGCATCTCGCACCGAACCCGGGGTCCACGGCACGCTTGCGGCTCAAGTCCGCAGCGTACCGCAGATGCAGTGAGTGAGTTGCAGGCGACGAGCCTCGATGGGTGCAACCTCCGAGGGCTCCTGTTTGCGCCACTGTCACGCACACTCGAGTTGAGCCGCCAGGGGCTGTCCGAACCTCGAGGAAAGGGACTGTTACTCAGCCGTGCTGACTGATATCAGATTTGTTAAGAAGTACTGCGACGTACCGCGAGTGTTAGCCTAACCAAGGACAGAACTGCAAGTGGCGGAACACGTGTCGTGCTTAAAAAGACCTGCTTTTGAGGCTTGCACTACAGGACACCCATCATTCATCATCTCCCATGAGTTTGGTAAAGTATACGCGCATCGATGGGTATTCTCTTTAGAAACACATGGTCTTGCGCAGGAGTACAAATACCAGTGACGGTGACGATTGGCTCCCCTGGGCACAAACCTCACAGACTCTAGGCCTTGTGATCGACGGTCTGAGACAGGGAGCCTGGCCGTGCCGAAGGCAGAAATGGGAAGGGATGCAGCCGTCGATATCTGGCATGGAGGTTGGAACCAGTGACGAGCCAGTGCTGGTCGAAACGCCGCGCGGGAGAGGAGCCTGCCTGGGTCGGCGAGACGATCGATGGTGGTTGGTTGGTCTTGTCAAGTGACTTCCTGACTTCAGCCAGTCTCGATGAGCCACGACGTTCACCCTGTCGCTGCTGGGTTCATTCTGCGTGGCGCTACTTTTGCCACGCTGTCAAGCCCATTGCAGCCGAGCACAATTGGAAGATACTGTGGCAGACAGATAGCAGGGTATCGTAGTTTTCGTCCGTCGTCGGCCGGCACTGGTCTGTTGTGCACCATTGGCGCCATTGTCAAGAACGTTGAGCAGCTGCAGTTGGAGGGGACACCCCCGGGGACCGCCGTGCTTGAGAAGGTATCGTTGCCGCGTTAGTATGGCAGCTGTATGGCATCTTGAACTTGACTGTCGCTCGTATCATCGTATCTATGAACAATCCCCACATGAAAGTTTGCGTCTAACCTGCGGAGCAGCATGCTGACCGGCACGAACCCGGCTTGGCTTCTGGCGATGTCATGAGCGAGCTGTTGAGCGTTCAGAGGAGTAAGTTCATTCTTGCCCAAGGTAAATTCGAGCCGGCATTTGCCGCACTCTCCAGGCCAAACATCGTCCAACATCAAACTTCAGCATCACGCCTGCAGCCCAACAAGCACGATGACTGAGAGAGAGTCTGTTTAATAAGCTCTGATAGTCCCGGACCCGGTGGGGTCCCCGTAAACAGTGACAGTCCGCCTGCTCAGGGTCAGGGGCCACCACTTCGAGGTCAGCTTTCGAATGGCTTTGGCTGGGCACGCCGTCGCTGGCAAACAAGCGAGCCTTTTCTGTCTGCGATGGACTATGGAACACATGTGTGCGAAGAGAGAATTACCTTAAATCGTACCGAGCTCTTCGGACAACCCAAGTGCTGTGCTCCAGAACCAAAACCGACTGCCCCTCTGCCCCTTTACCCCTCTGCCTTCGGGACACATGATGCATGCATGCGGTATCTGCACCTAAAATGCAGTTCAAGGTTGACCCTGACTGAGCGGCGCGAGCGCATGCATCGGCTCCGACCTCCTACCGACGAAACGGCTGCTCGTTGTCCCAATCGAGCAACCCAAGGATTTGGGATACACTTCAAGAAATTTTGACATGCCAAAGGGCGAAGGCTAACTTAAGCCTTACATGAATGGTGGGGGCACCGCTCGCCTTTCGTATTGAGCAAAGGCCCTCCTCCGGTCAAGCACCGGTTGGACTAATAAGTGTCCTAATTCAAGACCTTTACCTGAACATATGCTTTCCTGGGAGAAGCGCTGCCCTTTCGACAACTTCCAGAACGATGGGGATGCACAGCTGTCACCCGACGACGATGGTGGTGTGTGGTGGTGGTATGCGGGCGGGGGGATGGACTGCGCCCCGCCATGACCAACATCAAGCAGTGACACCCTCCCCCAGGTCTAGGTACGTAGCATGTCTTTTCCATATTAACACTCTATTGGGCGCTTTAGCAATCCAACATAATAACACGGGCTGATATGGGCGGGCAATGAGCCAGACTTGCGCGGGGGCACGTCCTCTTTTTCGAAGTGTCATCGCAGTTATGGACCTCTTCGAGGAGAACCTCGAGCGTTCAGTGGCGTTGCATCCTCTGATCCTAAGGTTAGCCGCCTCTTACCCCCCTCCGGACTGGCTCAATTGTTCAAGAGATTTCGTCTGTCGGCTGAAGTGTCAATTGCTACCAGTTTGCCATGCTCGTACGGGGCAGCACATAGGAGACTAATAGACGCCGGCTGCAGCAAGTGCATTTGCCGCAGGGGCGGCTGGCGCGCGGTTCTATATGCAGAATTGACGAGCTCATCTTGCCTAATAAAGGTACCATAGATCCAGAGACGTCGGGTTTCATCAATAAGCCCATGTTGAAATGAAGTCATCGCCACTGCCACCCGAGCCCTAGTCCTCACAGAGCAATCGACATTCAAGGAGACAACCAACCGGGCTCTAGCGCCGCCCAAATTCAGCTCTGAATTCTTGGTTGTAAATACCTGACGCGCAGATATGCTCTGAAAACACACGGTACTGCAATCCCCAGGAGAGTGTGCACGGGCTGTCCGGGCTGAGATCTTTGACGTCCCACGAGGTTACTAGTAGAGAGGAGATGCCACGGCCCAGAAGACGGTGTCTCACGTAGAGACATCGATACTCGGCATAGACCCTTGACGGGGGATACTGATGACACTGAATAGTCCTTCTCGCTGATACGCTCCACGCTTGGACTCTGGCGGGAAAGAAACGTCGCCGTTCAGCGTGGCCTTTCTATGCCCGGGTCATTCCGTGCACGTTGTCCCTTCAATAATGCAACCAGCTATACGAACGGCTCAATTCTCTTCTGACTATCGTCAACATGCTGTCCAGTCAACAGAGCGGCTGCTCTGGCCAACAGTCCTCTCACAGGGTTCAATTGACAGCCACTGATCACGACACAATGCCCCTCGATGTGCTGGTAGTAGCTGTGGTAGCGCCTCCTCCTTCTCCTCTACCTGGAGTCTAGTGCGACCCTGCAAACGCACAATCCAGTCGGCCAATGGATTTTGGTGGCTCATCCACACCTCCCGAAAGCTCGAGCTGTGGTCCCAGTCGGTTGCGAACCCCTCTCCGATAAATGCACTTCCCACCCCCCCATTCTTCGCTGCACACGCCCGTGAGGGGGCCGGCTTCCAACCTCGTCAGCCTTTGCAAAGACAGGCCTGGCCGATGCCCTAGAGGGGGCCTGATCCTGGACGCTGTCAAGGATCAGGACCACCACGTCGTCCTGGGCGGAATTGGGCCCCGGTCTTAAGTGTAGTGCTGGCCCATGCTCAGAGTCCCTTCGCGCTCTGAGGCTGCACAATAGTCAGCTAGCTCCCCCCAAATTCTCTTGTTGACAGTTGATAGCGACCTGGTTGGTGATCCACTTGAGTTAGCTCTGCAGTATTTTGCACGTCCGCTCCTCAGAGCTGACTATCTGGAAAGGTCCTTTTGGCCGGTATGATGCGCAATTGAGTGAAGAGAGACGTAGAGGGTTTAAGAGAATTCGTGAAATACAGTGTGCTTCTCGCGCAATT